>Ga0209129_1002082_pt1 | contig 10276 bp, 9 predicted proteins | sample AraplaMF_Col_mMS_FD_184257 | JGI IMG/M metagenome (GOLD analysis project Ga0209129, IMG submission 184257) | Arabidopsis root microbial communities from the University of North Carolina, USA - plate scrape MF_Col_mMS (SPAdes) (version 3) | ecosystem: Host-associated > Plants > Roots > Endosphere ... | reverse complement strand
CGACCTCGACGAAATGACCGTCGGCCGAACGGAAAAGCCGGTCATCGGCCAGGTTCCGGAAAAGCCGGAAGCCGCCAAGGGCACCAAGCGGTTTTCGCCGTTGCTGGAAGGCCAGCCGGAGCGCGACGATGTGCGGCCGGTCGTGCGTGGGAAGACCGGCGTTGGGAGCTATGAGGACCCGGGTGAGCAGAAGCGCAAGGGGCGGACAAAGGGGAAGACTGGGCGACCGGGACGGTGATCAACGAATTCTACGTGTCTTGAAAGCGAAATTAGGTACGTGGCCACCACAGGTGCTCTTCGCCGTCACAAAATGAGTCAGGCCCGCCCCTGCCTTTGATCGGGAAGACCCTCCATGCCCGCTGAATGAAGGGAACCGCCAATGCCAGAACTGCGCATCGACCCTTTCCCCTCCGCCGCCGAACTGAACGCCCTCTGGTCAGCCGTCTGGGGCACCTCTGAAACCCGCGATTTCACTCCCATCCTGTCCCGCAGCCTCGCCCATATCGGCGCCTACCACGACGACAGGTTCGTCGGTTTCGTCAATGTCGCCTGGGACGGCGGCATCCACGCCTTCATCCTCGATACATCGGTCCACCCCGACATGCGCAGGCAAGGGATCGCGACGCGCATGGTTCGGCAAGCAACGAGCCTCGCTCGTGAGCGCGGCGCCGAATGGCTGCATGTCGATTTCGAACCGCACCTGACCGGCTTCTACCGCTCCTGCGGTTTCAGGCTGACGAAGGCAGGACTCATCAAGCTCGCGTGAGGCGTCCCGCGAGAGAGGCCGAAACATGTCGAAGCCAGCACCAACCTGCGATAGTGACACGGACGGCCGTGCGGCGCGGCGGCGCCGAAGAATCCGCTGAAAACACAATTCTGGCGAGAGTATCCCGCCCGAAAATGAAAGATAATACCATTTAGGAGACCAAAGTATGCCTTTGAGTTCTCAAATTAAAACTCGTTTCTCCAGTATTTCATCCTTAGTTTTTCATTAAAAAAGCGATGAAAAGACACAATTCTGCATTGAAAACTTATTCTGGGATTGGCATAGATCCCCAGGGGGTTGTCGTCCGTTGAAGCTGCAAGAACAGTTCTACTGAGGATGTCTCATTTTCATAGAATGCAACGCATCTTTTTGGAAAGTTTAATATGGCCTTGAACATTCTGGACACGAACGGCGCAACTATTACCAAGACAGGCGCCGCATTCGAAGCTTACGACGTTATCCGGGACTCCGCCGCAAATCCTTCCTCGCCTGTCACTCTGGTTGTCTCTGATTCCGGCGTGGCCGATCTGGCCGACGAGTTGGGTTCGGTCTCCGCGCAGGTGACTGGCTCGAGCAACGGCAGCACGATCACGACGGGCGCAGGCAACGACACGCTATTGGGTGGTGACGGCGCGGACACGCTGAACGGCGGCGCGGGAAACGACACGATCATTGGTAATGCCGGCAATGACAAATTGATCGGCGGCGACGGCAACGATAGGATCACCGACGGTGGCTTTCCCGTCTTTCTGCCGGGACCTGGCGGCCCGCAGCCGGAACTCATCGACATTGACGCCGGCGCTGGCGACGATTCCATAACCATAGACAGACTCGCGTCACAGATTTCAGGAACAATCGATGGCGGTACCGGGATCGACACGCTGCAAGCCTCGTCACTACAGGGCCTGACGATCAAGAATGTCGAAATCCTTGAAACGGGGTTCTCACAGGTTAGCGGATCGAGCGCCCAGTTCGAAAGCTTTGATAAGATTCTGGGATCGACCTTTCCATTCGACTCTCGCCCCTCATTGACGGTGACGGACAGCGCCCATCTCGACCTTTCCGACGAACTGGGAGCCCGCGGGGCTTTCATTACCGGCTATGAGGGCGTTGACGCCAAGACCGGCAGCGGCGACGACGAGTTTTGGGGCACCGACGTCAACGACATTTTCGACGGCAGCGGCGGCAACGACACCATCGATGGCAATGCCGGCAATGACAAATTGACTGGCGGCACCGGCAACGACATCATCAATGGCGGCGACGGCACCGACACGGCGGTCTTCTCCGGCAACTTTGCCAATTATTCCTTCGCGATCGACAATGGCACCCGTGTCGTGACGAGCACGCTTGAGGGTACGGACAAGCTCACAGACGTCGAATTCGCGCGATTTGCCGATGGTACCTACGATTTCGGCACACAGACTTTCGCCGTCAACAGCCCCGGGCCGGGTACTCCGCTGAATATCCTGGACACGAACGGCGCCACGATTACCAAGACCGGCGCTGAGTTCGAAGCTTACGACGTGATCCGCAACTCAGCAATCAATCCTCTCGTCCCAGTGAACCTGGTCATCTCGGATTCAGGGACGGTAAACCTTGCCGATGAACTGGGCTCTGGCTCCGCGAATGTGACGGGCTCAAGCGGCGACAACGCGATCACGACAGGCGCAGGCCACGATAACATCAACGGCGGCGACGGTGCAGACACGCTGAACGGCGGCGCCGGAAACGATGAGATTTATGGCGAAACTGGCAATGACACGCTGAATGGCGACATCGGAAACGATGAGATCCATGGCGGAAATGGCAATGACACGCTCAATGGCGGTGACGGTAACGACCTGCTCTGGGGAGACGCCGGAAATGACGTCATCAGAGGCGGCGCGGGTAACGATACGATCTCAGATGCTGAGCACTTCGGCTCCACCCCGGAAGTTGTCGACATCGACGCTGGCACCGGCGACGATGTCATCACCATACAATTCACTCCGCCGCTTTCCGGAACAATCGATGGCGGTGCCGGGATTGATGCCCTACAAGCCACCTCGCTGCTGGGCCTGACGCTGAAGAACATCGAAGTCCTTGAAACGGTGGGATGGTCGGTTGCCGGTTCGAGCGCGCAGTTCGAAAGTTTTGATAAGATCGTTTGGTCGACCGATCCATTCGACGATTATAATCCCTCATTGGCATTGACGGACAGCGCCCACCTCGATCTTTCCGACGAGCTCGGCGATCGCGGGGCTTACATTGCCGGCAATGTCTCCGGTATTGACGTCAAGACCGGCGGTGGCAACGACGAGTTTACGGGCACCGGCGGCAACGACATTTTCGACGGCAGCGGCGGCAATGACATCCTCAATGGCGAGGCCGGCAATGACAAATTGACCGGCGGCGCCGGCAACGACGCCATCAATGGCGGCGCCGGCATCGATACAGCGATCTTCTCAGGTAATTTCGCCAATTATTCCTTCGCATTGAACAACAGTGATCACATCCTGACGAGCGCCGCGGAGGGGACGGATACGCTGCATGACGTCGAATTCGCGCGCTTTGCCGATGGTGTCTACGATTTTGCCAGGGAAAAATTCACGCTTGACGGCAGCAATAGCGCTCCGACCAATATCCAGCTCTCCAAGACCGCCCTCTCCGAGGACACCCCGATCTGGACCACGGTCGGCCTGCTCAGCGCCAAGGACGCCGATGGTGACGTCCTCACCTACAAGCTGCTCGACGGGGCGAACGACCATTTCCGGATCAAGGGCAATCGCATCGTCACCTCGAAGGCGCTGGACTACGAGACGGACAAGTCGCACACGATCAAGGTGGCCGTTTCCGACGGCAAGGTCACCGTCGAAAAGGACATCACCATCAACGTCCTCGACGTCAACGAAGCCCCGGTCAACCAGGCGCCGATCAAGCTTTCCTTCTCGCGCAGCTCGATCTCCGAGAACGTCGCGATTGGCACTTCGGTCGGCCTTCTCTCGGCGGTCGATCCGGAGGGCGGCACGGTGAAGTGGCGGCTGACGGATGATGCCGACGGCGTCTTGAAGCTCGTTGGCAACAAGATCCAGACGAAAGCGGCGATCGACTACGAAAGCACACACAGCCTGACCTTTACCGCCGAAGCCTACGACGCGGCTGGAAACGTCACCAGCCACGATTTCACGGTGGCCGTGAAGGACGTCTTCGAGTCGTCGTTTTCGATCTTGTCGCATGAGGCGTTGATTTAGTTGCGACTGGATTGCAGGCGACGCAGCGATGCGTCGCCGATGGTTTTCAAAATAGAGGGGCTTGCGGCCAGCAAGCCCCTCAGTGTCGATCAGGCGGAACAGGGCGCCGCGCCCAATCTCTTCTCCCGGCTGGGAAGAAGAGCGAGTTCGGGTTGGCCGCCCGGTCCAAATTGCCGCTCCCCTTCGCGCCCGATTCGGCTATAATTCCTGCCGATCCGAGGAGAGCCGCATGCGTCTGCCCACATTGATCCTCGCCCTCACCTTCTCGGCGCTCGCAGCTTTGCCGGCGTTAGCGCAGACCTACAAGACGCCGAAGGCGCTGCTCAAGGCGCTTTACAGCTATGACACCGACAAGAGCGACGCCGAAGCGCCCTCGCCCTATTCCGCCTTCTTCTCCGACCATCTGAACGAGCTCCTCCAGGCTGATCTCGACAATACGCCGGAAGGCGATGTCGGCGCGGTCGACTTCGATCCCGTCATATCAGGTCAGGATGGCGCAGCCAGCGACGTCAGGATCGGCCAACCGATCCTGCTGGATGATAAGGCCGAGGTGGAGGTGCAATTCGAAAACGGCGAAGAGGTGACGCTTTTCTACACCCTGGTACGCGAACACGGCGGCTGGAAGGTCGACGACATCGCCAACCAGAAGGGGGATAATCCGTGGAGTCTCGGTGCGTTGCTGGGTGAGGCGCAGTAGGCGGGCAGGACAAAGCCAACGAGGCGCACGCCGGCAATCCCACCCTCTCCTTCATTCCTGTGCTCGTCACAGGAATCCAGCCACGGCGCGTCGGCGCCGTGAATGACTCTCATGCGATGAAGTCGTTCGCCCGCGCCCAAGGACGTGGGCGCACTGGATTCATGTGACGAGCACAGGAATGAAGGAGACGAGGGAGGTCGACGGCACCAACGGCAGTGGAAGGCGGCAGGCGCCAAAGAGAGCCCTCATGGTGAAGGTGAGTTGGGACCGCCGGCTCCACCAAATTCGGCTCCACCGCCACCAGCATCAGCCCACCATATCACCTTCGCATCCGCCAGATCCTGTTCGCCGCCATGCCTAGCCGCCCAGAACGATTTGCTGACAAAATCCATGCCCGGCTATCGAATCCGCCGCTCATCCCGTTTCGGCACAGAATCCCGATATGGCACAGCCGTGCAAGGATCCGTTAACCCACGGTCAAGTATCTGAATCTTCGGCATTTCCCGTCACGATAAGGGACATGCCACAATAATCCCGCTTGCTTTTTGCCCGAAAAGCTGGCACCAATTCACTTACTCGGGCATTTGCATGCCGGTGACTGGACTGATGTGGTAATCCCTTCCGTTATGGAAGGCGGCGCGGGACTACCCGCCTACGTAGACGTTCTTTCCCCGTACGTGACTTCTCCGACTGACCCTTCGTCCCAATCGATCGGGGCGAAAGCTAAAGCCGTCCGCTTCCTCTCGGGGGCGCGGATACTACACAGACTAAGGGAAAAGGACGATCCCAATGGCCACCAAGGGCACCGTAAAATTCTTCAACCAGGACAAGGGTTTTGGTTTCATCACGCCGGACGGCGGCGCTAAGGACGTTTTCGTCCATATCTCTGCGCTGCAGGCTTCTGGCATTCAGTCGCTGCGCGAAGGCCAGCAGGTTACCTTCGACACCGAGCCGGACCGCATGGGCAAGGGCCCGAAGGCTGTCAACATCTCGGCTTCGTAAGTCAGACTTCCGCTCACGCGGGATGAACGGCGCTCCGCAGGGGGCGCCGTTTTTGTTTGCAGCGCGGCCGCCGTTTGTCGATCGCATCGGCAAGTGTTATATGCGCGCTTATGGATGATCCCGCCCCCGCGGCGGTGCGATACCGCATTGCGGCACCCAGAGAACAACGAACAATGGAACGTCGATGACGCAGAAGAGGCCCATTTTTGCGGTCGCCCCGATGATCGACTGGACGGATCGGCATTGCCGTTATTTCCACCGCCAGATCAGTCGCGAAGCGCTGCTCTATACCGAGATGGTGGTGGCCGATGCGATAATCCACGGCCCGCGCGACCGGCTGCTCGGTCATAACGCCGCCGAGCATCCGCTGGCGCTGCAGCTTGGCGGATCGGACCCGGTCAAGCTTGCCGACGCGGTGAAGATCGCCGAACCCTATGGCTATGACGAGATCAACCTCAATGTCGGCTGCCCCTCCGACCGCGTGCAGTCCGGCACCTTCGGCGCCTGCCTGATGCTGACGCCGGAAACGGTGGCCGAATGCATCGCGGCGATGAAGAGGGTTGCGACCGTGCCGGTGACGGTGAAATGCCGGATCGGCGTCGACGAGCAGGAGCCGGAACAGGCGCTGCCGGAGCTGATCACCCGCGTTCTCGATGCCGGCGCCGACGCGATCTGGATCCATGCCCGCAAGGCCTGGCTGAAGGGCCTGAGCCCGAAGGAAAATCGCGAGATCCCGCCGCTCGATTATGAGATCGTCTACCGGATGAAACAGCGCTGGCCCGATGTCTTCATCGGCATCAATGGCGGCATCCGCACGCTTGATGAAGCCGCCGCACATCTTGAACATGTCGACGGCGTCATGCTCGGCCGCGCCGCCTATCAGAATGCCGCGATCCTTGCCGATATCGACCAGCGCTTCTTCGGTGCGCCTGCGGCCGAGCCGGACTGGGAGGCGCTCTGCGGCCGGATGATGGCCTATGCCGAACGCCACATCGCCAGCGGCGGCCGGCTGCAGCACGTGGCCCGCCACATGGTCGGCCTCTTTACCGGCCTACCGGGCGCGAGGCGCTACCGCCAGATCCTCTCGACCGACGCGGCCAAAAGCGGCGCCGGGCCGGAGGTGCTGGCGGCCGCCTTTGCGGCGGTGGATTTTTCGGGGACGGATCAGGAGGCGGTCAGCGCCTGACGCAGTAGTGTCACGATCGGGCCATCGGCAGCAGCATCTTCTTTTCGATCCGTCCCGCCACCGAAAACACCAGGATGTAAGTTTCCCTGCCGATCCTGCTGCCGTCCATCAATCGGACGATATCGTCGACGCCGCCGACCGGGCTGCCGTCGATGGCGAGGATATAATCGCCCTCCTGCAGTCCGCCTTTTGCCGCCGGGCCCTCCGGCTCGACGCGGCGGATGCGAACCGAGGTCGTCTGCACCGTGCCCGCCGCAAGCGCCACCCGGCGCGGCAGTACGATCGTGTCACCTGAAATGCCGATGAAGGCACGCCTGACCTGGCCGTAGCGGAGAATCTCCGAAACGACGAAATTGGCCGTATTCGATGCCACGGCAAAGGCGATGCTCTGCGCGCCCTGGATCACCGCGGTATTGACGCCGATGACCTCCCCGCCCGAAGACACCAGCGGCCCGCCGGAGTTGCCGGGATTGAGGGCCGCATCGGTCTGGATGACGTCTTCCATCAGCCGGCCGCTGGCTGCCCGCATCGACCGCCCGAGCGCCGAGACGATACCGGCAGTAACCGTCCATTCGAAGCCGAGCGGGTTTCCGATCGCGATGGCGATGTGGCCCCGGCGCAAGCGCTGGGAATCTCCGAGCTTCGCCCAGGCGCCGGTACTCGTATTGGCGCGAATGAGGGCGATATCCGTATCGACATCGCGGCCGAGCACCCGGCCCTCGGTGACGAAGCCATCGGGCGTGGTGATGCGAACGCCCTTGGCATCGTCAACGACATGACTGTTGGTGATGATCAGTCCGTCAGGCGAGACGGCGAAGCCCGACCCGTGCCCCTGCCGGCCACCCACCCTCTCGATCCGGCTGACGGCTGGCCCGACGATGTCGACTGCAGCTGCGATCGATTGCGAATAGGCATCGATCAGCGCCCCGTCATTCTGAGGCGCTATGTTCTTGTCCATATAACCCATGATGTGATCCTCAAGCAGCGGTAACGATCGTCCCGCCGCCGGCGAAGCGGTCGCGGTTGCGACGGTTCGCCATTGTGCTGTTGTATGAGGATTAGATGGTTGGGCCTCGATCCGCGTTCAAGTGAGCGCCAGCCGCGGGGCAGCCATGCGGGCGTCGGGGGACGTGCCGTCGTGCGACCGGTGTGCCCTTATCGTCAGGCGACCGGTGTGCCCTCATCGTCGGGGGCTACGGCATCCTCCAAGGTCCTCATCCTGGGACGCGCAGGCCGCGGCGCGAAGAAGCCTCTTCCAATATAAAATTCTGTTATGTCAATTGAATACAAAGAACAGCTTGATGACGAGATCAACATATTCCAACCTGGTCCCGGGTAGTCTTGCCTATGGCCTTGTCAATTCCGCCGGCAACGGCGCAAATTTCTGCCCACATTCATCCAATCCAACCCAACCAACGGAGCCAAAGATGAGCACAGTCACCACCAAGGACGGCGTCGAGATCTTCTACAAGGATTGGGGGCCGAAGACCGCCCAGCCGATCATGTTCCATCATGGCTGGCCGCTGTGCTCCGACGATTGGGATGCCCAGATGCTGTTCTTCCTTGAGAAGGGCTATCGCGTCGTTGCCCATGACCGTCGAGGCCACGGCCGCTCCACCCAGGTCGGCGACGGTCACGACATGGATCACTACGCCGCCGATGCCGCAGCCGTCGTCGAACATCTCGATCTCAGGAATGCCGTCCATATCGGCCACTCTACCGGCGGCGGCGAAGCGACCCATTATGTCGCCCGCCATGGCCAGCCTCGGGGCCGCGTCGCCAAGCTCGTCATCATCGGCGCCGTGCCGCCCATCATGGTGAAAACGGATGCCAATCCCGTCGGCTTGCCGATCGAGGTCTTCGACGATCTGCGCAGGCAGCTCGCCGCCAATCGTTCGCAATTCTATCACGACCTGCCGGCCGGCCCGTTCTACAGCTTCAACCGGCCGGGTGCGAAAGTGTCGGAGCCGGTCATCAACAATTGGTGGCGCCAGGGCATGATCGGCGGCGCCAAGGCGCATTACGACGGCATCAAGGCCTTTTCGGAAACCGACTTCACCGAAGACCTGAAGATCATCACCGTGCCGACCTTCGTCATGCACGGCGACGACGACCAGATCGTGCCGATCGCCGACTCCGCCCTGCTCTCGGCCAAGCTGCTGCAGAATGCCACGTTGAAGGTCTACGAGAAATTCCCGCACGGCATGTGCACCACCCATGCCGACATCATCAATCCCGACATCCTGGCCTTCATCAAAGGCTGATCCCTGATGGTGCCGGGCGCCCATGAGGGCGCCCGGCTGCCATGATGGCTTTCACGCCGGGCCACGCCGATCGATTGACGGCCAGTTACGCATTTTCCCATGAAACCGTTTTCGCCGATTTGCGTTTAGCGGCCATGAAAAGAGAACGTGAACCCTCATCAAAGGCTTACCGGCAGGATCGTTTCGAAAACACCGAGCGAGCCGCCAAGGAAACCATCGAGGCGGAGCAGCGAGCCCGCCGGGAAAAAACCAAGCGGCTGAAAGAGCTGCGCCTGTCACAGCAGGGCGCCAAGGACCCCGCAACCAAGTAGATCCCACACTCGCACTATACGATCGGCACGCCGATCGATCTCATATCCATGCCCTGCCGCCCACGCCCGCGTCTTTCCGTGCGTGCCCCGAATTCTTTTTGAATTTCGGACCTTCGCCCATCTTGCAGAGCAAACATCGCGAAATTATCTTTTTTTCACGAAAGCGATTCACGGCATCCAAAAAGGGCAAATTGCGATGTCAGACAAGCTGTTCAGCACACGGGACGAACCGCTCGCCTCCGAAGATCTGGATGTGTGCAGGCGTGTTCATGAAGCTCTCTGTAGCGGGTCAAAGATCGACAGATCAAGCAAGGAAGCCGACCGTCTGGGCGCCCTCATCATCGAGCTTTACCGCCAGGGTGTGCACGACGAAAGCCAGCTCCGATTGCTGGCCGGCGGAACGTGAGCCTGATAGCGCGAGACGTCGAGCTAGCTGCGAGTTCGACACCGCCTTTTCCCGGGCGCAGACCGAGGTCGCCTGCACGCGATCGAAGAGCGGAACCCATTTGCCGATATCTCCGGCCGTCTTGGTGCATCTGCGTGTCGGTATTGGCCGTCCGTCGCCAGCGTCGCCTCATTCCAGCAGGACATCGCCCATGAGGGCCGATTTGCCGATGCCGTGGTCGGATGCGACCGCAATCTGCAGCGGCTGAAACCGCGTTGCGGGATCGCGAATGATTGTAAAAATATCCCGTCGTTACAGAGCGAGTGATGCCGCGCCAGCATATCCAGCGCCCGCAACCGGTCCGCCCGCTTGATCTTCGCCGCATGCACCACCTCCCCCTTGCCCTTGGCCGAGGTGCCGATCTCCAGCCCC
>Ga0209129_1002080_pt1 | contig 10291 bp, 10 predicted proteins | sample AraplaMF_Col_mMS_FD_184257 | JGI IMG/M metagenome (GOLD analysis project Ga0209129, IMG submission 184257) | Arabidopsis root microbial communities from the University of North Carolina, USA - plate scrape MF_Col_mMS (SPAdes) (version 3) | ecosystem: Host-associated > Plants > Roots > Endosphere... | reverse complement strand
TCCTTGCGGGCAACATCGGTATGATACCATTCCGCAGCCGCAAGACCAGTTTCGACCGCCGTCCTGCCGCTCGCCCCCAAGAGGCTGTAATCCCGCTTTGTTGCTTCGCCAGCCATGCTTTCCTCCTCACCAGCTCTTGGTCCGGAGAATAGGTTGACTTCGCAGAGCCCTCAATGCAGGCTTGATATATTCTCTCAAAAGCCATCAGAAGCGGCTTTCATTCATGATTGAAAACTATCAGGACCAACCATGCGTCGCCCGACCATATCAGATCTCGCCCAAGCCTCCGGCGTCAGCGTTGCGACCGTCGATCGCGTTCTGAACGGGCGCCATCGGGTGCGGGAGGAAACAGCGCGGCGGGTCTATGATGCGGCCCAGTCGATCGGCTATCACGCCGTCGGCCTGATCCGGCAGCGCGTCTTCGAGGATCTGCCGCAATATCGGCTGGCCTTCTTGCTGCAAAAGCCGACCCAGCCCTTCTACCAGGCCTTCGCTCGCGAAATTGAAACGGCGGCGCGCAACGTGACCAACGCGCGCATCCAGACGCAGGTGGAACATCCGTCCGCCGCAACACCTGCCGCCATCATCGAAAAGATCAAGCTGCTCGGCGCAAGGAACCAGGCGGTCGCGCTTGTCGGCCCGGATTATCCGGCTGTCACAGCTGCTGTCGAGGAACTGAAGGGACGCGGTATTCCGGTGTTCTCGCTGCTTTCGGATCTCGCGACCGGCGTCAGGGACGCCTATGTCGGTGTCAACAACCGCAAGGTTGGGCGCACCGCAGCCTGGATGATCGCCAAGGCGGCCCGCCGGCCGGGCAAGGTGGCCTGCTTTGTCGGCAGCCATCGTTTTCATGGTCACGAGTTGCGCGAGATGGGATTCCGCTCCTATTTCCGCGAGGAAGCGCCTGACTTCGAAGTGGTCGAAACGCTGATCAATCTCGAAACGCCTGAGATCACGCATGAGGCGACGCTGACCCTTTTGCAGAAACACCCCGATCTCGTCGGCCTCTATGTCTGCGGTGGTGGCATGGAGGGGGCGATTTCGGCATTTCGCGAAGAGGGGATCGGCGGCCGCACCGTGCTTATCGTCAACGAGCTGACGGCAGACAGCAAGGCCGGTCTCGCGGACGGCATCGTCACCATGGCGATCGGCACGCCACTGCCAGCACTGTGCAAGGAAGTAGTGTCACTGATGACGGGTGCGCTCGAACAGGGCGAGATTGCCGTTCCCGGCCAATCATTTCTGCCCTTCGAGATCTTCCTGCCGGAGAATATCTAGATGATGGAATTCTATCATTGTCCCGGAAAATCTATCAGCGATGATAGAGTCTGTGCCCGCCCGGCCTATGGCTTGAGCGTGAAATTCCAGTAGAGATTCGATCAGACAGTCATAATGCTTCTCATGCATGAGGAGCGAGGAGGAGATTTCGCATGGCATCCATCCGTTTCGCGCTGAACCATATGGCGGCACCTTCGCTTTCGATCGAGGATTTCTTTGCACTTGCCGCCTCGCTCGACATCGATGCGGTGGAGATCCGCAATGATCTCTCCGGCAATGCCATTCTCGACGGGACAAAGCCCGATGTCATCAAGCAGGCGGCCGCCCGCCATGGCGTCGCAATCATCTCGATCAACGCATTGCAGCGCTTCAACGAATGGAACGCGACACGCGAGCGGGAAGCCCGCGAGCTGATCGATTATGCAAGGGCGGTCGGCTCGCGGGCGCTGGTTCTGGTTCCGAAGAATGACGGCACGGGAACAGCCAATGGCGAGCGACAGGCCAATCTGCGTGAGGCTCTGACGGCACTCCGACCGATGCTCGATGCGGCCGGTATCGTCGGTCTCGTCGAGCCGCTCGGTTTTCAAATCTGCTCGCTGCGCTCAAAGGCGGAAGCAGCCGATGCGATCGAGACGCTGAATGCGCAGCCAACCTTCCGGCTGGTGCACGACACCTTCCATCATCACCTTGCCGGCGAAACTCCCTTCTTCCCCCATCTGACCGGGCTGGTGCATATTTCCGGCGTCAGCGATCCTGCGATTTCCGTCTCCGATATGCGCGATCCTCACCGTGTTCTGGTCGATGCCGACGACCGGCTCGGCAATGCCGCCCAGATCCGCGCATTGCTGCAGGCAAGCTACAAAGGCCCCTTCTCCTTCGAGCCCTTCGCATCCGAAGTGCATGCACTGAAGGATCCCGGCGCAGCCGTGAAGGCAAGCATGGATTATCTCGTCGCGAAGGTCTGAACCTATTCGCGACCGCGGAAACGACGCTGATAGGCCGGGTCGTAGAGCGAGCTTTCGCGGAAATCTTCCGATCCGAGCGAGCGACCGACGAAGATGATGGCCGTGCGCTCGATCGGCTCGGCCGCCACCTTTGCTTCGATATCGGCGAGCGTGCCGCGCAGGATACGCTCGTCCGGCCAGGTGGCTTTCACCACGATGGCGACAGGGCAATCGGCGCCATAGAGCGGAGTCAACTCCGTCACGACCTCGGCCAGCGCATGGATGCCGAGATGGATTGCCAGTGTCGCTCCCGTCGCGCCGAATTTTTCTAGCGTTTCTTCATTCGGCATCGGCGAGGCGCGGCCCGATACGCGCGTCAGCACAAGGCTTTGCGCGACGGCCGGGATCGTCAGTTCACGCCCGAGCGTTGAGGCTGCAGCTGCAAAGGCTGGGACGCCCGGCGTCATCGTGTAGTCGATGCCGTGTTTCTCCAGCCGGCGGATTTGCTCGGCGACTGCGCTCCAGACGGAAAGATCGCCGGAATGCAGTCGGGCGACATCCTGACCGGCATTGGCGGCGCGGAGATATTCGGCCTCGATCTCGTCAAGCGACATCGGCGCGGTATCGATGATGCGCGCGCCTGGCGGACAATATTGCAGGAGCTCGGGCGAGACGATGGACCCGGCATAGAGGCAGACAGGGCATTTGCCGATCAGGTCGCGTCCGCGCACGGTAATGAGATCTGCTGCACCCGGTCCGGCGCCGATGAAATGAACGGTCATTCTTCTATTCCTTGATCCAGCACCACTGCGTGACGGGCATGGCCGGTCGCCAGCCGCTCATGCCGCCGACGGGAGCGGCGCGGGCAATTTCGATTTTCGTCAACGTGCCACCGCGCGCGCCGTATTCTTTGAGCAGCAATGCTTCCATTTCCAGCGTAACAGCATTGGCAACGAGCCGCCCTCCCCGCTTCAGTGCCGTGATCGCCGCGTCCATGACGCCGGCCTCGCTGCCACCGCCGCCGATGAAGACCGCATCCGGCACGGGCAAGCCGGCGAGTGCTGCGGGTGCCGTGCCTTCGACAAGGGCAAGCTGCGGCACGCCGAAGGCAGTGGCATTGCGGGCGATGCGGGCAGCGCGTTCCGGCGCCTGTTCGATCGCGATTGCTTTCAGCGACGGATCAGCCAGCATCCATTCGATACCGACAGATCCTGAGCCGGCGCCGATGTCCCAGAGGAGTTCACCGTGCCGTGGCGATAGCGCCGATAGCGTGACGGCGCGGATCTCCCGCTTGGTAATCTGTCCGTCATGCTCAAAGAGTTCGTCGTCGATACCGGGGGCATAGGGCAGGATACGCGCGCCCGGACCTGCCACAACCTCGAGGGCGCAGACGTTCAGAGTGTCGATCGCGTCGAAATCGAAGCCCGCGGCTATAGCGCTGCGGATGCGCTCTCGCCCGCCGCCGAGCGCTTCCAGCACCGTCAGCCGCGTCTCGGCAAAGCCATTGGCGACAAGCAGATCGGCGAGTGCCTGCGGGCCTTTTTCGTCCGAGGTCAGCGCCAGAATATGCCTGCCGGCATGCAGATGCGGGCGGATGAGATCAAGTGGGCGTCCGTGCAGCGAGACACAGGCTGTCTCCTGCAGCGGCCAGCCTAGCCGTGCTGCCGCCAGACTGAAGGCGGAGGGGGCCGGGATGGTATGCATTTCATCGACAGCGATGCGACGCGACAGCGTTGCGCCGACGCCGTAGAGGAAGGGATCGCCCGAGGCCAGAACGACGACGGGCGTACCACGCCGCGCGACGATCGCCTCGACCGATTTTTCGAAAGGGCTCTGCCAGGCGAAACGTTCGCCCGTGATCAGTGTGCCGGCAAGTTCATGATGACGTGCACCGCCGAAGACGGCCGGTGCGGTGGCGATCAGACGCTTTGCCTCCTCGCCAAGCCCGTCTGGACCATCTTCGCCGATGCCGATAAGAGTGAGCCAGCGCGGGACGGAGGGGGAGCTGTCAGACATGGAGAAGACCCGTATCCTGATCCTCGGCGGCACCAGCGAGGCGCGCAGGCTGGCCGCCGCGCTTGCCCCGCGGGAAGACCTCGACATTCTCCTGTCGCTGGCCGGCCGCACGGAGGCTCCTGCCCAGCAGCCGGTTCCCGTTCGCGTTGGGGGGTTCGGCGGGGCAGAGGGTCTTGCGACCTTCCTGACGGAAGGAGCTTGTGATCTCCTGATCGATGCCACCCATCCCTTCGCCGAGCGCATTTCGGCAAATGCCACGGCTGCCGCCGAACGCACCGGTATCCCTGCGCTCGCGCTCGTCCGTCCTGAATGGATCCCGGAACCTGGCGATCATTGGCATATCGTGGCCGACATTCCAGCGGCGATTGCCGCACTTGGGCCGGCCCCGCGCCGCGTCTTCCTGGCGACCGGCCGGCAGGGCGCTCATCATGCCGAAATCGCTCCACAGCATTTCTATCTGGTCCGTAGCGTCGATCCCGTCGATCCGCCGCTTGCCCTTGCCAATGTCGAATATCTCCTCGACCGTGGCCCCTTCACACTCGAAGGCGAAATCGACCTGATGCGGCAGTATCGTATCGATGCCGTCGTTACAAAGAACAGCGGTGGTACGGCGGCCTATGCGAAGATCGAGGCGGCACGCCTGCTTGGGCTCAAGGTCGTCGTGATCGCGCGCGCGCCTGCTGCCATTATGATGTCGGTCGAAACGGTGGAAGCGGCGCTCGAAGCGATCGATCATCTCGTCTCCCCGGCCAAGAAGCGCGGCGTGTAGATCAGGTCCGGCTGGCCATCGCGGGGGATCACCCGCGTCTCCTTCGAACCGATGATGACGCAGGTCGCCATGTCGGCAACGGAAGCATCGGCCTCTTCTAGCAGCTGCACGGTGATCCGCTCGTCGGGCCGGCCGGCCGCACGGCCGAAGATGACGGGCGTCGTGGCCGGCAGATGCCGGCGCAAGAGCTCGAAGGCGGTGCCGAGCTGCCAGGGGCGAGCCTTGCTGATCGGATTATAGAGGGCGATGACGAAACCGGCTTGTGCCGCAAGAGCCAGGCGGTTTTCGATGACGGCCCAGGGCTTCAGATTGTCCGAGAGCGACAGGGCGCAGAAATCATGGCCGAGCGGTGCGCCGACACGGGCAGCAACCGCAAGCATTGCGGTGATGCCGGGCAGGACGGTGAGATCGACGCCACGCCATTCTGCCGGCCCGTTGTCGATCGCCTCGCAGACGGCAGCGGCCATGGCAAAGACACCGGGATCGCCACCTGAGACGACGCAGACATCCGCACCTCCAACAGCAAGCGTCAGGGCGGCCCCTGCCCGGTCGAGTTCCTCCCTGTTGTCGGAAGCATGGCGGCGCTGGTCGGCGCGCAGCGTCAGACGGTCGAGATAGGGACCGTAGCCGAAGAAATCGCTGGCGGCTTCGACGGCGGCCATCGCCTCCGGCGTCATCTGCTCCGGATTGCCGGGACCGGTGCCGATTACGAACAGGCGCCCGCTCATCGGCTAGCCTCCCAGCCGGGCACCAGCACCAGCGAGAAGTAGGGCGCATCGCCCTCACCCCGTTCGGCAAGCTTCACCATGGCCGCATTGGCCATGGTGCCGCGCTCGACATAGAGCGCGTCCTTGAGACGACCGGCTGCTTCCAATGCGCGCCGGATCTTCGGCAGGTTACGGCCGACCTTCATGATGACGGCAGCCTCGGTATCGGCAAGACGGCGCGTCAGCTCCTGCTCGCCCATCGTGCCCGGCAGCACGGAGAGCACGTCGTCGCCCTGGACGATCGGCATGCCTGCCAGCGACCAGCAGCCGGACATGGCGCTGATGCCGGGAATGACTTCGGTCGGATACCGCTGCGACAGGCGCACATGCAGATGCATATAGGAGCCGTAGAAAAGCGGATCGCCTTCGCTCAGCACCGCGACCGTGCGACCCGCTTCGAGATGACGGGCAACGGCATCGGCCGAGGTATTGTAGAATTCGGTAATGCGGCTCTGGTAGAGCGGGTCACCTTTGTCGAGTTCGGTCGTGACAGGATAGTAGAGCGGCAACAGTTCGATGCCCGGCTTGAAGAGATGCTCGACGATCGCCTTGCCGTTACCGCCTCTGCCCTGCTTGGCGAAATAGGCGATTACGTCGGCGCCCTCGACCGCACGCACCGCCTTGACGGTCAGAAGCTCGGGATCGCCGGGTCCGGTGCCGACGCCGATCAGACGGCCGCTCATAGGCCTGCCCTCGACAGTGCATTGATGGCGGCGGCCGTCATGGCGCTGCCGCCGAGCCGACCGCGCACGATCGCATAGGGAACGCCATGGGAATTTTCGGCAAGCGCATCCTTGGATTCGGCGGCGCCGACAAAGCCGACCGGCATGCCGATGATGGCTGCAGGCTTCGGCGCACCATCCCCCAACAGTTCGAGAAGGTGAAAGAGTGCCGTGGGCGCGTTGCCGATCGCCACGACGCTGCCTTCGAGCCGATCAAGCCACAGATGCAGGGCGGCGGCCGAGCGGGTATTGCCCGTCTGATGGGCGAGCTCGTGGGTGCGCGGATCATGTAGCGTACAGATCACGTCGTTCTTGGCCGGAAGGCGCGCACGGGTCACGCCATGCGCCACCATCTCGGCATCGCAGAAGATAGGTGCGCCGTCCTGTAAGGCGATGCGTGCAGCGTGAACGAAATCGGGCGAGAAGACGAAATTCTGCGCCGCCTCGACCAGGCCGCATGCATGGATCATGCGCACGGCGACGTCGGCTTCTTCAGGCGAAAAACGCGACAGATCGGCTTCGCTGCGAATGATCGCGAAGGAGCGCTCGTAGATCGCGTCTCCGCTGCGGATATAATCGTAGTCTGGCATTGCTATTCCTGTTGCAGCGCCTTGGCGAGACCAATAGGCCCAAGCCTTCTCAGGCAATTGGCACTCGACTCGCCGGCGCCTCTCTTGTCTTCGATCAGCCGGGCGAGCCTCTCTATAGCGAAATCGATCTGTCCGCCAGCAATCCTTGCGGCCGGTCCGTCTGAAGCGAGCCCGTTGATGACAAGGCCGTAGCCTTCGGCCGAACCGACAATCGCCAGATCGGCGCGCCGGTGCGCGCAGCCCTTGGCACAGCCGGAGAGGTGAAGCTTCAGCGAGCCGTCAAAGAGATCGGGAACCTGGTCGATCAACTGGCCGGCGAGAGCTCTGGTATCGTAGAAGCCCGAGGCACACGCCCCCGCCCCGGCGCAGGCAGCGATCTGCTCGGCCGGCTCGTTCGCCGTGACGCTCAAGCCATGATCGACGGCTGCATTTTGAATGTCCGGAATTGCCGTCTCGGCTAAACCAATCAGGAAGAAACCACGATCCGGGGCCAGCCGGATTTCCCTTGCGCCGGCGCTTTCGGCTGAAGTGAGAAAGGAAATAAGATCGGCGGCCTTTGCCTGGCCGAATTTCAGGCGCACACCGAGTACCGCGTCGCTGTTCCGCAGTCTCGTGATGCCAACGAAGGACGATTTCCTTGGCGCGGGACGGATGGATCGAATGCTATCGATCTGCGGAAAATGCGCGCGTAGCATTGCCGCATTGATGTCGCGGGCGCGAGCCCGCCTGCCGTGTGCAATCAGTATTTGGAGCAGATCGCTTACCGCGTCGACAGCGGCATTCGCGATGCCGAAGGCCAGTGGGATTGCGCCCTCTTCATCGCCGGCTATTGAAACCAGCCACTGCCCTTCGGGCTGTGCGACGATGCGGATATCGGCAACGAGGGCGGACAATGAAAACTGACCGCCCCCATCGATCAGGAGGGAGAGTTTCGGAGCAAGGTCTGGAGAGCGGAGAAGGTCGCTGAGCTTGCTCCGCAGCATCGCTTCCATGTCCGCCGCATCGGCGATCTCGCCAGCATCGATGCCGTGCAGTGGCGATATCTCGATCGCCACGCCATCAGGTAGGATGATGCCTGCTACATCGATCTCCGCAGCCAGCGGCCCGACGGACTCGCTGCGAAGACCCCGGATCTGCAGATTGCCGCGCGCAGTAATTTCAACAATGCCGTTTCCATGTCGCGCCGCTGCCGAAGTCAACTGACGGAATTGCAAGGTCGTGAGGGCGCCACCCGCTGGCCGCAGGCGGACGAGCAGGCCATCGCCCGTTTGCATGGGAGTTGCAAGCGCTGGGCAGGCGCCACGTTGCATGCCCACGACATCAGGCCTCTCTGTGTCCAAGATTTTGCCGGCGGCGCTGCGCATTCGTCCATCCTTTGGCCCATCTCTTACATGATCGCGCCGGACGCAGCAAAGCGAGATCGATTCGTCGACCGGAACAATCAGTCCTCGAAATCGCGTCCCTTGCGCAGCAGATAGATGTCCATGATCCAGCCATGTCGCTCTCGCTCTTCGGCCCGGAGCCGGAGGATGTCGTCGGCCATATCGCCAAGTCGGCCCGAACGGATCACTTCGTTCTCCGTGCCGAGATAGGCACCCCAGAAGATCTCGGCATCGGGATCGTCGATCTTCGCAAAGGCCTGCTCGCCATCGAGCATGACGACGGTGCTTTCATGTGTCAGCCCCGTTTCAGTCAGTCGCCGGCCTGTGGTGATTTCGACAGGCTTGCCGACGAGATTGAGAGGAATGCGATGGCTGGCTGCGAGCGCCTGGATGCTGGTGATGCCGGGAACGACGCTATAGTCGAAAGAGCAGGCGCCGCCGCCGCGCACTCTTTCGATAATACGGATGGTGCTGTCATAGAGACTCGGATCGCCCCAGACGAGGAAGGCACCGGCCCCGTGTTCCGACAGGTCGTCGATCAGCCCTTCATAGATATGGGCGACCGCGGCATGCCAGTCGTCCACGCTCTGGACATAAGTCCGGTCCTTTGTTGCGCGCTTCGGTACCTCGAATTCAACGATGCGGACGCCTTTGCCGGTCAAATACCGCTCACAGATGTCCCGGCGCACTGCGGCGAGATCGGACTTCACAGCTCCCTTCGTCGGGATGAACACGACATCGGCAGCGTTCATCGCGTTGATCGCCTGAATGGTAAGATGCTCGGGATTGCCTGTGCCGATGCCGATAATATGAATATGCCGCACGTTATCTCCTCTCGGATTCCAGAGGTTTCTGCCGTCAACGCGGATCTTTCGCAAGTGTGGCGAATGAGTTGGCCGCGGCCAACTTTCTATCCACATGGTTATCAGCGTCTTTATTGTCGGCTCGCCCCGAATCATGTCATCTTCGATACGCTTTTTGACGCTATGTTGATGAAAAAGCGCTTTAAGAAGGGGCAAGTGTTTTGGACAACATTAGCGTATCAACTACCGATATTCGCATCGAGCGGCATGCCACGCAGCTTTCGCGCCAGCTCAAACTGCTGCGTGACAAGCTTTTCCCGCCGCTTTCGCAAAAGACCCTCCGGACTTTCACGTCAGGAGAGGCAGCCCAGATGATCGGTGTCTCCGACGGCTATCTTCGCCAACTGTCGCTTGATGGCAAAGGTCCGCAACCCGATGTGTCGCAGAATGGTCGCCGTTCCTACACTCTCGGCCAGATCAATGAGCTGCGCCAGCACATGGCGAAGATCAAGCCGAAGGACGCACTTTCCTACCTGCCGTCGCGGCGCGATGGCGAGAAGCTGCAGACCATTGCCATTACCAATTTCAAGGGTGGCTCGGCCAAGACGACGACCACGCTTTATCTGGCTCAGCACCTGGCGCTGGAAGGCTACCGCGTCCTGGCGATCGATCTCGATCCGCAGGCTTCGCTTTCCTCCCTGCTCGGCGTCCAGCCGGAGTTCGACCTGGCCGATGGCGATACGCTCTATGGTGCGATCCGATACGATGCGCATCGTCGCCCGCTGAAGGATATCGTCCGCAAGACCTATTTCGATGGTCTTGATCTGGTGCCCGGCAATCTCGAACTCATGGAATTCGAGCACGAGACGCCGCGGGCACTGAACGATCGCCAGAAGCCGGAAGAGCTGTTTTTCCGTCGCGTCGGCAATGCGATTGCGGAGGTCGAGAAGGATTACGATATCGTCGTGATCGATTGCCCGCCGCAACTTGGCTACCTGACGCTCGGTGCCGTCTGTGCTG
>Ga0209129_1002078_pt1 | contig 10303 bp, 10 predicted proteins | sample AraplaMF_Col_mMS_FD_184257 | JGI IMG/M metagenome (GOLD analysis project Ga0209129, IMG submission 184257) | Arabidopsis root microbial communities from the University of North Carolina, USA - plate scrape MF_Col_mMS (SPAdes) (version 3) | ecosystem: Host-associated > Plants > Roots > Endosphere... | reverse complement strand
TCCTCTGCCGAAACCGACTCGAATGTCACCGCCGAGCCCAGCCCGGCGTAGAGCATGTCACGCGTCCCCAGCGCAAACCGCTCGCCATCGACGCTGACGATGCCAGCACCACCAATATTGACAGCGATCAGCTCGCGCCGCGCCAGAAGCGTGTCGGTCCCGGCAGGCTTGATCGTTTCCAGGTCAAGCGCTTCCGAAGTAGGCATGGCACCGCCGACGATCATGCGGTCGTAGTTGGTGTAGTGAAGCTGGATGCGGCCGGCCAGAAACAGTGGTGGCAGCAAGAAGTTTTCGCGAAGCTCGGTGGTCCCAAATCCCGCTGCGGCCCGCGGATCAATCGCATAGCGGTTGGTGTAGTCAGTGTGAGTCACGTTGCCTCCCATGTCCTTCCAAGTCATCATACATATTGATCATACTTGAGCAACCGCAATCGCTTCATTCGGATCAACTACCGATGGCATTTTATAGTCAAATCTCTGAATTATAAGACATTATCATCAATTGCCTCGAATTCCGCAATTTTGTATGACAACATCCACAATTGTTGTCTTAATGCAGCACTGGCTGTATGCTCGGACATCATTTGCAGAGGCGAAAACACCCTTGAACGCAATTCCTCCACCGGTCGATGGTGGTCCATCACGACGACAGAAGCTCTCTGAACGGATCGCCAACTCCCTCCGCCAGGATTTCCTTTCAGGCCAGATCTCCGTCGGACAGAAGTTGCCGACGGAGGCCCAACTCGCTGAATCCTTCGACGTTAGCAGGACCGTCATTCGCGAGGCGATCGCGGCTCTCTCGGCCGATGGGTTGCTGGAAACGCGACAAGGGGCAGGCATCTTCGTGATTGGTCACCAGTCGTCCGCTCCGATCATAAGACAGGACCGATCAAGCAACATATCGCACGCCCTGAACGTGCTTGAAGTTCGCATCGCGCTTGAAGCTGAAGGTGCGGCGCTGGCCGCCACCCGCAGAAACGCCTCGCAGGAGGCGCAGATTCAGGAGAGCTTTTTCGAGTTCGATCGGCTCCTGCAGCTTGGCAAGCCCACCGGCCAGGCCGACTTTGCATTCCACCGATCGATCGCCGAGGCAACCAACAACCCTTTTTATGTTGAAGTCCTCGACGCCCTCGGGGCGCGAACCATCCCTTGTGACGTCACCTCTCCTTACGCCACCGAAGAGGTTCTCTCGGTCAGCTACCAGGCCGGATTGCAGCGGGAACATCTTGCCATCCTCAATGCAATTTCTGCAGGCGACGCTACCGGTGCGCGCGACGCCATGCGCGCTCATCTGTCTGCAAGCCAGGAGCGATATCGCGAACGCCTGCGGGATCGGCGCACGCGATATCAAAGCATCGTCGAAGCAAGCTAACGGATAACGATGCTCAACGGGCTTGGGATGACGGGCGCCATCATGACCCTCCGACCTCATCCCGCTTGGCTTTCACCTCGTCAGATGTGCCAATCGTTGCTCGCAGTGGCTTCGGTGGCAGCGTGCAATGGGCTGTCCGCGAGGGTATAGGCCCTGATATAGTCGATGTGCATTTCCGATCCGTTCGGCAGACCGTTGGACGGCGCTCCAGCCGTACCGCCGACAGCGAGGTTGACCAGCATGTACATGGGATCGTGCATGTCTTCGGGTGTATCCGTCTGCGCGACTGCGACGTCATCGAAGTACCAGGTGATGTGATCCTCGTCCCAGAGAACGCCGTAGTTGTGGAAGCCTTCAGTACTTGCCACCTTGACTGGAAAGGACGTCATCGTATGTGCGCCGCCATGGTCGCTATGGACTGTGGCATTGACAACGTTCGGCTCCTGACCGCGCATCTCGACGACGTCGAGTTCTGGTGGCCAGGAGCCGTCCTCCGGGAGGAGCCAGAAGGCCGGCCAGACGCCCTGTTCCGTCGGCATATCGGCACGAATTTCGAAATAGCCATAGGTCTGGGCAAAGGACGAATGGGTGTTCAGGAGACCAGATGTGTAGTCGTAGCCGTCAATCTGCGCCTGAACCGCCTGCGAGGCGGGTTCTGCCGAAATCGTCAATACGCCGTTGCTCACAGAGAATGGATTTGCCGCTGCGGTCGGTGCGTAGGACGGGTTGATGTACCACTGCAGCTCACCGTTCCCGGTCAATGGGCTGCCGCGGTCCGGCGCCCACCAGAACTTGGCATTCCACGTGCCCTGGTCGCCACTGCGCAGGGACAGGTTGTTGAATTCGTCATCGAAGCTCAGCGCGAGCTTCGAGCGGTCGAGCGTCAGTTGAAACTGGCTCGCCTGCAGATCCGACACCTCTGTATTGGCAAAGACGAGGCTCTCACCGCCACCGAGATCCAGCCGCAGATTGGCGCCCTCCTGCGTCGTATGAGCCAGCACCTGCTCGAAGGACGAAAGCCCGTAGCTGTTCAGGCGCACCGTATCGTCGCTGCTGAAATCGACGATCAGATCACTCCCGTGGCCCTTGGTGACGAGGAATGTATCGGCTCCGCCTCCGCCGATCAGAACGTCGTTACCGGCACCGCCGTCGATCGTCTGGCTTCCCGAGGCTCCGGAGATGATGTTGTCCTGGGCGTTGCCGAAAGCATAGCGCCCGGCGCCCGTCACAGTCAGGTTCTCGAAATTCTCAGGGAGCGTATAGCTCATCCAGGTGTTGATGGTGTCGGTTCCTCCGCCAGGCTCCTCCGCAGCACGATTGATGGCGGAATAGAGATAGTAGATGTCATCGCCGGTTCCGCCGTGCATGGTCACGTTGACGGAACTGTCACCCCATATGGAGTCGTTGCCGGATGTGCCATTCAGCACAGGGCCGGAACCGGTTGCGGAGAACCATGCGGTCGAGGCGCCACTGTAGAACAGCGGTTGGCCGACAGCATTTTGTATAGATTTTGCCATTATCAACTCCTTCGGGTTTTCATGCTTCTCATGGTCTCCCTCCTCCGATGGCTGTCGTCACTCCTCCCGAAATGCACGGACCAACTGGTCCGTAAACGGCTTTGCGAGATAACCGAGTGCCGTGCGCTCGCCCGTCTCGATGAAGGCTTCGACGGGCATTCCGGCAACCGGTGCCAGCTTGCCAAGCCTTTGCCATTCGCTCTCGGGCACCGCGACCCGAAGCGTGTAGTAGGATTGGCCGGAATGCGTGTCCGTTGTCAGGTCAGCGGAGACAGATGCAACGCGTCCCTGCAATTCCGGTGTAGTCCTGTAGCTGAACGCGGAGAACCGCAGGCTGACCTCCTTGCCGACTGCGACCTGGTCGACGTCCTGTGGCGACAATTTCAGCTCGGGCGTGAGCATGTCGTGATCGGGCACGATCTGCATGACGGCCTCGCCTGGCGTGATCACGGCACCGCGCGCATGGACAGCGAGTTGATGGACGATGCCGTCTTGCGGCGCCTTTATGTCGACGTGTCGTAGCTCGTCCTCTATCGCAACGAGCCGCTCGGCGTATTCGCCGCTGTCGCCCTCCGCCTGCCTCAGCTGTTCGGAGACTTCGCTTCTGTGATCGTCACCCACCTGGATAATCTGCAGCTCCGTTTCGGCGATCTTTCCCTTGATTTCCGCGGTCGAGGCAACGAGGCTGCCGAGTTCTCCCGTCAAATCGGCCGCATCACGTTGCAGGGTGTAGACGCGGGTTGCGGGAATAACCCCCTGCCGAAGCAGCGGCTCCAGGCTTGCAAGCTCCTTGCCAATGATGCCGATGGCGCGACGCTTGCCCTCCTGCTGGGCCGACAGTCCTTCAGCCTGCTGGTCGAGCTGGCGGACGCGCTCGCGCAGTTGCGCCGTCCTTCCGCTGAGCGATGCGCGACGGTCATCAAACAGCCGCTGTTCGGAGCTCATGAGGCCGGCAGCCTGAGTGCCGTCAGCATCTGTGACCAATGCGGGAAAGAGGATGGCGTCCCCACCGTTGCGTTCCGTCGAAAGCCTGGCTGATCGCGCTGCAAGCTCTCGCAGCCGCCGCGATACGATCGCAAGATTTGCTTTCGTCTGGGTGTCGTCGAGGTGAACGAGTATCTGGCCAGCCGTGACGCGATCGCCGTTGCGGACGAAGACCTGTCCCACAGTGCCGCCCTTCTGGTGCTGCACCGGCTTCACATAGCTGTCGACGACCAGTGTCCCCTGGGCAATCACCGCGCCGTTTATACGAATCGCCGAGGCAAGCCCGCCAAGAACCCCGACTAGCAGGGCAGCTGTCGCAAGGGCAAGCAACGTAAGTCGGCGGATTGCCCGTTCCGTCGATGTCACAGCCCCGGTCATGACGACAACTCCCCGCCGGCGCGAAGCAGTCGGACAAAGGAACCGGTGGCAGCGACTGACTTTGGTCCCGTCTTGAGAACATCGTTCTTCGGGCCGAACGCTTTGCCCCGACCGCCCTCGAGAACCAGCACCTTGTCGACCGCGGAAAGCGCGCTCGCCCGGTGAGCGATGATCAACACCACCCCTTGCCGCGACCGAACGGACTCGATTGCCTGCGAGAGTGCCAGCTCGCCCTGAACATCGAGATTGGAATTCGGCTCGTCGAGCACAACGAGGAACGGATCCGCATAGAGGGCCCTTGCCAACCCGATGCGTTGCCGCTGGCCCGCCGACAGGGTTCTGCCCTGCTCGCCGATCCGCGTATCGAAGCCATCGGCAAAGCTCACGATCATATCGTAGACACCCGCGGCCCTGGCGGCCGCGATGATCAACTCCGAAGAGGCCTCCGGATCGAACCGGGCAATGTTGTCGGCGATGGTTCCCTCGAACAGCGACACGTCCTGCGGCAGGTAACCGATGTTGCGGCCGAGTGCTTCCGCCGTCCATTGTGACAGCGACGCTCCGTCCAGCCTGATATCCCCCGCAAGGGCCGGCCAAAGGCCGACGATGCCCCGCGCCAGCGAAGACTTGCCCGAGGCGCTCGGACCGACGATGCCAACTGCCTCACCGGCTTGGACCTCGAAGGACAGCCCGCGAATGATCGGCATCTTCGAGCCCGGAGCCGCCAGATGAAGGTTCTCCACTGCCAGTGATTGCCGCGGCGCCGGCAGCGCGACGTCATGAAGTCGCCCGTCGGAGAGCTGGACCTCGCGGTCGAGGCGCGACCATGCCTGGCGGGCAGCCGCAAATCCTCGCCAGTGCGCGATGGCAAGCTCGATCGGGGCGAGCGCGCGGCTCACGAGAATGGAGCTCGCAATCATGATGCCGCCAGTTGCTTCCTGTCGAATGACGAGTATGGCGCCCACGGCCAGCACGGCGGACTGCAGCAACATGCGCGCGGAGCGCGACAGGGTTGAAAGCGAGTTGACGAAAGTGGCCGTGCGCAAGTGACTGTCGAGGTGGCGCCGGTTGACTTCGGCCCAGCGCGCCGAGAGCGTCCCACCAAAGCCCATTGCGACGACCGCTTCCGAATTGCGCCTCGCGGTTTCGGCGAAAGCCATTCGCTCAGAAAGGATGGTGGCCGTCTCCCTCGTCGGACCGCGTGACTTCAGCTCCGCAAGCAGCGCCAGCCCCGTCAAGAGAAGCGCGCCAGCCACGGCCGTGAGGCCAATCCAGTGGTGAAACAGGAAGCAGAGGGCGAGGTAGAAGGGCATCCAGGGCAGATCGAACAGCGCTCCCGGGCCCGGGCCGGACAGAAATCCACGCACTGTATCGATATCGCGGATCGTCTGCAGACCGTCTCCCGGCGCCGGCTTGCGCGATGCCGACAGCGCAACTGAGAGGAAGGCCCGCCCTGAGAACCGCTCATCCACCGCCCGTCCGATCTGCCCGAGAAGCAGGGATCGCGTGAGATCCAGAAGCCATTGGAACGCAAAGAGGGACACAACGATGATGACCAGACCGACGAGGGTCGGCAGGCTGCGGCTGGGAATGACGCGGTCATAGACCTGGAGCATGAAGAACGAGCCACTGAGCGCCAGGATGTTGACGAGGCAACTGGTTACACCAAGCCCCAGAGCGCCAACACGCAACGACGAGAAGAGCCCAAAGAAGGGTCGCGGCTGCGAGAGGGATCCGGTTTCAGACAAATGGACTCCTTGTGGTCGTAGCGCAGACACACCATGCCGAGGCTTCGGTGGCCGAGAAATCGAGATCGCTTGCCTAGACTGAGGCAAAAGAGACCGAATGACGACCGCAAACAGCGGCGTCTCTTCATTCCGCGCTAAGTCGCCAAATCAGGCGTTAAGCGCGAAGTCGTGTTCCAGTCACTTCGTCGAATGACTGTCTTCTTTCGAACCGCGGCAGCGCGATTGCTGAGCGATTCGGCAGTACTTGTGAGGGCATTATGTGACTTATATAAGATCCCGGTTGCAATTCGTGTCCGGATTTGCGTTTCCAGCGGGGGGTTCGAAGGCTCCGCAAGTCTCACCGGGTACGATCCACGTTCAAATGATCTGCGCTGTGCATCTGACGGGTGGTAGCAAGTGCGGGCACCCAATCGATCGGACAAATCCAGCGGCACCAGAGCAAGTATCGCTCTGTAGTCTCAAAGCCCTCGACTGAGAAAATCTCGCTGCGGCGCGTGCATATGGCCCGAGACCCCTGGCGAGAGGCGAACCGGTATTCCGTCCACCCCCCCGATGCAAGCATCGACGTCGCGTGTAGCGTCGGAACATCAGCCGCCACAATGGCGCCACAGATTTTCGCGGTTATTTTGGATCAAAAACAGCGGATAGCGGACAATGAAGTTCCTGGTTCTATTTGCAGCAGTGCTTTTGTTTGCGACCTTTCAGGCCGAGGCGCAGATTTACGGTCCGTATGACGGCTACGGTGACTATGGCGACTACGGCTACTATGATCCGTATGGTCCATATGGACCGCCGCCCGACTATGGCGAGCCGGTGCCGCAGCGCCAACCCCGAACGGGAAGGGGCGGGACAATCGTCATCGCCACACGCGAGCACACGCTTGTCTATACGACGCCTCAAGGTGAACAGCTCGCCTATCCGATTGCGGTCGGGCGCCAGGGAAAACGATGGTACGGCACAACGCATGTCACGTCGAAGCGCAAATATCCCGAATGGCGACCGACGGCCAGCATGCGCCAGAAGAATCCGAGACTGCCAATGGTCGTGCGCCCCGGCCCTTCCAATCCGCTCGGTACACGGGCCATTTATCTTGCGGACGGCCTGCTGCGCATCCATGGCACCAATGATCCGTCCTCGATCGGCACGAATGCGTCAAGCGGTTGCTTTCGCATGTACCGCGAGGACGTCGAGGAGCTCTACGAGATGGTCCGTCCGGGAACACGCGTGATCGTCCGGCGGTGATATAATAATCGCCCAGTTCGGGTGTCGGTCACACAAAACCTTTTCAAGGGTCCACGTCTGGCGTTTGGACGCGCCGCTTGCCAACACACTGCACCCTGGGACTCAGCACATTGGTCGGTTGATTCGATGGAACGGCGGCACCAGATCGCTTCTGAGCCTCGCGCTCCTTCAAGTTGTCATTACTGACGTGTTGGCCCATATCATCCCCGAGACTCGTCAGTATTCCGAGAACGTGCATTTTTTCACTGGCCAATATTATGGGTTGCTTGTAAAATCCCGGTGTCTGCCTCCCATGGAGCGACAGGGAGGTTCTGCGGTCGGCTGGACCCCTTCCCGGAACCTCCCCCTCCGCACACTCCAGGGTTCGTCAACGGCGTATGCAAGGGGCACCGTCTCGTCCTGGGGCAGATACGACGACCACCGTTTGGTTGCCGGACTGGCTCACCGACACCATCTGATCAACGTTGATATAGAGCGGCTTAGCGACAAGGTCGGGGCAGGGCCGGAGGAAGTTGCAGACGCCGTTTTCCGATGGATCGAGCTGTACTATGACCTCGGTCTCTCAAACGCGGGAAACCTGTGGAGTACTCTGGACCCGGATACTCTCCGGCTCGTTACTATGCTCTGCAAGTGGCGTTTCCCGCTGCAGCGACATTGATTGGTCTGGAGATCAGGCGTCTGTTTCTGCGCGTCCGGCCACAGCAATAAGACGGCGCGTTCCGGCACTCCTGTAGCGAGCCGAACGGTACAGCCGCAATCGACCTTTCACCCGCCGCCCTCAGCTATCTATGCTATTTCAGCCGGTTAGCGGCCTTGTCACAAGCATCACGGTCAGATCCATGCATTTTGATGATGCGCTGTGCATCGGACGTGGCGATGCCGTGCTTCTCTGCAAACGTTGCAACGTGGTATGGTTCACGCCCCGAGAACCCCGGATCGGCTTTGCCGCGTCGCTGTCTTTGGTTTGACACTACGGTCTCCTTATTGCGTGGGCGTAGAACAGGCGACTGTATTTCGCCTCTGCATACCTTACTTCTTCTTCAAGCCGCCTTGGCTATCCTTGACCTGAGAACCTAGAGTGGGCGGGGCGCTTTTGGGGGCAGCCTTGTCCTTTTTGGGCTTCCTAACTTCCTTGTTGCTTCGTACCTGACCCTTGGCCATTTGCGTAGTCTCCTCGTGAAAACAGACCTAGCTATCATTGGCCGGTGAATAGCAAGAGATATCGGGAGTGGAGGGCGGATTTGCCGGAACCATATTTCTGTACTTCGGCAGGCTGCTTTGACTATGAGAGTTCAAGGGGCGGCCCTTGAATTCTTCGGAGCGGCCCATGTCTTGGACGAGGAACGATGCCAACCCGGAGTGCCGGTCGTTGTTTCCATCAAAGCCATCGAAGGTCAGTGCAATGGGGTATGTGCGGCCAACGAGGTTGCCATGTTCGACGCCAGCGGCCTGAGCGTAAACGGTTCTCCCGTCGTGGGGTCGACCTAAGCGACGAAATCGGGGAACTACACCGCGGTTGTCGCGGAGACCGGCGCTACGCGGATGAAGAAAATCGTCAATGGTGTCGAGTAATGAAATGACCCCGGAGGAAGAGGCGGAATTCATCGCCTCGCGGCCCGTCATGGAACGGAAAGTAGAAAGCGTTTCCGCTGGGCAGTTCAAGCTACAGTTTCTAGCCGCCGCCTCCTGGAGGAAGTCGACGCGTGGAGCGCTTCGCAATCCAAGGCAGTTCAGATCGCCTGCGTATTCCGGATCGTTCGTCCGGACTGAGCCCATGATGGCAGCGGGTTTGGCTACCATGGGCCTCACGGAGAAGCAGATCGACGCGCGTTCTTCACGGCAGCTGCGGCGCTTTGAGACATGTGGGGGAGAGGCGCACTGGCCTTGTTTGGGGTTCCGCATGGCAGTGCGCCTCTCTGCTTGCGGGTGACTTTGCAAGCCATACGAAAATATCGCTCGACGATGAACGTGCGACGCCTCGTTCGCATTAGTACGACTAAATAATTTGGGGGAGTTAAGGGGTCCGCAGGGGTTCGCGGACCCCCGAGCATTGTTACAGAGGCCGAATATGGGCCACGCCCATAAGAGCACAACCAACCATCCATCGCACGTACTGCAATAGTGGTATCAAAACCTACCGCTAGTAGAAAACTCTAGCGGGATAGGCGTTGCGGCCGACCGAGAGTCGAGTGCGGCCTTCCGGATCTTGCGGCTAGCTCTTGATGCAGCCTTCTTGACCTCTCGGCACGCCTCCTTCGCCAACTGTCTTCCTTGTACGGGTTGAAGGCTCGATTGAGGGTCTGCATGTTCGAATCTTGATATCCTTCAGCTTGTCGACGATTGAACTAAGGTGGCCGCTACCCATCTATCGGGAGGCGGAGCGGATGCCCGATACCGCCGATACCCCCTCATGATTGGAGAGCGGCCATGTTGGTACACCGATGGGAAAAGCCCCTTGTGCTGGGAGACAGCCGCATTCGCATTGTCGTCGGCTCCGCAGAGGAGGCATTGACATGGCTCATCCATGAGCCGAACCAGGACACTGCCAAATGGCAACGAGCATGGAAAGCGTGCCGGGCCGTCGTAGAGGGCCGGATGAACGCTGAAGACGCCAAGTCCGCCGTTAGGCTCGCTGCTGTGCACTGAGTCATTAGCGCTTCTCCTTTTGGTCAAATTGGAATATCCTTCAGCTGGTCCATGATGGACTTCCGGCCGAGACGAGCCGCGGACCGCGCCTCCTCGCGCTGAGCCTTGCTTGGGGTCAGGCTCATTGTAATTTCCTTGATCAAAGCGAACGAACCCCTGCGAACTGTCGCGGACACCAATTCGGTCGACACCTCTTCCGCAACATCCAATTGCAGCACCCACACACACTGCAAGGACCAACGCATCGCCTAATGCTGGTCCGGAGCAGACCCGGCGCCCGCCCCCAGCACGCCGAGCTTGCGCTATGAATGTATCCGGCGCGCTTTAACCGCGACAAAACAACCCGGCCATTGATCGTGACGAGCACGAACCCCACCTGCGAGGTGCAATCGATGTCAACTCTCGTGATCCCAAATG
>Ga0209129_1002071_pt1 | contig 10337 bp, 11 predicted proteins | sample AraplaMF_Col_mMS_FD_184257 | JGI IMG/M metagenome (GOLD analysis project Ga0209129, IMG submission 184257) | Arabidopsis root microbial communities from the University of North Carolina, USA - plate scrape MF_Col_mMS (SPAdes) (version 3) | ecosystem: Host-associated > Plants > Roots > Endosphere... | reverse complement strand
TTGCCCAGCGTGACCTGGCCGTCGCTGCCGATGACGACCTTGCCGTCGCGGCGGACGCAGACGATGGTCGTGGCGTGCATCGGTTCCATAGCGCGTTCCTTGGGGGAGACGCCAGAGGTGGGGGTAGGCGGGAGGTGTCGCAAGTCCGGGCCGAACCGTGAGGCCCCGGAACCGGTGGGAGCCAGCCTGCTGGCCCCCACCAAAGGTGGCTCCCACCACGGCGGGCTTCAGCTTTTTCGCCTGGCCCGGGGGTGGGCGGCGTCGTAGACCTTCGCCAGGTGCTGGAAGTCGAGGTGGGTATAGATCTGGGTGGTGGCGATGTCGGCGTGCCCCAGTAGCTCCTGCACCGAGCGCAGGTCGCCTGACGATTCCAGCATGTGGCTGGCGAAGGTGTGCCGCAGCATGTGCGGATGGACGCGCTTGGCCTGGCCACTGGAGAGCTTCGCCAGGCGCAGTTGTACCGCCCGGGCGCTGATCGGCGCGCCGCCGCGGCCCTTGAACACCGCCGCCTCGGGCTCCGCCCCGCCCAATCGCCCCAGCGCCCGGAGGGCGGCGATCGCGAAACGGCCCACGGGAAGGATCCGCGTCTTGTTGCCCTTGCCGAGCACGCGGACCTGGCCGTCGTCGAGATCGAGGTCGCCCCAGCGCAGGCCGCATAGCTCCGACAGACGAAGGCCGCTGGAATAGAAAAGCTCCATCATGGCGGTGTCGCGCGGGGCGAGGGTGCCGCCCAGATTCGTCTCCACCAGCTCACGGGCTTCGTCGGCATCCAGCACATGGGGCAGCTTGCGGCGAACCTTGGGCCCGCGCACGCCGGAGGCCGGATCGTGGGCGAGCCGGCCTTCGCGGGTGAGGTAACGGAACAGCGTGCGGCAGGCGGACAGCAGGCGCTGGATGCTGTTGGGTTCGAGCCCTTTCGCTTCGGCGCCCTTCCGCCCCGGCGGCGGTCGGTGCAGGCGGGCGATCATCGAGCGCAGGCGATCGGGGCTGAGGTCGTCGAAACTCCCGAGCCCTTCGGCCTCCATGAACGTCAGCAGCTTGTCGAGGTCCCGCCGATAGGCGGACATCGTGTGCGCGGACGGCGCGCGCTCGGCGGCGAAGTGGCCGAGGAAGGCCTCGACGGCGGCGCGGGGTGTCACGCCACCTTCCGTGCCCGTTCGATCGCGGAGCCGACCGTGGTCGAGATCATGTCGAGGAACAGCGTGCCCATGCCCGGGTGAAAGCGGTCGGCGTCGGCGCTGCCGATGGCGAGGATCGCGTCGGGGCCGATGCGCATCAGCGCGGCCGAGCGTACGTCGGGCGCGGCGTCGCCGAACAGCCGGTTGAGCTTCTCCGGCGCGAGGCGCCCGGCGACCGGGTCGCCGTGCTCGAGGAACGAGGTGAATTCCGGCAATCCGGACACGCCGTGCGGCTCGCGCAGCAACCAGGGCTCGTCCGGCAGGCCGGCGAGGTCGCCGAAAAACACGAGGCGCACGCGCTCGGACTGGAAATCTTCCGTCAGCCGGCGCACCACGTTGCGCACGGTTTCCTCGATGTCGCGGGAGCCGAGCAGCGCAAGCATGAGGCCATGGACGCGGCGCATCAGCTTCTCGTTGTCGCCGGCTACCGCGGTCAGTTCGCGGAGGCGGGCTTCCAGCATCGCGTTCTTCTCGCGCAGCCCACGCAGCTGGTGCACGGCGAGCGACGCCGCCGGGCCGTTCGCGCTCGGCAGCACGAGCTCGCTGGCGAGGTCGGGGTAGGCGGCGAGGAAGTCGGGGTGTCGCCGCAGGTACGACGCCACGGTGGCTGGCTTGATGTCGCCGTCGATCGCGGTGTCGGTCATGCGGAAATCCTCGGTGGCGCCACTACGGTATGAAGCGCAGTGTGCCGCGTTCCGACGGATACGTCACACCTCGCCTTCGAAGACGAAGGCGGCCGGACCGGTCATCCACAATGTGTGACCCGGCCCGTGCCACTCGATCGTCAGCGTGCCACCGGGCAGCTCGACGCCGACGATGGGTGCCGCGAGGCCGAGCGCCTGCACCACCGCGGCGGCGGCGCAGGCACCGGTGCCGCACGCCTGCGTCCAGCCGCTGCCGCGCTCGTGCACGCGCAAACGGATCAGGTCCGGGCCGAGGCGTTGGGCGAAACCGACGTTCGCGCCTTGCGGAAACACGGCGTGGGACGTGAGGACCGGGCCGAGCCGATCGACGCGCGGATCGGACACGTCGTCGACGAGCACCACGGCATGCGGGTTGCCCATCGACACCGCCCCGAACGAGACGTCTTCGCCCTCGACCGTCACGGTATAGGTGGCGTGGGCCGGACGGTCGAGCGGAATGTGGGCCGGATCGAAATCGGGCTCGCCCATGTCGACCACCACCCTGCCCTCGTCGAGCACGCGCACCACGACGGGGCCGGACGGGCTCTCCAGGCGGACGTCGGTGTCGCGGTCGATGGCGCCGTCGCGATACAGCCAGGCGGCGACGCAGCGGACGCCGTTACCGCACTGGCCCGACGGCGAGCCGTCGGCGTTCCAGATGCCGTAATAGAACGCGCACGACGGATCGCGCGCCGGCTCGATGCTGATCAGCTGGTCGAAACCGATGCCGGTATGCCGATCGGCCAGCGCCGTCACGCGAGCGGCGTTCGGCACGCGCGGCGCGTCTTCGCGCCAGTCGACGATGACGAAGTCGTTGCCGATGCCGTGCATCTTGGTGAAGCGCGACGGCATGGCGGCTTACTGGTGAATGACGGGATTGAACGGCGTGCGCGCCGAACTGGCCGGCGGCGGCGCCAGCGACGTCGAACTGGCAGCCGGATGCGTGCCGGGCTGCGGACTCGCGGTGGTCTTGGCGGTCGGCGGCGGAAGGAACAGCGGCCCCTTCTGACCGCAACCGGCAAGCGCGGCGACGGTGGCGAAGAGGGCAAGCGGGAGGATGAGTCGGCGCATGGGCGATTCCCCGGAAACGGTGGCCAGTATAGCCCCGCGTCCGCTCAAAGCAGCTTTTCGAAACGGAACGCGTCCGCACCGTCGGCGTAGTAATTGGCGTATTCGCCGATGCGCGTATAGCCGAGCCGCTCGTAGAGACGGATGGCCACGGCGTTGTCCTTGCGCACCTCCAGCCGCAGCGAGCGACAGCCGCGCGCACGGCCCGCGTCTTCGGCCGCTTCGATCAGCGCGGATCCGACGCCCTTGCCTTGCGCCTGCGGCTTCGTGGCGATCGAGTAGAGGCGCGCCACGCTCGTGCCCTTCCGGAAGAACACGACGGCGGTGCCGAGGAAGCGGCGATGGTTGGCGCTGGCGACGAGCACCTGCGCGCTTTCGCTATCGAGGTGCTTGCGATACTGGGCGCGGCTCAGGCGATCCTGCGCGAAACTCGATTCCTCGAGCGCGACGAGATCGTCGAGATCGCTCACTTCGGCGCGACGGACGCGCACCGCAGCGGTGACCGGGGCTGGACGCATGCGCTTGGGGAACTCCGCGCGGTGGACGGGAAGGCAGGCCCGGCAAGCAGGCCACGGCAAGCGCGGCACTGTAGACCTCGCGACTTCATGGATCAATGACTTTTTCATGAATCCATGCCGGAAAGCGGGCGTGTGGCGCTTGTGCGTGTCGTCGCCGAAGGCACACACTCCCCACCGGCGAAACGACCGGCCCCGGGCGGGGTCGAACCTGAAGATTCGCCATCGAAAGAGGTCCCATGAGCCGGCTCGTCATCGTCGTGGAGAAAGCCTCGGACTGGGGCTCGTATTACCCGTCCGCCGATGTCGTCAGCGCCATGGATTATCTCCGCCAGCCCGTGGGCGGTGACGACGAACGCACGCACGTGATCAACCTCTGCCGCAGCTACAAGTACCTCGGCACGGGGTATTACGTATCGCTGCTCGCCGAGGCACGCGGCCACAAGGTCATCCCGTCCGTGCGCACGGTGAACGACCTGCGCCGCCGGTCGCTCTACGGCCTCGACATCGACGACCTCAACCAGAAGCTGTCCACGTTCCTGCCGGCCGGTGGCCGCGACACGACCGACTTCGGCGTGCTCGTGTATTTCGGCGAGACCTCCCTGCCCGATCTGCAGGATCTTGCGAGGCAGGTCTTCGACATGTTCCCGTGCCCGTTGATGCGCATCGAGTTCGAGCGCGATCGCGTGTGGCAGGTGTCCGCGATCAAACCCGTCGGCCTGCACACGCTCGACGACGCCCAGGAAGACGCGTTCGCGCAGGCGCTCGAGAAATTCTCGCGGAAGATCTGGCGCAAGCCGCGCACGCGCCGACGCTTCCGCTACGACATCGCGATGCTCGTCGACCCGAACGAAGCGATGCCGCCGTCGAACAAGAAGGCGCTGAAGCAGTTCGTCGAAGCCGGCAAGCACCTCGGCATCGAAGTCGACCCGATCGGTCGCAACGACTACCAGCGCCTGGCGGAATACGATGGCCTGTTCATCCGCGAGACTACGGCGAGCGACAACCACACCTACCGTTTCGCGCATCGCGCCGAGAAGGAGGGCATGGTGGTCATCGACGATCCGACATCGATCCTCCGTTGCACCAACAAGATCTTCCTCAACGACCTGATGGTGGCGCGCAAGCTCGCGACGCCCATCACCGAGATCCTCTATCGCGACGACGCGAAACGCCTGAGCGACCTGCCCGACCGGCTGGGCCTGCCCATCGTGCTGAAGATTCCCGACGGGTCGTTCTCGCGCGGCGTCGTGAAGGTCGAAACGCGCGAGGCGCTGCAGAAAGCCGCCAGCGAGCTGTTCTCGCATAGCGCCCTGCTGATCGCTCAGGAATACCTCTACACCGAGTTCGACTGGCGCATCGGTGTGCTCAACCACGAGCCGCTGTACGCATGTCAGTACTTCATGTCGCGCGGCCACTGGCAGATCTACAACCACGGCGCCAAGGGCACGGCGAAGTCCGGCGGCTTCCGCACGGTGCCCGTGCGCGACGCGCCCGCCGATGTGGTGAAGCTGGCGCTCAAGGCCACGCACCCGATCGGCGACGGGCTCTACGGCGTCGACCTGAAGCAGGTGGGCGACCGGCCGGTGGTGATCGAGGTCAACGACAACCCGTCGATCGATGCCGGCGTGGAGGATGCCTATCTGGGCGAAGATCTTTACCTGCGTGTGATGCAGGAATTCCTGCGCAGGCTGGAGCTGAAGCGCCTCGGCATCGCCACCTGATCCGCTGCCCTGGTGGGAGCCAGCCTGCTGCCGAACCCGCGGCAGCGGGCCCGCATCAGCGGCGGAACAGGGACATCAGCAGCGACATCGGCAGTCCGGGCTTCATCGCCACCAGCACACTGGCCGGCGCCAGCAGCAACCAGAAGGCCGGCGTCCACCCGAGCGTTTCGCTGTGCCCCGACAGCGGGGTCAGCAGGAGCACCAGCGCACCCAGGGCCAGCCAGGCCATGGCGATGAGGGCACGGAGGCGGCGCGGCGAAAGCGTGTCGTTCATGGCGGACTTCCCTTGGCGTGGACGATGGAGCGATCCTGAGCCGTCGATGTCTCAAAGCCCGCGACTGTTGACCGGCGCTTGACCCTTCGCGCCGCAGACTGCCCACATTAGAATCCGTGACGCCGGGTGGTCCGTCCGGCGCCGTGCCAGGAGAGTCCATGAGCGCTGAAGCGCACCGTTTCGCCGTGTTCGGTCACCCGATCGCGCATTCGCTGTCCCCGGAAATCCACAAGGCCTTCGCGACGCAGCTCGGCCTCCGTCTGAGCTACGAGACGATCGACGCCGCCCCTGGCGCGTTCGACGACGCGGTCCGCCGCTTCTTCGCCGACGGTGGCCTCGGCGCCAACGTGACCCTGCCCCACAAGACCGCCGCGCTGACACTGGCGAAGAAGGCCAGCGACGCCGCGACGCGCGCCGGAGCGGCGAACACGCTCACGCCCCTCGTCGGCGGCGGATTCGAAGCCCATAACACCGACGGCGACGGTTTCGTTCGTGACATCACCGAGCGCCATGGTTTCGACCTGCGTGGCCACGACGCCCTGCTCCTCGGTGCCGGCGGCGCCGCCAAGGCCGTCGCCTGGGCCCTGATGGACGCGGGGGTGCAGAGCCTCACCATCGTCAACCGCTCCCCCGAAAAGGCGGATGCCATCGCCGACGCCATCGGCGAACCGGCACGCTGCCGCACGCGCTACTGGGACGGGCTGGACGGCGAGTGCTTCGACCTGGTGGTCAACGCCACCTCCATCGGCGTGACCGGCGGCAACTTCGACCTGCCGATGTCGATCGTGCAGGATCACTCCACGGCCTACGACCTCTGCTACGGCGCCGCCGCGGCAGGCTTCAAGGGTTGGGCCATCGCCGCTGGCGTCCGCCCCGACTGGTTCCGCGACGGCCTCGGCATGCTCGTGGAGCAGGCGGCCGACGCGTTCGAGAAGTGGCACGGCCAGCGCCCGGATACCGATCCGGTCTATCGCGAACTGCGCCAGCGTTTCTGACGACGCGAAAGTCTCAGTCGGCGGCCGTCACGCTCATCGGGCACGCATACGTCGCTTCGTAGTCGTAGCGTGCCTTCGTCGCCGGGCCTTCGGGCGTGGCGAGAACGAGGCGGATGGTGTCGACGCGCGGCGTGGCGCACTTTTCCTTCGCCCTTGCGACGCAGGGCGTGTCGCTGAGCGACGCCTCCGTGCACGACACCGCGATGGGCGCGCCACGGGGCGCGACGGCGACGGGTGCCGTGGTGGTCGCGCAGCCTGCCGCGAGCATCGCGCAGATCAGAATGGCGTAACGCATCGGATCCTCCTTCCGGTGTAGCGTGCGCCGGCACCATGACCGCCGCGTGTCATCGCGTCAGCAGTTGACGCACGCCGAGCGAAACGATCACCGCGCCGCACACGCGATCGATCCATGCCTTGCCTCGACGGTAACGGGCGGCCACGCGTGGCGTGGCGAAGACGATGGCGACGAACCCGTACCAGACCGACGCCACCACGGCGACGACGGCCAGCATGCAGAGGAACGTCGGCACGTTGACGTGCTTCGGCGCCGCGGCCGAGAAGACCGCGGCGAAGAACGCCATGGCCTTGGGGTTGCCGATGTTGGTGATCACACCGGCGCGGAACGCGAGCGCGAGGCTGCCGCGCGTCCGATCAGTCGGCGCCGCGTCGGCGCCACCGGAACGTGCGTTCGCGATCAGTCGTCCACCAAACCAGATGAGGTAGGCCGCACCGGCGACTTTCACCGCGAGGGCGATCCACGGAAACGTGGCGAACACGATGCCGACGCCGAGGATGGCGCAGCTGGCCCAGAAGAGATTCACCACTACCGTGCCGCCGACCATCGCGAGCGCTTCCGACGTCGTGCTGGACGCGGCCCTGTGCGCGATGCCCACGAAATTCGGCCCCGGAATCACCACGCCCACGACGTAGACGGAAAACACCAGGGCGATGGCGTGCAGGTCGATCACGGGGCATCTTCCGCGGGGGACGCTCCGACTGTACCCGCTTTTCCGGATGGATGGCTATACGGCCATGTCATTGGAGGATCATCTGCGAGAAGCGCGCTGGCGCGCGAATGGGAGCTTGTCGCGAGCACCCATTCGCGCGCCAGCGCGCTTCCTACAGGGACTCGTCCAGGCCTCTATGCGGCGGAGACCACCACGATAGCCAGCACGATCGCCACGATGTCTTCGACGATGGCGGCCGGCGTGTCTTTGCCGAACGTTGTGGCCATCTTCGTGCGCAGCGCCGAGCCGCCCCACGTGCCGATGGCGGCGCCGACGATACCGGCGATCAGCCCCCCGACGAGCATGTCGTGCGCCGCACCGATACAGGCGCCGCTCAGGGCACCCGTGATCAGACGTGTGCCGAACTGGACGGGGATCTTGCGGCTGGGCGTCGTCGGGAGTTTGTCGGTAACGAGTTCGCCGATGGCGAGGATGCCGACGATCCAGGGTGTCCACGCGTAGCCCATGAAGGCCAACGGCGTACCGGCGAGAGCGAGGCCGCCGAAGCGGGCGGCGAAGGCGACCGCGGCGGGTGCCATCAGGGCGCGAAGCCCGGCGACGACACCGATGAGCAGGGCGAGCAGGAGAACCATGGCACGTGCACCTCTTCCCGGAAGGTGACGGCATTAGGCGCATGGGAGCGCGTCGATGGCTAGTGCGAACTTGTCGCAAAAATCCCGGAGGGAGGGTCTTCGGGGGGCGAGCCCTCCCTCCGGGGGCCTTACAACGCGGGGGTCAGACGACGGCCGCCCTGAAAGCGGTTCGCCGGGATCGTGGCGTTCTTTCCGATGACCAGCGGTTCGCCCCAGGCATCGGCCACCTGGTACGAGGCGAAGCCGGTCTTCGTGCGCTGCCACTGCACCATATGGTCGCTCGCGTCGCGCCACATCAGGTCGACCCGTCCATCACCGTCGTAGTCGCCGAGGCCGGCCAGCGTGAGGCCGGCGGGAATCGCTTCGCTGCCACGGCCCGAGACACGGAAGCCATCCATCGTCCACCACGAGAGCTGCGCGTTGGCCGCGTCGGTCCAGATCAGGTCGGTGGTGCCGTTGCCGTCGATGTCGCCGACGCCATAGAGGGTGGCGCCGCCGTCACGGTCGCCCAGCGCGCGCTTCACGTAGCCGCCGTGCTGGTTGTCGATCCAGACGGCCACGCCGGTCCGGTTGGTCGCCGTCCAGACGAGGTCCGTGTAGCCGTCGCCGTTGACGTCGGCCAGCGTGGGCGTTGCACCGGCGATGCCGTCCACCGGCCACGACTTGCCGACCACGATGATGTCGTTCTGCGTCTCGGGATCGAGGTCCAGCGCCCACCACGAGATGCGCTGGGTCTTGGTATCCATCCAGACCAGCTTCTGCACGCCGCTGCGATCGTGTACGCCGACGCCGATGAGCTTCGCATTGGCGGGAATCGGATCCGCCACGACGAAGGACCAGTAGCCGCCCGTCGCGGCCGAGACCCATACGTGCAGGTGGTTGTCGTCACCCACGAAGACCAGCTCGCCGGAGCGCAGCGACAGTGCGTTGAGCCCGGGGATCATGTCGCCATAGGTCACGAGGCTCAGGTTGCCGCCCAGCGTCTGCCCCTGGTCGAACAGGCTCACCGCGCCCTTCATCGCGACGGAATGCAGCACGTTCGTCGTGGTGTCCACGTAGGCGAAATCGCTGAAGCCGTCACCCGTGAAAAGCTGGTTCAGCGCGAGGTAGTCGGAGGACGCCGCATACGAGCGGTTCGCCGGCGCGTTCCAGTCGACCACCGCGTCGACGAGATTCGTCGCGTTGATGGTGCCCAGACCCGTCGCCATGCTGTAGCCGACATTGGTCTGCCACGCGGGCACCAGCGAGTTCGTGGTCGGGTCGCCGCCGCGCACGATACCGACGATGTTGTTGAGCTTGCGTCCGGTATCGCAGTTGAGCGTGCCGATACCGCACGGCTGCACGATGTCGCCTTCCGTCACGTTGTTGAACACGCACTCGGCGCCGACGGTCTTGCCACTGCTCGAGTTGCACGAGCGCAGCGTGTCCGCGTTGGGCGAACCCACCGTGCCGTACTGACGCGCGGCGACACCGTAGAGCGCGGGAAGCATGTTGCCGTTGCGACCGCCGGACGCCTGGTTGACGAGAGCCTGCACGCCCGCCATCGCGGGCGCGGCGAAGGACGTACCACCGGCCGAGTTGGCGAACACCGCGTCGGGCTTGCTGAAGTTGCACGCCGTGCCGCCGTTGGCCGCGTCGGACATGCAGAACACGAGCGAGTGGCCGAAAAGCCCGTTCGCCGCGAAGAGCGAGACATCGGGGAGCATGCGGGCATAGTGGTTCGTCGAGCCGGCGATGCCGATCTGCTCGACGGGCTGGCCGTGCTTCGCGCTCGGACCACCGCCGGCACCGCCGACGAGGAGGTAATTGCTGCCCGGGCCGTATTCGTCGTTGCAGGACGCGAGGCCGTCCTCGTAACCCAGCAGCGTGTAGAGATGGCTGCTGGCGCAGCTGTTGTTCCAGGTCATCTCCGGGATGTAGCTGATGGCAGACTGGTAATAGGGAAGGTTGGACTTGGTCCAGTAGTCCGCCTGATGACCACGATCGTCGAAATCCGTGCCACCCACGGCCACGACGGTCGGCGACGAAGCCAGCGCATTCACCGCCGCGCCGGAGGTCGACCAGAACAGCGCACCCTGATCGCATGCGGTGGAGCCCGCATCGCCCGAAGCGACGAACACCGAAACGCCTTCGGCGGCGGCCGACGACCAAAGCACATCGGCGAGGAAGGCGCTGGTCGGGTCGGCGGCTTCGCAGACGCCGTAGCTGAGGTTCCAGACGGGCGGCGGAAGCTCGCCGTACGGGCCCGGCTCGAGCAGGCGGAAACCCGCGGTGAACGCGCCGAAGGAAGCACCTTCATC
>Ga0209129_1002062_pt1 | contig 10357 bp, 6 predicted proteins | sample AraplaMF_Col_mMS_FD_184257 | JGI IMG/M metagenome (GOLD analysis project Ga0209129, IMG submission 184257) | Arabidopsis root microbial communities from the University of North Carolina, USA - plate scrape MF_Col_mMS (SPAdes) (version 3) | ecosystem: Host-associated > Plants > Roots > Endosphere ... | reverse complement strand
GCGGCAATGCCGCTCTCATAATCCGAATCCGCGCCGCGGCCGATGAACACTTCTGCGCCCAGACCTTCTGCCGTCGACAGGAAGGCGCTTTCGCGCTCGATGATGCTCGGTGTGCCGGTGTTGGAGCCAGCAACTGCCAGGCGGCGCCGTCCGGCCTCGAAAAAGACTGTCGCCGCCTTGCGGGAGGCTTCCGAATTGCCGGCGCGCACATGGTCGGCATCCGGCTCGGAACGGCCGATGACGATGAGTGGCTGGCCGTTGCGCTGCGCAAGCTCGAAGAAGCTTGCCGGCGGCGAGCCGGAAAGGATGATGATCGCCTCGGCGCGATGGCCGATCAGCATCTTCTGGGCGGCCAGCAGTTCGTCTTCCGTTTGGCCGGTGTTGATGAGGATCGGAATGCTGCCGCGCTGGATCAGGAACTTGGCGAGCGCTGCGGAGAGATGGGCGCGGAAGCCGATTTCCGGCTTGGTGGCGACAATGCCGACAAGACGGCTCTGATTGGCCAGCACGCCGCGCGCAAGATCGTTGACGTGGTAGCCGAGTTCCTCAGCCGCAGCCAGCACCTTCGCGCGCGTCGTGGGTGCAACGCTTGCTCCCGGCGTAAAGGTGCGCGATACGGCCGAGCGGGAAACACCGGCAAGCTGCGCCACCTGTTCGGCGCTCACGAAGCGCATTCGTTCCTTCTTCGGTATCTTGCCGTCGTTGACAGGACCATCACTCATCGGGTTTCCCTCAATGCCCCGTGCGCGATAAAACATTTGCCTTCCAGCACCGCTCAACGATCAGCATTGAAGAACGGGGATGAGCCGCGGAAAGACGGGTGATGCGATCTGGCAATCTCCACCAGCAGATGATGTAGAGAGAAGCGATGGCAGTAAGTTGACACTGGTCGCGCCGGAGAGGCGGGCCATGTCTTGTCGTTTCAGGAGTTCATCCCCGTCCATTTTCTCTGCCCATTGCACAGGTGCAATCATGTTGCACAGCGGTGCAATTGCCCGGGCCGACACCTAACGGCGGTTCGTTGCAGACGAATGACAGATGGGAGATTTTTCCGGCTAAGCAGAATGAGCCGCAACTGATACGTCGTCAGTTTCTGGCGTGCATGGCCGGGATTGCAACTCCAATCCCGGCCGAGGGGGCGAGAGGCAGCGGCGATACCGAGGGATCAGGTCAACGCCGCTTTAGTGCATTAAGTGGTTCTCGACGCCGTTAATCGCAGACCCGTACGGTTTCGGTATGGTAGCCGCCGTCGTAGCGGTTACGGACGTCACGATCCTCGTACCAGCAGCGCGGCGGTGGCGGACCTGCATCATAGTAGCGGGGGCCGTCGACATAGCGGGGACCGCTGTTGACGATGGCGCCGCCGATCAGGCCACCGACGACACCCGCTGCCAGGCCACCGGCAATGGCACGGCCGGTATTGTCGTGGTGATGATGGTCGCGAGCGGCAGCAGGCTGAATAGCCGAACCCACAAGGGCCGTCGCAATCAACAGACTGCCAACAATTCTCTTCATAACATTCTCCTTAGTCGCAGATCGCCCCTATAGAACATAAAATGCTCCACGGCGGCGTTTGTTCGTTCAAATCTTGCACCTTTTGAGGCAAGCCCGCCAAGAAGCGGCGCGTAGGGCCTCAATTTATATTTTGCACTGAAATCCTCATCGCGAATTCGGCCGGATCAAACGCGCAATCGCAACTGCCGGCGTCGTCAGGTCGCTGATTCCGTCACCGTTTCTTCCAGCACGTCCTCAGGGATATCGTCGAAAGACGCGTAGTTGAGGTTATAGAGCTTTGAGTAAAGCTTGCCATTCTTCATGAGCTGCTGGTGATTGCCGCTTTCGACGATTTCGCCATTCTGCAGAACGATAATGCGATCGGCTTCCCGGATCGTTGCCAGACGGTGGGCGATGACGAGGCCGGTACGATTTTCGAGCAGCTTTACCAATGCCCTCTGGATCAGCATCTCGGTATAGCTGTCGATATTGGCCGTCGCCTCGTCGAGCACGAGGATCTTGGCGTCCGCCACCAGTGCGCGGGCAAAGGAGAGGAGCTGGCGCTGGCCGAGCGAAAGATTGCCGCCGCGTTCGCCGAGCATGCTGTCGTAACCTTGGGGCAAGCGCATGATGAAGTCATGCGCGCCGACGGCCTTGGCAGCCTCGATCACCTGCTCGCGGGTGGCGTCCGTCTTGTGATAGCGGATGTTTTCAAAAACCGTGCCCGTGAAGAGGAAGGGCTCCTGCAGCACCATGGCGATCTGCTGGCCAAGCGAATCCTGCGTCAACTCGCGGACGTCATGGCCGCCGACGACAACCTGTCCCTGCTGCACCTCGTAGAAGCGGTGGATCAGCGACATGCAGCTCGACTTGCCCGAGCCTGTCGGGCCGACGAGAGCGACCGTCTCGCCGGGATTGACCCTGAAGCCCACATGTTTGAGCACCGGGTGCTTCGGATTGTAGCCGAAGACGACATCGCGGAATTCGACAGAGCCGTCCATATCGGGCGAGAGCACCTTGGCATCCGGAGCATCCTTGATTTCGACCGGCACATCGAGCACGTCGGTCAACCGCTGGCCCGAGGCCATGGCGCGCTGCATGACCGAATATTGCAGCGTCAGCGAGCGGATAGGGTCGAAGAAGCGCTGGATATAGAAGAGGAAAGCGACGAGCACACCGACGTCGAGCGCCTGGTTCAGCACGCGCGCACCGCCGACGACGATGACGAGCGCCATGGCGATACCCGTCAGCGTATCGACGATCGGCACCATGATCTGTGCGTAACGTGCCGCCGTCAGATGCGTCAGCAGATTGGCATGCGCCTTGTCGTCGTAGAGCGTAAAGTTGACATCCTGCCGGTCCATGCTCTGAACGGCGCGGACACCGTGGATCGCTTCGGCCAGCGCGCCGTTCGCCACCGAATTCGTCTCATGCGCTGCCATGAAGGACTTGCGGGCGAGCGGCAGCCAGAACAGGCGCACGACGAAGAGCACCGGCAGCACCGACAGCGTCAGGAGGCCGAGCTTGAAGTCGAGATAGAGCATCACGAAGACGATGCCGAAGAGCAGGAAGATATCGCCGACCGAGAGTACGCAGGTTTCCAGGAATTCCTGCATCGAGTTGACGTCGCCCTGCAGGCGCGACATCAGCCGGCCGACCTCGGTCTTGTCCATGAAGGAGAGCGACACGCGCTGGAGATGGGAGAACATTGCCCTGCGGATATCGAAGAGCACGTTTTCCGCTACGCTGCCGACCAGCGTTTCCTGAAAGTAGCTGGCGCCGTAGTTGATAAGGATGGCGATCAGGAAAGCGAGGATCGCCCATGTCAAAGCCGAGCTGTCGCTGTCTGGCTGCATGCCATGGTCGATAGCGTAACGGATGATCAGCGGGATCATGAGTTGCATGCCGGTGAAAACCAGCACTGAAATCACCGACAGGATGACATCGCGCCGATAGGGATGCACGAAGGCCCAGATGCGCTTGACGATGTTGGAATCGAAGACCTTGCCGAAAATTTCCTCTTCGACGCGCTGCGATCCGACGACCGCCCGCGGCGGACGTCTGCCGTCCTCGCGAACGTCCGGACGCTCGGTTTCCAGTTCCTCGGCCATCTTGCTTCCTCCTGCGCCGGTTTCTTACGCGCTCAAAGCGTCGTCGCCCGGTCGCACCTGCAAATCGTAAAGTGCCTTGTATCGCCCGCCGAGCGCCAGGAGCTCGTCATGCGTGCCCTGCTCGACGATGCGGCCGTCCTCTATGAAGAAGATCTTGTCGGCATGCATCAGCGAGCTCAGGCGATGGGCGACGATGATCGTCACGCGATCGGCGGCGTAACGGCGCATGGCGCCACGGATGCGCTGTTCGGTTGCCGCATCGATTGCTGCGGTCGAATCGTCGAACACCATCACAGCAGGTTTCAGCATCAGCGCGCGGGCGATCGAAAGCCTCTGGCGCTGGCCGCCCGAAAGCGAGACGCCGCGTTCGCCGACGACCGTGCCGTAGCCGGTCGGCAGGCCGAGCACGTAGTTGTGCAGCTGCGCACTTTCGCTGGCGCGCTCGATGCGGCCTTCCTTGGCCCAAGGGTCGCCATAGGCGATATTGTTCTCGATCGTCGTGGTGAACAGGAAGGAATCCTGCTGCACGACAGCGACGGACCGGCGCAGCGACTGCAGCGTCGCCTTGCGGATATCCTGGCCGTCGATGGTAATCTGGCCGCCGGTCGTGTCATAAAAACGGGGGATCAGGTGCGCGAGCGTCGACTTGCCGCTGCCGGGTGGGCCGACGATGCCGATCGTCTCGCCGCGCTTTGCCTCAAAGCTCACGTCGTGCAGCACTTCGTGCATCGGCGAACTCGGATAGGCGAAGCTGACATTCTCGAAGCGCAGCGTGCCGTCCGTTACCGTCAACTCCTTCGCATCCGGGGCGTCGCGCACGGCGATTTCGAGATCCAGAAGGTCAAAAAGGCGCGTGCCGCAGGTCGAAGCACGGGCGAAGGCGTTGACCATCAGGCCGAGCTGGCGCACCGGCATCTGCAGGATGGTCATGAAAGTAAGGAACGAGGCGAGCGTGCCGACGGTGATCTCGCCGGAATGCACCTTGCCGCCGCCGACCCACAGAACCAGGCCCATGGCCACAAAGAAGGAAAAGGTCATGGCGCTGGTATTGATGACGCGGATTCCGACACGCTGGTGGGCAAGTTCCAGTGCATTTTTCGAGGCCTCGTCGAACTTCGACAGTTCGTGCTCCTGCGCTGCGAAAGCGCGCACGACGCGGATGCCGCCGAGATTTTCCTCCATGATGCGCGTCAGCACCGAAAGCCGCTGCTGCAGGTCGAGCCAGGTGGCGCGCAGGCGAAGCTGGGTGACGGAAGAGCGCCAGCCGACGAAGGGCACGAAGGAGAGCGCCAGCAGACCAAGCACTACGTCGGTCGAGAGCAGCATATAGGCGCCGATGCCGATCAGCATTGTCAGCAGGAAGACGCGCACGAGCGCTGTCGAGAAATACATGCGCACGCCTTCGAGATCGAGCAGGCCGACGGTGATGAGGTCGCCTGAATGCACGCTGTCATGGAAGGAGAAGGAGAGGCGCTGGATTTTCTCGTAACAGGCGAGGCGCAGCTCATAACCCATATGGTGGCCGACCGCTTCGCTGTAATAGTTCTGGATCATCGTGAAGATGCCGCGCAGCACGCTGGCGCCGAGCAGCAGCAGCGCCGTCGTCAAAAGCGCGTCCTGCGCCAGCTGTCCGACCGTACCGCCATGAAGCGCCACCTGCGTATGGTCGACGGCCTGGCCGAGGAGGCGGGGGATCAGCAGCTGGAAGGTTGAGGCGATCAGCGTGGCGCCGATGGCGAGGCCGGCTTGCCAGGGATGGCGGAAAGCCATGACGGTAATGCGGAACAGTGTGTAGAGGCCCTTGCCCCACCCTGCCGCGGTTGCAAGCGCCATCGAAGCCGAAGGCTTCGTCGCGCGTATGGACGCATCGCTGCTCACGGTATTTTTTCCAATAGATGTGTGCTCGGACCGATGGCCCGGAAAGACGGCAAATCCATGAAGGGATTGATAGTGCACCCACGTTTGCCGATTCCGGCAGGGGGTTCAAGTAAAGAATTCACCAGCCGGTTATTTTTACGTGAGCCTCCCTCGCTTTGGGCGGTTGCTTCACCCATCACACGCAGCAGCTGCAATTTTCAGCTCGAAAACGAAAACTTGGCCATGCCGCATCGCCAGTGGAAATCCGTTTGCCGGGCATGTATGGTCCGCTCGCCAACCAGTACGAAGAGGACGTTCGATGTCATCCACGGTCCGGATCGCAAATGAGTTTCTCACGGTCGATGTTTCCTCGCTAGGGGCAGAAATGCAGGCGCTGACATCGAGCGACGGGTGCTCCTGGGTCTGGAATGGTGACGCCGCCTTCTGGACCGGCCGTTCGCCGATCCTGTTTCCGATGGTCGGCAAGGCGCCGAACGATATCCTGAAAGTCGATGGTCAGAGCGCGCCGATGGCCCAGCACGGTTTTGCCCGCCGCAGCGAATTTGCACTGGCATCCTCGTCCGAGACGGGCTGCCGCTACGAGCTTGCCGCTTCAGAGACGACGAAGGCGGTCTATCCCTTCGATTTCCTGCTGGCCGTCATCCACAGCGTCGAAGGCCGGGCTCTGACCGTTGCTGCCGAAGTCACCAACCGCGACAGCCGCCCGATGCCTTTCGGCCTCGGTTTTCATACGGCCTTTCTCTGGCCGCTGCCGGGTGCTGCACAGAAGCCGCATACCATTACGCTGGACAATGGTGCCGAGCCGGCGCTGCTGAGGCTCGAAGGAGGGCTGATCTCGCCGAAGAAACTTGCCTCGCCCTTCAGGGCCGGCAGCCTGGTGCTCGACCACTCGATGTTTGAGCAGGATGCGATGATCTTCCCCGAAGGTGCAGGCTCCGGCCTGCATTATGAAGCCGAAGGCGGCCCGGCCATGCATTTCAGCTTTGAGAACCTGCCGAATCTGGCGCTCTGGACCAAGCCCGGCGCTCCCTTCCTCTGCATCGAGCCCTGGCACGGAACGGCCGCCGAAAATGGCGGTTCGGACGATCTGGAGGGGCGCCCCTATACGAAGATGCTTGCTGCGGGCCAAACGGCGCGGTTTTCCTTTACCGCCGAAATCCTCGCATAGGCCGGGTTCATTTTCCGTTTTGGATCAGGGTGTTGGGCAGGTGGTAAAATAAACTTCTTGCCACCTTGTGCTTTTCGCGCTTTCATACACGACTAGTTTAATAGACTATGGGGCGGGTGAGGGCGTCTTCTCCAGCCTGTAATGGTTCCGGACGGAACCCGATTTAGCGGCGAATGTTTTGCATGGCCGCATGAACCTGCCCAACGCAGGGCTTCAGATGTTCTGCGTTGAAACCTCGATCGAGACACATGCGGATGAGCCGCAAGGGAGTTGAGATGACGGTTCAGGGACTTTTTTCCGGGAAAGCGATTGCGGCGGCGCAAATTTCCGCTGTGCCGCGCATTGCGATCGTCGGCCGCGGTTTTTCCGGCATGATGATGGCGGTAGCGCTGATGCGCACCGTGCGCACGCCGTTCCACCTCCAGCTTTTCGATCCGAACTCCACAGTCAACGGCGGTCAGGCTCTCTCCTCGGCGCGGTCATCCACCATTCTCAATACGCGCGTTCGTGACCTCTCCGTCTCGCTCGGCGATCCCGACGATTTCAACGACTGGCTCTGCAGCAATGCCGAGTTCCGCGCCGCCGTGCCGGCCGCGATTCCGGGCTTCCGGCAGATCTTCGTGCCCAGGGAAATCTTCAGCGATTATGTCTACCAGCGCTTTTCCGAAGCGCTCGCCGCCCGTCGGGATATCACCGTCCAGGTCTGTCACGATTCGGTCGTGGCAATCCGCAGGAGCCATGGCAACCGCTTCCTGCTCGAAAGCGCCAATCCTGCCAATCCGCTCTTCGATACCGTCGTCCTCGCGACCGGCTACGGCTTGCCTCGACCCGAGGCCGAAGAGCAGGAAGTTTCACCGGTCAGGGCGCAGCGCCTCGTTGCCCGGCCGCATACGGTGCTTCTCGGCAGCGGTATTCGCGTCGTCGACCAGCTGCTGCAGCTTCGCGACGCCGGTTATGCCGGGCAGGTAACGATCATTTCACGGCACGGTTTCCTGCCGCAGAGCCACACGCCGAATTCCGCAGATCCGGTCTTCCCGGCCGAGGCGCTACCGCAAGGCCTGCCGGACATTGTCAGCTTCATCCGCCAGGCCTGCCGCGAGGCGGAAGAGGAGGGGCGAAGCTGGCAGTCGGTCATGAACGGCCTTCGCAGGCACGCCCGTTCGCTCTGGCGTTCGTTGCCGGCGCGTGAGAAGCGCCAGTTCAACAGGCATCTGCGGGCGATCTATGACAGCCACCGCAACCGCCTGCCCGAGACCATGCATCTGCGCCTCAAGCAGGAGCTTGCCGAGGGCCGCACGGTGCTCAGGCGCGGCCGCGCCGGGCGCCGGGGCCTCAGCGGCCTGTTTTTCACGCCGGCCGGTTCGTCCAGCGAAGAGATCATTCATGCCGAACGCATCATCGATTGCCGTTGTCATGCGCCTGATCTTTCCGCTCCTCTGATTCAGAGCTTGCTTGCGGCGCGTCTCGCCATGCCTGACGAGCTTGCGCTTGGCCTGGCGGTCAATGCCCGCGGCGAACCGTTCCTGGACGACGGCTCGTCGATCGATGGACTCTTTGCGGTCGGTCCGCTCGGTCTCGGCAGTCTGCCGGACATCGATCTCGTGCCTGAGATCGTCACGCAGGCCTATTCGGCGTCGGAACGAATTGCGGAACGCTTCTATCCGCAGAGCCAGGCCGTCTGAGGAAATTCGTCGTTTCAGCTGGAACTATCGGCCCGAGCCGGCGTTAAGCTGCGCTGGTGAATCGTTTAGAGGGGCAGATGGAAGCCTTGAATCGATATGATACGTCTCTTGAAGACGAGGGGCGTTTCCGTGTGCTCGTCGATGCGATTACCGACTATGCGATCTACATGCTCAGCCCCGAAGGTCTTGTGGCAAGCTGGAATTCCGGCGCCCGGCGTTTCAAGGGGTATCGCGCTTCCGAAATCCTCGGCCAGCATTTTTCCTGTTTCTACCTCGATGCCGACAGGGAGGCCGGTCTGCCCGCCAGGGCGCTTAAAACTGCCGCGGCTGAAGGACGTTTCGAAGGGGAAGGCTGGCGCCAGCGCAAGGATGGCTCCCGCTTCTGGGCCAGTGTCGTGATCGACGCGATCAGGGACGATTTCGGCGAGATTATCGGTTTTGCCAAGATTACCCGCGACATCACTGAGAAGCTGGAAACGCAGCGTGCGCTGGACCAGACCCGCGAAGAACTTTTCCAGGCGCAGAAGATGGAAGCGATCGGCCAGTTGACCGGCGGTATCGCGCACGACTTCAACAATCTGCTGATGGCGGTGCGGGGCAGCCTCGAAATCCTCAAGAAGCGCATGCCGCAGGACCCTGCACTGTCGCCGCTTGTCGACAATGCCATGCTCGGCGCCCAGCGCGGCGCGGCACTGACCCAGCGAATGCTCGCGTTTTCCCGCCGCCAGGAGTTGCAGGTGGAGACGATTGATGTTCCCAAGCTTCTGCGTGGCATGATGGACATGGTTTCGCGTTCCCTCGGCCCGATCGCCTCGCTCGAAACCGAAGTTCCCGAGAGTCTGCCGGCGATCACCACCGATCCGACCCAGCTCGAGACGGCAGTGCTCAACCTTGTTGTTAATGCCCGCGATGCCATGCATGGCGGCGGGCTCATTAAGATCAAAGCCACTGAGGAGGTTGTACCTAACGACGGTACCATGCCGACCGGCCACTATGTGTGCGTTGCCGTCGCCGATGAGGGCGAAGGCATGGACGAAGAGACGCTGAAACAGGCGGTGACCCCGTTCTTCACGACCAAGGGCGTCGGTAAGGGAACGGGTCTCGGTCTTTCAATGGTGCAGGGGCTCGCTGCTCAGTCCGGCGGCAGGCTCGTGCTGAAAAGCCGACCCGGTGAAGGCACGACGGCTGAACTCTGGTTTCCTGTCACAGGAGCCGAAAACATTGTTGAAGAGCCTCAACAATCCGTGCCCGAAGCCGCAAATAGCTCACGGCCGCTGCGCATTCTTGCCGTCGATGATGACGGGCTGGTCCTGATGAACACTGCGCTGATGCTGGAGGATCTCGGCCATACTGTGATCGAGGCGACGGCCGGCGCCGACGCGCTCGACATTCTTCGCAACGAAAATGTGGATCTCGTTATCTCCGATCATGCCATGCCGCGCATGACAGGCTCGCAGCTTGCGCTCGCAATCCGCAGCGAATGGCCGAAAATGCCGATTATCCTCGCGACTGGTTTTGCCGAGATTCCCGAGGGGTCCGGCATCATCGACATACCGCGCCTCGGTAAACCCTTCTCGCAGGCGCAGCTTGCAGAGGCGATCAGCCGCATTGCCCAATAGATCTCTCAGTAAGAGCTTCTGCGAAGCCTGACTTCGTTTCGCACGATATAGGCGAGCAGCCCCGCCACCATGATCGCCAGCACATACCAGGTGATCGCATAGACAAGGTGGTTGTTCGGGAAGTCGAGAACCGTCAACCCTCCGACGGGCAAGCCGCCGGCATTGGGCGTCGCATCCGCGTCGATGAAAAACGGCGCGACATCTGCGATGCCCCGCTTTTCGGCAATGGCTGTGACATCGCGCGAATACCAGCGGTCGGCAACCGGATCGTTGGAGCGCAGCAGCATGCCTTTCGGCTCGCTCATGCGCATCAGCCCGGTGACGCTTGCGGGTTTGGCAATCCAGTTCTCCGGCCGTGAAGCCGGGTCGCGGCGGTCGGCCGGCACGAAGCCGCGATTGATGAGA
>Ga0209129_1002060_pt1 | contig 10366 bp, 5 predicted proteins | sample AraplaMF_Col_mMS_FD_184257 | JGI IMG/M metagenome (GOLD analysis project Ga0209129, IMG submission 184257) | Arabidopsis root microbial communities from the University of North Carolina, USA - plate scrape MF_Col_mMS (SPAdes) (version 3) | ecosystem: Host-associated > Plants > Roots > Endosphere ... | reverse complement strand
TCCGGAGCTGTGCTCGCAACGCCCGTCCGCAGGTCCTTGACCAGCTGGTAGGGCTGCAGCACGTAGGAGCGAATCTGGTGACCCCAGCCGATGTCGGTCTTCGAGGCTGCCTCGGCGTTCGCCGCTTCTTCGCGCTTCTTCAACTCGGCTTCGTACATACGAGCACGCAGCATGTCCCAAGCCTTGGCCCGGTTCTTGTGCTGCGAGCGTTCCTGCTGGCAGGAAACCACGATGCCGGTCGGGATATGCGTGATGCGCACGGCCGAGTCGGTCGTGTTGATGTGCTGACCGCCCGCTCCCGAGGCGCGGTAGGTGTCGATGCGGCAGTCGCTCTCGTTGACCTCGATGTTGATCGAGTCGTCGACCACGGGATAGACCCAGATCGAGGAGAACGACGTGTGGCGCCGCGCGTTGCTGTCGTAGGGCGAAATACGCACCAGGCGATGCACGCCCGACTCCGTCTTCAGCCAGCCATAGGCGTTGTGGCCTTTGACCAGCAGGGTTGCAGACTTGATGCCTGCTTCTTCACCATCGTGCACTTCAAGAAGCTCTACCTTGAAGCGCTGACGCTCCGCCCAGCGGGTATACATGCGCAGCAGCATGTTGGCCCAGTCCTGGCTTTCCGTTCCGCCTGCGCCGGAGTGGACTTCGAGATAGGTATCGTTGCTGTCGGCCTCGCCCGATAGCATCGCCTCCACCTGGCGGCGGGCGGCTTCAGCCTTCAGGCTCTTGAGCGCGTCTTCGGCGTCCTTGACGACACTCTCGTCGCCCTCTTCCTCGCCCATCTCGATCAGTTCGACGTTGTCGTTGAGCTGCTGCTCGAGCTGCTTCACGCCGTTGATGCCGTCATCTAGCTGCTGACGCTCGCGCATCAGCTTCTGTGCTTCCGAAGCATCGTTCCAGAGGGTCGGATCCTCTGCCTTGTTGTTCAACCAGTCCAGTCGTCTTATCGCCTGGTCCCAGTCAAAGATGCCTCCTCAGCAGGGTGATAGCCTGCTTGGTTTCATCGACTACGTTCTGGATTTCCGCTCGCATTTTCCTGCTTCTTCGCGTTGCTTGAAAAGTTGCCCGTCAAATAATTGTGGCGGCTGCGGATGTAAAGGGCCGCAACCGCCACAACGGGTCAGGGAAAAGGTTAGTAGAGGCCGCCGGCGCCGGACTGGACGGCCTGGTTGGCCTGCGGCGACGTCCGCAGAATTTCTTCGGGCGCCATCGCATTGTCCATGCCGATAACAGAGAGGCTGTCGGCAGGACCGGTACCTGGCTTGAAGGCCTCGATAATCGTGTTCGGGTCGCCCTGAACCGCAGCCATGCCGGTCTTGCGGTCGATCGGAATGAGGTTCATGCCCGCCGGAATGACAAACTTAGATTCCGGCATGTCCTTCACAGCAACCTGCATAAACTCGTTAAAGATCGGCGCAGAAAGCGAGCCGCCTGTGCCGCCGCGTCCAAGCGTCGACGGCGAGTCGAAGCCGATGTAAAGGCCGGCGACAAGATCCGGCGTGAAGCCGACGAACCACGCATCTTTTTCATCGTTGGTCGTACCCGTCTTGCCAGCAACGTCACGCCCGCCGAGATCGACCTTGCCGGCGGCCGTGCCGCGCTGGATGACACCCTGCAGCATCGAGGTGATCTGGTAGGAGGTCATCGGGTCGAGAACGGTTTCGCGATTGTCGACGACGTTGGGCTCGTCCTGGTTATGCCAGTCGCTCGCATTGCAGCCCTCGCAGACGCGCTCCTCGTGCTTGAAGATCGTACGGCCATAGCGGTCCTGGATCCGGTCAACCAGGGTCGGCTTGATCTGCTTGCCGCCATTGGCGATGACCGAATAAGCCGATACCATGCGCAAGACCGTGGTTTCGCCGGAACCGAGCGACATGGCGAGAACCGGCATCATGTGATCGTAGATCCCGAAGCGTTCTGCATACTCGGCGACGACATTCATGCCGAGATCGTTGGCAAGGCGCACCGTCATGCGGTTGCGCGAGTGCTCGATCGCGAAGCGAAGCGTGTTGGCGCCACCACCCTCGCCTTCATAGTTATCCGGTGCCCATACCTGGCCATTGCCCGTCTGGATCGACAGCGGATCGTCGCTGACAACCGACGCCGGCGTATATCCATTGTCCATGGCCGCCGCATAGACGAACGGCTTGAAGGACGAACCCGGCTGGCGCATCGCCTGGGTCGCGCGGTTGAATTCTGACTGCGCGTAGGAGAAGCCGCCGACCATCGCAAGCACGCGACCGGTCTTCGGGTCCATCGCGACGAGACCGCCTTCGACCTTCGGCGGCTGGCGAAGCCGGTAGGACTTGGAACCTTCGTCCCCCAACCGCTCGACGTAGACGACATCCCCGGCTGACAGAACGCCGTCGGGCGACTTTGCTGTCTTCCGGCCGGAAGCCGAGCGATATGCCCACTGCATATTCTTGGCCTCGATGGCTCCACGCTCGCGCTCGGAAGGGATCTTGCCCGCGCCATCCTTCGGGGGCTGCAGCCCGATGTCGATGCCGTCGGCCGATACGGCCAGCACGACAGCCAGTCGCCATTCTGGCACGTCCGTCAAAGCCGGAATATCGGCCAGCGCCTTGCCCCAGTCAGCAGCCGTGTCGATCTGCTTGATCGGACCGTGGAAGCCACGACGCTCATCGTAGTTGGTCAGACCATCCTGAAGGGCCTTGCGCGCAAAGACCTGCAACGCGGGGTCAAAAGAGGTACGAACGGACAATCCGCCTTCGTACAGCATCTTCTCGCCGTACTGGTCGATCAACTGACGGCGGACCGCCTCGGCGAAATAGCCGGATGCAAAAAGCGAGGGCCCGCTGCTGCGACCGGTGACACCGAGCGGCTGTTTCTTGGCCTCGGCACCATCGGACTGACTGACATAGCCATTCTCGACCATGCGATCGATGACCCAATTGCGGCGGGTGATCGCTGCTTCGGGATGGCGGAAGGGATGATAGTTGGCGGGACCCTTCGGCAGGGAGGCAAGATAGGCAGCGTCGGCGACCGTCAGTTCGTTCACCGACTTGTTGAAATAGGTGAGCGAGGCGCTCGCGATACCGTAGGAATTCAGGCCGAAGAAGATCTCGTTCAGGTACAGCTCAAGGATCTTGTCCTTGCTGTAGGCTTGTTCGATACGGAAGGAAAGGATCGCTTCCTTCGCCTTGCGCTCCATCGTCTGTTCGCTGGAAAGCAGGAAGTTCTTGGCAACCTGCTGCGTGATCGTCGAACCGCCCTGCGTCGGACCGCCGGTCAGATAAGCAACCAGTGCGCGCGCAAAGCCGGTAACATCGATGCCGGGGTGCTGATAAAAGTTCTTGTCTTCAGCAGACAGGAAGGCCGCCTTGACGCGGTCGGGAACAGCCTGGATCGGCAGGAAAAGTCTGCGTTCCTTTGCATACTCCGCCATTAGCGCACCGTTGCCTGCATGAACGCGGGTCGTCACCGGCGGCTCGTAGCTGTTCAGCACTGCGTAGTCCGGAAGGTCCTTCGTGACGGTTGCCAAGTAAACAGCAACAACAGCCGCCACGCCCAAGAACAGGACGCAAGCCACTCCGAAGAAATATCCAAGAAGTCTAATCATATTTAAGCTACCGGTATCTCAATCATCGATCAGCGCGACATGACAATCGCAGGATCGGGGCATCTTGCATGTTGGGCGACTTACTCCACGAGCGTTTTCGCCACAAGCCGATTCCGTTTCATCTATGGAAACACAAGGCTGAGTAACGGCGTGAATGTGAGTAAAATAGGGCCTTGAAGCGCTATTCCCACATTGCGATCGTGTTACACCAGCAAGTGTCACATCTGCGCCACGGCTGCAATCAGCCCCCATTTGCAACCATCGCCGTGCGGTAGTGCTTGACGGCCTCCGTCAGCAGGTCGGCCATCCTTCCCCGCCATCCGTCATCAAGCAGGAGCTTTTCGTCGTCCTTGTTGGAAAGGAAGCCCAGTTCCAACAGGATAGACGGCACATCCGGTGCCTGCAGAACGCGGAAGCCCGCATGGCGGTGTGGATTGTTGATCGTCCCTACCTGATCCTTGAAGGATGTAAGCACGCTTTCAGCAAGCGAAATAGAAAAAGCCTGCGTTTCGCGGCGCGTCAGGTCGAGCAGAATATCGGCGACTTCGGGAGGCTCAGCCACGGTCTCCTTGCCGGCAATCTGGTCGGAGAGGTTTTCGCGGTCGGCGAGATCGGCGGCGAGTTTGTCGGAGGCCCTGTCGGAGATCGTGTAGACTGTCGCGCCGCGAATATCCTTTTGTTTCAGGGTGTCCGCATGCATCGAAATGAAGAGGCCCGCATGGTTCTGGCGGGCAATCTCCACACGCTCGGAGAGCGACAGGAACGAGTCATCCTTTCGCGTCAGGAACGCCTTGATGCCGGACTCGCGGTTGAGGCGATCGGCGAGCGCCTTGGCGAAGGCGAGCGTTACGTCCTTCTCCTGCGTCTTGGTATCGACGCCGATCGCACCCGTGTCGATCCCGCCGTGACCAGCATCGACAGCGATGATGAAATCTCCATCAGCCGGTTTCTCCGGCGCAGGAATGGCGCTCGTCGTCTGTTGGGACGAAGGATCGCTCCAGGACTGGGCCTTGACCAGTTCGGCAAACTTCTCGTTGTCCGTCATTGCCGCATCCAGGACGAGACGGTGCCCCTTGCCGTCCTCATCTTCCTGAACCTTGGCGACTTCCATCTTCACCGGCTTCTTGGCGGTCAGCACGATACGGGCGCTGTCCTTGTCGCCGCGAGATCCGCAGCTGGGAAGCCGAAAGCTGTCGCAGGCAGGTCGACGACGATGCGTTCGGGATTGGCGATATAGTGGACGGAAAAATCGGGGGCCCGATCGAAGTCGATGACAATGCGCGTACGTGCATCGTCGCCGATGATTCGGGCGCCATAGGCGAGCAAGGGGTCGGCCTTCGCTGCTTCGTCTGCTCGCACATCAGGAAGAAATGCAAAAGTCGTCGCGGCCGCGGCAACGGCCACCACGCCGGTAAACCTTATTTTCCGCCATCCGGATATTACCGTCGCGGGCCGTACCCTCTTAAACAATCGACCGCCACACCTTAAATATCATTCCGATCAACTTCTCCCGGCAAACGCGAGATCGCCGGTATCAGCGACGTTCGCGGCCACGGAGCCGAATCGGCGCCCTTAATCCCCGATTTTGTATGCCTTCCAAAATCCATCAATATTATGGCACATTTGGCTTTTCCCTTGCTATTGTGACAGAGAAAACATACAAGGATTTTTAGGGTAGAAGTGCTGACGGGATAGAGTCGCCTGCACGGCAGCCAAACCGCAAGGGAACTGGCGCCACAACCGGCAATCGTCCGCCGTCTTATGTGTTTCCACTCGAAATTGGATCCTGAATTTTCCGGCGTATGCGGGAACTTCATCGGTGGATAGCCACCAACCGCTCTTTACAGAGAGAGCAAACTCATCGGACCTGAACAAGGTCTTAGTTTTGTCGATCTCGCTTGGTCTTTGATGGTGTCGCAGCAGGTTTTATCTGAAGTCTACAGGCCCCGGGAGAACATCTCCCCCGCTGCTGTCTGGCTGCTGCCTTCCACACCGCACCAATCGCGACTTTCATTATCCGGCGCTGCAACGACGAGCCGCCTCTCCTCTGTCTCTTCGACACAAGGGGATGCCGACGTTCGGCCGCGCCGAGGAGCACAGCTTACATGGCAGACAAGATGCTTATCGACGCGTCTCACGAGGAAGAGACGCGCGTTGTTGTCGTTCGCGGAAACCGCATAGAAGAATTTGACTTCGAGTCACAGCACAAGAAGCAGATCCGCGGCAACATCTACCTCGCAAAGGTAACGAGGGTTGAACCCTCGCTGCAGGCCGCGTTCGTTGATTACGGCGGCAACCGGCACGGCTTTTTGGCCTTTGCCGAAATTCACCCCGACTACTACCAGATCCCGCTTGCCGATCGTCAGGCCCTGCTTCGCGCCGAAGCTGAAGAGCATCGCCGCGACGACGACGTCGAACACGTCGAGACGGCGCCGGTCGATCTCTCCACCCAGGAACAGCCCGACGTTGGCGTAGCCGCAACTGCCGAAGCGCCGGCAGCGGAAGCCGCTCCCGAAGAAGACACTGCCGTAGCAACCGAAACGGTCGAGGCCGTTGCGGAAGTCGCCGAGGAAGCACCCGTCAAGAAGGCAAAGCCCCGCCGCAGCCGCAAGAAGGTGGCGCCGGCTGCTGAAGCGCCTGCCAGCGACGAGGCTGCCAGCGAAGCCACCGCCGACAACGACGATGAAGGCTCCTCGGGCAACGAGATGGCCGCAATGGTCGAAACCGACTCGATCTCCGAAGAGGTCGACGCCCGCCGCCGCAGCGATGACGACGATGACGACGATCACGACCACGAAGAGGAAGTGATCGAATCCGTCGGCGCCGAAGACGCCATGGAGGAGGTTCCCGATCGCGTCCAGCGCAAGCCGCGCAAGCAATATCGTATCCAGGAAGTCATCAAGCGCCGCCAGATCCTGCTGGTGCAGGTGGCAAAGGAAGAGCGTGGCAACAAGGGCGCTGCCCTGACGACCTATCTTTCGCTGGCCGGTCGCTACTCCGTCCTCATGCCGAACACGGCGCGTGGCGGCGGCATCTCCCGCAAGATCACCAATCCGCAGGACCGCAAGCGCCTGAAGGAAATCGCGCGTATGCTCGAAGTGCCGCAGGGCATGGGCGTCATCCTGCGCACCGCCGGCGCGAATCGAACCAAGGTCGAGGTCAAGCGCGACTTCGAATATCTGATGCGCCTGTGGGAGAACGTCCGCACGCTGACGCTGCAGTCGACCGCTCCCTGCCTCGTGTATGAGGAAGGCTCGCTCATCAAGCGCTCGATCCGTGACCTCTACAACAAGGATATCGGCGAGATCATCGTTGCCGGCGAGGAAGGCTATCGTGAAGCGAAAGACTTCATGAAGATGTTGATGCCGAGCCACGCCAAGGTGGTTCAGCCCTATCGCGACATCCACCCGATCTTCTCGCGCTCCGGCATTGAGGCTCAGCTCGACCGCATGCTGCAGCCGCAGGTAACGCTGAAGTCGGGCGGCTACCTGATCATGAACCAGACCGAAGCGCTGGTTTCGATCGACGTCAACTCCGGCCGCTCGACGCGCGAGCACTCGATCGAGGACACTGCCCTGCAGACCAACCTCGAAGCGGCGGAAGAAATCGCCCGCCAGCTTCGTCTGCGCGACCTTGCCGGCCTGATCGTCATCGACTTCATCGACATGGAAGAAAAGCGCAACAACCGCGCTGTCGAGAAGAAGCTGAAGGAATGCCTGAAGAACGATCGCGCGCGCATTCAGGTCGGCCGTATCTCGCATTTCGGTCTTCTGGAAATGTCGCGCCAGCGCATCCGCGCATCCGTTCTTGAATCAACGACGCAGGTCTGCTCGCATTGCGGCGGTACCGGCCACGTCCGTTCGCAGTCCTCCGTTGCGCTGCATGTCCTGCGCGGCATCGAGGAGTACCTGCTCAAGAATACCACGCACAACATCACGGTTCGCACGACGCCTGATATTGCCCTGTACCTGCTCAATCACAAGCGGCAGACGATCGTCGACTACGAAGCCCGCTTCGGTGTGTCTATCATTATCGATGCGGATGGCTCGGTCGGCTCGCAGCACTTTGCGATCGACCGCGGCGAGCCGGTCGAGAACCCGGTCAAGATCGAAACCCTGTTCAACTTTGCTGCCATCCCCGATGACGAAGACGACGATATCGTGGTCGAAGTCGACGAGGAGGAAGAAGAGGAACTGGAGGCCAAGCCGGCCGCAGCCGAACGTCCAGCGCAGCGCGCCGAAGGCGATGGCGAGGGCCGCAAGCGCAAGCGTCGCCGTCGTCGTCGCGGCCGCAACGGCAATGGCGAGGCGGTTGCTGCCGACAGCGTTTCGGGTGACGCAGTGGAAGGCGACCAGATCGACAGCGATGACGAGGAAGAAGGTGACGAAGGCGTTGCCGCCACCTCGGAAACGCGTGACGAAGGTGATGAGAGCCAGCGCCGCAAGCGCCGCCGTCGCGGCAAGCGCGGCGGCCGCCGCAACCGCGAGGAAGGTGGCGAGCAGGAGGCTTCTGCAGCGGAAGCGGCAGATGACGATGCCGAAGATGGCGAGACGGAAGTGACCACCGTCGAGGTGATCGAAGCCGCCGCCGAGAAAGCAGTCGAAGCTCAGCCGGCGATGGTCGCTGTTGAAGCGGGCGCCTCGTTTACGGAAGACGTAAAGCCGAAGCGTGCACGTCGCAGCCGCAAGCCATCTCCGGTCGAAGAGCCTGTCGTTGAAGAAGCAGCGACGGAGGCAGCACCCGCCGCTGAAGCTGAGGTCGAGGCTGCATCCGCAGACCTGGCTACGCCCGCAGTCGAAGAAGCGAAGCCTGTGCGCGCCAACAGGGAGTCGAACATCTCCTCGTCTGAACCAACGGTTAAATCGACGCGCAGCGATGCTGCTGAGACCGAAGGCGACGGCAAGCCGAAGAAAGCTGGCTGGTGGCAGCGCCGCGGTTTTTTCTAAGATTGATTTTCGGCGATGAGTAAAAGGATCCGGCTGTGGCAACGCAGCCGGATTTTTTTATACTCTCGGCGACGGCTGTTTCACCCGGATACGGAGCGGCTTGCCTTCGACATTGTTCATGTCGAACGAGTTCGTCTTTTTGACGAGGTCGCTTAGCTTCCGGAAGCCAGATGTCCGCGGATCGAAGTCCGACGCCAGATTTGCGAGCTGCGCTCCAACTGCACCGAGCGATACCCATCCATCTTCACTCTCCGTCTGAGCGATGACCTTCTTGATGACGAGCGTCGCTGCGCTCGGTTGGCGTAGCGAGGGCGCTTGCGTGGCCTCGCTGGCGTTTGATGTGACCGTGGGCATCAGGTTTTCGGTATGGATGAATCGACGGCATGCCTGACGAAAACTCTCTTGTGTCTTCTGCCCACCAAACCCGAAAACATCGATGCCCTGCTCGCGGATCCGCGAGGCAAGTCGGGTAAAGTCGCTGTCCGAGGATACAAGACAAAAGCCGTCGAAACGGCCACTGTGCAGCAGGTCCATGGCGTCAATGACAAGAGTGATATCGGAAGCGTTCTTGCCCGTCGCGTACGTGAGCTAGCACTGGTGAAGTCGCCATAAATGCGCCGAACACTTGCCTCGCCGATCTTGGCTATCTCCTCGAATAAGCCAGCAGCGATCTTTGCGGAAGTGTTGTCAGCGTCAATAAGTACGGCAAGTCGTGGCGAGCGGGGTTCGGGCATAAAACGGCTCCAGTCCCTCATGATAGATCCGACGTCCTCCATCAACGAACTGACCATTTCTTGCAACCAGTAGTAACGAAACCGGCAAACAACACGTCGACGGCCTCAAAGGAGGCTGGCGCCAATTGCCATCAGATGCTTGACGTTCGAACGCGACTCTCGCTGATCCCGGCGACGCGTCTTAGTCCCGCTCGGCAATCATGGTCTCGTGCGGATACTCTCCGTAGAAGCCCCGCCAATTGGCGACCGCGAAACCAAAAACCACCAGCGCTCCCGCTTGATGGAGCAGCCCCCAATGAAGCGGGACCTGCAGCAGCAAGGTCGCGATGCCAATCGCCGCCTGTATTGTCACCAGAACAAACAGGACGACGGCGCGCCGGGCATGCGTCGTGGAGGGCGCTGCGGTCAGAGCTATGATCATGTTGATCAGCGTCAGCGCAAAAAGGGTGTAGGCGCCCAGCCGATGAATGAACTGCACGGTCTTGGGGTTCTCGAAGAAATTGATCCAGGCCGGTCGCTGGATCAGCAGATCCGAGGGCACGAGGGCACCATCCATCAACGGCCAGGTATTATAGGTAAAGCCGGCGTCGAGGCCTGCGACGAGCGCGCCGAGGTAGATCTGGAATAGCGCAAACGCCGCGATGGCGCCCGCCCAGACATGCGAGCCTTGTGTGGGCGCCTTGTCATCGGAGTGAGGGGAAAGCCCTCGCATGATCCACATGCAGGAAGCGAAGATAAGACAAGCCATGATCAGGTGCGTTGCCAACCTGTATTGGCTGACGTCGGTTCGGACGGAGAGTCCTGACGACACCATCCACCAGCCGATCGCACCCTGCAGTCCACCCAGCATGAGAATTCCGAAGAGCGGCCAACGCAACCGTCTCTCCACCTTTCCCGCCAACCAGAAATAGAGCAGCGGCAGCGCGAAGATGACACCAATGCCACGTGCGATCAGGCGATGGGCCCATTCCCACCAAAAGATGCCCTTGAACTCGTCGACCGTCATTCCGCTGTTCATCTGCTGATATTCGGGAATGCGCTGATAGAGCCTGAACTCCTCGTCCCACTGCGCGGCGCTGAGAGGTGGAATGACACCATGGATC
>Ga0209129_1002037_pt1 | contig 10455 bp, 10 predicted proteins | sample AraplaMF_Col_mMS_FD_184257 | JGI IMG/M metagenome (GOLD analysis project Ga0209129, IMG submission 184257) | Arabidopsis root microbial communities from the University of North Carolina, USA - plate scrape MF_Col_mMS (SPAdes) (version 3) | ecosystem: Host-associated > Plants > Roots > Endosphere... | reverse complement strand
CCATCGTGCTGGACGTGCGCATGCCCGGCATCAGCGGGCTCACCGTGCTCGACCGGCTGGTGGCGCAGGGCGTGGACCAGCCGGTGATCATGCTGACCGGCCACGGCACGGTCGAGATGTGCCGCCGCGCCTTCAAGGCCGGCGCGGCCGAGTTCCTCGAAAAGCCGGTGGACGACGAACAGCTGCTCGAGGCATTGCAGCAGGCGGTGCGCCAGCACGTGCGCTCGCGCGAACGCTCGCAGGCCGACAACGCCGCGCGCGAGCGGGTGGCGCAGTTGTCGGAGCGCGAGCGCGAGGTGCTGGCCTTCATCGTGCAGGGGCTCACCAACAAGGAGATCGCGCGCACGCTCGCGCTGTCACCGCGCACGGTCGAGACGCACCGCGCCAACCTGTTCGCCAAGCTCGGCTGCGATTCGCTGGCGCAGCTGATCCGGCGCTATGCGGTGCTGGTGGACGGGGAGGGCGCTCCGTAGAACTACGGAGCGCCGGGCGTAGCCGTACGAATGGCACGCGCGGGCGGCGTTTTCTACAGTGGCGCAGCCGTCGGCAACAGCCGGCGCAACAACCCGAATCCACTGGAGATAACGAACAATGCAATCCATCATCCGCCTCGGCGGCGTCGCCGTCCTGCTCGCAGCCTCAGTCGCCCAGGTACAGGCCCAGGCCCAGGCGCCCGCGCCGGCCGTGCGCACCGAGAAGAACATCTCGCTCGCCCTGGCCAACCAGATCGCCGCCGAAGCCGTGGCCGCCTGCGCCGCCAACGGCTACAACGTGGCCGCCACCGTGGTCGACCGCGCCGGGACCGTCCGTGCCGTGCAGCGCGCCGACAACGCCGGCCCGCACACGCTGGCATCGAGCGAGCGCAAGGCCTGGACTTCGGCTTCGGCCAAGAGCCCCACGCAGGCCATGATGGAAGGCGCGCAGAAGAACCCCGGCGCCGCCAACTTGGTGTACCTGCCGGGCTTCCTGCTGCTGGGCGGCGGCGTGCCGGTCAAGTCGGGCAATGAAGTGATCGGCGCGGTCGGCGTGGGCGGCGCGCCCGGCGGCCATCTCGACGACCAGTGCGCCAACGCGGCGCTCGAGAAGGTCAAGGGCTCCCTCTGATGATGGCGCGCGGTATCTGGCCGGGCCTGCTGGCTGTCGCGCTCGGGCTGGGCGTGCCGGCTGTTGCGCTCGCCCAGGTGCCGCCGCTGGCGGCCGAGGTGCTGGCCTTCGACGGGCTGCACCAGGCCGCCTGGCATGGCGATGCGCAGAAGCTGAAGGCGCTGATCGCCTCGGGGGCGAATCTCAATGCACGCGACACGCGCGGGCGCACGCCGCTGCACGTTGCCACCTTCGCCCGCCAGCGCGAGGCGATCAAGCTGCTGGCCAAGGCCGGCGCCGACCTCGACCTGCTCGAAGACGACCGCTACGACGCCGTCACCATCGCCGCGGTGGCCGACGATGCCGCGACGCTCTCGGTGCTGCTCTCGCTCGGCGCCAAGGCCGGGCAGACCACGAGCCGGTACGACGGCACGGCGCTCATCGCGGCCGCGCATCTCGGGCACGATGAGGTGGTGCGCAGGCTTATTGCAGCCGGCGCGCCGCTGGACCATGTCAACAACCTGCACTGGACGGCGGTGATCGAATCCATCGTGCTCGGCGACGGCGGCCCGCGCCACCAGCGGACGCTGGCTGCGCTGGTCGACGCCGGCGCCGACATCAGGCTGACGGACCGCCAGGGCAACACGCCGCTGCAGTTGGCGAAGGCGCGCGGCTACACCGCGATGGCGAAGCTGCTGGAGACACCGCGCGCAAAGTAGGCGGCTCGGGGAGAATGGGGCCTCGCCACGAGGCGCCACGAGGAAACCGCCCCATGTACATGCCCCCGCAGTTCAATGCGAAGGACCCGGCCATCGCGCTGGAGCTGATGCGCTCGCATCCCTTCGCGAGCCTGATCTCGAACGACGACGACGGGCTGCCGTACGTCACGCACCTGCCGCTGGTCGCCGAGCAGCGCGCGGGCGACGAACTGGTGCTGTGGGGCCATTGCGCCAAGCCGAATCCGCATTGGCGCTACCTGCAGGCCAGGCCCCGGGCGGTGGCCACCTTTCTCGGGCCGCATTCGTACCTCTCTCCCTCCGTCTACCCCGACCTGGCCCGCGTGCCGACCTGGAACTACCTGGCGGTGCATTGCACCGTCGAGGCACGGCTGATCGAGGAGCCCGCCGACAAGGACGCGCTGCTCAAGAAGCTCATTCACGACCACGAGCCCGCCTACGCGCAGCAGTGGCGCGACCTGGGCGAGGAGTTCCAGCTCAAGATGCTGGCCGGCATCGTGGGCTTCGAGCTGCGCGTGACTGCCCTGCAATGCAAGATCAAGCTCAACCAGCATCGCCGCGAATCGCATGCCGCGATGCACGCGGTCTACAGCGCTGGCACGCCGGACGAGCGGGCGCTCGCCGTGTGGATGGGCCGCCTGGGCATGGCCGCCGAGGCTCCCGTGGCGGAGGGCGGCTGAGATGCGCGGACTGGGCCTGATCGGCCTCGTGCTCGTGCTGGCGATCGTCGGGCTGGTCGCGAAGAAGCAGATGAGCAGCATGGCCTCTTCCGCACAACCGTCCGTGCCTGGCGTTGCAGCACCCGCCGCGGGCGATGCGCGAATGAATCCGCAGCAGGTGCAGCAGCAGGTCAAGGAAGCGCTGGACGCCGCGGTCAAGACACGCCAGATGCCCGATGACAACTGAGGCGACTCCATTGCCGGACGTGCACGACGACACGCACTGGATGGCGCTCGCGCTCGCCGAGGCGCGGCTTGCCGCCGAAGCGGGCGAGGTGCCGGTGGGCGCGGTGCTGGTGAAGGACGGCCGCCTGGTCGCGACGGGGCGCAACACGCCGGTCGCGCAGAACGATCCGAGTGCGCATGCCGAGATCAACGCGCTGCGTGCGGGAGCCCTCGCGCTCGGCAACTACCGGCTCGACGGCTGCGAGCTGTTCGTCACGCTCGAACCGTGCGCGATGTGTTCAGGGGCGATGCTGCATTCGCGCCTCGCTCGCGTGGTGTACGGCGCGGCCGATCCGAAGACTGGCGCGGCCGGCTCGGTGCTCGATCTCTTCGCGGAGCCACGGCTGAACCATCGCACGGTGGTGCAGGGCGGGGTGCTGGCGCAGGAGTGCAGCGCGGTCTTGCAGGCTTTTTTCCAGCAGCGCCGGAACGCTGCGCGCGCGACTGCCGAGCCCTTGCGCGACGACGCACTGCGCACGTCGCCCGAGCGCTTCGAGGCCTTGGCCGGCTATGACTTCGCGCCGCATTACGTGCAGGACCTGCCGAGCTTGCAGGGCTGGCGCATGCACTACGTCGATGAAGGTGCGGAGGATGCGGCCTGTTGCCTTTGCCTGCACGGTCCCGGCGAATGGGGCTACTTCTTCAGGCATCTCGTGGGCCTGCCGGGGCTGCGCACGCTGGTGCCCGACCTGATCGGCTTCGGCAGGAGCGACAAGCCCAAGCGCGAGGCGGCGCATAGCCTGCAATGGCATCGCCACGTGCTGCTCGAATGGATGGCGCGGGTGGGGGGCGAGTCGGTGGCGCTCGTGCATAGCGAGGCCGCTTCCGAACTCGCCGTGCTGCTGCAGGCGGCAGCGCCCGGTCGGTTCGCGGCGGCACTGGTCGCGCCGGATGGGCACGAGCACATCAAGGACGCATGGCGCGCGCCTTTTCCCGACCGGGGATACGAAGCAGCGCTGCGGGCACTGGGGCCTCTTGCCACTTCCTCGGGGCCGACGCCGGAGCAGGCCCGAACGGTCGTTCTGCAAGTGCGAAACGCAATGGGATACTCGAACGCGTGACCAAACACATCTATATCTACTCTCCCTCCAGCGCGGTCCGGGACAAGGCCGCTTTCCGGCGCGGCGTGAAGCGGCTCAGAGCGCTGGGTCATGAAGTCGAAGTCGACGACGCGGCGCTGTCGGTGCACCAGCGCTTCGCGGGCGACGATGCCACGCGGCTCGCCGCGATCTCGCGTGCCGCGGCCAGCGGCGCGGACGTGGCGCTCATAGCGCGCGGCGGCTACGGGCTCACGCGCATCCTCGATGCGGTTCCGTACAAGGCGCTCACGAAGGCGATCGAGAAGGGCACGGAGTTCGTCGGCTGCAGCGACTTCACCGCGCTGCAGAACGCGCTGCTGGCCAAGACCGGCGCGGTGACCTGGTCGGGCCCCGCCGTCGGCGAGGACTTCGGTGCAGAGGCCGGTCCCGACGACATCATGGAAGCCTGCTTCGACGACCTGCTCACAGGGCAGGGCGAAGGCACGGGCTGGCGCATGCCGGCGCGCGATGTCGATCTGAAGTTCAAGCCCGTGCAGGACGCCACGTTGTGGGGCGGCAATCTCTGCGTGCTGACCAGCCTGCTCGGCACGCCGTACTTCCCGATGGTGGAGAAGGGCGTGCTCTTCATCGAAGACGTCAACGAGCACCCGTACCGCGTCGAACGCATGCTCGATCAGTTGAAGATGGCCGGTGTGCTGGCGCGCCAGCGTGCCATCGTGTTCGGGCAGTTCACCGGCATCCGGCCGGTGCCGGGCTACGACCGCGGATTCGGCCTCAACACCGTGATCGACCGGCTGCGCGCAACGCTCAAGGTGCCCGTGCTCGCGGGCCTGCCGTTCGGCCACGTTCAGACGAAGGTGTTATTGCCCGTGGGTGCGAAGGTGTCGATGGCTGCGGAAGGGCGTGATATTTTTCTCGTTTGGGGCCACAGGCATGCACATGGTCATGACGACCACCATGGACATGACCATCATCACGCCCATTGATCCGGACACAAAGAGAAATAGAACGTTAAAAATCAGAACGGCCCCGAGGGGCCGTTGCAGTTTCAGTTGTTTTTGGTGAAGCGCTGATGCGCGCGCGGCCCCATCGAGCCCGGCAATCCGCCCTTGAACATGCTGTTGATGGCTTTCATCTGGCGGCGCGCGGCGGTTTCTCCGTCGATGGCGCTCAGCGCGATCATCACGTCCTGCCGCAGGTACCAGAGAGCTTCGACGTCGGCGGCAAAGCGCACGCGCTGGCTGACGCGCTGCACGGAATGACCGCCATGGCCCTGGAGCGCCGACAGCATCGCGGTACGGATGCGCCCCAACTGGTTCTCCGTCGCTTGACGGGATCCGGAGCCGGGTACGTTCAGCAGACGGAGAAGACGGCGAAAGAGCATGGGACGGGAAGTGTGTTGCCGGAACCGAGAACGGCCGCTACCTTAAGCCTGAGTTAACCATTCCACAAGATCTGAAACGTTGTTTCTTGTTTGCAAACAACACGCTTTACTTATCGTTTTCACTAGTCATTGAATTTTGTTTTCCAAAGTACTACAAGCCGATGAATGACTCTGTCTGCATTCGCCCTGTCGGCAGCGGCGTATACCCGGGAAGACAACAAAAGGGGCACGCAAGCTGCATATTCCGTGTGTGAGCGGGCGCGCGTACGCAGCGCCGGCCGCATGGACATGGAAGCGCGAAGGGCCCCGGGCAATTACAACCATCGGTAGAAATCGAGAAGAGCAAAAAGTATGGGTGTCAATTCCACAGTCGTATTCGCGGACTTGACGGGGAGCACGAGGGTCTTCGAGGCCATGGGAAATGCGCGGGCCACGGAGACAGTGACCCGTCTGACGCAATGGATCGGCGGCGTGTGCCAGGCGCACGGCGGCCGCGTGGTGAAGTCGCTCGGCGACGGCGTGTTCGCCATCTTCACCAGCGGTGCCGCGGCCACGCATGCGGTCATCGAGCTGCAGCGCTATCACCAGAAGCGGCTGCTCGCGTGGCCCGCGCCCCTGCGCATGGCGTTGCAGATCGGCGTGGCCAGCGGCGAGGTGGTGGAAGTCGAGGGCGACTGCTACGGCGATGCCGTCAACCTCGCCTCGCGTCTGAGCGACCTGGCCGGCCCGGGCCAGATCTGGGTGACTGCCGCGGTCATCTCCCAGTTGCGCGAAGGTTCGGTGCAGCACCGCGACCTCGGCCTCATCAACATCCGCGGGCGCAGCGAGATGTCGGTCGTCCACCGGATCGACTGGCAGGAGGACGTGACCTCGTTCCTCACCGTGCCCGCAGCGCTGGCCCCGCTGCGCATGCCCGATTCCTCGTTCGGCCAGATCGAACTCGCGTGGCTCGACGTGCGCTCGATGTTCCGCACAGAGGAGCTGCCGATCCACCTCGGCCGCGTCGACGACGCCCAGTTCGTCGTCAACGACCCGCGCGTCTCGCGCCTGCATGCGCGCATCGAGTTGCGCCAGGGCAGCTGCGTGCTGATCGACGTCAGCACCTACGGCACCTGGGTGCGTTTCCACGGCAACGACGGCCCCAGCACCGAGATCGCCTTGCGGCGCGAGGAGTGCGTGCTGCACGGCCGTGGAGAGATCGGCCTGGGCGCGCCGCTCAGCGATTTCAGTGCGCCGACCATCGCCTTCAACACGAGCAGCGGCGACGTGATGCTGTCGCGGCGCGAAATCGCGCGCTGATGCGGCCGCGCGCCGCCCGAAGCGGTGACGTTTGGCTACCATGCCCGCATGCAATCGGGTGCACCGCGAGCACGCGTCGGGCGTTGCGTATCCACTCGGGCGCTGTCCGCCCCAGGCCTGGAGCCACTGTGAACTTCAAATCTCGATCTTCTGTTTTCAAGCTGGCGGCCATCGGTGCCGTCATCGCCGGCGCGTTGCTGGCGGCGGGAGCCGCGAACGCGCGCGGAAGCTGGTCGGTGCAGATCGGCACCCCCGGCTACGTGGCCGGCGGCTACCCGGCGCCGTACTACGCGCCGCCACCGGTCTACAGCTATCCGGCACCCATCTACTACGCGCCGCCGCCGCCGGTCTACTACCGGCCGCCGCCCCCTCCGGAGTACTACCGCCCGGCACCCATCTACACGCCGCCGCCCGGCCGCATCTACTACGGGCCCGGCTATCCCTACCGCCCGCCGAACGACTGGGACGACGAGCGCGACTGACACTGTCACCTGAATGTTTTCTGAAGCATTGGCATGCCCTCTGGCATGCCAATTTTGTTTCAAGGAGTGACTAAAAAGTCACATTGGCACACATTTTTGTGGTGACTTGGCCCGTCTTGGACACTTGCCTTGCTGTTTTTTTGGAGGGCATGCCGCTTGCCTTTAACGCTCCAACAGGCGTCGATACGCCGCAGGAGCGAGGATCATGTTGGAACAGCTGGAGGCCGAGCACACAAGACCGGCCGACGAGGTGGTGTACGTCGCGGAGACGGCGGCCACCCATGAAAACGAGGCGGCGCCCGACGGCTCCCGCTCGCTGAAGGCGGCAGCCGCGTTTTCCATTTCGGCGGCGCTGGCCGCATGCGGCGGCGGAGGAGGGGGTGGGAGCGGCGCCGGGGGCCTTGGCTTCCCCATCGGCGGCGGCACGCCCGGCGCCAACCCGGGCACCACGCCCGACACCGGTCCGTATCACTACCCCCAGGCGCAGAACGACGCCGAAGCCGCGCGCTTCCTGCTGCAGGCCCAGTTCTCGGCCTCCGACGACGAGATCGCCGCCGTGCGCGCCAAAGGCTACCTGCCGTGGCTCAGCGAGCAGCTCGGCGCGGCGCGACAGCCTTCGGCCTGGGAGTGGGTCAACAGCAAGGAGTACGCAGACGTCGAGACCGACGCCATGATCTGGCGCCAGCTCATGACGGCCGCCGACCCGGTGCGCAAGCGCATGGCACTGGCGCTCAGCGAGATCTTCGTGGTCTCGGGCACGGAGATCGGCTCGAGCTGGCCCACGGCCATGATGGCCCAGTACTGGGACATGCTCGCCAACGGCGTCACGGGCAACTTCCGCCAGTTGCTGGAAGACGTGACGCTCAACCCCGCGATGGGCTTCTATCTCAACACCCGCGGCAACAGGAAGGAAGACAACTCCGGCCGCCAGCCCGACGAGAACTACGCGCGCGAGGTCATGCAGCTCATGACCATCGGCCTCTACCAGCTCGAGGGCGACGGCACGGTGAGGACCGGCGCCGACGGCCAGCCCATCGAGACCTACGTGCAGAACGACGTGACCAATCTGGCGCGCGTCTTCACCGGCTACGACCTCGACATCCGCTCGTCCGAGCGCAACGCCTTCACTCCGCCCGGAGCCAGCTACACCATCGAGACCAACGCGTGGAGCACGCGTCCCATGGCCTACAAGGCCTCCAACCACTCGATGCTGGAGGCGCGCTTCCTGGGCGCCACGGTGCCCGCGGGCACGGACGGTCCGGCGGCGCTGAAGATCGCGCTCGACACACTCTTCAACCATCCGAACGTCGGGCCTTTCATCGGCCGGCAGCTGATCCAGCGGCTGGTCACGAGCAATCCGAGCCCCGCCTACGTGAAGCGCGTGGCCGACATCTTCGCCAACAACGGCGCGGGCGTGCGCGGCGACATGAAGAGCGTGTTCGCCGCAGTGCTGCTCGACGACGAGGCGCGCGGTCCCGCGGGCCTTTCCGATCCGAACTTCGGCCACCTGCGCGAGCCCATGCTGCGGTTCGTGCAATGGGGCCGTACCTTCGGCATCGGCTGCGCATCGGACAACTGGAACATCGGCAACACCGCCGACCCCAGTTCGAGCCTGGGCCAGTGCCCGCTGCGCTCGCCCTCGGTGTTCAATTTCTTCCGGCCCGGCTACGTGCCGCCCTCGACCGCCATCGCCAGCAACAAGATGGTCGCGCCCGAGTTCCAGCTGGTCAACGAGACCAGCGTGGGCGGCTATCTCAACTTCCTGCAAGGCAGGCTGCAGAACGGCTTCGACAACAAGGACGTGATCGCCACCTATACGGCCGAGAAAGCGCTGGTGAACGACCCCGCCGCGCTGGTGCGCCGGCTCAACCTGCTGCTCACCGGCAACCAGCTCTCGGCCGCCACGGTCGCGCTGATCACCGACGCCCTGAGCAAGGCGCCGCTGGTGAACCCCTCCACCGACGCCCGAAGGCTCGACCTCATCTGCGCCGGCGTGCTGCTGGTGATGGGCTCGCCCGAATACCTCGTGCAGAAATGAAGAAGAAAGAAGCCGGAGCGAACCGAACATGCACCTGATCGATCCTGCCCGCCACACGCGCCGCGCCTTCCTGCGCCGCTCGGGCCAACTCGCGATGGCCGGCACCGCGCTGCCGTTCGCGCTCAACCTCGCAGCCATGGGCGAGGCCGCCGCGCAGGCCGCGCCGGGCGACGACTACAAGGCGCTGGTCTGCGTCTTCCTCTTCGGCGGCAACGACTACGCCAACACGCTCGTCAACTTCGACACCGACAGCTACAACAAGTACAGCACCATCCGCGGCGGCATCGCGCTGCCGTACGCGGGCCTCGCGGCCACCGAGCTCACGCCCGACGTGGCGCTCGCCAACGGCCGCAAGTACGCGCTGAATCCGGCCATGCGCGGCCTCGCCACGCTTTTCGGCCAAGGCAAGATGGCCGTGCAGCTCAACGTCGGACCGCTCGTCAAGCCGCTCACGCGTGCGCAGTTCAACAGCACGAACCGCCGGGATTTCCCGATCCCGCCCAAGCTGTTCTCGCACAACGACCAGCAGTCGATCTGGCAGTCGTCGTCGCCCGAGGGCTCGACCATCGGCTGGGGCGGCAACCTCGGCGACCTGATGCTGAGCGGGCAGCGCAACGCATCGCTCTTCACCTGTATCTCGGTGGCGGGCAACGCGGTTTTCCTCTCGGGCGACGAGGCGCTGCAGTACCAGGTCGGCACGGGCGGCGCGGTGCGCATCAACAGCGTGAGCCCGGCCACCGGCAGCGTGTACGGCTCATCGGCGGTCAAGGCCGCCATGCAGCAGATCGCGCAGCAGGCGCGCGGGCACACGCTGGAGAACGAATACAACAAGGTCACGCTGCGGGCCGTGGAGGCGGAAGGAAGGATCACCTCGGCCATCCAGTCCGATGTCATGGACGTCACCTTTCCCACCAACGGCAACAACCTGGCCGCCCAGCTCAAGATGGTCGCCCGCCTGATCCGCGGGCGCGCCTCGCTGGGCGTGAAGCGCCAGGTGTTCTTCGTCTCCATGGGCGGCTACGACCTGCACGACGACCTCGACACCAAGCAGGGGCCGCTGATGCAGCGGCTGTCCGACGCCATGGTCGCCTTCCAGCAGCAGATGGAAAAGCTCCAGATCGCCGACAAGGTCGTCGCCTTCACCGCCTCCGACTTCGGCCGCACGCTCTCGAGCAACGGCAACGGTTCCGACCACGGCTGGGGCAGCCATCACTTCGTGATTGGCGGTACCGGCCCTGACGATGGCGCGGGCAAAGGCCCGGGCGCGGTGAAAGGCAAGGCCTTCTACGGCACGCCGCCGCCGGTGAGCGTGGGCAACACATCGGCCGACGACGACCAGTGGCACGTCGGCCAGGGCCGGCTGCTGCCCACCACTTCGGTCGACCAGTACGCGGCGACGCTGGCCAAGTGGTTCGGCGTGCCTGATCAAGACCTCAACGGCATCCTGC
>Ga0209129_1002027_pt1 | contig 10493 bp, 10 predicted proteins | sample AraplaMF_Col_mMS_FD_184257 | JGI IMG/M metagenome (GOLD analysis project Ga0209129, IMG submission 184257) | Arabidopsis root microbial communities from the University of North Carolina, USA - plate scrape MF_Col_mMS (SPAdes) (version 3) | ecosystem: Host-associated > Plants > Roots > Endosphere... | reverse complement strand
TGTAGCCGTCGGGATCGGTGATGAAGAAGAACAGCCCGAACAGCTTGCCGTCGCGGTTGAGTTCCACGAGCTTGCCGGGGTTGAGGCCGAGATCCGTCAGCCGCTTGTGCTCGACCTGCACTTCCTGAACGGAAACAGCCAGATGGCCATAGGCATCGCCGAGATTGTAGGGCTCGATGCGGCCCTTGTTCACAGTCAGTTCCAGTTCGAAGCCGGTCTCTTCACTGCTCATATAGATCAGCGTGAAGGTTTCGAAATCGACGCGGTCGGCGACCGCGAGCCCGAAGACTTTGCTGTAGAAATCGACTGAGCGCGCCTCGTCCAGAACGCGGATCATGGAATGGATCATCTTGGCCAAGGCGCTCTCCCATCGCTGACATCTCGGCTGTCTTGGTAGCCGTCCTCTCAAGCCGGACGCAAGCCCATTCTGCGCGTGATTGCGCCTTCCAGCATGCCGACGACATCATAGATCAGCACCGCGATGAGGCCGACAATCAGGCCGCCCTGCAGGATGAAGGCGGTATTGTCGGAGATCAGGCCGGCGATTATGACCTCGCCGAGACCCTTTGCCGCAACGGTCGAGCCGATCGTCGCCGTGCCGATATTGATGACGGTCGCGACCTTCAGCCCTTCGAGGATCAGCGGCAAGGCCAGCGGCAGCTCGACCTTGAAGAGACGTTGCGTGCCGCTCATGCCCATGCCGTCGGCGGCATCCAGCACCTGCGGCGACACCTGCTTGAGGCCCGCGACCGTATTCTCGAAGATCGGCAGCAGGCCGTAGAGGAAGAGCGCGATCAACGTCGGCATGGCGCCGAAGCCGGTGGCGGGTACGGCAAGCGCCAGAACGGCGACTGGCGGAAAGGTCTGGCCGGCATTGGCAATCGCCCGCGACAGCGGCAGAAAGTCCGCTCCGCTCGGGCGGGTAACGAAAATGCCGCCGAGAACGGCCAACACCGCGCTGCCGATGATCGAGATGAAAACCAGTTCCAGATGGCCGAGCGCCAGCGAAGCAAGGCTGTTCTGCGTATAGACCGGCGGTGCATTGTTGTTGGTCAGCGGCACCAGCATGAAGGACAGCCACTCCGTCCTGAAGATCAGGATGAGAAGCAGTACCAATGCCAGCGCGCGAAACAGGTTGGCGACGAGAAACTTCATGCCTTGCGGCCCAGTTCGAGCAGTCGTTCCATAGAGATCGAACCCACCGGCGCCTTATTGGCATCCTGCACGGCCGCCTCGTCGACGCCCTGCCAGATCATTTCGGCAAGCGCATCGCGCAGGTTCAGCGACTGCGCCAGCGAATAGGGCAAGCCGGGCTTGGCAGGCTGCATGCTGTCCTTCAGCGGCGTCAGCGACATCAGTTTCAGTGCCCGGTCGGACGTGCCGGTCAGTTGCTGCACGAAAGGATCGGCCGGCTCCGTCAGGATCTTCTCCGGCGTCGAGCATTGCAGCATCTTGCCGCCGCTCATGACGGCAATCTGATTGCCGAGATGGAAGGCCTCGTCCATGTCATGCGTGACGAGGACAACGGTCGTCCCGAACTGTTTCTGGATCGCCAGCAGATCGTCCTGCGCCTTGCCGCGGATGACCGGATCGAGCGCCCCGAAAGGCTCGTCCATCAAGAGAAGTTCCGGCTCGGCGGCCAGCGCCCGGGCGACGCCGACGCGCTGCTGCTGGCCACCCGACAATTGATGCGGATATTTTTCCGCGAAACTTGCCGGGTCGAGATTGAAGAGGCCAAGCAGTTCCTTCACACGCCTGCCGGTGCGATCAGCATCCCAACCGAGAAGTTCCGGCACGGTGGCGATATTCTGCGCGACCGTCCGGTGTGGAAAGAGGCCATGCCCCTGGATCGCATAACCGATCTTGCGGCGAAGCTCGGTCGCCGGCACGTCCATTACGTTCTGCCCGCCGACGAAGATCTGTCCCTCGGTGATCGGCACCAGCCGGTTGATCATCCGCATCAGCGTCGATTTGCCGGAGCCGGATGTGCCGACGATAACGGTGATCGAGCCCTTCTCGACGCTCATGGAGACACTGTCGACGACGGTTGCCGAGCCGTAGCGCTTGGTGACGTTCCTGATCTCGATCATGCTCATGCGGCTGGCCCCTGGATGCTTTCGATGACCGCATCGAGGATGACGGCCGAGGAGAAGGCGAAGAAAACGGTCGGCACGGCGCCGAGCAGGACGAGGTCCATGGCCGTCTGGCCAAGCCCCTGGAAGATGAAGATGCCGAAACCGCCGCCGCCGATCAGCGCGGCGATCGTTACCATACCGATCGCCTGCACCAGCACGATGCGGATGCCGGTGAGGATGACGGGAAAGGCAAGCGGCAGGTCGATGCTGGTGAGGATCTGCTGGCGCGTCAACCCCATGCCGGCGGCAGCGTCACGCACCGAGGGATCGACACCCTCGAGACCGACAACCGTATTGGCAACGATCGGCAGCAGCGAATAGAGCACGAGCGCGATAAGCGCCGGCGCCGTGCCGATGCCGCGAATGCCGATATCGGCCGCAAGCGGCACATTCGCGGCCAGGTAACCGAGCGGAAGCATCAATATGCCGAAGAGCGCAAGGCTCGGGATGGTCTGGATTAGGCTCAGTGTCTGCAGCACGATCGCGCGCAGTTTCGGCACCCAGAAGCAGAGGATGCCGAGCGGCAGCCCGAGAACGATGGCGATCGCAAGCGAGCCGAAGGCCAGAAGCAGATGGGAATAAGCCTCGGTCCAGAACTGCGCCGAGCGCGTCGAGAATTCCCGGAGGATCGACAGGCTGTCGAGCATGCCGGAGGACAGGCAGATACCGAGCAGGGCCGTATAGGCGACGAGCGCCGCCACCCGCATCCAGGGCGTCAGCCTGATCTTCACCAGCGCATCGGAGATGATGAGGCCAATGACCCCAAAGAGCACCCAGAAGCTGCCGCCGGGCGTCATGCGTGCGACGGTACTGCCAGGCGGTGTCGCGGCGGTCGCCACAAGCCCGATTGCGACAATCAGCGCGGCAAGGCAGAGCGTACCAAGTGCGAGCCGGACAACGGCGCTGCGCAGGAAAAGCGTCGCCAATGCGGTGGCAACAAGGAGGACTGTCAGGATGACGACGGAAGGCTGGGGAAGAAGCTGCGTCAGCAGCATCGGCTTGCCGGCGGCGATACGATTTGCCTTCACATAGATGAAAGGCAGAAGAGCCGTCGCCACAATGCCGCCTGCCACCAGTACCACGCCGAGCCGGTCCAGCTTGCGGACCGCTAAGGTTTCTTCCATCGATCCAACCCTGTCCGGAGAGTGCCCCGCCCGGATCCCGGACGGGGCACTACAGCGCCGCGCGTCTTTTCAGACACGCAAAGGACGCTGTAGCGCTTTAAACTGCTGCATAATTTTATCCTTAAATCGATTCCGATTTAAGGAATTAGGCAGTAGGCAATTACTTCAGGAAGCCTTTTTCCTTCAGATAGGCTTCGGCAACGGACTTCGCAGGCTCGCCATCGACCTGGATCTTGGCGTTGAGCTTGCGCAGTTCGTCTGCCGTCAGGCTCTGGAAGATCGGAGCGAGGATGTCCTGGATCTTCGGGTTTGCCTGCAGCGCGGCTTCGCGGATGATCGGGGTCGGTGCATAGACCTGCTGTACGCTCTTGTCGTCTTCGAGAACCGTCAGTTCAGCGGCTTCGATCGCGCCATCAGTGCCGTAGACCATGGCGGTGTTGACGCCGTTGGTCTGGTCAGCCGCGGCCTTGATGGTTGCAGCCGTGTCACCGCCCGAAAGCACGACTTCCTGATCCGGCTTCAGGGTGAATCCATAGGTCGTCTGGAAGGCGGGCAGGGCGCCGGCCGAGTTTACGAATTCGGCAGAAGCGGCGAGCTTGGCGGCACCGCCACCGGCGACCCACTTGCCGAAGTCGGACATGGTCTTGAGCTTGTTGGGGCCGGCAACGTCGCTGCGCACGGCGAGTGCCCAGGTGTTGTTGGCAGGCGAGGGCGTCAGCCAGACGATCTTATTGGCGTCGTAATCGAGCTTCTTGGCCGCCTCGTAGCCCTGCTCGAGATTCTTCCAGGCGGCGTCGTCGGCCTTGTTGAAGAAGAAGCCGGCATTGCCGGTATATTCCGGATAGATGTCGATTTCGCCTGCCGTGATCGCCTTGCGCACGACGGGCGTTGCGCCGAGTGCGATGCGATCCTGCGTCTTGATGCCGTTGGCTTCCAGGGCGAGCACGATGACGTTGCCGAGCAGCGTGCCTTCGGTGTCGATCTTCGACGAAACGACAACGTCTGCGGCGTGGGCCGCGCCGGCCGCAAAGGCGGCAAGCGAAACGGCAAGTGCGATTTTCCTAAGCATGATTATCCCCTTGGTTGAACACCGATAAACGGCGCGAAAGCCCCGGACGCGAAGCTGGCGCGCACCAATTCCTGCCGGCAGGCAAGCCAGAGGCCATCATGCCGGAAATACGTGCGTCATGGAAATAGTGTGCATCACTGAAAAATCGATGCAATCCCCCTCCAGTATTCGCTCTCGCAGCGCGATTATGGCGGCGAATGCAGGTCCGCGCGCGGAATTGCATTCCCTTTTCCAAGGCCGGCGCGATTTGTTTTTGTCCCCTTGCGTGTTTCCACGGTGTTCCGGTGCTTTTGATTGGTTCTGTCGCCGCCCGGGTTTCTTATTGAGTGAACGATAGCCTGCACGTTCATGGGCAGGGATATCTTTTTTCACGAACACGTCATATCCTCCGCCTTTTCAGTCGTTTCCGGAGAAAGCCTTGCATCTCGGCGCCCTCTTCATCGCAAGCCAGGTCCTGTCCTCAGGCTCGATGCGCGAGACTGCGCGTCGCTTCAACATCTCCGTCTCGACCGTATCGGCAGCGATCGACAATCTGGAAACCGAGCTTGCCCTGAAGCTTGCCGAACGCTATTCGGGCGAGCTCGTCATCCTGCTCGCCGGCGGCAGAGTTCAGGAGGGATTGGCGCCGATCCTCGATGCGACAGAACAGCTTGGCGATTTGCTGGGCCAGCAGGAGCCGGACGCTTACGAGCAATGGGCTGCTCGTATCCCCGTCAAGCTCGTCACCATGGAGCGCTACTTGGAGGTTGCTGATCAAGGCAGCATCAACAGAGCCGCCCGCCGCCTTCGCCTTGGTCAGCCGCAGCTTTCATTGCAGATTGCCAATCTTGAGAAATTCTTCGGCCGTCGCCTCTTCGAGCGTCAGGCGCAAGGCTCTGCGCTGACGGAGGAAGGCCGCTTCGCCTATACGGTCTTTTCGACCATCAGCCTCGCTTGGAACGAACTAAAATCCGCAGCAGACGAACGCTATCAGCGCACCGCCCGCTCGCTACGCATCGGCGCCATCATCCCGACGGGCTCGGAAAGCTGGGTCGCGCGCTGCCTGGGTAGCCTCGTTGCCGAGTGGAATGCAGGCCGCAACAAGAATGCTTTATCGCTGGTCTCGATGACTGCCGACGATCTGCGTGAGGCGCTGAAATCCGGGCGCATCGATGTTGCGATCCTCGATTCCGTCTTCGGCCTGGAAAGCTTCCGTCATCGCGAATTGCTGCGCACCGACATGGTGGCTATTGCACCGCCTGACAGCACAGAAGCGACGGCCGCTGACCTCGTCGCCAGCCATCCGATCTGCACGCCGAGTCCGCGCACCGGCATCGGCCATGCCGCCATGACCTTCGGCTATGACCGCACCCTGCATCGCCGCCTCCGCGATCGAGATATCACCGCGGCGGATTCGCTGCCCGTCATCGTCGATCTCGTCGCCAATCACGGCTATGTCTCCTTCCTCGGCCGCGTCAGCGCCATGCCGATCGCCGACCGGGTGCGCATCGTCGAACTCGCCGAGCCGATGCCCATGTCCTATCACGTGGCCTTCAATCATCGGAAAGCCGCGGCTGACGCTTGCGACCTGCTGGTTGCGACGGCAGCAAAAATTGTCCCGCCACCTGTCGCGAAAGATGCCGCCTTCGCATAAATATGCTGCGGCAGGCCGCAGCCTGCGAAGATGAGTACGACATGTACGCCATTGGCGCCGTACAACTTCAGTGATCGGCGGAACTCGAATGCACGCTCTCCAATGCTTTCTGGCCGGCCAGGCGCAACGCTGCCTGCGCTACGAGTTGGGCGATGCGGTCCGACAACTCCGGGTCCGATACGGCTCGGGCAACCGTAACGCCGCCGCTCAGCATGGCGAGCATCACGACCGCCCGATCTTCTTGCGAACCGATGGGAGTGCCTGAAGCATCGTTCTCCGGCAAACCTGCGGCGACCTCGTCGATTAGGCGCATCAACTCCGCCGTATAAGCAGCGCGCGTATCGTCATCGGCACGCATCACGTCAGTGGAAAGGCTCGGCAAGGCGCAACTTTCGCCGAGATCGCAGGTCCGTTTGTAACCGAGATAGAATCCCACGAAGGTCGTCAGCCAGTTTGTCTGGTCGCTGGCTTTGAGCGCTGCAATCCCTTGCCGCAACTCTTCCAAACCTGACAGCACGGCGGTGCGGAAGGCTTGGCTCTTGGACTTAAAGTGCCCATAGAAGGCGCCGTTGGTCACGCCAGCGGCCTTGGTCAATGCTTCGATGCCGCCGCCACCATAGCCCTCCTTCCGGAAAACTCGACCCGCTGCCGCCACGATCTTGGATTTGGTCTCCTCTTTATGCTCTGGACTGTAGCGCATAGTCGGCCTTATTGAGAGTGATCACTCTTTATTGCTTGCATAGAGAGCGATCCATGGTTATGGATAGAGAGTGTTCGGTATATATCAAATGCCGTTCTCGTTCAAATGAGGAGAACCCTATGCCCATTACGCTCACCGTGCCCGAAGGGCTGCTATCGTCACAAGCGCAGGCTGAGGTCTTTTCCGGACTGACAGACGCGCTTCTCGAAGTCTCGGAGCTGACTGGAAATGCCTTTATGGCGGCCAACATCGTCGGCTCGATCAACGTGTTGCCGAAGGAGCACGTACTTGCCGGTGGCAAGATGGCGGCGGCAGCTTTTGTCGAACTCAAGCTTCCCGAGATCGCGCTGACGACGCCCGAGGCGAAAAGCGCTTTCATTAAAAAGGCAACGGATATCGTTGAAAAGGCAGCCGAGGGACGGCTGAAGCGTGAACATATCTGGTCAAATGTCGTCTACGCTCCTGAAGGAGCTTGGGGCATCGCTGGCCGCAGCTACGACAATGCTAGCTTGATCGAGGCCATAGTGGGCACCGGTGTCGCCCCGTAGCGTTTCGCATCGCTGAATTCCTCAAGGCCAGACTGCGAGACGCGAAGATTTCGCGGTCTGGAAGATTATTGGAGGACACGCCATGCAGCTTGCCAACTATCTCTTTTTTACCGACCAGTGTGAAGCAGCGCTCGACTTCTATACCAAATGTGGCCTTGGTCAGGTCTCCGCACTCATGCGTCATGGGGACCACGGAGTGCCGCTCGCCAGCGAAAGCATGCGCGGAAAAGTCATGCATTCCCGCTTCGAAGGACCAGGTCTTCTTTTCTTTGCCTCCGACAATCACGATGCCGAGCCGATGCGAGGCTCCGCCCACATGCTCATCATGGACGATCGCGCCACTACAGATGGGTTATTCGCGACACTTGCCGATGGCGGCAAGATTACCACACATCTCGCGATGCAGCCGTGGGGGAGTTATTACGGTAAACTCACCGATCGATTCGGTGTGCAGTGGATGTTGGACTGTCTATCGTAGACTGCCCCGCTGTAGACATGCAGTGATCGAAACGTAATAGCTGCCGCGCAGAATATCGCGCAGTAGCCGGCAATTGGCGGTTTGGCGGAAGAAGAGAGATTTGATGACGGTCTTGCTGGAAGTATGCGTCGATAGCGCTCAGGGCCTCGCGGCCGCAGTCGAGGGTGGCGCCGGCCGTATCGAGCTCTGCTCGGCACTCGAGCTTGGCGGGCTGACGCCGCTGCCGAGCCTGATGCGGATTGCGGCGCAAGCGCCCATTCCCGTCTATGCGATGATCCGCCCGCATGCCGGGCCTTTCATCTTCGATGCCACGGATGAAAAAGCGATGCTGGCCGATATTGATACTGTGAGGGCTGCGGGCCTCGCCGGTGTCGTCATCGGTGCAAACCGCCCTGATGGTACGCTCGACATGCCCCTCATTCAGCGCCTCAAGGCGCATGCTGCCGGCCTCGGTTCGACGCTGCATCGGGCTTTCGATCTCGTGCCCGATCCGGATGCCGCCCTGGAGCAGGCGGTCGAACTCGGCTGCGAGCGCATCCTCACCTCGGGCTGCGTACCGAAGGCGATGGACGGACTGGAGACGCTGAAGCGTATTTCCGGCAAGGCCGCGGGCCGTATCTCCATCATGCCGGGCAGCGGCGTGCGCCCGGCCAATGTTGTTGAAATCCTGCGTGCAACGGATGCGCATGAAGTCCACGGTTCCTGCAGCTCGGCTGTTGCAAGCGCCGATCCGCGCGCCGTCTCCTTCGGCTTCGACGTGCCGACCTCGAACCGCACGGATGTCGCGGTCGTCAGGCAGATGCGCGCGGCAATCGACGCGGCTTAAGCCGCGACTTTGATGACGGCCTTGATGAGGCCGCTCTTCTCATGTGCCCAGCGGGCCAGATCGCGCGGCACATCGGCAAGCGTCGTGCGATGCGTGATCAGCTTGTCGACCGGAACGAGACCCCCAGCAATCGAATCCGCGACATGCTCGAAATCGACGCGCGTCGCATTGCGGCTGCCGATCACCATCATTTCGCGCTTGTGGAATTCCGGATCGGAAAAGCGGATATCGTCCTTCACGACGCTGACCAGCACCAGCGCGCCGCCATGGGCGGCAAAGCTGAAGGCTTTCTCCATCGACGGCCCATAGCCCGTCGCGTCGAACACTACATCGAAGCCATCACCATCCGTTTTCGCCTTCACGGCATCAGGGGTCCCGTCATTGGCGACGATGCCTGACGTGAACCCGAAGCGTTCGGAGGCCATCTGCAGCCGTTCTGCGCTCGTATCGAGCAGCGTCACATCATGACCGGCAATGCGTGAGAAGATCGCAGCACCTAGGCCGATCGGACCTGCGCCAATAACGAGCGAGCGCGAACCGGCTGATGCCATGGAGCGGCGCACGGCATGCGCCCCGATCGCCAGGAATTCGGCGGTTGCGGCCGCCTCCAGGCTCAGTCCCTTGGCGGCATAGAGATTGCCGGCCGGCACCACGATCTCCTCGCAGAAGGCGCCGTCGGTATGCACACCGAGAACCTTGATGTTGGTGCAGCAATTCGGCTTGCTCTGGCGGCACGCGACGCAGCTCCCGCAAGAGAGGTAAGGGTTGACGATCACGGGTGTACCAATGGCCATCGCCACCCCGTCACCGGCCTCCAGCACGGTCGCCGAGATCTCATGGCCCATGACGCGCGGATATTCGAGGAACGGGTGTTTGCCTTCGAAGATGTGGTAGTCCGTGCCGCAGATGCCGACATGGCTGACGGCGAGCCGCACCCAGCCGGCAACAGGTTTTTCGGGAGAGGGGCGCTCGACGAGATCGAGGACGCCGGGTTCGCGGCAAAGGACTGCTTTCATGGTGGCTCTCGCATTGCTGGAATGAAGAAAGCCGGCCTTTGGGCCGGCTTCGTTTTGTATCTCGCTCAGCCCGCCCGGCGCCGGCGAAGCTGGTCGAAGTAGACGATGACGATGATCAGCAGGCCGGTGATGATGCGCTGCCAGAACGAATTGACGTTCAGGAGATTTGCGCCGTTGTTGATGGTCGCCAGAATGAAGGCGCCGATCAGCGGACCATGCACGGAGCCGACGGCTCCGAAGAGAGACGTGCCGCCGATGACCGAGGAGGCGATCGCCTGCAGTTCCCAGCCGTCAGCCTGTGTCGCGTTACCGATCGCGATACGCGAGGCGAGCAGCACGCCGACGAAAGCCGCAAACGAAGCCGAAAGGATATAGGCGAGGTAGATCATCTTCTTGACGTTGACGCCGGAAAGGCGCGCGGCTTCCGCATTCGAACCGACGGCGAAGAGATAGCGGCCCCAGCGGCTCAGATGCAGGAAGACGAAGGAGGGGATCGCCACCAGGATGACCATCCAGAACAGGCTTGGGACGCCAAGGAAATCGGCGCGGGCGAAGTTGCTGAAACCCTCGTCGGTGATGCTGATCGTCGAGCCGTTGGTGATCAGCAGGCCGATGCCGCGCAGCGATGTCAGCGTCGCCAGCGTGATGATGAAGGGCGGCAGGCCCATATGCACGATGCCGAAGCCATGGAAAGAGCCGATCGCGACACCGATTGCCAGCGTCAGCAGGATCGCCGCCCAGAGCGGGACGCCCGCCTGCAGAAGCCAGGCGATGATGACGGTGCAGAACCCGACGATGGCGCCCACCGACAGGTCGATGCCGGCGGTGATGATGACGAAGGTCTGGCCGAGCGCCAGGATCGCCGTCATCGCTCCTTGGCGCAACAGGTTGGAGATGTTGAGCGGCGTCCAGAAGCTGGCTGTCGAGAAGCCGAGCACGACCCAGAGGAAGATCAGCAGCCCGA
>Ga0209129_1002021_pt1 | contig 10522 bp, 9 predicted proteins | sample AraplaMF_Col_mMS_FD_184257 | JGI IMG/M metagenome (GOLD analysis project Ga0209129, IMG submission 184257) | Arabidopsis root microbial communities from the University of North Carolina, USA - plate scrape MF_Col_mMS (SPAdes) (version 3) | ecosystem: Host-associated > Plants > Roots > Endosphere ... | reverse complement strand
CGCCCCGCCTTGCTTGAATATTTCCCGCCTGCTCTCCTGGGCCGGATCGTTGTCATTCCCTACGTGCCATTGTCTGAGGCCATGCTTGGAAGCATCGTGCGCCTACAGCTCGATCACGTCGGCAGACGGATCAGGGATAATCACGATGCGACATTCAGTTATTCCGATGCCGTCGTTGCGCGCATTGTCTCCCGTTGCAACGAGCCGGATTCCGGAGGACGCATGATCGATAACATTATTATGAATCAGCTGCTACCGCGGCTGGCAGAGGTTTTCCTCGCCCGATCGATCGACCGATTGGAATCCACTGCCGTTGCGATCGGCGTCGAGAACAACGACTTCACCTATGAGGTGTCCTGACCAGGAAGGCCCCTGCACGATGGAAGCAATGCCTGGGCCAAGGTGTTTTAGGCCGCGGTTGTCGCGGTTGCCTGAAATGGACGATTGGCAATGCACAAGATCGATGAGAGCTTTCGTCAAAAAAAGGATGCTGACGCACGAAAGCGTCGCCAAAGGCAGATTCGTCGGCGAGCTTGTGCCCTCCTTGCCATTTCTATAGCTTCGCTGCTCATCGCAACAGCATTCTTCCTCTTCTACGAAAAAGGGATCCAAACGTCGTCTCAGCGACCGGCCGCCGAGGTACCGGAACCGCTGCCCGCCTACGCATCGATGATCCTTGAAATTCCAGGCGATCCTCTTCGACTGGAAATCGGCGGGGAGGGGCTACAATCCAGCGTAAAGGAACAGCTAACGCCCGAAGCGCTGCGGCAACTGGGCTTGCCCGACAAGGTGAGTATCGTCCGGGAGCCAATCATACTCGCCAGCCAAAAACTTATGACTGCAATTCCTTCAACGCCAGAAGATTTTACATACTTCCAGGCACAAAAAGCAACGCCGAGCGCCGCGCAGGCGAGTTCATCGGAGAGCGTGGATGTCCCCCCTGACACAAGCGAGGCGGAGCTGGCCCCAGGAGAGACAACCACTGCCAGCGCCCCTAACAACGGCGGTTGGAGTGATATTGATGACGCCAATCTTGAGGGGAGCGATGGGCGCTTTCAAAAGACCGATATTACAGACAATACCTCGACCATTCTCCTGATCGCAAACCGGTTTCGGCAGCCGCGCCGAGAAGACGATTTGCGCCGGGTGCTCAGCGAAACGCCAGCAGAAGACTTTCTGATAGGAAATGGTGTCGTAGCAGCAAAGGCTGTGACGATTGCTGGCCAATTCAAGGCCGCAATGGGCAGTGACGTCCTGCACTCCGGAGCCGTTGTCGCCCTTCGTTATCTGCGTGACAAAGGCGAAGCGCCGGGCGACCGGAGGCTTGTTCAGATTGCGTTCTATCAGGAAGGACAATTTCAAGCTGCTTTTGCCCTCAATGATGATGGCGCGCTCGTTGGGGCGGCAGATCCGTGGGTCGATACCGATCTCTTGAAGTCGCTCGACAGCACGGCAGCCGATGGAACCGATCGGCGGTTCCGCCTGCTCGATGGGATCTACTCAGTCGGGTTGAGAAATCGGATTGAGAGCTCCGTCATCGGCGAGGCGATCATGTATCTGTCTCGAGGGCACGATCTCGGGGAATTTGCAGCAACCGGCGACGAACTGACGCTTGTCTATTCAAGCAACGGACGGGAGACGCCAGCTGGCCAAAACAGGGTGTTTTACGCTGGCATTGAAGGGAAGAACGTCACGATTCACTGTTTCGTCTTCCTTCCTTCTGACGGAAAGGAATTGGCTTGCTTCGAGCCGGGCGGCACATCAGGCACGGTCGAAGTTGCAAACGGCATGATCACCCCGGTTGCTGGAGTCATGAGCTCAACCTTTGGACCGCGGCGTCACCCGATTTTAGGCAAGATCCTTATGCATGACGGTGTCGACTGGGCTGCGCCTGTCGGGACGCCCGTCAGGGCCGCTTATGCCGGACGGGTATCATTCTCAGGCGAAAAGGGCACCTTCGGAAATTTCATTCAGATCGATCAGGATGGTGGGCGAGCCGAAGGCTATGCGCATCTCAACGGGTTTGCGCCGGGCATTGTTCCTGGCAAGGTGGTCGCCGCCGGGGATCTCATCGGTTTCGTCGGGGCGACCGGCCGTTCCACCGGACCACATCTCCATTTTGAGGTCTATGAGAACGGCAAGCCCGTTGATCCGATGCGGACGAGCACGGCCGCGAATGACAGTGGTTTGGATGCAGTCGACGTGTTGGTCGACCGGATCGTTCATGTCGAAAGCGGTGGGGCTGCGGATATCAAGAATCCGTTGTCTACTGCAACGGGACTGGGCCAGTTTATAGAGTCCACATGGGTCCGCATGATGAAGACCTATCGACCAGATCTGAGCCAATCACTTGATCGCGATTCCCTCCTTGCGCTTCGCAGCGATCCCACGCTGTCCCGTGAGATGATCGCCAATCTGGCGCGGGAGAATAAGGCTGACCTTGAGGCAGCGGGACAGGTCGCAACCGCTGGACGGCTATATCTTGCCCACTTCCTGGGCTCCCAAGGCGCGATTCTTGTTCTTCAGTCCGACGACAACTCTCCTCTGGATACGCTCCTTGGTAGCTCGGTTATGCGCGCAAATCCTTTTCTGACCGGCAGGGGCGTTGGCTTTGTCAAAGGTTGGGCAGATCAGATGATGCGCAGCAGCAATCGGGTTAGCCGTCCTCCTGAGTTACCCAAGCCTCAGCTGGCTCCGCCGGCATTCCTTTCGTTCAAGGCAGCGATTGAAAGCGTCATCGGAAACGCACCTTCGTAGGGGCGCAAAGCGGCGCCACATTCCTTTCGCTCTACGGAAACGAACGGCTAACTCCGCGATCATTGCATCAACCGGATAATGGCCACCAATTATAGCGCGCTGGTGCAACCGCCGGACCGACCGATGGACCTCCGCAGTTGCCCTGGTACCACTCGCCGGGGCCGACGAATGCTTCAACGCTGAAGGGTTTCGGTCTGCTCGCTTTCAATTCCCATTGCGCTATTCCTAGCCCGGGGGGATATGAACTGGCTCGCCGCTTTGGAACAACTTTCGTAAGGCGTTCGGGTCCAGAGTTTGTGAAGGTGGATTCTGCCAGCCGCATGACTTTCTCAACGTCAAAGCCAGATTGCTTAAGATACTCAACGGATGATCTCGGATCGTGCGACGGAAGATGCCCGTACGCGTGGCCACCGGACATTTGGCTATAACCGCGCATGGCAAAATCATCGGTCGTTGGAATTTCATTCATGAAAAGCAACCACCAACCATCTGATAGGGTGCCAGCCTCATAGCCGATCAGCTTTTCGAGCTGCTTAGTGGTCTTCTGTCAATAGTAATCGCCTTGCTGAAGTAGCCGGCTCGCATCACGACCGCCCCGACGCAGAGAACCTCATTCATGGCACGTCCTTCCGCATTTGTGCAGCGTTCAACGCTTGACGAACTTATCGCCGATCTAGCCTCCGATCAGAACGCTTGGCATCCCCACTACGATTACGCCACCGTGAGACGTCATGTCTCCAATCCGCGCCGCCGGCTGGTTCCCAATAAGGACCGTAGTCGAGCCTTGAACGATCGCATCGGGAGGACCGACGCAAACACACAAGTCGGCAACTCTTGCCGCCGGCTGGTTGCCGATCATCACGGGAGGATAGCAAGGTCCCATGATGGGGCCGCCCACATGCGGAATCGGAGGAGCCCCCGGCGTTACCATGGGACACGTATGCATATCCCCAAGTCGGGCTGCTGGCTTTGTCACGCAACGTCCTCCTTCACTACAATGCACGCCAACGATGCACTATTCCTTGAATGACCGCTCATATCGTTTTGCGTGTGGTCCCTTCGCCGGTTCGGGCGCTTGAGTGGACACTTCCGAACCTGACATTGGCGACGCTCCGCCGCAGTTCAACAGGACCATCGTGCCCTCGATCTGAATACCGGCGGGGCCGATGGTGATGAAGTTTCCACCGGCCTTCAGACAAATTGTTGCACCACTCTCGATCACCACCGAGGCGCCAGAGTTGATGTAAAAGCTTGTACCGGCTTCGAAATGCTGGGAAACGGCTGCCTCGACCCGCAAGCTCGCTCCTACCGAAAGGATGTCGTTGCCCTGGATGTTGCTTGCACGAGCACTCATGACGGTCAGATGGTCCGCGCCTTTGATCGTCTGTCGCCGTTTCCCGTTGATCTCGAGATCCTTATCCGCACCAATCTCCTCGGAGTCCGACGCGCCGATCTTGGTATCGCGGTTTGAACCAACCGCTCGTGTTTCGTCTTCTTCGACAACTGTGTTCAGATATTTCTGGGCGTGCACCCAGATTTCCTCGTCCCCGCCTTCATCCTCGAAACGGACTTCGTTTGACCCGCGCCCTTTATGGCTAGCGCTCTTGAACACCGACCTGGTCTTGTAGGTCGGAAGCTCGTTCGGGGGCATGTTGTCGGCATTATAAAGGCAGCCAGTGACCAGCGGTCTGTCGGGGTCTCCGTCCAGAAATTCGACGACGACTTCCATCCCTATACGCGGAATGATCATTCCGCCCCACTTCGTTGATGCCCAACTCTGGCTTACACGGCACCGCATCGACTGATCGTTGTTTCTGTCCCAGAAGAACCGTACCAGGACACGACCATACTCATCACAATCGATCTCCTCTCCGTCACCGCCGACAACGATTGCCGTTTGTGGTCCGTAGATGCGGGGCTTGCGGGTAACCTGGCCGGGTTTGAATGGCACGTCACTTGAAAGTAATTCGTAGCGCCCCTCGTAGCGTTCCTCGCCGCCGCCGTTTGTCCCGGAACGATAGCTTTGCGAGGAGAAGGTATGGAGAGCCTTGAGGACCAAGTACTCGCCACATTGGTTGGACACCGGATGATCCGTCATGGTTACCGACAATCCGGGCATCAGAGTGACGCAGTTTCCAGACGCTGTGCAGCGCTTGTCCAACGCATCCTTAGCCTGCATTTGCAGCGTCGCAAGTTCATTGCCGGCACCCTGGGCGTCGAAGCGGCCCGGATACGAGAACATTTCCTGATCGGAATGCTCGTAATTGCCGGTTCCGAACCGTTCGCCCTGCATCTTGGCGCGGGGTGTCTTGAAGTTGTAATCCCTCAAGGTGATTTTCCCGGCTCGAAACTGCCGATCTGGGACCCAGTGGTTGAAACATTCCTCGACCCTCCTGTCTTGCCCCTCCAATGAACGGTACGGGCGCCTGTTGCCGGTTACAGGCTCAAAGCCGCTATTGTCGTTGACGAGGACAAGTTTGTGGCTCCCTTCCTCGTGCTCAAAGAAATAGGTGATCCCGAACTCTTCCATAAGACGGGCAAGAAAAGCGAAGTCTGTCTCGCCATACTGCACGCAGTATTCCAGGATCGGAAAACCACCGCTCGTTCGATCGTCGAAGGATGCGAAGCTGTGTCTGGCAAGAACCTCCTTGATGATTGTGCGAACAGTCTTGTCTCGGAAGATGTAATTGTCCGATCGGTGCGAAAGCATCCAAAACCAGGGCCTTAGCGTCAGCCGATAGGTATTGAAATGATCCGTTACCCCGAGCCATTGGGCTTCGGTGAGGATTCCATCGAACTTCCTCTCGGTTCCCTTGATGCTTTTCAGGGTCAGCGTCATATGTTTTCCGAGAAGCTCGTCAAAGTCGATGTCCTCAGTCTCGCTTTGCGCTTCGAGGCAATAGTCGAATAGCTCGCTGGTTCCCTCCGACCCGTCGAAGCGGGTCACGACAAGAAAATCCGTTCCCTTGGTCGTTGTTAAAACAGCCGCGCGCTTCTCCTGCCGAGGGGTCGCCATCATCATGATGTCTCCAGATCCACATGCCATGAGGTGCGTTCAGAGGATATTGGATGTAGTCCTGCTTTTAGGTCTCTGGCGTAAATTAAGAATGATATTACCTAAACATACGTAGAATCTTTGCGAAAAATCAAGGATGATACTGTCGCCGGGATCGGAATAACGCGCTAGCGTACTTCGTGGGTGAGACGGGAAGCGTTGAAAGGCCTGACGATGGTCGGAATTACATTGCGAATAACCAATGTCGATCGGCTTCTGGATGGTGGTCCGACCAGCTTTTCGACTGCAGATCAACGATTTGAGATCGGAAGAGATCCTTTCCGGGAGTGGACCCTTCCGGACCCTCAGCGCCATATATCCGGCCGACATTGCGAAATCGTCCGAGAGGGAACCAACTACATACTCAACGACTTTTCCAGCAACGGCACCTTTGTCAACGGCGCTCGCCAGCGCGTGAAAAGTCCATACCAGTTAAGGAATGGGGATGTACTGTCCGTCGGGGACTATATCATCGCCGTTCAAATAGCGCAGCACACAGACCGTCCCGAGGAGAGCTCTTGGAGAGATGATCACGATGACGATATTTGGGGGAGTGGTGTGTCATCGCCTCCGACACAGGATAGGAGTCCTTTCGAGCCTACCGGTCGTGGTCCAGCCTCGTCGGATTTCGTCGATTCTCACCTGGACTTACCGCGCTCAAGACAGATCTCGAAGGAACGAGATGATGTTTTTGAAGGCTTTGCAGCGCCGCCCACTAACACTCATCAGGGGTCGATCAGCGCCGGTGCAATCAGCAATCTGGATTGGCCAGGAAACCAAAAAGCGCCATTGAGGATACAGTCCGCCTCTCAAGAAGCAGCGCCTGCAACAGAGCGCTGGCGTGGGCAATCGACCTCATCTGAAAGGCTGATGGCGGCCTTTTGTGAGGGTGCCGGTCTGCCTACGGGAGCATTGTCCAATCGAAATGCCGAGGATCTATTTCGCGAGCTCGGCGCACTTATGGTAATGATAACGACACAGACATCGCAGTTGCTGCGCGCGCGGGCATCCGCCAAAGCGATGGTTCGGACCTCGGGCCGGACAATGATTGGCGCGCTCGACAATAATCCACTGAAGTTCATGCCGGACGCGATCGAGGCATTGCAGGTCATGCTGGGCGGCGGTCGCGCTGGATATCTTGGAGCCGAGCAATCCTTCCAGCAATCCTTCGCGGACTTGAAGCAACACGAGCTCGCGACCTACGCAGCCATGCAAAAGGCGTTGTCGCGCCTCCTGGCGGATCTCTCGCCCGAGGCCGTCGAGGCAAAAGTTAGCGCGACACCGTTTACGAGCCGGAAGGCGAAGGCTTGGGAGACGTTCGTCTCGCGTTGGGACGCTAAGACAGAGGCTAGTGCCAACGGCATCCTCGACGTGTTTTTGAGTTACTTCGCCGAAGCATATGAGAGCGTGGTCAGCAAATAGAAACAAGGTTAGACAAAATTTCCGCAGTTTGTAATAATGACATCTCTTTCAGGATTCCTGCCTGACGAAGAAACTCTCCGCGGATATTTCGCTTTGCATGTAGACGGTGAGTTGAATTTTGCCGAGGCGGCAAGCTGACGTCCCATACCGAAATCCATAAATGATGTTGAATGCCGCATTAGCAGTTCACGTCCGTATGAGGATGATGATATGGAGCCGGAAAACCTTGCATGCTTTTCGCAACCGCACTGGAAAGTAATCGCCCAAGGCTTCAAGCCCGAACCGTGGTTTGAACACAATCATGCCAAAGGCACCGGTGGCATGTTGAGGCCGCAGCACGAGTATTTGAGAGTGGGGAACCGCTACTTTCGCTTTGCGAATGGTACTGCCTCGCGAGATGCCCAAGTCGGTGGCGGTTGGTGGTTGGATTTTGAGAACTTCAAGATAATCGAGCAGTTTGCAAGGAACAGCGGTGTCACGCTCGCCTATGCAGCGCGACTTTTCCTGGCCATTCCGTATGATTGGTCGCGCGTAGATCGACTGGTAAGCGCCTTCCTATCCGTGCCATTGTGCGCCTACAGCGGTTACGGGCAAGTAGCTATTGCATCCGACGAAACGTGGACGCCCCCACAACATATCAAAGTAAGACAACTTTACATTCCCGGGCTATATAAGAAGGGGCAACAGCCTCAACTCTATGAGCGGGCGTTTCCCTCGCCCGTCTTCGAGTGCGTCGCCAACCGATGACGCCGAGTTCCAGACGATGTGCCCATCCAACTCAAACTATTTGTTCGGGGCGATAGTGCGGATCTGAGCTGATTTGGTGCTCGTTTACAAGATCACTGCCCTCTGCACATTGGCTGCGACGGTGATCGATGAATGAACAGTTTCTTCGGTATCGCCTGGGATAATTCCGAGCGTGAGGGCGCATTGATCGGCAACCCCGTCGATGTATCAACGATTGCCTCCGATGCAAGCATCTTGAACGGGGCAGCTCTTGGAATTTGATCGGTGGCTACATTTTGTAATCGAGACGCCGCCTGATGAATGCACTGGGTAAATCGCTTCTCATCATCAGGTGCCCATCGATACGTATCTTCACCCCAGGCGATAACGTGCCGAGTTGGTTGGCCGAATAGATTAGGGCGGTTGCCGATATCAATATAATAGATGAAGTAGGTTCCTAGCGAATTTTTCCAATCTTGATCCGTGTAGGCGCGCTGCCCGATGGTAATCACGTTGCGACAAAGATTCGATGGTGCACTGAAATGGCGTTTCACGACGCCCCGAACACCAGGATCTTTCAGCAGATCGGATAGCGCGAACCGCTGGTCGGGCCCCTTGCCATTCAAAAATATGGAGAGATAACTCTGTGACCGAGGAAGAGAATGAAGTTTAGTAACGCCGGCAAACTCAAGCAGGGCACGGTCGCCCAACTGCCTCGTTGTCAACTCACCGAGAATATCGGCGACTTTGCAGCTCGTCTTGGTTCCCGTGAGCCAAACGAGTGCTTCTGCTGTTTCTCTTAAGCCAGTAGACATGTGATTGGGCCTCCTGCGAATACGAAAGACTAACACCTTCGACGTCCGATGTGGAGCGCGCCTCAACACACGCTGAGCACGGAACCTGCAAAGCTATGCTGACCTGCCCCACCTCGACTAAGAGGCATGCAAAAAAGACATACTTATATAAAGGCTAACAAGCGGATATGAAGACATTGCCATCCGCCCCGCGATAGAAGCAGTTGCCAGGCTGCGAGGGGGCTGGTCCGATCTTCTCGGGGGTGGCTGATTTCGGTGCGCTGGTCGTGCAGCCCGTCAGGAGGGGCAAGAGCAGTAAGGCAAGGGCGCTGGCAACTTTCATTCGATGATCCATCCCCATCAGAACCAAACGATCCTGCAGAAATATACGCATCGCGCGCAATTCTTGTCTATCCGTGAAAGCAAGAATAAAATCTGGATCGCCGCCCTTAAATGACTGTGCGTCGAGGGGCTACGCGATGTGGAGGTGGGCAGTGCGAGCATCAAGTTGCACCTTTTTTCAGCACATAGGCTCGTGGGAGCCACTTGCAATTGTCGCTGCTGCCGTTTTCGCTCTTACCTCGCCGGCAGCGGCGCACGCCGAGTTTTCGATCTGCAATCAGACCCTGGATGTCATCAACGTGGCGATCGGTTACGAAGAGAATGATGATTTTCAGACAGAGGGCTGGTGGACGGTCGGCGCAAATCGTTGCGCCGACGTGATACGCAAACCGCTCGTTAGCCGTTATGTCTATGTTTATGCCGAGGACGTTTTCGGGCAAGCGGTTGTGGCTGGAGCCGTGCAGGGCTGCGTCGGTGGCAAGCGGTTTCTCATTCGCGGCACCAAAGACTGCTGGGTCAGGGGAACCGAGGCTGCGAAATTCTCGGAAGTTGATACCAAAGCTCAGTCCAGATGGACACTTTTCATAAAAAGCAACTGATTGCTGCTTCAAGTATTTTATGGAAATACGAACTATATCGATCAGCCATCAATACTTTAGTTGAAAAGTTACTGTTTACGCGATTTAGTAGGTTCAACGGCTGGTGAGCGGGGAAATTCTGCATGTCGTGGCACAGCAAAGTTGTTTGGTCGGAAGGTCTATTTCTCCATCAGCATCATTTGCAGCAGCACGATCGCTTTGTTGAAAAGCTGATCGAGGGTCGCGTCGGTTTCATCACACCCTACCCGTGGGGTTTTATCGAGCTGGAGATCGATCGCGACCTTGCGCAGCAAAACAAGTTCGGGCTGCGGCGGGCCGTTGGAGTTTTTCAGGACGGGTTGCCTTTCGACATGCCGGGATCGAGTCCGCTTCCAGCGCCAATCGATATACCTGAAGGGTTGGAACGGAAGTATGTCTGGCTGACAATACCGATTTCCATTCCCAATAGTCGCGAGGTTGACGCGCCAGCGGCTGTCAGTGGTAGCAGGTACACACTAGACCTCGAGGAGTTCGTCGATTCCACCTCCGGCATGCATGTCAGCCGGAGCGTGGAAATTGCGCATCCCCGTGTCGAGTTTGCCGTTCGGGAGACAGCGCGCCCTGGCTACAACAATCTCCTGATCGGTCGCATTGTCGAGGTGAGGGACAAGACGATCGTGCTGGACGAACGAACGACGCCGCCAATCCTTTCATGCCAGGCTTATCCTGTCGCAACCGGCTGGCTTGATCGCGTCGTGGGATGGGTCGAAACAAGGCTCGAGTCGCTTGCCCGCTATGCCGCCGATCCCAGCTCCGGCGGCGGCCTGCAGGCCTATGACTATTTCATG
>Ga0209129_1002017_pt1 | contig 10535 bp, 10 predicted proteins | sample AraplaMF_Col_mMS_FD_184257 | JGI IMG/M metagenome (GOLD analysis project Ga0209129, IMG submission 184257) | Arabidopsis root microbial communities from the University of North Carolina, USA - plate scrape MF_Col_mMS (SPAdes) (version 3) | ecosystem: Host-associated > Plants > Roots > Endosphere... | reverse complement strand
AGTTTCGCCGACCACGGTCTCGTGGCTGTTTATCCGCAATGCAACGTCTCGCAGAACCACAAGCGCGGGACGTTGCGCGGCATGCACTATCAGGCCGAACCGCGGCCGGAGATCAAGCTGGTGCGCGTCACGCGCGGCAGGGTCTTCGACGTGGCGCTCGATCTGAGGCGGGATTCGCCGACCTATCTCAAATGGGCGGCAGTGGAGCTTGATGCGATCAGGCATAACGCCTTCTACATACCCGCCGGATGCGCACACGGCTTCCTGACGCTCGAGGACGATTGCGAGCTCTTCTACCAGATGTCGGAAGTCTACGTGCCGGAGCTTGCCCGCGGTGTCCGCTGGGACGACCTCGCATTTTCCATCGCCTGGCCTTTTGCGCCGAGCATTATCAGCGAGCGCGACGCCGCGCTTGAAAGCTACAGCCAGGAGACAGGCCTTTGAGCGGCATCAAACTCAGCATCTGCATCCCGACCTACAATCGCGAAGCCTATCTCAGAAACGCGCTGGAGCATTGCGAGACCTATAATTTCAGCTTTCCCTACGAGATCGTCATCTCAGACAACGCCTCGACCGACAATACGACGCTGGTCGTCGAAGAATTCATCGCCAAGGGGCTGCCGATCCATTATCACCGCCGCGCCGTCAACGGTGGCTCGGGACCGAACCTTGCCTGCGCCTTCCATCACGCGATCGGCGAATATTCGATCTACCTTGCCGATGACGATTTCCTGGTGCCAGCCGGTGTCGAAGCGGCAATGACCTATCTGGACGCCAATCCCGATGTCGTTGCCTGCCAGGCGCCCTGGTATCTCTATGATGAAGTCCATGATCGGGACCTCTCACAATTCTACGATATCGCCGAAAACACCAAGTTTCCGCAGCAGAATTTCATAGAGCTCTTCCAGTTCATCTTTAACGGACACATCTTCCCCGAGATTGGCATCTACCGCTCCTCTGCCCTGCGCTCCGCCTGGGTGCCGCGCGATTTCTGCTTCTGGGCTTTTTCCTATCTCGCGCATTTCGTCGATCAGGGTGCCGTCACTTTCCTGAAGCAGCCGTTCTATCGCTCGGTAGCGGTTTCCAAGATCGCGCCCGCGCGCCAACAGGCCGGCAATGACGACGTCATGACCTCCTGGGATAAGTATCGCGGTGGCTTGGAATACTACCTCTACATCGCCGCCAAGCGCGGCAAGCTGAATACAAGCCGCGAGGCGCGCGCCATCTACGATGAGATGTGCAAGATCTTCACGCTGAACCGCATGTCGGTCGCCATCCGTTTCTGGGTGGCGCGCAAGGACTTCATCAAGGCTTACGAGCTCTATACCCGCATGGCGCTCGGCGGGCTCGGCGAACATCCGGAAGTCGCTGAGCTTCGCCACAGCCTCCCGATGATGGTGGCGATCCAGACGCTGGCCTACCAGGTCAACGCGACCGCCGGCGTCAACCGCCTCATCCTCAGCGGCATGGCCGATCCGAAATCGATCGGCGAGATGCTGCGTAACATGGGCCTGCTGCCGGAGATCGAGATCGTCGCCGACCCACAGACGCATGATCCGGCGCTTCTGGAGAAGACCGCGATCTTCGCCGCCGACATGCCGCGGCGCGAGAACTTTCTGAAGCTCGGCTACAAGCCTAACCTCATCTTCATCGAAACCGACCTGACGCAGCATGTGCTCATCTGAAGTTGCGTCCGGCGCTGCAAAGCCTCGCGCCAGTTTCACCCCCTAGTTTTTTACAGAGTTCCGTGTGCCCCGATTTCGTGAGTCTCAGGCCCCATCACAAAGAATTAAGGCATGACCAACAGGATATTCTACACCAAACCGTCGATCACCGAGCTTGAAACGAGCTATGCAGCCGATGCTGCGGCGAACGGCTGGGGTGCGCGCTGCTACGACTATATCATCCGCTTCGAGAAGGAATTCGCGGCCTATCTCGGCACCAGCCACGCGATCGCGACGTCGAGCTGCACCGGTGCGATGCATATGGGCCTTGCCGCTCTCGGCATCGGCGCCGGCGACGAGGTGATCCTCGCCGACACGAACTGGATCGCAACCGTCGCGCCGATCAAGCATCTCGGCGCCGAGCCTGTCTTTGTCGACGTGCTGCCCGATACCTGGTGCATCGATCCCCTGGAGGTCGAGCGCCATATCACGCCGCGCACGCGCGCCATCATCGCCACTCATATCTACGGCAATCTCTGCGACATGGATGCGCTGCTCGATATCAGCCGGCGCACCGGCATCCCTGTTATCGAGGATGCGGCAGAAGCAATCGGTTCCGTCTGGCATGGCCGCCGCGCCGGTGCCATGGGCATTTTCGGCACCTTCTCCTTCCACGGCACCAAGACGCTGACAACAGGCGAAGGCGGCATGTTCGTGACCAGCGATGCCGATCTCTACGAAAAGGTACTGACGCTCAGCAATCACGGCCGCGCCCGTGGCCAGAAGAAGCAGTTCTGGCCGGATGCGATCGGCTTCAAATACAAGATGTCGAACATCCAGGCAGCGATCGGCTGCGCCCAGCTGGAACGCATCGAGGAGCTCGTCGCCCGCAAGCGGGATATCCTGGCAGCCTATATGGTGCGCCTCTCGACGCTCAACGGCATCAGCATGAACCCGGAATATACCGGCACGATCAACGGCGCGTGGATGCCGACGGCCGTCTTCCACCCTGCCACCGGCATCACCCGCGAAGTGCTGCAACAGGCCTTCGAAGCCGCCAATATCGATGCGCGCGTCTTCTTCCATCCGCTTTCCAGCCTTTCGATGTTTGGAGAAAAGCCAGCCAACATCAATGCTTGGAGCATTCCCGAGCGGGCGATCAACCTGCCGAGCTATCACGACATGAGCGAGGCCGATATCGAGCGCGTGGCGGAAACGCTGATCTCGGTCGTTCGCGGCCATCAGGACAACAGCGCCGTTCACCTCCGCCAGTCAGCCTGAGCGCAGAATAGACAGAAGGTTTCAGAGTTATGACCACCAAGGACGATCGCCTCGAATTCGAAGCCCACAAGCGCGAAATGTCGCTTGCGCTCGGCAAGGACGAGGAAGCCTTCCAGCATGCGCTCAACACGCTGGTAGCGCTCGACAAGTATGACTACGCCTATCTCTGGTCGTGGATGGGCGTTCCGATCATCCAGATGCCGGCCGACGTGATGGCCACTCAGGAGGTAATCTGGAACACCAAGCCCGATGTCATCATCGAAACCGGTGTCGCGCGCGGCGGCTCGATGATCTTCATGGCCTCGCTGCTGAAGGTAATCGGCAAGGGCAAGGTGATCGGCGTCGATATCGACATCCGTGCCCACAACCGCGACTCCATCGAGCAGCATCCGCTTTCGCCGCTGATCACGCTGATCGAGGGACCATCGACGACGGCCGAAACACTTGCCAAGGTCAAGGCCGAAATCCCAGCCGGCGCTTCCGTCATGGTCGTTCTCGACAGCGACCACAGCCGCGACCACGTTCTCGACGAGCTTCGCTGCTATGGCCCATTGGTCACCGAGGGGCAGTATATCGTCGTCGCCGACACGCTGCTCGGCCGGGGAGACATGTCGCAGACGCCGACCAAACGCTCGAAGATCTGGTATCCGGGCGACGAACCTTATGCGGCGCTCAATGCCTATCTCAAGGAAACCGACCGTTTCGAAACGGACGAGGCGCTGAACGGCAAGCTGGTTCTTTCCAGCTCGCCGGGAGGATATCTCAAGTGCGTCCGCAAATGATGGAAAATCATCGCCATGTTTCGCATCGGGCGTCGATCAGACTGCGCCCGGTTGCTGATGGCGATCGATCTCTGCTTTTCTCGCTTCGCCGCGACAGCGCACTCCAGTCACTCCTCTTAACGGTGCCCGACGCAACCGATGATGCAGCTCTCGACGCCTGGATCGAACGCCGGCGAAACGAGAAAGGCGGTGCCTTCCTCATCATCGAGGACCAAGCGAGTGGTAAATCTGCGGGCTATGTGCAGATCACACAGGTCCATCGTCGAAATGCGACCGGGTACGGCGGAATCGTGTTGGCAGAAGGCGCTCGCGGTTTAGGACTAGGACGTGCGGCTCTTAGCGAACTCGGCTTCCATGCCTATCAAGCCCTGAGTCTTCGGAAACTGATGGCGGAAATCGATGTCGATAACAGCGCCTCAATCGGACTGCATCTGTCGCTCGGCTATCGCGAGGTAGGACGCCTCGATGCGCATTTCACTGACGCTAACGGTTTGACGCGCGACGTGATGTTGTTCGAGCGGCGGCTGGAGGAAAAGTGACATGACCGCAGTCGTTATTACTCAACCGATGCTTTTTCCCTGGCCGGGCTTTTTCGAGCAGCTCATGCTCGCCGACAGCTATATCTATCTGGACGATACCCAGTTTTCGAAGGGCAGCTTCACCAACCGCATCCAGCTTCTGCGCGGCAACGACCGCTGCTGGATGACGATCCCGCTTGCCGGCAAGGGCAGTTTCCAGATGATTTCAGAACTCACTGCGGCGGGTGAGGATTGGAAAGCAAGTCATCGCGCGCTGCTGCGCCAGTCGTTGCTCGGCGCACCCTTTATCGACGACGCGCTTTCGATCTTCGACAGCGTCTACCGCCATTCCTCGCTGCTGGATCTGCTGATCGCCAGTATCGAAGAACCCGCCCGCTATCTCGGCATCGGTGCGAACCGGACGATCGAGAAGACGAGCGAGATGGGCGTCGAAGGTACATCATGGCAGCGCGTGCTCGACATCGTGCTGAAGGCGGGGGGCACCCGTTACCTGACGGGTCACGGCGCGGCGAACTATCTCGACCACGCGGCCTTCGAACACGCCGGCGTACAGGTGGACTATATGAACTACAGCCGCACACCCTGGCCACAGCCTGCCGGCACGTTCACCCCCTATGTTTCTGTACTCGATCTGATCGCCCGAATGGGTCTGGAGGCGCGTAACTGTCTCATCCCGGCCACCGTGGCGTGGCAAGACTTCCTGAAGGAGGAAACGGTAACATCATGACCAACGCAAACGCAAAGATCACCGATGGCCTGCGCGCTGAATTCAACAGCAACGGCTACCTCGTCATGCGCGGCTTCTACGATCCGGCTGCCGACATCGTGCCGATTCAGGAAGGCATCCGCCAGATTCTCGAAGTGATCTGCAGGAAGTATGGCGTCGATGCCCCGACCGAAACCACACATGAGGCGATGACGATTGCCTATCCGAAGCTGATCGCCAAGAACCGCGCCTGGGGCGGCGAAGTTTATGACGCAGTCAAGCAGATCCCGGCCTTCATGCGCCTTGTCACCAATGTGACCAACGACAATGCCTTCAAGGCACTACGTCCCGACAGCGTTCCAGGCATTGCAGCCGGGGGTTACGGTATCCGCATCGATAATCCGGGCGAAGAGAAGTTCCGTGCGCAGTGGCATCAGGAGTTTCCCGGTCAGCTGCGAAGTGTAGACGGCATCGTCTTCTGGACTCCCCTTCTGCCCGTCACGCAGGACATGGGTCCGGTGCAGATCGCCCACGGCTCGCATGCCGAAGGCCTCGTTCCGGTCTATGAAGACGATGCTGGCGCCGGCAAGACGGGCGCTTACGCACTGCATCTCGACCGCGCCGAAGAGCGTCTTGCCCGCTACAAGCATATCGCGCCGCTGACGAATCCCGGCGACCTCGTGCTGATGGACTTCCTGACCCTGCATCAGTCGGGCCATAACGTCTCGACGACGCCACGCTGGAGCATCCAGTTCCGCTACTTCAACTATCTCGAGCCGGTCGGCATCCGCATCGGCTGGAAGGGGTCGTTTGCCGCCGGCGTGAAGTTCGCCGATGTGCTTCCGGAGCTTTCCGTTCAGCGCGAGGCAGCCGAATGACGGCCTGCCGCGTCTGCAGCAAGGAGATCGCAGCGCCGGCGTATGAAACACCGGCGCCTGCCCTCACCTCCATCATGACCCTTATCGATGTGCCGACGCGCGTCTATGTCTGCGGCGGATGCGGCCATGCGCAGTGCGACGAGATTCCCGATATCGAAGCCTTCTACGATACCGGCTATCGCATTTCGCTGAGCAGTGAGGATCATGACCAGATCTTTGCGGTCAAGGCCGACGGCACGATCGTCTATCGTACGGATCATCAGGCTGAACTTTCGCGCAATCTGCTCGATCTTCGGCAGGGCGCGAAACTTCTGGACTATGGTGCCGCGAAAGCCACCACCCTACGCAAGGTTTTCGCCGCGCGGCCGGATATCGAACCGCATGTCTTCGATGTCTCTGCCGATTACACACCGGCCTGGGACGGCTGGATCGCGCCTGATGCGCAGGCGACCTACGAAGTCCCAGAGGCATGGAGCGGCCGTTTCGATGCAGCGATGAGCCATTTCGTCATCGAGCACGTCGCCGATCCAATCGGTTTTATTCGTGGAATCCACAAGCTATTGAAGCCGGGCGGCGCGCTGCTGCTTTCGATGCCCGACGTTTCAGCCAATCCGGGCGACATGACCGTAGCCGATCACGTCAATCATTTCAGCGAGTCTTCGCTGCGCCGGGCGCTTGCAGCGGGCGGCTTCGAGGTGGCGACCCTCGATGCGACATCCTTCCCCGGAGCCTTCTTCGTCGTTGCCATCAGCAGCGAAACCCCGGTTACGCAAGAGCAGGATACGACCCTCGTCCGACAGGCCGTCGAGCGCGGGCTGGAAATCTGCGACTTCTGGCGGACTTCGGCCGCCGCCCTTGAAAAGCGTGCCGGCGACTTTCGCAAGGCGGCGATCTATGGCGCCGGATTTTACGGAAGCTGGATCTTCAGCCGTGTCCGCAACGAAGTCGCGATAACCGCCTTCCTCGACCAGAACCCGAACATGCAGAATGCAACGCATTTCGGCCACCCGGTCACCGCACCGACGGCAATCGCCGAAGATGCAGAAGCCCTGTTCATCGGCCTCAATCCGCTAAAAGCACGCGCAGCAATCGGCAGCATGCCATACCTGCACAAGCCCGGTCTGGAACTGGTCTGGCTGGATTCGTAACGCCTCAAGCCGGTGGCGTCTTTCGCCTCCGGCTTTTATCGCACCGGCTGATAATGGCCGCGTAGCGGCACGCGGCTGTCCATGGAAATCACGCCGTCGCGTTCACAGACATACATCAGTGTCGGCATGCCGCCGGAGCGGAAGATCTCGTCGTGTCGGCGGCGGATCTGCACCGTCTCGGTGTGGCAGTCGTACGATTCTTCCACCTTCTTGTCCGGCTGCGCCTTCACGCCTGGAAGATCCTTGTAGGGATAGAGCGGCTGCACCGCCTGCTTGCCGGAACTCTGCCAATCGATGGCAAAGGCGGGCGCAGCCGAAGCGCCGGCAACGAGCGACAGCAGGAGAACCGCAGCGAACCGCATCACAACCTCTTTCATGAGCATCTTTTGCTCGGTACCCATTTCCACGATGTAGGAAGATAGGAGGTCGTCATCAAGCGGAAGCGCGGGCGGGCTTGCGGAAATAGCTTCTGATGATCGGATGAGAAAAGAGGCCGGCAAGAATTGCAAAACCGGCGCCGACAGCAAAACCGGCAAGCAGGCCGCCGATCACGCCCGCGACCAAGATGATTTTCTTGCTCGGCCCATCGGCCTTGACGGGGACTTCGGCTGGCGAGACGACGCGGATATTACTCTGGCTGAGGTTCTGCTCTTCGCTGGTCTCGCCGGAACGCTTCAGAACTGATTCGTAAAGTTCGCGGGCGGCAGTCGCCTTGCGCTGCAGCTCGTTCAGTTGCACTTGTTTGTCTGAAGTGGTGGCCTGAAGCGCCTTTTGGACCGCCAGTTCCTTGGCGATATCGTCTTCGGCCTTCTTGGCCTGTTCATATTCGGCTCTTGCCGAGGTCGCGACTCGCTGCAACTCGCCCCTGATTTCCGTCCCGATGCTGTCGAGCGAAGAGCGCGCAGCCTGAAGGCGCGGATGACGCGAACCCATCTGGCTCTGCAGACTGCCGACGACAGCGGCCTGGGCGGAATATTGCTGCCGCAGGCTGACGAGCGGCGATGTGCCCGTGGCTCCGTCCGTCTGGCTGCCGGCGACGACATCCTCGACCCTGAGATTTGAAGCGGCGTCGGCGCGGGCCTTGGCCTGAATGGTCTTTTCCTGGGCGGTGACGAGCAGCGTATTCAGGGATGAAAGGCGCTGGTCGGAGATCAGATTGCCCTCGGTCGCCGCCATGTCGTTGTCGGCGCGGAAGGTTTCGACCGCCTGTTCGGCTTCCTGCACCTTCTGGCGCAGATCGTCGAGGCGACCGCCGAGCGTTGAGGAAGTAGCCTCATAAAGGCCGGTCGACGCGCTGCTTTCCTCCTGCATGAAGGAGGTGACGACCTGGTTTGCGAGCTTTGCGGATTTTTCCGGATCGCGGGTCGTCGCGGCAAGCGAGACCACGTAGGTGTTATTCTCGCGCGTGATCAGCAGGGCCTTCTGAAGAGCGCCGATGATGGCTGCGCCATCCGTCCTGCCGCCGGTGAATTCCGGATCCTGATCGAGCTTCATGGCGTCGGCTACGCGGCGCAATACGTTGCCCGAGGTCAATAGCTGAACCTGGCTGTCGATGAGGGTCGAGACCATTTCCGGCGAGACGGTCGCGTTCTGCGAGCCGCCTTCGGCAAGGCCGATCTGGCGCGGATCGAAATAGAGGGCGGCAACAGCGGTGAATTTCTGCGGGATACGGGGCGCGATCACCGCGCCAGCGGCGGCACCGACGAGACAAAGACCGGCAATGATCAGGCGCCTGCTCCAGATGGCAGCAACCGCGGATCTGATATCCAGCAATGGTCCGGCGACATCACGTGCCTGCTCGACCAGGGGTTCAGGCGCTGACGGGGGTTCGCGGACGGCAGGAATATCGCGGCGGGGCGGCTCGGCGGGGCGACTTTCCGACACTGCCGGGCGAACCGGAAGAGGATCTGGTTCGGGAGGCGATGGAGGCGGAACGAAATCGGTCGGCCGGATGATCGGGCTGCGCGCACGGGTGCCTTCAGGCGCAGGCTGAGACGACTCATAACTGCGCCAGGCAGGCAGGCGGCTCACCCTGTTCCCGTCATACTGATTCATAAACACCGCATCCGCCCGGCGAGAAAGCATGGCCGGTCAGGAGCGACTTTAGAAATTCTTAGCTAACGGACCGTTAAGATGGCGGCATCGAAGCCGACGTGGCGACCTGCCGCGACCCGCAAGGATAGCCATGAAACGGAAAAGACTGCTGCACAGGCTGCTGGTTGCCGCCGTCACGGCCATTTCGTCCGCCGCCCATGCCGCGGATGCGCCGCTCTGCTATTATGGCGTCAATCTCTCCGGCGCCGAATATGGCGAGCGCGGCGGCGTCTACGGCACGAACTACACCTATCCGACCGAAGAAACGATCGGCTATTTCGCCAAAAAGGGCATGACGATCATCCGCCTGCCCTTCCGCTGGGAGCGGCTTCAGCCGAGGCTTGGTGCACGGCTCGACGACGATGAACTGCAGCGTTTGAAGGAGACGGTCGCGCTGGTTCGCAAACACAAGATGAGCGTGCTGCTCGATCCGCACAATTTCGGTTATTACGACAAGGATCAGATCGGCAAGCCGCCTGCGACGAATGCAGCCTTTGCCGATTTCTGGGCTCGGCTTTCCGTCGAATTTGCCAATCAGGGCGGCGTGCTTTTCGGGCTGATGAACGAGCCGCACGACATTCCCGCGGTCGACTGGCTGAAAGCGGCGAATGCCGCGATCCGCGGCATTCGAGCGGTCGGCGCGCGTAATCTCATCCTCGTTCCCGGCACGGCCTGGAGTGGAGCGGCAACGTGGGAAACGGATGTGATCGGCGGCGCGAACGGAACCGTCATGCTCGGCGTGCGTGATCCGCTCGATTTCTACGCCTATGAATTCCATCAGTATCTCGACGCGGATTCCTCCGGCACGCACGAGACCTGCGAGGGTGCAAAGGCCGCGACCGATGCCATCACCAATGTAACCGCCTGGCTGAAGACGAACGGCAAACGCGGCTTCCTCGGTGAATTCGGCGCGTCTGCAAATGCGGATTGCCTCGATGGCCTGAAGACCATGCTCACCACCATGTCCGACAATAGCGATGCGTGGATCGGTTTCTCCTACTGGGCGGCTGGCGAATGGTGGCCGGCGACCGAGCCTTTCAACGTACAGCCGCGCGATGCGCCCACGCGCCCGCAGATGCGTCTGCTTGAGCAAATGGTTGCCAAACATGCGCCCGTCTGCGCAGTGGTAAAGCCTGCGGGGAAGTGACATGGCAACAATTGGAGAGACAAGCACGAGATTCGAAACGGTTGCTGATGCGGCCAGCCCGGCTTCGCGTCTCGACTACCCGATCCTGACCCTCGGGCTGCTTTCGGTTCTCTACAACGGCATCCTGGCCTTCATAAACCACAATGTCATGCCGCTTTCGTTGACGCAGGTGGCGGCCAGCGAAGGCCTGATCATGGCGAGCGCGATCATCTACATCCTGCGCAAGGGCATCTATGAGGAAGACCTTCCGGCCTTTCTGTTCATGCTCTTCACGCTGATCGTGACGATCTATGTCA
>Ga0209129_1002001_pt1 | contig 10585 bp, 10 predicted proteins | sample AraplaMF_Col_mMS_FD_184257 | JGI IMG/M metagenome (GOLD analysis project Ga0209129, IMG submission 184257) | Arabidopsis root microbial communities from the University of North Carolina, USA - plate scrape MF_Col_mMS (SPAdes) (version 3) | ecosystem: Host-associated > Plants > Roots > Endosphere... | reverse complement strand
ACGAGCTGCGGACGCCGCTGGCCGCGATGCGCGTGAACGTGGAGGCACTGAAGGAGCAGAGCACCGACGAGCACCAGCGCGAGCTCATGGGCAACCTGCTGCGCAGCAACGACCGCGCGGCGCGCCTTGTGGGGCAGCTGCTGCAGCTGATGCGCAGCGACGCGGTCTCGGACAACACCCTGCCCGTGATGCTGTCGCTCGACGCGCTGGTGCAGGACCGGCTGGCCATGATCGAGAGCCTGGCCAGCTCGCGCAACATCGAGCTCGAGCTGGTCTGCGAAGACCGCGTGCCGGTGCTCGGCGAGCGCGAAAGCCTGGTTTCGATGATCGACAACCTCATCAACAACGCCATCAAGTACAGCCCGCCCGACGGTACGGTGGTCGTGCATGTGTCGCGCGATGGCGAGCAGGCCCTGCTGACGGTGGCGGACCAGGGCCCCGGCGTGCCGGCCGCGCTGCGCGAGCGGGTGTTCGACCGTTTCTTCCGCAACCCCGACCAGAGCCAGAGCGGCAGCGGGCTGGGGCTGGCCATCGTCAAGTCGGTGGTCGACCGGCACGGCGGCGAGGTGGCGCTGGGCGAAACCGCGAGCGGCGGCCTGCTGGCCACCGTGCGCCTGCCGCTGGCTACCGCCGATGCGCCGCAACCCATGCTGTGCAGCTGAAACCTTCCCCGGTGCATGGCCGAAAGGGGCCGAAGGGCATAAAGGGCGTGGTCAGCCCCGAATTGGGGCGAGGAATTACACTACCCGGCGCTGTTTACAGGACACTTTCCCATGAAGTGGGTCATTCTTGCCATCTTCGCGCTCAGCGCGCTCTACGTTCATTTCCGCGGCCAGGTACGGCATCGTTTCTTCAGGCAGCTCTCTGATCACTCGACCTTCCTGGCGCCGCTGAACGTCTTCATGTACCTTTTCTCGAAGGTGCCGGGTACGCCCTACCTGTCGCCTGCCGAGTTCCCCGAGATGCGCGTGCTCGAGGAAAACTGGGAAGTGATCCGCGAGGAAGCGCTGGCCATGCGCAACGGCGGCAGCATCAAGGCGTCGAGCCAGTTCAACGACGTGGGCTTCAACTCCTTCTTCAAGAGCGGCTGGAAGCGCTTCTACCTGAAGTGGTACGACGATGCGCACCCCTCGGCCGCCGTGCTGTGCCCGCGCACCACCGAGCTGCTGAAGGGCATCGGCACCATCAAGGCAGCCATGTTCGCCGAGCTGCCGCCGGGCAGCCGCCTCGTGCGCCACCGCGATCCCTTCGCCGGTTCGCTGCGCTACCACCTGGGCCTGTGGACGCCGGGCGTCGAGGGCTGCTACATCGACGTGGACGGCCAGCGCTACCACTGGCGCGACGGCGAGGCGGTGGTGTTCGACGAGACCTACATCCACTACGCCGAGAACACGACCGACCACGACCGCGTGATCCTGTTCTGCGACATCGAGCGCCCGCTGAAGTACCGCTGGGCCAGCGCGGTGAACCGCTGGTTCGCGAAGAACCTGCTGGCCGCGGCCGCATCGCCCAACGATGCCGGCGACAAGACCGGCGGCATCAACCGCGCGTTCAAGTACATCTACCAGATCCGCGTGGTCGGCAAGCGCCTGAAGGCCTGGGACAAGCGGGTGTACTACCTCGTGAAGTGGGCCATCTTCGGCGGCCTGGCGCTCTGGATCTTCTGGTAAGGGCTCAGGCCTCGTTCCAAGCCAGCCGGGCGCGCGCGGTGCCTGCCCGGCTCACGACGGCCGCCAGCAGCGTGCCGCCGAGCACGTCGAGCAGCACATGCTGGCGCGTCGCCAGTGTCGAATAGACGATTCCCAGGGCCCACAGCACATTGAGTACGCGCACCCAGGCCGGCGCGCGCACCTCGTGAAGCTGACGCTGCAGCAGCACCGCGGTGAGCACAGCGAAGGCCACGTGCAACGACGGGAAGGCATTGCCGCCCGCGTCGGCGTTCTTGAGGAACATCAGCGACGGGTATTGCGCCCAGTCGACCGCGAATGCCGGCACTGTCGTCGGAAAGAACCAGAAGACCACCAGGCCCATGCCCGCCATCAGTGCGGCATCGCGCGCACAGGCGCGCAACTCGGCCCAGTCCTTCGCAAAGGCGGGCGGCAGCGAGATGTAGAGCCACAGCGAACCGTACAGGAGCATTGCCTCGTCGCTCACGTCCACCCAGTGGTCGAGCGCGGTGAGCGGCATCACGGTGGGCGGCGTCGGCGGGTTGTGCATCACCCAGAAGTAGAGGACGAAGAAGCCAGTGATGCCCGCCGTGGTGCCGATCATCTTCGCCACCCAGTGCGTGGCGATGCGACGGCCCACTGCCCCGTACCAGGGTGTCGGACACGAGGAGGGGAAGGGTGAGGAGGGCGCGGCGCGACGGGTCATCGGCGTTGCAGCTTATGCAACTGCATTGCGTGAACATTGCGCCGGTTGCAGAAAAGGCCTCTCCTAGAATGGCCGGCCCTGGCCTCTGCCAGGCCTTTCACTGGTCTCCCTTTTCTACGTACTCCCATGCGAATCCTGCTCGTCGAAGACGAAGTCGATCTGGCTCAAGCCCTGGCCTCGGCGCTGCGGCAGAACCAGGCGGTGGTCGACGTGGCGGGCTCGCTGCGCGAAGCCGAAGACGCGGCGCTGTCGGCGCAGCACGATGTGATCGTGCTCGACCGTGGCCTGCCCGACGGCGACGGCCTCTCGCTGGTGGCGTTCCTGCGCCAGAACGACATTCCCGCCGCCGTGCTGGTACTCACAGCCATGACCGACGTGGCGGAGCGCGTGCTGAGCCTCGACGGCGGCGCGGACGACTATCTCGCCAAGCCCTTCTCCATGGACGAGCTCATGGCGCGCGTGCGTGCGCTGGCGCGGCGCCCCGCGGTGCGTGCGAACCTCGTCATGACGCTCGGGCAGCTGCGCTTCGACCATCACACGCGGCAGGCCCATGTCGGAGAAGAGTGCCTCACCCTGCCGCGCCGTGAGCTGCTGGTGCTGGAAGCGCTGCTGGAGCACCGTGGCCGCACCGTGCTGCGCGAGGCCATGCAGGACCGCGTGTACGGCCATGCGGACGACATCCAGTCGAACGCGCTCGACACGCACGTCTCTCGCCTGCGCTCCAAGCTCGACAAGGCCGGTGCGCAGGTCGAGATCCATGCCATCCGCGGCGTGGGCTACCTGATCTGCGCAGCCCGCCCGGCGGCATGACGGTCGCATGAGACAAGGCCTGCTCTCGCTGCGCTGGCAGCTCATCTGGAGCCTGATCCTGCTGCAGGTGGTGGTCGGCACGCTGGTGATGGGCGGCTTTCTCGGCCTGGCCTGGGTGCTGGGCCGCGTGGTCGACGAGACCGGGCAGGAGACCATCACGGCCATCCAGCGCGCGCTGGTGCGCGGCCCCGACGGAAAACTGGCGATCGAGCCCACGCCGGAGGTTCAGCGCCTGCGGGAGGCCGATCCTCCTTTCTGGTTCATCGCGCGCGACAGCCATGGCGCGGAGTTGCGCAACGGCGACGTGCCGCCCAGCTACGCCAGGCTCTTCGATTCGCTCGACGGCATGGAGCGCATGGCCATCAACCCCGAGAGCGACAACACCCGGCCCAAGGCTCGTTTCGATCGCGTGGAAACGCGCGCGGGCCTGGTGGCTGTGATGACGCAGACGGGCAGCCCGCTGACCGTGAAGAACACGCTCAAGGGCACCGCCATCGCCTTCCTTTTCCTGGTGGCGCCGATGGCGCTGGTGACCTGCCTCGGCGTGATCCTGGCCACGCCCTTCGTCGTGAAGCGCGGCCTCAAGGGCGTGGTGGCCACGGCCGAGCATGCCGAGAGCATCGACGTGCACGAGCGCACCACGCGGCTGCCGCTGGCCAACGTGGCCAGCGAGATCCGCCCGCTGGTCAACGCCGTGAACCGCGCCTTCGACCGCCTCAACGAAGGCTACGACCGGCAGGAGCGCTTCCTGGCCGACGCCGCGCACGAGCTGCGCACGCCCATCACCACGCTGCAGATCCATCTCGAAGGCCTGCAGGACGGCCCGCTCAAGGTGAAGCTCCTGCAGGCCTCGGCGCGGCTCGCGACGCTGGCCGAGCAACTGCTCGACCTGCAGCGGCTGGACCACGTGGCGGTGCAAGACCGCCAGCAGGTCGACCTGAAGGCGCTGTGCGAACGCGTGGCGGGCGACATCGCGCCGCTGGCCATCATGAACCGCTGCGCGCTGTCGGTGGAAGCGCCGAAGCCATTGTGGGTGCGCGGCGACGCGCCCTCGCTGGAGCGGGCGCTGAGCAACCTGATCCAGAACGCCATCGAGCATGGCGGACAGGGTTGCGACATCCAGGTGCGGCTGTGGGAGCCCTCGGGCTTCGAGGTGCTCGACTCCGGTCCCGGCATTCCCGAGGCCGACCGCGAGCGCGTGGTGGCGCCGTTCCACCGGCTGGTGCCGCGAGGGCGCGGCGCGGGGCTGGGCCTGCATCTGGTGGCCGAGGTGGCGCGCCTGCACGGCGGCCAGCTCACGATCGGGTCCAGCGAATCGGGTGGAGCGAAGATGCGGCTCGAACTGGACCTGCTGGCCTGAAGATTTCTGCATCATGAACCCCATCGACCAGCTTCCCGAACCCACCAACCTCGCCGGCGCACAGGCGCTGATCGTGCGCGTGCAGGCGCTGCTCGACGCCCAAGGCATCATGCTGCGCCCACCGCCGCCCGAGCCCACCACCTGCTGCGGCCGCGGCTGCAACGGCTGCGTGTGGGAGGGGTGGCTGGCTGCGGTGGACTATTGGCGAGACGAGGCTTCGCTGTTGCTGGCCTGAGGCGCAGTCAGCTTCCGCCCTTCGCCATGCGGATCGGGTCGACCAGCCGGTCGTAGGCCTCGGCATCCAGGTAGCCGAGCGCAATGGCAGCCTCCCGCGGTGGGATGCGCCGCTCCACCGCAGTGCGCGTGATGCGTGCCACCTTGTCGTAGCCGAGCACCGGGTTTAGCGCGGTCACGGAAAGCAGCGCGTTGCCCAGGTTCGATTCGAGCTGCTCGCGATCGACGTCGAGGCCTGCCACCAGCTTGTTGGCGAAGACGAGCGAGCTGTCCGACAGTATGCGAATCGACTGCAGTACGTTGTGGATCAGCACCGGCTTGGCCACGTTGAGTTCGAAGCTGCCCGATGCTCCGGCCATCGTCACCGTCACGTGGTTTCCGGCGACCTGCATGGCTGCCTGGGCGACCACCTCCGCGATGGTCGGGTTACGCTTGCCGGGCATGATCGAGGAGGTCAGCCCGTCGTCCGGTATCACCAGCTCGCCGATGCCGCAGCGCGGGCCCGACCCCATCCAGCGGATGTCGTTGGCGATCTTCATCAGCGACGTGGCGACCACGTTCAATGCGCCCGACAGTTCCACCAGCGCGTCGTGGCCCGACATGCCCTCGAACTTGCACGGATGGGGCGCGAACGGCAGGCCGGTGAGCCTGCCGATCTCCTCGCAGAAAAACGTGTCGAAGTTCTCCGGCGCATTGAGCCCCGTTCCCGCCGCCGTGCCGCCCTGGGCGAGCAGCAGCAGCCGTGGCAAGGCATCCTGCAGCCGCGAAATTCCGCTGGACACCTGCCATGCGAATGCCTCGAATGCCTGGCCCATCGTCATCGGCACGGCGTCCATCAGGTGCGTGCGGGCTACCTTCGCGACACCGGCAAACGCACGAGCCCGGTCCTCCAGAGCCTCCTTCAGGAGGATGAGGGCGGGAATCAACCGCTTCGTCAGCTCTGTCGCGGCGGCGATGTGCATCACCGTCGGAAAGCTGTCGTTCGATGACTGCGATGCGTTCACATGGTCGTTCGGGTGCACCGGCGACTTCGTGCCCAGCGGCTGGCCGAGCAGTTCGTTGGCCCGGTTCGCGATCACCTCGTTGGCATTCATGTTCGTCTGCGTGCCCGAGCCGGTCTGCCAGATAGTGAGCGGGAAGTGCTCGTCGAACAGGCCGCGAGACACTTCCCCGGCCGCGGCGGCGATGGTCCCGGCCAGCGCCGCGTCGAGGGCGCCGCAGCGCGTGTTGGCTCTCGCGGCCGCGATCTTCTGCAGCCCGAACGCGTGCAGCAGGCAAGCCGGGAAGAGTTCCGTTCCCACTTCGAACACGCCGGCCGCGCGCTGCGTCTGGGCGCCCCAATATCTGCCCGCGGGAATCTCGACCGGACCGAACGCGTCGTGCTCGATGCGGGTGACGGCTGTCATGCGGGTCAGTCCAGGGCGATGTTGGCCTTGGCCGCTACCGCCCTCCAGCGTGCCACTTCTGCCTCGGTGTGCTTGCCGAGTGCAGCGCCGGTGTACTGCTCGGTCGGCAGCATCTGGATCGCCTGCTCGGCGAGGCGGTCGGTGAAGGTCTTGTCGCTCATCACCTTCAGGTACGCCTGCTGCACCTTGTCGAGCACCGCCTGCGGCGTTCCCTTGGGCGAGTAGATGCCGTACCAGGTCGATGCCTCGAAGCCGGGCAGCACCGTCTCGCCCAGCGTCGGCACGTGCTTCAGCTGCGGCAGCCGCACCTTCGAGGTCACGGCCAGCGCGCGCACCTTCGCTTCCTTGATCTGCGGCAGGGCGGTGTTGGTCTGGTCGAAGATGCCGTCGACCTGTCCGCCGATCACGTCGATCAGCGCCGGGCCGGCCCCCTTGTACGGAACCTGCGAGATCCTGATGCCGGCCGAGGCGGCGAACAGCGCCGCGATCAGGTGCGAGCTGGAGCCCACGCCAGCATTGCTGATGAAGAGCTTGTCGGGATTGGCCTTGCCGAAGTCGACCAGCGCCTTGATGTCCTTCGCCGGGTGCTCCTTGCGCACCATCAGCACCAGCGGCGTGTCCGGAAAGCGGAAGACCGGAGCGAAGTCCTTGACCGGGTCGTAGGCGAGCTTCTTGTACAGCGCCGGCGCGGCGCCCATGTAGCCCATGTGTCCGACCAGCATGGTGTAGCCGTCGGGCACCGCGCGCGATGCCTTCGCGGCGCCCACGGTGCCGCCGGCACCGGGTGCGTTATCGATCACGATGGGCTGGCCCAGTTCGCGTGCCACCCTTTCAGCGATGGCTCGCGCGAGTGCGTCGGTGGGGCCTCCCGCCGCGAAGGGAACGATCCAGGTCACGGGTCGTGACGGGTAGGTCTGCGCGCTCACGCCGTGCGCCGCGGCTGCGAAGCTCATGGCCAGCAGCGCGCGGGCGGCCAGCTTCCTGATGTCGATCATCTGTCTTGTCTCCTCGGGTTGGTGGTTCAGGCCGCCACTTCGGCGGAAAGTGCGAGTGCGCGGTCCACCATCTGCGGCGCGAGGCCCAGGTAGTTCGCCGGATCGGTCAGGCGGTCGATGGCCGCGCGGTCGAAGTGCTTCGTGACCTCGGGCAACGCCGCCAGCGCCTCGGCCAACGTGCCGCCCTTCTCGTTGACGGTGCGGCAGGCGTCGTAGACCACGTCGTGCGCCTGCTGGCGGCCGATGTGGGGCGCCATGCCCATCATCACGGCCTCGGCCACGATCAGGCCGCGGCTGATGCCGAGGTTGTGCTTCATGCGCGCTTCGTCGACGATCAGTCCGCCGAGCGCGAACTTGGCCTGGTGCAGGGCGCCCGATGTGAGGATGAAGCTCTCGGGGATGGCGATCCACTCGGCATGCCAGGGGCCGGTGGCGCGTTCGAAGTCCTGCACCATGGCGTCGACCATCAGCCCGGCGTGCTGCCGAACGGCCTTGGAGGCGGCCAGCATCAGCTCGCTGGAGATCGGGTTGCGCTTCTGCGGCATCGTGCTCGACGCGCCACGGCCCTTGACGAAGGGCTCGTAGACCTCGGCGAACTCCGTGGAGGCCATGATCATGATGTCGAGCGCGATCTTGCCGAGCGAGCCCGTGACAAGTGCGAGCAGATTCACTGCCTCCGCGAAACCGTCGCGTGCCACGTGCCAGGTGGTGGCGGGCACGCCCAGCCCCAGTTCCTCGGCCAGGGCCTTCTGCACTTCGAAGCCCTTGTCGCCGAGCGAAGCCAGCGTGCCTGCGGCGCCGGCGAACTCGACCACCGCCACGCGCGGACGCAGCTCGGCGATACGCTTCTGGTGCCGGTCGAACATGGCGAGCCAGATCGCGGCCTTGTAGCCGAAGGTCACGGGCAGCGCCTGCTGAAGGTGCGTGCGGCCGGCCATCGGTGTGTCGCGGTGCTTCTTCGCGAGCGAAGCGAGGATGCCGCGCAGCTCGCGGATGTCCGCTGCGATGCTGTCGAGCGCGTCGCGCACCTGCAGGGCGACGGCGGTGTCCATGATGTCCTGCGTGGTCGCGCCCCAGTGCACGTAGCGGCCGGCCTCACCGCACATCCCGACCAACTGGTGCACCAGTGGAAGGATGGGGTAGCCGACGATGTCGGTCTCCTCGCGCATGTGGTCGAAGTCGATGCGCTCGATCCTCGACTCGCGCGCGATCGTCTCCGCCGCCTCGGACGGGATCACGCCCACGCGCGCCTGTGCCTTGGCAAGAGCAACCTCGGTATCGATGTAGCGCTGGACCAGTGCGCTGTCGCAGAAGAGCTGCCGCATCTTCTGCGTGCCGAACGCGTCGCGGAAAAGGATGGAATCGACGACGGTGCTGGCCATCGGGAGGGAGAGGCAGGTGTTGTTCATGGATGGCCTGTCGAGAGTATGGTTTGTATGTCCGGACATATTGGATTAAATATGTTCGGACATATATGGAGAATGAGGGTTTACCCTTGATGTCATGAATGCGATCCTCGGGGGCAACATGTCTTCCCCATCCAAGCCTCATCACAGCGACATCTCGCGCCACCTGACCGAAGCCATCACCAGCGGCCATTTCGCCGTTGGCTCGGTGCTCCCGACGGAACTGGAGCTCTGCGAGCACTACAAGACCAGCCGGCACACCGTGAGGGCGGCGTTGGCCGAGCTCCAGCGCGTGGGGCTGGTGTCGCGCCGCAAGAACGCCGGAACCCGTGTGGAGGCGACGAAGCCGCGCGACACCTTCCGTCCTTCTCTCGCGTCGGTGGACGATCTGGTGCAGTTCGGCACCGAGCACCTGCGGCAGGTGCAATCGATAGAGGAGGTGGCGGTTTCCGCTTCGGTGGCGAAGGACCTGGGCTGCGCGCCCGGTGCGCGCTGGCTGCGGATCTCCAGCCTGCGGCTCGACAGCAGCGGAAAAGTCGGCCCCATCGGGTGGACCGATGTGTACGTGGACCCGGCGTACTCGGAAGTCGGGGCGCTCGTGCGCGAGTCGCCCGACACCCTGGTCAGTTCATTGATCGCCGAGCGCTACGGCCGGCAGATCGCCGAGATCCACCAGGACGTGCGCGCCGACACCGTCAAGGACGCAGTGCTGGCGAAGGCGCTGCAGGTGGAGCAGGGTGCGGCGGTGCTGAAGATCGTACGCCGCTACCTCGATGCGGAGGGGCTGGCCTTCGAGGTTTCGGTGTCGGTCCATCCGGCGGACCGGTTCTCGGTGTCGATGCGGCTGCAGCGTTCGGGGGCGTAGCTGCCGGCCGCATCGGCTTCGGGATCTACTGGTTCTGCGACCCCCGATGCGCCCACCCCGTCGTGTGCTTCTCGACCACGCTGAAGAGTTCGTACATCAGCATCGCCATCGCCCCCACCACCATCAGCCCCGCGAACGCCAGCCCCATCTGCATGGCCGAGCCTGCAGAGATCAGCAGGTAGCCGATGCCTTCGTTGGCAGCCGTCATCTCGCTGACCGTGGTGCCCACGAACGCCAGCGTGATCGCCACCTTGAGCGAGCCGAAGAAGTAGGGCATGGAGCGCGGCAGGCCGATCTTCATGAGCACGTCCCAGCGCCTGGCGCCGAGCACGCGCAGCACGTCCTCGAGCTCGGGCTCGAGCGTGGCGAGGCCGGTCGCGATGTTGACCATGATAGGGAAGAAGCTGATCAGGAATGCCGTGAGGATCGCCGGCCCGATGCCGATGCCGAACCACACCACCAAAATCGGCACGAAGGCTGCCTTGGGCAGCGCGTTGAAGGCCGTCATGAGCGGGTAGATCGCCGCGTACGCGATGCGCGAACTGCCGATGACGAAGCCCAGCAGCACGCCCACCACGATCGCGAGGCCGAAGCCCGCCATCGTGACCCAGAAGGTGCGCCACGCGTGGCCCGCGATGACTTCCTTGAATTCCCAGAACTGGTTCCAGATGCGCCACGGGCTCGGGAAGATGAAGTCCGAAACCTCGAAGGCCGAGCAGATCACCTGCCACAGCAGGATCACCGCCACGAGCAGCAGCCAGGGCGACCAGCGTTCGATTTGCTTGGTGTTTCTCATGAGATCGTGCGCCTCAGTGGGAAACAGCCGCGGCGGACTGTGCGGCGCTCGCGCCGGTGTTGCGGATGGCGCCGATGTGACTGCGCAACTCCAGCACGATGTCGGTGAACTCCTTGGTGTAAGTGAGTTCGAGCTCGCGCGGACGCGGCAGGTCGATCTCGCGCTTCACGACGAAGCGGCCAGGGCTCTTGCTCATCACGTATACCGTGTCGGCGAGGAACACCGATTCGCGCAGGTCGTGCGTCACCAGGATCACGTTGAACTGCTGCTCGGTCCAGAGGTCGCGCAGGATGCACCACAGCTCCTCGCGCGTGAACGCGTCGAGCGCGCCGAAGGGCTC
>Ga0209129_1001987_pt1 | contig 10629 bp, 9 predicted proteins | sample AraplaMF_Col_mMS_FD_184257 | JGI IMG/M metagenome (GOLD analysis project Ga0209129, IMG submission 184257) | Arabidopsis root microbial communities from the University of North Carolina, USA - plate scrape MF_Col_mMS (SPAdes) (version 3) | ecosystem: Host-associated > Plants > Roots > Endosphere ... | reverse complement strand
TGACCGAGGTGTTGATCTCGTGAAGGCCTGTCGCCTGTTCGCGGGCAGCCGTCGCGATGGAATCGACATGGGCGTTGACGCGGTTGACCAGCGCCTCGATCTCGACCAGCGCATCGCCGGTGGAGCGTACCAGCGCCACGCCGCCTTCGACCTCGGATGCCGAGCTCGAAATCAGCGTCTTGATCTCCTTCGCCGCATTCGCCGAACGCTGCGCAAGCTCGCGCACTTCCTGCGCCACGACCGCAAAACCGCGACCGGCTTCACCGGCGCGTGCCGCTTCCACACCGGCGTTCAGCGCCAGGAGGTTGGTCTGGAAGGCGATCTCGTCGATGACGCCGATGATCTGGTTGATGCGGCTCGAACTATCCTCGATGCGGCTCATGGCGGAGATGGCGTTGCGGACGATCTCGCCGGATTTGCCGGCACTCGTCTTCGTTTCCGCCACCATGGTGCGCGCCTCGTTGGCGCGCTCGGAGGCGGTGCGAACCGTTGCAGTGATCTCGTCGAGAGCGGCGGCCGTCTCTTCGAGCGCTGCAGCCTGCTGCTCGGTGCGCTTGGAGAGATTGCCGGTCGCCTGGCTGATATCGTGAGCGCTGTCATTGACGACATGGCTCGATTCCGCGATCGCATGGATGACGCCGTTGAGCGCGTCGACGGCGGCGTTGAAGTCGGAGCGGAGCTTGGCATAATCCTGGCCGAGATCGTCGATCGAAACCGTGAGATCGCCGCCAGCAAGCCGCTCCAGGCCGGCGCCGAGCGCGTGCATCGCTGCCGTCTGGCGTTCGGAGGACGAGCGCAGGCTCGCCTCGTTGCCGCGCCGCTCGCTTTCGATCTCCTGCTGGCGCTCGTCTTCTCGAACGCGCAGTTCGGCCCGCTCGGCGACGGAGTCCCGCAGCACGAGCAGCGATTTCGCCATCTGGCCGATCTCGTCGCGCCGGTCGGCATCCGATATCTCGACTGAAGCATCCTCGTCGGCAATCGCATTCATCGCGGCCTTCAGGCGCACAACCGGCGCCGTCACGCTGCGCACGATGGCATAGGCGATGCAGAGCGTGGCAATGGCGCCGAGCAGGCAGAGAGCCGCGGCCCAGATCGCATTCTGGCGGTAAAGTGCCGCGAGGTCATCGGCATAAACGCCGGTGCCCACGATCCAGCCCCAGGGCGCAAATCCCGCGACATGCGAATATTTCAAAACCGGCTGGTCTGCACCCGGCTTCGGCCAGTAATAATCGACGAAACCCTGCCCGCTCGCCTTCACCGTATTGACGAATTCGACGAAGAGAAATTTGCCGTTCGGATCCTTGTTCTGCGACAGGTCCGTGCCGTTCAGCTCCGGCTTGACCGGATGCATCACCATGGTCGGATGCATGTCGTTGATCCAGAAGTAGCCGGTGCCGCCGCCATAGCGCATGGAGGCGATCACTTCCTTGGCCGCCGTCTGCGCCTGCTCGCGAGTCATCGTGCCCGCCTGCTCCAGCTTGTAATATTTGTCGAAGATGGCGAGCGCCGTGGCATCCATCTGCGCCAGGCCGGCTTTGCGCTCGGCCTCCAGCTCCCGATAGGAATAGTTGAGGAAGAAGATCATCGTCGCGGCAAGCACGGCAAGCGCGAAGGCGACGAGGCTGTAGAGGCGGGTTGAAATCCTGATGTTGCGCATGGGGTTCGGCGGCTCTCGTATGTGACAGTTATCAGATACTGATATGGGCCGCTTACCGGATGGTAAAACTTGATTAGAATGTGATTAAATAACGCTACGTGAGGCAACCGGGCGCAGCCCCGCTGCAAGATCAAGCATTTGAATTCGAACCGAATTTTAACGGTTGAGATTCTTCTGCAGCCGCCTGATATTTTTTGCCGGCGCAGCGCAAACCTGTGTTTTTGCGCCCTTTCCCATCAGCTGGCCTTTGCATTAGGGTGATTCCAGATGAATCACCGGCCAAACGGAGAGCCCTTGATGACCGATGCCGCCAAGCCGACAGGCGAACTGACGCTGCGTACGCTTGCCATGCCCGGAGACGCCAATCCCGCCGGCGATATCTTCGGCGGCTGGGTCATGGCGCAGATGGACCTGGCAAGCGGCATCCGCGCCGCCGAGCGCGCCAAGGGCCGCGTGGTGACGGCCGCGGTCAAGGAAATGGCCTTCGAACTGCCGGTTAAGATCGGCGATACGCTGTCCATCTATACGCATGTCGAGCGCGTCGGCCGCACCTCCATCACGCTGCGTGTCGAAGCCTGGGCGCACCGCTCGCGTTACAATCAGCAGGAAAAGGTCACCGCCGGCACCTTCATCATGGTGGCGCTGGACGAAGACGGCAAACCCAAGGTCGTCCCGCAGGAGTGACATGATGCAGGCGGCGGCGACACCGGAGGTCTATGTCTATATCCGCACTGTCATGTCGATGGTGATCGGCCTCTCGCTCGCCCGCCTGCTGACCGGCCTCGGCGGTATTGTCCAGACGCCCGGCAAGCACCGCGTCTACTGGGTGCACCTCGGCTGGGTCGCCTCGATGTTCCTGTTCATCATCCATTTCTGGTGGTGGGAATATCGCCTTCAGTCGCTCGCCGTCATCTCCTTCGGCGTCTACCTGTTCCTCATCAGCTTCAGCTGCCTGTTCTTCTTCCTCTGCGTGCTGATCTTCCCGACGACGCTGGAGGATTACGGCGGCTACGAGGAATATTTCATCTCGCGCCGCCGCTGGTTCTTCGGCATGCTGGCGGTGACCTATGTAGTGGATTTTCTGGATACGCTGCTGAAGGGCAAGGTGTATTTCGCGGCGCTCGGGTGGGAATATCCGCTGCGCAATGCCGTCTATATCGTGCTGTGTATCGTTGCGGCCTGGACGGCGAACAGGCGGTTTCATGCTATGTTCGTCGGCGCCGGCCTGCTCTACCAGATCACCTGGATTTTCCGGCTTTATGATTTGATTTGAGGTGTGGAGCAAAGTGAGCGGGATGCAAGCTTAGCACTGCGGCCCCCTCACCCTAACCTGACCGGGGTCGAGCCGCGGGTCTCGACCCGTCCTCCGGACCCCCGCTGGGGCGAGGGGACGTGACATACGACGCCTTTGAGAAAGCGGAGACGGCGCGGCAAATCCCCTTCTCCCCTGGGGGAGAAGGCGCCCGAAGGGCGGATGAGGGGGCCAAGACCACAGTGTCATCTGACAATCACCCCCGTAGGAATTGCGACCCCTTGTCGAAACTCAACCCCGGAAAGATCTTCCCCGTCAGATCCTCGGCCGACACATCGAACTGCCGGTAGAGCATCGCCGCCGCCAGCTCGCGCACGTCAGCCGTCGGCATCAGGTCGCGATCATCGAGCAGCGCCCCATCGGCAATTCCCGGCCATTTGCCGAGAATGCGCCCGCCGTCGATCGCCCCGCCCGCCAGCACTGCACAACCGCCCGTGCCATGGTCCGTACCACCAGAACCATTCTCTCGCACCGTCCGGCCGAATTCCGTCATCGCAAGCACCACCGTCTTCGCCCAGAGATCGGCACCCATCGTCGCCTTCAGCGTGTTGATCGCCTGCGCCAGATCCTGCACCGGCCGCTTGAACTGGCCGAGCTGGCCGACATGCGTATCCCAGCCTGTGATCGAGAAGCTGGCGATGCGGTAATCGCCCTTCAGCATATTGCCGGCAAGGGCCGCGACATCGGTGATCTTCTCGCCGCGCTGGCCGGATGGTTCCGCCGTCATGGAGGCGCTGTTGGCCCGCATCGCCTCGTCCATCGCTTTCGCAAAAGCCGGGTCGCCGGCATAGAGCCGCATCAGGAACTGCATCTCGTCCTTGGCCGGCCCGAGATTGGAGTCCGAGGCCCAGACATCGACATTGTTCGGCCCGGTCAGGATCAACTCGGTCGAGGTATTGACGTCGATCGCTTTGCGCGCATCCGAGCGCGGGATGACGGCGAGCGCGCGGTTCAGCCAGCCGGTCTTTTCCTCGGCCACATGCTCGCCGCCGGATTCCAGCATGTCCTGCCCGTCGAAATGGCTGCGCTGATCGCGATAGGGCGTGGAGAGGGCATGGACGAAAGCAAGCTCTTTGGCCTTCCACAGCGGCAGCAGATCGGCCGCCGCCGGATTGAGCCCGAAATGCCCGTCGAGATCGATAAGCCCCTTGTCCGGCGCCAGCGCCAACGTGGGCCTGAGTGCCGCAAAGCCGGCGTCGCCATAGGGCTGCACCAGATCGAGCCCATCCATCGCCCCGCGCAGCACGATCGTCACGAAGCGCTTGTCGCCGGGCATGGCCGCGAAGGTCACCGGCGTGAAGATGGGGGCTGCGGCAAGGCAGCAAGCAGACGTCAGAAAACCGCGGCGGGAAAGCGTGAACTCTGTCATGACGGCCTCCTAAAGCAATTCCAGCAAAAGTGCTTAAGCGGTTTTGCGTCCGGAATTGCGTGAAAAACGGACTCTATCGGCGATTGAATTCGGGCGAAGCGAGAACCAGCGTCAAGCCGCTGATCTTGTTCGGCGCCTGCGAGACCACACGGATCGTCTCGTCGCGGGCGGCATCTGCCAGCGTCGCCTTCAGGAACTCACGCGGATCGACATCCTTGCCGAACTGGGCGCTGGCGCGTCTGGCCCAGGCAAGCCGCTCGGAAAGCTGGCTGGCGGTAATCCAGGCGGAAAAACTCTCCTCGAATCCGGCCGGGCTTGGCGGCAGCCATGTGGGCTGGCCCATGCGGCGAAGAGCCCCCTGCCCGAGCGCGCGTGCCATCTGGAAAGCCTTGCGACGCTTGATGCGCGCCTCGTCATCCGGGCTCGGCGGCGCCTGCATCATCGCCTGCCCGTCAGGTGCTGCATCCTGCTTCTTCGGCTGCATTGCCATCATCTCGTCGCTATCGGCATCGTCCTCCTGATAGGCCTGCATGAAGGCTGCGACATCGCCGGTATCAGAACCGCTGTTCAGCGCCCTCAGGCCGGTGACGATATAATCGAAAGGCTGGCGCGCCTTGGCGCCTTCGTCCCGCCAGGCGGCCGGATGGTCCAGCATGGCGCGGTAGACGGCAGACAACTCGCCATCCGTCTTCTTCCACGCCTCGCTCATGGCCGCGACCATCTCCTGCGGCGGTTGGTCGGAGATGAAATGCACTGCGAGCTTGCGGCTGATATGCTCCGCCGTCTTTGGATTGACCGAGAGATCGTCGAGCATGGCAAGGTAATCCTTGCGCGTACGCTTCGCCCCGCCATAGCTGACACCGAGCACCTCATGTTTTCCGGGCTCGGAAATCTGCGGCCGGAAGGCGGTCTCCATTTCCTGCGGGTCGATCGTCAGGCCGGTCAGCACCATGGCCGCCGAGCGCACATCGGCCTGCGTATAGCCGCTGCCGGCGCCGAGCGTGTGCAGCTCCAGAAGCTCGCGGCCGAGATTTTCATTCAGCCCCTTGTTGCGCCGCATGCCGCCCTTTGAATCCGGCCCCAGCGACTGCGCCTGGTCGAGATAGATCAGCATCGAAGGATGTTCGGTGGCGCTGCGCAACAATGTCGCAAACTTGGTCCCCATATAGGGCCGGATCGCCTCGGCTTCATAGAGCGGCACGATCAGCCGCATCGGCAGGCTCTTGGCGGCACTCGTGGAGAAATGATTGGTCCAGAACGTCGCCAGCCGCTCGTTGAAACCGTCGGGCGAAAGCACCGATTGCATCAGCCGCGCATTGGCATCCATCTGGAAGAGCACCTGCGCCCGGCGCTGAAGAAGCCGCCGCTGCTGCCGCCGGGCGAGATCGTCGCCATCGGCCTGCCGGACCTGCTTGAGCCTGTCCTGCAAATCGAGAATCTGCGTATGCCGCGCCTCGATGCCGCCGACGGGAAAGCCCGGCACGATATCCGCGCCGCGCATCACCTGCCCGATCAGATCATCCTTCGTCTGCGGCAGGCTCTCGCCCGGCCGCAACCCGTAACCGAAACGGATCGCCGCCATCGTCGGAAAAGACAGGCTCATGACCGTTCACCTCCTCATCACCGGATAGTGACAAGGTCTCAGCCAATTGCGACGGCAATCTGCAGGAATTGCGGCAATTTTCCGACATGGACGATTTGTAATCTATTGAAATCGTTGGATTCAGTGGAAAACAAACTCGTTTTTGACCGGCTCCGGCTTCGCAAACGCCAGCCAGTCTGAATCGCGGATCCCCAAACATATAGCAATCAGAATCATAACCAGCCCAATCAATGCCGGGATAAGATTGATGAGGGCTAAAGCACCACGATAAGTCCGAAATTCTCGCCAAGAGAGATCATCAGCATCCGGAAGAATTGTCTTTTCCGGATCCCTCTTTTTCCCCTTTTGCTCTTTCGCTAGACGGCCGGCTTCCTCCCTTCTCTCGTAGATTTTCAACCCCTCTCGCCCCCTGAGATAGACGGAGAGCGTGATGGCAGCGAGTATATAAAGGCGATCTGAATATTTGCTATAAATGATCGCCATCGCTCGGGCAGCAATGGAAATCGCTATGAGCGAGATGCCGGCGACGGCAAAAACCACATGCGGTTTAAGTGAGGAGAGAAAAAAACCACTTTGCGCCAGAAGAACGGCGCCGAAAGCGGCAAAATTCTTGACCGTGATATCGCGCTCGATCGCCAGACTTCTATCGAACATTTCGTACTGTTGCTGGTAAAGCTCCAGTAACTTGTCTCCCTCCGGGAGTTTGTGGAGTGCGGGTTTCATGCGCCACACATGCCCTTCCCTGGCAGCTGATCGCATGCTTTAGATACAACGTTTCCATCACCCGCGAAAGATGAACGAAGCGCCAACTGCAATCAGAGCGAACCCGATCGCATGATTCCAGGTCAGGTTCTCGCCGAGCCAGAAGACCGAGAAACCCGAGAACACGAGCAGCGTGATCACCTCCTGCATCGTCTTCAGCTGCGCTGTCGAATAGACGGTCGAGCCGATGCGGTTTGCCGGCACTGCCAGGCAATATTCGAAGAAGGCGATGCCCCAGCTTGCGAGAATGGCGAAGAGGACGCGCTGCCCTTGTGCTTCAGATGCCCGTACCAGGCAAACGTCATGAAGATATTGGAGCAAAAAGCATGATCAGCGGCCAGAAGGCGGCCGGGTTGAGCGAAAACGGCATGGGCTGATCCTGTGGGTGAATCCTAAACGAATGGAAGACGCACGTTTAGCCGCGGTTTTCAGGCAATCAAGTCTCGAGCGGGCGATATTGCCTCAGCAGCCATGCTTTTCCGATGCGCGATAAAGACGCGGCCCGGACATGTCGCTGGGCGGTTCGCCCTCGACCATCACCTTGTTGCGCCCGGCCTCCTTGGCCCCATAGAGCGCCTTGTCGGCCCGGGCGATCTGCTCGTAGAGGGAATGATCGGCGGGATTGGCGCCGGCAACGCCGAAGCTTGCGGTGATCCCGCCGTCGGACCCGATCGGCTTGCCGTCGAAGCCGATCGCCTTGCGGTCGATCGCCGCAAAGGCAAGCCGCGCCCGGTTGGCGAAATCGGCACCCGCCACCAGTGGCGTTTCAGGCAGGAAGATCACGAATTCCTCGCCGCCGAAACGCGCCGCAAAGCCGCCTTCCGGCAGCCGCACCCGCAGTATCTCGGCAAAGGCGCGGATCACCTCGTCGCCGGGGCCATGACCGAAGGTATCGTTTACCCATTTGAAATTGTCGATGTCGCAGATGATGACGGCGCCCTGCACCCGGCCGCGCTCACCGACCATACGATCGAAACCGCGTCGGTTGAGCATGCCGGTCAGCGGATCGCGCTCGGCGGCATCGCGGTGCGCGGCGATGGTATCGAACGTGGCTGCCGCAAGTGCCGCGAGCGCAAACATCAGCGCCAGGATGGATGCCGAGGCCTGCATATAGAAGGCATATTGCGACGAGATGAAGTCGTCGTGGCCGCCATAGGACGGGATGATGAAGACGAAAACGATATTGCGGATAACCGTATCGGCAATCACAAGGCCGGAGATCGCCAGCAGCACCTTGTCCGCCGCATGGCGCACGCGCCGCAGGCTGGCGGCGATCGCAAAGGCGAGCAGCGCGGCGCAGCCGAGATCATCCAGCAGAAACTCCACCGGAATGCTCTGCAGGACCAGCACGGCATAGAGGATCCCCGCATAGATCGCCCCTGCAAAGCCGAGACGCTGCGCCAGCCAGGACGGCCGCCCGAAGCGGGCGAGCAGCGCGCCCGAATAGAAAATGAATGAGATCAGGAACAGCGCATCGGCGATCAGCGACGCGGTGCGCTCGGCAACCAGGCTATCGATCAGCGGAACGGAGAAAGCGGCCGCGGCAAAGAGATAACCCGGCCCCCACAACTTCGCTTCCCGCGACCCGAAACGGCTCACGATCAGGAAGGTGCAGCCGAAAATCAGCATCATGACCGGCAGCAGGAAGGCGAAATTACTATCCATGACCCCTCGCGGCGGCACGCAATACAGAACCGGCGCATGGCGAACGTTAGATCGAACGGGTTAAGAAAGACCTATGCGGGAATTTCTGCACAGGGCCGGAACGGCACGGCGCCGATGCGTCCGTCCCGAGCGTCCGAAGCGGATGGTGTTTCCCCTTTACGTGGTGATCGTCTCGTCGTTCTTCAGCTTGTCGAGATAACCTGCGGCAAAATCGATATTCAACTCCACGAAAAGCGGGAAATGATCGCTGATCTGGTAGGTGCGCCATTCCTCGTAGAAGGCCTGCAGCTTCGGCTCGTCGGTCTTCAGGACCGTCTGCTCGGCGATGAAAGCCCTCTGCTTGGTGATCTTCCTCTGTGCGGTCGCTATTCTTTCAGGCGTGGCGCCTGGTTTGTCTGCGGCCCTCTGCTGACGAGCGATCTCTTCTTCGGCGGCTGCGATCTTGCTGTCGATGGAGGCGATCACGGCATCGCGGTGAAGCTTCAAATCGTCCTTCCGGAAAACGGACTCGAACACGTTCAGCACACCATGCGCCTTGCCGCTGCCAGGATTGGCGAGGCTCACCTCGCCCGCCTCCGGCATGAAGGAAATCTGGTCATAGAACTTCGTCTGGGTGGAATTGCTGCCTTTATTATTCTTGAAGACCTGGAAGCCGTGTTTATCCAGTGCATCGAAGGTCGGCGCATCGAAAGCGTCAATATTGAAATCGCCGACGAGGATATGTGCGGTCGTCTTGTCCTCCTTGGCACGATCGGCGATGAATTCTGCAACCGCATCGATTTCATTGACGCGCCTTTTGAATTCCGGCGCCGTCAGCTTGTCCGTGCCGTAATAGATGTGGACGGTCGCGAAATTGAACTTGAACCAGCCCGACTGGAAACTGCAGGAAAAAGGAGTGCGGGCAAATTGTCTGGCCTTGGTCACGTCGGAAATCTGCTGCTCGAAAGGCAGCACCAGTTCACCGGCAACCCCGGTGAAATGAACCTTGTTCTTGTTGTAGATGAAGCCCAGTCGCTCCTTGTTGCCGGATTCCCCCAGCGTCACATCGGTCATGATATAATCATATTCCGGCCCGACCGTTTCCATCAGCCGCTCGAAGGGCGCCATATCTTCGCAAATCTCCTGTACCGCGATGATATCGAAGGCCGAAACCACCTCTGCGAGATAGAAGAAACTCTCTTCGAGCCGCGGGCCGTTGCCGAAGCGGTTGTCATCGAAATTGCGGATGTTCCATGTGCCCAGCAGCAAGGTCTGTCCGGCAGTCCGGATCGGCATGGCGGCAGCGATCTGCGTCTTGAGCAGTTTCAATCCGTCGATCGTCTGATCTCGCAATGCCTTCTGTTTGTCTGCCGGATAACGTCGAAATGCGTAACGCAATTTCCAGTAAGCAACCATTTCTCCCTCCCAGGTTTGCAAGTTAAAGTTTAACCGCAGTCCCAAAAAAGAAAAGCGAAATAACCGTTATAATTGCAGGAAGAATAAATAGAGAAGGCCGCGCACGAGGCGCGGCCTCCATCGAGAAGAAGTCAGGCGCGATGCATCGCGCCACTGGGCGCTTCAGCCTCCTCCGTGCCGAAGAGCACATGCTTCTTCTCGTAACCGAGGCCCGAGAGCACTGCGACCACGATGGCGACGACGGCTACGATTACCAACGCGGCCGCGTAGTCACAGTTCCAATGGGCTGCGAGACCTGCCTGCATCGTCGCATTGCCGGACGCCAGCAGATTGCCGATCTGGTAGGCGGGCAATTCCGGATGCCGTCGGAAGGGGTGTCAGGGTGGGCATGCTGTCGGTCGACAGCGGTGCGGAAACGTCAGGGTTGCTGACGGGGTTCCATCACATCGGCGCGATTGGGAATGAGGTTGCGGATCGGTGGCTTTAGCCTAATGGTTGGCGTGAAAATCCCTCCCCAACCCCTCCCCACAAGGGGGAGGGACTAATCCGTGGCACCGCTCCGCTCCTCTCAAGACATCGAAGATTTGGAGAACGGGTACGGCCAGTTAAGCCCCTCCCCCTTGTGGGGAGGGGTTTGGGGCGGGGTCTTTATCGCAACCACCGAAAGGTTCAGGGCATATTATCAAGGCATGCGTCGGCAGGCAAAATAAGAGCGACCGGGTCAGCGACAGCAGTGCGCCTCACGCGCGGCGAAAACTTCCCTCGCCTCCCATCCACCGCAACCATGGCCCAACATGGAACAGGCTCATCAGCCCATACATGGCCGCCATGCCGCTGAAGGCCGATGCGCCATGCATCGGCATCCC
>Ga0209129_1001980_pt1 | contig 10651 bp, 8 predicted proteins | sample AraplaMF_Col_mMS_FD_184257 | JGI IMG/M metagenome (GOLD analysis project Ga0209129, IMG submission 184257) | Arabidopsis root microbial communities from the University of North Carolina, USA - plate scrape MF_Col_mMS (SPAdes) (version 3) | ecosystem: Host-associated > Plants > Roots > Endosphere ... | reverse complement strand
GTGCTTGCCGCGAGCACCCATTCGCGCGCCAGCGCGCTTCCCACAGTGGGTTCCCCCCGAGATCTGGCGTTATGCCAGCTCGAGCCCCGCCGCCACGATATCGTCGTCGCCCGGCAGCACCAGGAACGCGGCGCCGGCCAGCGGAGTGAACGTGTCCGCACCGACGACGCGGCGGAGCGGCACACCACCCAGCCCGGCCTCGACGATCGCGGTGATCACACCCTCGCCCACGCCCGCGCTCTTGCGGCCTTCGTCCACGACGAGGATGCGCTTCGCCGTCGCGGCTTCGCGCGCGATGAACGCGTCGTTGAGCGGCACCAGCCAGCGCAGGTCGACCACGCGCACCTTCCAGCCTTTCTCCTTCTCGAGCCGACGCGCGGCACGCAGGCTCATCGGCACGCCGTTGCCGAAGGTGAAGATCACCAGATCGTCGGCACCGGCCTCGTAGACACGCCCCTCGCCCAGCGGCATCGCTTCGCCCTGCGCGGGATACGCGAACTGCCACTGGCCGTCGCCTGCCTCGTAGAGGTCCTTCGCCATGTACAGCGCGATGGGCTCGAGGAACGCGGTGACGCGGCCGTCGACCTTCGCAAGGGCGGTGAGGGTGCGCAGCATCGTCGCGGCGTCGTCGCCGCGGCTCGGGCAGCCGACCACGAGGCCCGGAATGTCGCGTAGCGCCGAAATGGAATTGTCGTTGTGGAAATGCCCGCCGAAGCCGCGCTGGTAACCCAGCGACGCGACGCGCATCACCATCGGATTGCGGTACTGGCCATTGGAGAAGAACTGCAGCGAAGCCGCCTCGCCGCGAATCTGGTCGCACGCGTTGTGGAAATACGCGAGGTACTGGATCTCGGGCAGCGGCAGCATGCCCATGTTGGCGTAGCCCTGCGCGAGGCCGAGGATCATCGTCTCGTCGAGCAGCGTGTTGAACACGCGCGCGTTCCGGAACGACTTGTGCAGCCCCTTGGTGACCGTATACACGCCGCCCTTCTGCGCGACGTCCTCGCCGAAGAGCAGGCTTTCCGGATACTTCGCCATCACGTCGTGCAACGCCTGGCCGATCTGGATCGCCAGGTGACGCGGCGGCTGGTTTTCCGGCAGCTTTTCCGCACCGCCGAAGGCGCGTGCGCGCTCGGCGGGATCCGCCGCGCGCTCCGCTTCCGCACGCACCGCCTCGGGCGAATACGGCGCCAGCGGCGCCATCACGTCGTCCAGCGCGGTCAGGCGCGGACGGCCATCGGCGTCTTCGGCCGCGGCGAAACAACGCTGGCGGATGGTTTCGTTGAGATCGAGCAGCTCGTCGCGCGCGTACAACCCGGAAGCGAGTGCGATGCCCGCGCTTCGCAGAAGAGGATCGGTGGCTTCGAGCGCGACCAGTTCTTCGACGGAGCGCCATTCGATCTCGAAGTCGGTACCCGCGTGGCCCATGATGCGCGTGGTGCCGAGATGCAGGAACGTCGGCCGCCGCGTGTCGCGACAATGCGCCACCGCGCGCTCGACATCGGCGTAACCCGCGGCGACATCGAGACCGTCGGCGTAGAAATAGTCGAGGTCGGCGCGATTCCGGAAATTGTTCGCCACCCAGCCGTGCGGCGTCTTCACCGAGATGCCGATGCCGTTGTCTTCGCAGACGAAGAGCACGGGCGCGGGAAGTTTCTGATACGCCGTCCACGCCGCCGCGTTGAACGCGGTTTGTGCCGTCGCGTGGTTGGACGACGCGTCGCCGAACGAGCACACGGCGATCGAATCCGCGGGAATCGGCAGCGTGTGGCCGATGCGCTTCGCCTGCTCGATCGCGATGGCGGTGCCGAGTGCCTTGGGCAGGTGCGAGGCGATCGTCGAGGTCTGTGGCAGCACCCACAACGGCTTGCTTCCCCATACCTTGTGACGCCCGCCCGAGGCCGGATCGTCCTTGCTCGCCGCGAACGACAGCGCGGAATCCATCACCGGATCCATGCCGGGCAGCTTGCGGAAGCGCTCCGCCATGAAGCCGCCGCTACGGTAGTGCAGGAACGCGGGATCGGTGTGCCGCGTCAGGCGCGCGACCATCGCGTTGCCTTCGTGGCCCGACGAACCGATCGTGTAGAACACCTTGTTCTGCACGCGCAGCACGCGCGCCATCAGGTCGAGGTGACGGCTGATCAGCTGCGATTCGAGCAGGTCGCGGAAACCGCGCGCATCGAGCGCACTGCCCGGCAACACCGGTTCATCGTCGCGCGGCGGATGGGCGACGTCGCCGCGCCACTCGCGCACGAACTCCACGAAATTCTGGTCGACGATCTCGGCGCGGTTGAAGCCCTTGTGACGGGCGGGTATCGCAAGCGGGGCGGACATGGCGTGCTCTGGAAAAGGTTCAGGCGATCATCGGCGAGAAACCCGGCTGCGCGCGCACGCGCTCCAGCCAGGCACCGATGCGGGGCCAACGGGAAAGATCGAAGCCGCCATCGGCGGCGCAATGGGTATAGGCGAAGAGCGCCATGTCGGCGATGCCGAAGGCGCCGCCGCTGAAGAACGACTCGCTGGCAAGATGGTCTTCCATCACATCCAGCGCGTGGGCCCCGCGTTCGTGCAGACGAGGAAGCTCTGCCTGGCGCTCATGCGTCTCCGGCAGCCAGCGGCGCACGAAGCGCGCCACGGCGACATAGGGCTCATGACTGTATTGTTCGAAGAACAGCCACTGCAACGTGCGTGCCCGGTCCCACGACGTCGCAGGAAGATACGGCGACCCTTCCGCGAGGTAGCAGAGAATCGCGTTCGATTCGGCGAGACGGCGACCGTCGTCGAGCACGAGCAGCGGCACCTTGCCGTTGGGATTGAGCGCGAGGTACGCCTCCGTGCGCGTCGCGCCCTTCGTGCTGTCGGTATCGATCCAGCGATACGGCCGGCCCAGCATCTCGAGAAGAAGCTGCACCTTGTAGCAGTTGCCCGACGAACGCAGGCCGTACACGGTCGCCATGCCGGTCATCCGTCAGAACGCGTTGATGCCGGTCAGCTCGCGACCGACCACAAGCTGGTGCACGGTCTCGGTGCCTTCGTAGGTGATCACGGATTCGAGGTTCAGCGCGTGACGGATCGCCGAATGCTCGGTGGTGATGCCCGCGCCGCCGAGGATGTCGCGGCAGTCGCGCGCGATATCGAGCGCCATGCGCACGTTGTTCCACTTGGCCAGCGACACCTGTGTCGGCTGCAGGCGACCGGCGTCCTTCAGGCGACCCAGCTGCAGCGAGAGCAGCTGAGCGGTGGTGATACGACGGGCCATGTCGGCCAGCTTCACCTGCACCGCCTGGTTGGCGGCGAGCGGACGACCGAACAGCACGCGCTGCGCCGTGTAATCGAGCACTTCCTTCAGGCATGCCTGCGCGGCACCGATCGGGCCCCACGTGATGCCGTAGCGCGCCTGGTTGAGGCAGCCGAGCGGACCCTTGAGGCCCTTCACGTTCGGCAGGCGCGCGCTATCGGGCACGCGCACGTCGTCGAAGAACAGGCCCGACGTGACGGACGCACGCAGGCTCATCTTCTTGTGCACTTCCTGCGCCGCGAAGCCCTTCGTGTCGGTCGGCACGACGAAGCCCTGAATGCCGTCGTCCGTCTGCGCCCAGACGATCGCGATGTGCGCGAGGTTGCCGTTGGTGATCCACATCTTGGCGCCGTTGATCACCCAGTCGCCACCATCCTTGCGCGCCACGGTCTTCATGTTCGCCGGATCGGAGCCGCCATGCGGCTCGGTCAGGCCGAAGCAGCCGATGACTTCGCCCGCGGCCATGCGCGGCAGGTAGTCGCGTTTCTGCTCTTCGGTGCCGTACGCGAAGATCGGGTACATGCACAGCGAGCTCTGCACCGAGGCGAAGCTGCGCAGGCCGGAATCGCCGCGCTCCAGTTCCTGGCAGATCAGGCCGTAGCTCACCGCGTTCATGCCCGCGCAGCCGTATTCCTCCGGCAGGGTGGCGCCGAGCAGGCCCAGCGACGCGATCTCGGACACCAGCTCGGCCGGGAAACGGCCCTGGTCGAACGCGTCGCCGATGATCGGCAGCACCTTTTCGTCGACGAAGCGGCCGACGGCGTCCTGCACGGCACGCTCCTCGTCGGTGAGCAGCGAACGGACATCGTAGAGATCGAGCGGATCGAGACGGAGGGCCATGGCGAGCTATCACATACGTTGGGAAAACCTGCCGATTGTAGCGGTCGCCTTCCCGCCCGGTCATGCGGGGATGCAGCAAGAACGACGCGCCCCGTCGCCCTGAGACGACATCACGCGCCGACGCCGGCCGGACGCGCGGACGCCGGCATCGCCGGATACTTCCGCCCCTCCACCTGAAGACAAGGATTGCCCATGCACCGCGCCGTTACCCTCCTCGTACTGGCCTGCCTCGGCGCCGCCGGCACCGCCGCCGCCGGCGAACGCATGTTCGGTCAGCTGATCATGCAGTCCACGGACCCCGCGACGTTCGGCGAGGTGCAGATCCTCACGATGGACAGCCCGAGCGCGCTCGTGCCAGCGGTGCTGCCGGGCAACGGCAGGATCCTGCAGAGCTGGGAGGAACTGGATGGTCTCACCGTTCCGGTCGGCCGCGCGCCTTTCCGGATGGAAAAGGTCGGCCTGCCCGTGCCCGGCGACACGGGGCCGGTCCAGAACGACGCCGGGTTCTGCCTGACACGCGGGTGGGACGTGGAATGGGCGGCATGTAACGGCAGCGACCGCCAGCGCTGGACGCACCGCGATCGCGCGCTCTGGACGAAGGTCGGCAAGAAGATGGGCTACCTCGCCCTCGCCCCCGGTACGCCTCGCGGCGGTCGCTGGGTGGTGCTGGACGGATCGTCGGGCGTGGCGCCGGTGACGCTGTTTCAGCCGGCCCTTCATTACGATCACGAACTGACGGGGTTCTGAGGCCTGTATGCCGGAGCGCCGCCCTCATCGCTCCGGCGCCGCCACAGCGCGGAATCCGTAAGCGGGGAGGCGCTCCTGAGCGGCCGGCGACATGGCGTACAACGCGAAGCGGTACGCCGCCGCCCGCCGGGCGGGGCCGCCGTCGCGCAGGATCACGCTCATGCCGTAGTCGACGGGCAGCGCGAGATTTTCCGGCACGGGCACCTTGCGCAGGTCGGGATCGGGCGTGGCGTCGTGCGAACTGCAATACCCGAAGAACACGTCGACGTCGCGATGCTGGAGGAAGTACTTCGCCGCGCCGATGTTGCCCGGAATGACCGGCGGCACGGGGCCGCCGACCAGTTTTTTCGCCTTGGCTTCCAGGTTGGCCCGTGCGCCGGTGCGAACGGTTTCAGCGTGCGCGAAGAACTGCCAGGCGTAGTCGCCGCCGGGATCGGCCCCGGGCGTCGACGTGCCTATCTTCACGCCGGGTGCGAGCAAGCGGTCGAGCAGGTTAGCACTGGTGATGCCCGCGTCCGGTAGGGTGGTGACGCAGAGCGCGTTCCGCGCGAACACGACCGGCAGGGTCGCCTTCCCTTTCGCAGCGAGCGTCTCCGGGTGCGCCATGTTGGCGGAAATGTAGACGTCGGCCGGCTCGCCCTTTTCGATGCGCTCGCGCAGCAGGCCCGCCGGTCCATTGACCACGCGAATCGGCTCGCCCGTCGCCGCCGTGTACCGCTTCGCGATGTCGGCGAGCGCGCCGGTGAGGCTGCCGGCGGCATACACCACGAGCGGCGCCGACGCCGCATCCGAAGCCGGATCCATGTGGGAAGCGCGCTCGCGCGCGATGGGGGCTTGCGCCACCGCCGATTCGCGCGCGAGCGCGCCTCCCACAAAAAACGTCGCAACGATGACGAATGCGGCTCTCATAGCAGATCCACCTGCACCGAAGCCCGCACCGTTCGCGGCGCGCCGAGCGTGGCGGTCGCGCTGCCGGCGGCGTTGTAGCCGTTCTGACTCGCGGGCGTGACGTTCGCCCAGTAGCGCCGGTCGGCGACGTTGTCCACGGCAAGGCGGAACGTGACGGGATGCCCGCCCATCCGCGTCTGATAGCGCCCACCGATGTCGGCCACGGTGTATCCCTTGACGAAATAGCTATTCGGGTAGTCGCCGGCGCGCTTGCCGGCGTGGTTCACGTCGAGCGTCAACGTGAGCCCGGCCACCCACGGCAGGCGGTATTCGATCAGCGCGTTGTAGGCCACGCGCGACAAGCCGAGGATCTCTTTGTCGCTCGTGGTTGACGAGCCTGTGCGGTACAGCCGCGGATCGAGCAGCGAGACACCGGAAAATACCGTGACGTCGCGTCCGATGTCGCCGTTGGCGGTGAGCTCGATGCCACGGTTCACCTGTCGCCCACGCTGCGCGAACACGTTGTCCGCGCCGATGAACGCGTAGGGCCGCTCGATGCGGTAGAGCGCCGCACCCAGATCGATCGACGCGACGCGCGCCTTGTAACCGGCTTCCCACTGCTTGCTGCGATACGGCTTCAGGCTTTCGTTCGCGTTGGCCGTGCCGGCCGGTGCGATGTCGCCCTGCTGCAGGCTGTCGGCGTAGGTCACATACGCCATCTGGTCGCGCGCCGGCTTGAACATCAGGCTGCCGGTGGGGCTGATGCCATGCGCATCGTAAGAACTCGTGGTGGCGCCCGTGCGGTTGTAATTGCGCACGTGCAGCCAGCTGTCGCTCGCGGCCACCAGGGCCGACCACTGCTCGCCAAAGCCGATCGTGTCGCCGATCGACACCGATTGCTGCTTCGTGTTCATCGAACGGAAGCGTCGCGCGAAGTTGGGCAACGTGGGCTTCGCGAACGCCACCGGCGCGCCGAGACTCGCGCGCCCGACCGTGACGGGTCCCGTCGTGTACGGCGTGTAGCGCGTCCAGTAAAACCCGTTGTTGGCGATGAGGATGTCGTGCGTGAGCGGACCGGTGTCGACGCGACCGTTCAGCGCCACCATGTTGCTGACGATCATGTCGTAGCTGTACGTCGTGGTGGCCGCCGTGGTGGTGTACGCACCCGCGTTGTTCGTGAGCGTGTTCGTCGGCACGGTCGAGCGACGGTCGTTGCTTTCCCGCAGCACGCCGGCGCGCAGCGACCAGCGGTCGTTGAATGCGGTGCGCAGGCGCGAGCTGACGATGCGCGTGATGTTGTCGTCGCCACCCCAGGTCTGCCCGTAGCCGACGCGCTTCGGATCCGGCGCCGATGGCGGCACCACGCCGCGGCCCAGCGCGAACGTGCCCGGAAAGCCCTTCGACGTGTAGTGGTAATAACTCGCGTCGTTCTCCAGCACGGTGTGCTCACCGAGACGAGCATCGAAGCCCACGGTGCCAAGCCGGCGCGCGAGGCGGCTGCCGCCCACGTAGCCGGGCCCGTTCTGGTCGAGCACGTTCACCCGGTAGCCGAAGCGGTCACCCGCGCCGAAGCGCCCGCCGATGTCCGCGTGCGCCAGCCCCGATCCGCGCGAGTTGTAGCGCAGGTCGAATTCGCGGAGCGGCGCGTCCGTGGGCCGCTTGAAGACGTAGTTGAACGTGCCCGCGGGACTCGCGGGGCCATAGAGCGCACCGGCCAGACCGTTCAGCACCTCGATCTGCTCGAACTGTTCGATCGGGTAATCCGTGGTCGCCGCGATGTTGAGCCCGTCGATGCGGGTGTTCTGCACCACGCCCGCCTGCAGGCCGCGTGTCTGCGGCCGGACATTCTCGCCCTGCACGCTCGGCAGCAGACGGAACGCCTCGCGCACGCTCTGCAGTTGCTGGTTGCGCGCCAGATCGTTGTTCACCGCCTGTACCGAATACGGCACGTCGATCGGCGAGCGGTCGCCCAGCGGGCCCATGCCGACCTTCTCCGTGCGGTACGACGGCTGAGCCGCTTCGACGGTGTAACCCTCGAGGTCGGTTTTCTGCGGGGCTTGCTGAGCCGGCACCGGTCCGGCGGCGAGGCAGGCGAGTGCGGCCGGATATCGCCACGAATGACGCATGGAACCCCCTGAATCGAAATATAGGTAACTATATAGCGATTCAGCAGTGGGTCTTTTACGATCGTGCGGTGACCCGTCGAGGCCAGATCAGCGCGAGCGTCCGGTGGGAGCCAGCCCGCTGGCGAATGCGTGTTTGCCGCGAGCACCCATTCGCCAGCAGGCTGGCTCCCGCCAAGGAGCTACGAACCGGTTCGGGACATAATGCCGAACTCCCCGCTACCCGGCTCCGCTCATGTTCAGAGGCGTTCTGCTCGGCTTCGCCTGCTACGCGGCCTACGCGTGGAGCGACGCGTTCGTGAAATCGCTGGAGGGGTCCCTGCCCGCCTACGAGGCGGTGTTCTTCGGGGCCGTGCTCGCCATGCTGGCGTTTCCTTTCCTGAAAAAGCCCGGCGATCGCTGGAGCGAGATCGTGATCTCGAAAATGCCGGGCCTGTGGCTGTTACGCGCCATGGCCGGCGCGATCGGCAACGTCACGGCCGTGATGGCGTTCACCGCCCTGCCGATGGCGGAAGCGTTCTCGCTGATCTTCCTGCTGCCGATCTTCGTCACGATCCTCTCGGTGGTGTTTCTGCGCGAGCATGTCGGCTGGCGTCGATGGTCGGCCGTGATCGTTGGCTTTCTCGGTGTGCTCGTCGTGCTGCGGCCGGGGTTCCGGCATCTGGGCGTCGGCCATGTGGCGGCGATCATCTGCGGTATCACGGGCGCGCTGTCGATCATCGCGCTGCGCATGGCGGGCGCGACGGAGAAGCGCCTCACCTTGTACGGTGCCGGCGTCATCGGTCCGATGATCGCCGGCTTCATCATGATGCTGCCGCACTTCGTCTGGCCCGACGCGCACCAGTGGTTCCTGGTGCTGGGCTACGGCCTGCTGGCCGCCGCGGGGGCCGTGCTGCTGATGCTCGCCACGCAACACGCCCCGGCGAACCGCGTGGCCCCGACGCAGTACAGCCAGATGCTCTGGGCCATCCTGTTCGGCTACCTGCTGTTCCACGACCATCTGGACTGGCCGATGCTCATCGGCATCGTGATGATCCTGGGCGCCGGCCTCTTCACCTTCGTGCGCGAAGAGAAGAAGACCGACTGGTGGCGCTGGACCAATATCGTGTGACCGTTCGGGCGCTCAGTGCCCGCGCCGCGATCCGAAGCGATGGATCGCGGTGGCGATCAGCCCGAGCGCGATGCCGAAGCAGACGATGCCGGTCCATCCGTAGCGGGCCATCAGCCAGCCGCTGATGCTCACGCCGACCGCGCCGCCGAGGAACGTCGCCGTCATGTAGAGGCTGTTGATGCGCCCCTGTGCTTTCGGGTCCACGGCGAAGGCGCGCGTCTGGTTGGACACGAGGCCCGACTGCACGCCGATGTCGAGCACGATCACGCCGATCACCAGCAGGGTCATCGAGGAGGCCGCGCCGGCCAGCACGACGAACGCCAGGGTGACGATGCCGATGCTCGCGCCGATCACGCGGTGCGTGCCGAGGCGGTCGGAAGCGCGCCCGCCGAGCGTCGCCGCCAGCGCGCCGGCCGCGCCGATGATGCCGAAGCCGCCCGCCCACGCGCTGCCCAGGTGCCATGGGCCGCTGGCCAGGAGCGCCGCGAGATTCACCCAGAATGCGTTGAAGCATGCCCAGAGCAGCGCCTGCACGACCATCGACTGGCGGATGGCGCGGTTGTCGCGCATCAGCGGCCACAGCGAGGCGAGCAGGCGCCCATAGGAAAGGTTGGTGCTCGGCACACCCTTGGGCAGCAGCCACGCGCCCGCGATGCCCACGGGCACCATGAACGCGGCTTCCACGCCGTAGACCGCACGCCAGCCCCAGGCGTCGCCCACCACCCCGCTGATCGTGCGACCCAGAAGAATCCCAACCATGATGCCGCTGACGACGGTGCCCACCGACCTGCCGCGCTCGCTGGGCAGCGACATGACCGCCGCGAACGGCACGAGTTGCTGCGGCACGCAGCTGACCATGCCGAGGCAGAAGGATGCGGCGATCAGGGCCCAGATGCCGGGCGCGAGCGCCGCGGCCAGCGCGAAGACGAAGGCGGCGACGATCTGGCCGAGCACGAGCTTGCGCCGGTCGAATCGATCGCCGAGCGGCAGCAGGAACGCCAGCCCGGCCGAGAAACCCAGCAGCGCCATGCCGGCGACCATGTCGACGGTCGTCAGCCCGACGCCGAAGCCGTCCGCGATCAGCGGCAGAATCGGCTGGGTGCAATACAGGCAGGTGATCACCGCACCGGCGATGATCGCCATCATGAGGATCTTTCCGCGCGAGGCGATCTCGGGCGTGGGGGCGGGTGCGGTCGTTGCGCCGTTCATTGACGGGTCCTCGAAGGTTCGGGCAGGACGCAAACCTAGGGACTTGAACGGCTAAAGAGAATCGCCCACGATTGGGAATGATCCTTCCATTTTTCGGGAGACTGTCGTGAACCGTCTCGAAGCCATGGCCATCCTGGTCGCGGTGGTCGATGCCGGCAGCCTGTCGGCCGCGGCGCGGCACCTGGGCATGCCGCTGGCGACCGTCAGCCGCAAGGTCGCCGAGCTCGAGTCGCACCTGCATACGCGCCTGCTCCACCGCACCACCCGGCAGCTGTCGCTGACGGAAGCCGGGAGTTCGTATGTCGCGTTCTGCCGCCGCGTGCTCGAGGAAATCGAGGAAGCCGAGCGGGCGGCGACCGGCGAATACGCGTCGCCGAAAGGCGAGCTCGTGGTGACCGCGCCGGTGGTGTTCGGGCGGCTTCACGTGGTGCCGGT
>Ga0209129_1001978_pt1 | contig 10671 bp, 10 predicted proteins | sample AraplaMF_Col_mMS_FD_184257 | JGI IMG/M metagenome (GOLD analysis project Ga0209129, IMG submission 184257) | Arabidopsis root microbial communities from the University of North Carolina, USA - plate scrape MF_Col_mMS (SPAdes) (version 3) | ecosystem: Host-associated > Plants > Roots > Endosphere... | reverse complement strand
CATCCCAATCCTGCCCGTAGTTCAAGCGGATGCAATTACGAAACGCCCGCTTTGCACTGAACATCGGCCCCGGCGCAATACTGATCCCCTGCGCCAATGCCTGCCGATGCAGCTCCAGCGCATCGACTGACTCCGGCAGCACCACCCATAAGAAATACCCACCCTGCGGCTGCGTCACCCGCGTCCCCGCCGGGAAATGCGCCTCGATCGCCGCCAGCATCTGCTGCTGTTGCCCCGCCAGCGCACCACGCAACTGCCGCAAGTGCCGCTCAAACCCACCCTGCCCCAGGTACTCCGCCAGCGCCAGCTGCGACGGCATCGCCGCCGCCAGGCTGGTAGTCAGCTTGAGCCGCTCCACCTGCCGCGCAAAGCGCCCCGCCGCCGCCCAACCGACGCGGAATCCGGGCGCCAGGCATTTCGAGAACGAGCTGCAATGCATGACGATGCCCTTGCTGTCGAAACGCTTGGCCAGCGCCGGCCGTTGCGCGCCGAAATACAGCTCGCCGTAAACATCATCCTCAATCAGCGGCACCTCATGCGCCGCCAGCAGTTCGACCAATGCTTGCTTCTTCTCCGGCGGCATCAGGCTGCCGAGCGGATTCTGGAAACTCGTCATCAGCCAGCAGGCGCTCGGCTTATGTTGCTCCAGCGCTGTCGCCAACGCCCCAAGGTCTATCCCCTCACGCGGATGCGTTGCCACTTCAAGCGCCTTCAAGCCGATGCGCTCCAGCGCCTGCAAAGCCGCATAGAAGCTTGGCGATTCCACCAGCACCGTATCGCCCGGCCGCGCCACCGCCTGCAGGCACAGGTTCAGGGCTTCCAGCGCGCCGTTGGTAATGACGATGTCGTCAGGCGGCACCTGCAAGCCATCGAGCTGGTAGCGCAAGGCGATCTGGCGCCGCAACTCCGCATTCCCCGGCGGCAGGTCGGCAATCGTGCTCCATGGGTCGATATGGCGCATGCTGGCCGTGACCGCGCGGCCCAGCTTATCGAGCGGGAACAGCAAAGGACTGGGGAAAGCGGAGCCAAAAGGCACATTGCCCGGCGCCCTGCTTGCCTCCAGCACCTGGAATACCAGCTCACTGACATCAACCAGCGTGGATGCGGGATCCGGCCGCGACACTTCCGGCTCCGGCGTGGCGGCAAAGCGCCGCGAAGCCACGTAATAGCCCGAGCGCGGGCGCGACTCGATCAGGCCGCGCGCCTCAAGCAGGTAATACGCCTGGAACACGGTGGATGGGCTGACGCCGCGCCGCTCCTGCTGCTGCCGCACCGACGGCAGCTTCTCGCCCGGGCGCAGCACGCCGGACGCCATCAGGCCTTGCAATTCATCGGCTAGCGCCTCGTAAAGCTTCAAACTGATACCCTCATTCCCTGGCCTTTCTGAGCCTGTTATTCTTTCCCTCGCAGGCGTATCCTTGACCCATCACAAGAAAAACGGATTCATCATGCGACTTTTCCTCCGCATTCTCTCATTTGGCGCCGCGCTTGTGGCCACCGCCGCCCTGGCTGCCCCGGCCAGCTTGCCGGACACGGTCGAGCAACGCGTCGCCGCATGCATCACCTGCCACAAAGCCAATGAGCAAGGCGACGCCTTCTTTCCGCGCATTGCCGGCAAACCGGCAGGCTACCTGTACAACCAGCTCCTGAACTTCAAGGAGGGCCGCCGCCAGTACCCGATGATGACCTATATGGTCGAACAGCTGCCGGACGCCTATCTTCGTGAAATCGCACAATACTTCTCCGAGCAGCACGCCCCCTATCCGCCGCCGGCAGCCACCAGCGCCACCCCGCAGATGATTGAACGTGGCCGCGTGCTGGTGCACCAGGGCGACCCGTCGCGCAAAGTGCCGGCCTGCATCGCCTGCCACGGCGACGCGATGACCGGCGTCGCACCCGCCATCCCCGGACTGATTGGCCTGCCGCGCGACTATATCAATGCTCAATTCGGCGCCTGGCGCAACCAGAAACGCAAGGCGCATGCGCCGGACTGCATGGCCGAAGTGGCCAATCGCCTGAGCGAATCGGACGTCGCAGCGGTATCCGGCTGGCTGGCCGCACAGCCAGCCGATCCGAATTCACGTCCCGCGGCCTCCCTGCCCAAGCCACTGCCGATGGAATGCGGCGGCGTTCCCAAATAGAACGATCATGAAGCGCAATACGAAAATCGCCATCGCCGTGCCACTGCTGCTGATCGTCGCAGCGGTAGGCTTCATCTGGCCCAAGCACGACACCGGCCCGGCGCCAAGCGCCGCCTCGAAGGACATGCCGATCGCAGAAAAGGTGGCGCGCGGCGCCTACCTTGCCAAAGCCGCCGACTGCATGGCGTGCCACACCACGCGCGGCGGCGCTGCCTTTGCCGGCGGCCGCGCCCTGCAAACGCCGTTCGGCAACGTGATCTCGCCCAACATCACGCCGGACAAGGAAACCGGCATCGGCAACTGGACTGCCGACGATTTCTGGAATGCCCTGCACAACGGCAAGGCCAGGGACGGCCGCCTGCTGTATCCCGCCTTCCCCTACACGAATTACACGGCAATGACACGCGACGATTCGGACGCGATGTACGCCTACTTCCAGACCATCACGCCGGTAAAACAGGCAAGCCAACCGCATACCCTGCGCTTCCCGTACAACCAGCAAGCCATGCTGGCCGTATGGCGCGCCCTGTACTTCAAGCCTGCAGTGTACGCGCCCGACGCCAGCAAATCGGCAGAATGGAACCGCGGCGCCTACCTGGTACAAGGCCCTGGCCACTGCATTGCCTGCCACAGCGAACGCAATGCCCTGGGGGCCAGCGACAAAGGCTTGTCTGGCGGCCTGATTCCGGTGCTTGGCTGGTATGCGCCCTCGCTCACCTCCGACCGTGAAGCCGGCCTCGGTGACTGGGACGTAAAAGACATCACCGACCTGTTGAAAACCGGGGTCTCGCAGCGTGCGACGGTATTTGGCCCGATGGCGGAAGTGGTGCGCGAAAGCCTGCAACACCTGAGCGATGAAGACGCGCGCGCCATGGCCGTGTACCTCAAATCGCTGCCGAACGAAAGCGGCAATCGCGAGCCATACGAACGCTCAAAGGAACCTGAAGCCGCAGCATGGCTGGCAGCCGGCGAGAAAATCTACAGCAAGCAATGCGTGGACTGCCACGGTGAAAAAGGCGAAGGCATCGCACCGCACTACCCGCCCCTGGCAAGCAACCGGGCGCTGACGATGGATGAAGCGGTGAACCCGATCCGCATCGTACTGAATGGCGGGTTCGCCCCCGGCACGGCAGGCAACCCGCGCCCGTACGGCATGCCGCCGTTCAGCCATTCACTGAATGATGTGGAAGTAGCACAAGTAGTCTCCTACCTGCGCGCCGCCTGGGGCAACAACGCCCCACCGGTCGAAAGCACCACGGTCAACCGCTACCGCAACGTCCCACTCGAGTGAAATCGAATTAAATGGGGACGTACCCCATTTAATTTACAGCATGTCGGCGAAGCCGATACGGTCGGTGGTGGCGTGGCGGGCGTCTTCGATGCTGACTTTTTTCTCGGCCAGCAGTTTGCTCAGGCATTCGTTCATCGTGTAGCAACCTGGCGCGGATTTGCGCTCCATGACATTGCGCAGGTCGGCCACGCTGCCGTTCTCGATCACTGCTGCCACTTCAGGATTGACGGTCAGGCTTTCGGTAGCCAGGTAGTAGCGGTCGCCATCCATCGCCGGCATCAACGCCTGGCACAGCACGCCGCGCAGGGCGTGCGCCAGGGCCTGGCGCTGCGGTTCGGTATTGCCCAGCAGGCGGATCATCTTTTGCAGGCCCAGTTCTGTCGAACGCGCGTGCAGGGAGGCCAGCACCAGCGGACCCGATTCAGCCAGCGCCAGCGCTTCATGTGCGGTTTCCGCGTCGCGGATCTCGCCGATCACGATCACGTCCGGGCGTTCGCGCAGCGCGTCCTTGGCACCGAGGTCGAAGGTTTCAACGTCGCCGTCAAAGCCCACTTCGCGTTGGGTGATCACGCATTTGCGTTGCGGGATCAGGGTCTCCACCGGATCTTCGATGGTGATGATGTGGCCCGAACGGTTCTTGTTGATATCGTCCAGCATCGATGCAATGGTGGTCGACTTGCCTTGGCAAGTGTCGCCAATGATCAGCACCAGGCCGCTCGACAGTTGCGCGAACTTCTCTTCCGTCGGGCGCAAGCCCAGGCCGGACAGCAGCAACGGTTCTTTCGGGAAGCGACGAATCACGCAACCAAGACGTTTCTTGCCCTGGAAGCTGAAGCAGTTGGCGCGGATGCGGGCGGTATGCAGGTCTATGGCGCGGTCGAAGGCGCGGTCCTGGATGCGTTCGCGCCAGTTCGGTTCAACCACTTCAAAGAATTCTTCCAGCTCTTCGCGCGTGATCGGCGAATCGGTCACGGCCACCAGGCCCTTTGGCTGGCGCAGCAGCAAAGGGCTGTTCTGGTGGATCAGGATGTCGGAAAAGACCAGTTTGGAGTTCAGCAGGTGCAGGATTTGCTCGACGAGAGTGCCAAAGACCGGATGGTCTTCGTTCTCGATATACGTCAGGGTGCGAATTTGCGAGTATTCCATAGTGCCTGTGCTCTCCAATAGGTTCGCATGATTTTATTGCATTTGCTCTGCGGAATGTAAGTGGCTGGTGAACAACATTTATTTCGGATACTCAAATCCAGTGCGAATATCGTAAGGAAAACTGCGGCCACGTTCGGTCACCGTTAACCGTTGCGGCGGCTCTTCGCCAGCCAGCACGCGCGACTTGACGTGCAAGCCTTCGCCTTCCCGGATCAGCTTGTCCGCACGTTCATAAACATTTTGACAACCCGTCTCCGCGATCAGCGCTTGTACGATAGCGATCTTCCAGGCGTCCACCGCTGCCGACTGGAACTGGCACACCAGGTAGCCGTCCTTGCCGCCGTAACTTTGCACCAGCAGCCCCGACAATCCGTCTTCATCGCCCAGCACGATCGACACCAGCTCATCGGGGCGCGCCGCTTGCAGGGAATGGATGCGGCGGGAGATGGCAGCACGCACACGGCGCTTCACCAAGGCATGGTCAATCGGCTCGTCTTCGCGCAGGGTCCAGACGCGGGCTGCGATCTGCGACTTGCCGTTATAAGCGGCACGGGCCAGGAATTTGCGGGACGAGGACAGTACCGTGGCGGTGGCGCCAGGCTTGTTTTTCTCTGCCGGACGCCCGTCGACGCGCTCGATGGCGGACAGGTAGATATAGGGGTCGCCGGCAAGGATGGACTTCTCCTTGCCCTGTTTGATGATGATTGTAAGCATGGGCGAAATGATACAGGAGCGACGCCCTGTCCCCGGCATTTGCATTCTGTTCCTGCGAGGCAGCGTCCTGTCGCACCGGACAGGCGCGCTATCGCCGGCTTCGCTACGATGCAACCATCGAACAATGATTCACAGAGGAGAAACAAGATGAAGATGTCTGCCGCAATGCGCAACGCCCTGGTCGCCGCTTCCGTTTTTGCAGTTGCCGCCCCGGTCGCGGTGGTGTCGGCCGCCCCGCTGGGCTGGTTTGCCGGCGAACGAGTGCAGGGCAATGGCAAAGTCTTGAAGCAGGCACGCGAAGCGGCCAACTTCACCGGCCTCGGCCTGGGCTTGCCGGGCAGCGTCGAAGTCCGCATCGGCAATACCGAAAGTGTCAGCATTGAATCGGATGACAATATCCTGCCGCTGATCGAAACCGTGGTGGAAGACGGTACCCTGCAGATCCGCCCGGTTCGCCCTAACCTGCAGTTCGATACCCGTAACCTGAAGGTTGTCATCACTGCAAAGAAACTGGAACGCATTTCGGTCGGCGGCTCCGGCTCGGTTGATGCGGAAGGCCTGCGCGGCGGCAAGCTGTCCTTCAACGTTGGCGGGTCGGGCTCGATGAACCTGCGCAATATCGAAGGCGAATCGGTGACCGTTTCCCTTGGTGGCAGCGGCAATCTGAAAGCGACCGGTTCGGCAGATAAGTTGAAAGTGTCGATTGGCGGCTCGGGCAAGGTCAGCACCGGACAGTTGGCGACGCGTGAAGCAGCAGTCAGCATCGGCGGCTCGGGCCAGGCTGTGGTATGGGCCAAGCAATCGCTGTCCGTCAGCGTGGCGGGCTCTGGCGACGTGAGCTATTACGGCGAGCCGCAACTGACCAAAAGCGTCATGGGGTCCGGCAGCGTCAAGCGCCTTGCTGGCGCCCCGAACTGATCAGCAGTTTGTCCCGGCCCGTGTCGCCACAAGCGTCACGGGCCATCTTTCCCCAGAAATTCTTCCAAATTCTCGCCAGCGATCAGTTTGCCCCACCAACTTTCCAGCTGTCCCCTATCGGCGCAGGCGATCCGCGCCTCGAAGTGCTTCCCGCCACCGCGCTGCTTACCTGCCTTGCTGAGTATTTCCCGAAACGCTTCAATTCGCCCTTCTTCTCGACCTTCTTCCCGGCCTTCTTCTCGTCCTTCTTCTCGTCCTTCTTCCCGGCCTTCTTTTCGCCCTTCGCGTTTCGCTTCCATTCGCGCTTCGACCACCCGCCTGAACTCGGGTATATCCTTAGCCGCGTTATAAACATCGAGGATATATTGCTGGATGAGGGCATGTTCCTCCGCGGTAAAATCTTTTCGACCTGCTTCATTCCCACGTTCACTCATGATTGCCTCCTGGTTGGCACCAAAATGCGCCAGACGCTCATTGGCTACCTTTAATACGTCCCGCCGTAGCCCTTCGCTTGCCGTTGGCCATGCTAACAATACATTTTGCGATCGCACCACATCAGCAAGTGTGTCAGCGCGCACCATTCGGATAACGTCACCGATGATGGAATTGCCAGCCGACTCTTCGTCTATCAGCACATACACTTTTCCATCCTGCAATGGTTTTAGCCACTCGAGGCCCACAGCATCGGCCGAGGCCCACTTGCGACGTCCCGAGTAGACTACGACCGGCAAGAGGTTCAAAGGTTCCGCATTTTTATGCTGGGCGTACAGGTCCTGCGACAGCAGGCCTGAATAGACTCGCATCCTTTGGTTTTGGTGTAGCGCAAAGGAAAACGCCCCAGCGGGGCGTTGCTCACTGGGATCAGAGGTCGAACTTGAGGTCAGCGCTGACGGTGCGCTGGGCATATGGGTGGAAAGCCCAGTATTTTTCACCACTCAGGTTGTCGATCCCGATCGAAGCAGTCCACTGCCGATTGAGGCGGTAGCGCAGGCGCACATCGGCGACCAGGTAGTCCGACACGCCCATATACGTCGCGCCATTCGAATCGCTGTTATCAAGTGTGCCGAATTGCTTGCCGCTATAACGCACGCCGAACGTGGCGGTCCAGTGCTGGCCGACATGGTAAGTCGCCAGCGCATTCGCGCGCCACTTCGGCACGCGTGGTTGCCGCTTGCCGACGCTGGAAGGCATGGCATCGTTCGACACGATCTTGGAATCCGCATAAGTAAGGCTGCTTTGCAGCGTCAGCCCGTGCGTCAGGACATCATCGGCCTGTTGCGACAGCTCCAGCCCGCGCGTGCGGATCTTGCCCACATTTTGCACGGTATTCACTGTCGCAGTCAGCGGCTGCGAATACAGCGCATCGCGCGTGATTTCGCCAAACAGCGTGGCGCGCACGCTGCCTTGGGCTGTCATGTGCTCCGCCGTCAGCTCGCTGGTCCACGACCGTTCGGCGCGCAGGTTCGGGTCAGTGTTGACGATCTGGTCGTCAACAATCGAACCTTGGAACAGCTCCGCCGCCGTCGGATTGCGCACAGCACGGCCGGCGGACGCCTTCAAAGTCCAGGCCTCGCCCGCGCGCCATGCCAGCGCCGCCTTGGGCGACCAGGCCTGTTCGCGGCGGTCGGTGAAAGGCAGCAGCTTGCCAACGGCACCCGAGATTTCGCCGCCATACGCGCGCCAGGTTTCGTGCCTCAGGCCGAGCGTCGCCTTCCATGCCGGCGACAGCCGCCAGGTATCCTGCGCATACAGGCTTTCCAGCCGCGTATTGCCGTTGAAGGTCGACACATGCTTGCCGCCTTCGCCCGATATCCAGTCCGTCACGCTCGTCACATGCGTGCGTAGCTTGGCGCTCTCGCGCTGCACGCCAAACTCCACCTGATGCGAGATGCCTGCGCGCCAGTTGCCGCGCAACGCCAGCGTATTCCAGCCGCTGCCTCCCATATCGGTCAGGTTGCCCTGCCCGCCTCCGGTCGGCACGCGCGCCAGGTCGCGCGAATAGTCGTAAGCGCTGTCGGCAATCTCCCAGTTGAAACTGCCGCGCCCATACGTCTTCAAGGACAGTCCGTGCATTACATGCTCAAGGTCGGCGCGGGCGCCGGCAAAGTCGGAAGGCAGCAGCGTAAAGCGTTTCCCGCCGATGTTAATCGCGCCGCTCGTCACGCTATTGCCGACGCCATCACGCAAATACGATTCGGCACTGCGCACAACGTCGTTCTGCCACCAGCCCAACGTATAGCTGGCGCGAAGCGTTGGTGAAAGGTCGTAAGCCAGCTTCACCTTGACATGGTCCTGCACCGTGTTCACCTGGCCGGTGCTGCCCAGGATGTACCAGTCCTTGCCGGAAGGGTTACGGTCTGCGATTGCGCCTGTCACCGGCACCCCGGACGGCTCGCCTGCCTTTGGCGTGACGCCGGCGGAAAGCAACTTGTTGGCGAACGCAATCGGCTGGCCGTCGCTGTCGAGGCGCGACAGATTCACCCACCAGGACAGTGCGCCTGCACGGTCGCCCAGCGAGGCGCTGTACTGCCGGCCGGTATGGCGCGAATCGGTCGCGTACTGCTCGAAATCCTGGCCGACCCACGACAGCTTGGCATGCGCCTCCAGCTTGCTCGGCATGCGCGTCTGGAAATCCACCACTGCGCCGACCGAATTACCGGCGTACGCCGCTGAAAACGGGCCGTACAGCACGTCGACGCGTTCGATCTCCTCCGGCGTCACCAGGCCCCAGCGCGGCGTGTACGTCGCACCGTTCCCCAGCAGGTTGGACAACAGGATGCCATCGGCATACACCAGCGAGCGAGCGCTATTGCCGGTACCGGAAGCACGGCTGGCCAGCACAGCATGGTCATAGTCCCCGATAAAGCGCTTGCGCACGTTCAGGCTTGGCAGGTATTTCAACGCATCCTCACTGTCGAAGGCGTTGATGCGGTCTTCCACCTGCGCGCCGGTAATGCCCTCAATGGTGGTCGGGATCTGTGTCGGCAGCGATGTCGGGCGTCCACCATTGATCGTCACCACGTGGTCTGCCTGCGCCGGGCAAGCGAAGCCCATCGCCGCCAGCATTGCGGCCAGCGGTTTGTATTGGAGTTTCATGATCGATCCTTAGCGCGTTTCGCGGACGACGTCCCGGTCCGCAGTGCCGATCTGGTAGCTGCCCGCAGCAAACGCGCGCTGCTCTAGCGAGATATGGGCGTGCGCCGACGTTGCCGCGAGCAGTGCTGCGGCAATCAGGTATTTTTTCATGGTCGGCTCCTTAGTGCTTGGGAGCAGTGTAAGAAAGCGGCTTGACCGGTACTTGTACTTCCACCGTCTCGCGCTTCTTGCCCTTGTTCTCGATCACCAGCGTCATGGGGACGGTGTCGCCTGCCTTCATTTGGCGCTTCAGGTCCATCATCATGATGTGGTAGCCACCGGACGCCAGCGCCACCGGCTTGCCGGCCGGAAGGTCAAGGCTTTCAACGGCCGACATCATCATTCGGTCGCCCTGCATCGACATCTGGTGGATTTCGATAATGCCTGCAGCCGGCGAACGAACTTCAACCAGGCGCGCATCCTGTTTGGAGACCAGCTCCATGAATGCGCCGGTCGCCTGGGCGGCCGGAACCGTCGCGCGAATCCATGGTTCACGCACGGTAACTTGTGCCGCAGCGGATGCGGCGAAGGCGATCGACATTGCGAGCGCGAAGAACTGCTTTTTCATTTATCACTCCTTGATTCGTTAAATGGGGGACGAAATCAGGCGTGTGCAGGCGGTCCTCGCGGATTGGACGCCGACCACACCGGCAATGGTTGTGGCGACTGGTAGAACAGGGTTGGGCGCATGGTCGCGCCATCGAGCGGCAGGGGCAACGCAAGGTCGGAAGGAGGCAGGCCAAACCAGCCTGCGTGCGGCAGGCAGTAGGAACAGTCTTCCATGTTCATCTGCGCCATCGGTTGCGCCGGGGACTGCGCTTTGCTGCGATCGGTCACGGCGACGAAGGTGGCGTAATCGAGTTCGCCGATGCCCGTCACGCGCGTGCCGTCGTTCAGGCAAATCTCCCACGTGCGAGGCTTGCCGTTCACCGCATGCGAAATCGCCGGGGCGAGCGCATTCATCAGGATGGCAAAGCACGCGATCCAGATCCAGCGCAGGCGGGTTGACGATTTCATATGCATGGCGGGCATTATAGCCTAGCGCGGTGCTTCCATTTGCGCAGCCAGCTCGCGCGCGGCACGCCATCTGCTGGCGGGGGAAGGATGGTCGAAACGCTCGAAATTGGGATAGTGGCTATGCTTTGCCAGCTTACGGAAATACCCCACCAGCGATTGCGGCGACCAACCGGCACGCGCGGCAAACAGCAAGCCTTCGCGGTCGGCTTCCATCTCCTGCTGCTGGTTGAAGCCCGCCAGCTTGCGCATCAGCGCCTCATCGTGGTCGATATCGTGTTCAAACTCGGCGTACGGCTGCGTCGCGCGCGC
>Ga0209129_1001923_pt1 | contig 10903 bp, 10 predicted proteins | sample AraplaMF_Col_mMS_FD_184257 | JGI IMG/M metagenome (GOLD analysis project Ga0209129, IMG submission 184257) | Arabidopsis root microbial communities from the University of North Carolina, USA - plate scrape MF_Col_mMS (SPAdes) (version 3) | ecosystem: Host-associated > Plants > Roots > Endosphere... | reverse complement strand
AGACCAGCGCCTTGCGCTTGCCGTTGACATCAGTGCCGTAAAACAGGATCTGCCCGCCCGAAAGCGACGTCTGCTCGATCTTGAAGCCAAGCGGCAGCGAAGCCGTTACCGACACCGGCGCGTCCGAAGGCACGCCCGAAGAGTTTGTCGATGCGGCGGCCTGGGATGGCTCCGTGCGCGTCACCTTGTAGACAACGGCACCGAAGACCGCCATAAGGCTCACGAACATGATGGCGCCCGAGACGATCTGCAGGCGAACCATCTTGCGCCGGACATTTTCCATAGCCGGGTCGAGGGGCTTTTCTTCCTGCTCATCGTCAGCTGGCTCGAATTTCGTCATCTATGGCGTCCCGTTCTAAAAATACGTCGGAGAAGAAGCGTCTTGAGCGACCCCTTTAAACAAGCAGATGACAATAGAAAAGTCCTGACCGCTGACGAGACCGCCGAAGGCCGCCTGGACGCCTGGCTGACAGCACAGGTCGGCGAGGAGTTTTCCCGCAGCCGCATCAAGGCGCTGATCAAGGATGGCCAGGTCCTTTTGAAGGGCGCACCGGTTACCGATCCGCAACGAAAGGTGCGAGCCGGCGACAGCTACGAGATCACCTTGCCGGAGCCCGAAGATCCGGCGCCAAAGGGCGAGAATATCCCGCTCGATATCCTCTATGAGGATGAAGACGTCATCGTCATTTCCAAGCCGGCCGGCCTCGTCGTCCATCCCGGCCCCGGCAACTGGACGGGCACGCTCGTCAACGCGCTGATCCACCATTGCGGCGACACCCTCTCAGGCATTGGCGGCGTGCGGCGCCCTGGCATCGTTCACCGCCTCGACAAGGATACGACCGGTGTCATGGTCGTCGCCAAGAACGATATGGCACATCGCCATCTCTCGCTGCAGTTTGCCGATCACGGCCGCACCATGCCGCTGGAACGCGCCTATCAGGCGATCGTCTGGGGGCGTCCACGCTCGCTCTCGGGAACGATCGACGCGCCGCTCGGCCGTGCCACCGGCGATCGCACCCGCCGCGCCGTCAAGCGCCCCGAAAACGAGAGCGCCGACGAGGCGATTACCCATTACGAAGTGCTCGAGCGCTTCCATGAAAGCCCGGACGCGAGCGCGCTTGCCTCCCTCGTCGAATGCCACCTGGAAACCGGCCGCACGCACCAGATCCGCGTCCACATGGCACACATCGGCCATCCGCTGCTGGGCGATGCCGTCTACGGCGCCGGCTTCCGGACCAAGGCCAATCTTCTGCCTGATGAGGCCCGCAGGATCGTCAAGGCGTTCGACCGCCAGGCGCTGCATGCCTACATGCTGCAATTCGAGCATCCGCGCACAGGCAAGGTGATGCATTTCGAAGTACCGCTGCCCGATGACATGGTGGAGCTCGCTGACGCCTTGCGCGGATGAGCGATGGTCGCCGTTACTTTTTGGAGCCGGCGCCCAGAACCCGATGCGTGGCATTATCGAGAGCGTGGCTGGTGTCGCGCCCGTCCTGTGCAAGTCCCCTTGCAGTGTTGCCGCAGGATGTAAGAGCAGCGGAAAGCGAAAGCAGCAGTATGGCGGCAAAGGCTGGTCTGATCATCTGGTTCCCCTCATGAAAGCGCCCGGCGCAAGAGTGCCGACGCCACCGGAAAAATGCGGCAGCAGCCAGTAAAATCAATGCCTCCGGCTCACTCTGGCCGAGCCCGGATAACGCCCTCGTGAACGCCGGGGCGACCTTGAATCCCTGTTTCGCCATACTTATCTGTACATAGACTTATTGCGGGCTTGGAGAGAGCCGCATGTCCCGGTTTGCCTTTAGCGCGAGGGCGCGTTCCATCGGGAACCGGAATCCATATAAGGAGGGTGCATCATGGCCCGAAATAACTTGCCGTCCATTACCGCCGGCGAAGCCGGTCTCAATCGTTACCTCGACGAAATCCGTAAATTCCCGATGCTGGAGCCGCAGGAAGAGTACATGCTCGCCAAGCGTTACTCAGAACACGGCGATCGCGATGCAGCACACAGGCTCGTCACCAGCCACCTTCGCCTTGTTGCGAAGATCGCCATGGGCTATCGCGGCTACGGCCTGCCGATCGGTGAAGTCGTGTCCGAAGGTAACGTCGGCCTCATGCAGGCCGTCAAGAAGTTCGATCCGGAACGCGGTTTCCGTCTTGCCACCTATGCAATGTGGTGGATCAAGGCCTCGATCCAGGAATATATCCTGCGCTCATGGTCTCTGGTGAAGATGGGTACGACAGCGAACCAGAAGCGTCTGTTCTTCAACCTGCGCCGCCTGAAGGGCCGTATCCAGGCCATCGATGACGGCGACCTGAAGCCGGAGCACGTAACCGAGATCGCGACAAAGCTGAACGTCTCCGAGGAAGAGGTCGTTTCGATGAACCGCCGCCTTTCCGGCGACGCATCGCTGAACGCTCCCATCAAGGCCTCAGAAGGTGATAGCGGCCAGTGGCAGGATTGGCTCGTGGACGACCACGACAGCCAGGAGGACGTGCTGATCGAGCAGGATGAGCTCGATACCCGTCGCCGCATGCTGTCGAAGGCCATGAGCGTGCTGAACGACCGCGAACGCCGCATCTTCGAGGCCCGCCGCCTCGCCGAAGATCCGGTGACGCTGGAAGACCTTTCGGCCGAATTCGACATCAGCCGCGAGCGCGTCCGCCAGATCGAAGTCCGTGCCTTTGAAAAGGTGCAGGATGCGGTCCGCAAGGAAGCGCTGGAGCGTGCCAAGGCAGTGCGTGTGGTCGAAGCCACCGCATAAGCTGGTTCGTCATTCGAAATCAGAAAGGCGGGTCCTTGCGGCCCGCCTTTTATTTTGCGTGATTTCCGAGGTTCGGGGCGACTGGCCTTACTGGCTTGTCGAGAGGTCTCCGAGCGCCGTCCATTCCTTGATTGCCGTGTTGAACGCATCTCCGCCTGTGGCGCCCTTCTGCATGGTCAAAAGCGCACGGCGGCCGTTGCGATAGGTGATCGGAATGTCGATCCAGTCACGTGTGGCAAGCAGGTCCAGGTTGGCCTTGCGCGCATCCGGATAGTCATTCAGCGCGATCATGTGGAAATCGTCGGTGATCTTGGCCGGCACTGCGATCAACGGATCGCCGCGATCCTGCTCCGTACGCTTCATCGAGATGCGCTGAACGCTGTCGATGCTGCCGCCTTCGAAATTCGGCGGAACGGAGAAGACGATTTCAACGAGATGGCTTGCGGGCAGAGACGGGTCGGAATTGCGCTTGAAGGTCACCAGCGCCGAAAGATTGCGCTCCGGCACGGTGACGTTGCCTTGCACGGTCGCTTCCTGGCGGCCATCCTGTCCTGCTTCATGCTGCACGGTCCAGACGACCGAACCCTGGATCGCCGTCGGCGAGCTTTCACCGATCCGCTCTTCATAGAGGAACATCTTTTCCGTAGCGCCGATCGGCGTGTTCTGCGCAGCAGGTGCGGCTGCGGGACCATTCGGCGTCAGGTTTTCCGCCGGCGCAGCATCGGACTGGACGCTCGGCGAGCTGGTATCGGCTGCGGCGACGTTCTGCTCGGCAACCGACTTACCTTCCGCCGTCGGCGTTCCCGGTACTGCGGCCGGACCGTTATCGACTTCGGTACCATCTGCGAGCAGCCGCTGGGTGAACTTGCTATTGGCAGCCGAACCGTCCAGCGAGGCAACCTCCTGGTTGGGTCGCGCCGGCGGTGTTGTAGCACTGTGATCTGGCGACTGGGTCGTGGCCGGCGCGCTGTTTTGCTGCGCCGGAGGTGTCGCCGCCGGCGTTGCCGTATCATCACGCGCCGCCTGTGACGGTGCGGAACTGACGAGACCGTCGACCATTTCCATCACCGCCTGGCGGTTCATCCAGCCGGCATAGGCGCCGCCGCCAAGGATGCCCAGCGTCACAAGGATGGCCAGGATCGTGCCGATGCCGAAGCGGCGGCGCTTGGGCTCCATGCGGAAGCTCTTGCCCTGCAGCTTGGAAGCGACGATCTGGTCCAGATCCATCGGCGGATTGCTGTCATCGTCATCGGCGGCAGCATTGCGGCGGTCGTAGCCACGCAGCGCACGCGCCTCGCGCCAGTCTTCGCTCGGCGTCGCGGCCGGTGCGGGAGCTGCAGAAGCGGAACCATTGCCGGCATGCACTTCCGCAAAGATATCGACGTCGTCGAAATGCGCGGAAGCTGGTGTCTTCTTGTCCGTGCCTGCCTCGATCGGCGGCAGGTCGTCGAAAGCGGCAGCTTCCCAGGAGAAGTTTTCCTTGGCTGCCGGCATGACGGCCGGCGAACCACCATTTCCGAGCGTCGAGATTTCATCGAAAGCGCGTGCCGAAGCATCGGCGGGAACGGCAGGCGTGGTCTCGGCATAGGAATGGAGCTCTTCGCGCGCCCATTCGGTCTCGGCCTCCTGCGGCAAAGGTGCGGGCGTGTCGGCAGCCGGCTCGGACCACATGCGATCGAAATGCGCTGCTGCATCCACTGCAACCGGTTCTTCGCGCGCGTGCTCGATGAAGTCGCTGGTTTGCGCCTGCGATTGCGGCTCGAAATCGGCCATCGGCTCAACGAGTCGATTGGACGCACGGTCTAGGCCGCGCGAAGCCGGCTGATGATCGTCCTCGCGCTGAAGCTCCTCTTCAACCTCATGGGTGGTTTCGGCCACCGGCTCGGCAGCGACCTCTTCAGGCCGGCCTTCCGCTGGATAATATTCTTCCGCCGGCTCATGACGGCTCTCGGGCTCGGCATGAACCTCTGCCTGCTCCGGGGCACGCCATTCTTCTGCAGGCGCTTCTTCCTCATGAGGCGGATGCCATTCAGCATGTTCGGGCACCACCTCCTCGGCGGGAGCGGCCGCCTGAACGACCTCTTCCGGCTCGGCAGGCTGCTCACTGGCGGTATCTTCTACGCCCTGCTGCTCATCGCTCTCGTAGACAGGTGTCTCGGCAACGGGAGCCGCCTCTGCGACAGGTTCATGCTCTGACGCAGGCTCTTCGTGGATTTCGGGTTCCGGAGCGGCTGCAATCGGTTCGTCGATCGGCCCCGCTTCTGAATGTTCGCCCTCGACTTCGCGGATCGCGGCCTCGAGCTTTTCAAGCTGGCGCTGCAGCATGGCTTCCGGCGGACGCGGCTTCATGTTCTCGAGCTGCCGCTGCACCGCGCCGCGCGCACGCTCGTAGACCTTCACCCGCATCTCGGGGGTATTTTCAGACAGGCCGTCGACCGCCCGCCGAATAACTGCAATAAAATCCGCCATCAGTACTTTCTCAAGAAGTCCGGCATACTCCCGAACGGTCGCCTTAAGTGACCCGCGACATTAATCCTCAAACGGATCGGTCACAAGTATGGTGTCGTCACGCTCGGGGCTGGTGGAAAGAAGCGCGACCGGCGCTCCGATCAGCTCTTCGACCTGGCGAACATACTTGATCGCCTGCGCCGGCAGATCCGCCCAACTGCGAGCGCCGACCGTCGATTCCTTCCAGCCTTCCAGCGTGACGTAGATCGGCTCGACACGAGCCTGAGCCGCCTGGCTTGCCGGAAGATGGTCGATCTGCTCGCCGTCGAGCATGTAGCCGACGCATATCTTCAGTTCATCAAGGCCATCGAGCACGTCGAGCTTGGTGAGTGCGATGCCGCTGATGCCGTTGGTGGCGACCGACTGGCGTACGAGTGCAGCGTCGAACCAGCCGCAACGGCGCTTGCGGCCCGTCACCGTGCCGAATTCATGGCCCTTCTCGCCGAGGAACTGACCGATCTCGTCCGTCAGTTCGGTCGGGAACGGACCTTCGCCGACGCGCGTCGTATAGGCCTTGGTGATGCCGAGGATATAGCCGAGCGAACCCGGACCCATGCCCGAACCGGCAGCGGCCTGACCGGCCACCGTGTTCGACGATGTCACGAAGGGATAGGTGCCGTGATCGATATCGAGCAGGCTGCCCTGCGCGCCTTCGAAGAGGATACGAGCGCCCTTGCGGCGCTCTCTGTCGAGGAACAGCCAGACCGTATCCCGGAAAGGCAGCACGCGGTCGGCGATCGAGGTCAGTTCGTCCATGATCGTCTGATGGCTGACCTCGGCAACGCCGAGACCGCGGCGAAGTGCGTTGTGGTGCGTCAGGATGCGGTCGACCTTGCCAGGCAAGGCTTCGAGGTCCGCAAGATCCATGACGCGGATGGCGCGGCGGCCGACCTTGTCTTCATAGGCCGGGCCGATGCCGCGGCGGGTCGTGCCGATCTTGGTGCCGCTGTTGGAGGCGGCATCTTCGCGATAGGCATCAAGCTCGCGGTGCAGGGAAAGGATGAGGGTGGCATTGTCGGCGATGCGCAGGTTCTCGGGCGTGACCTTCACCCCCTGCGCTTCCAGCCGGCCGATCTCGGCGATCAGCGCATGCGGATCGACGACGACACCATTGCCGATGACGGCCATCTTGCCGGGGCGCACGACGCCGGAGGGCAGCAGCGAGAGCTTGTAGCTCGTGCCGTCGATCACGAGCGTATGTCCGGCATTATGTCCGCCCTGATAGCGCACAACGATGTCAGCACGTTCCGAAAGCCAATCGACAATCTTGCCCTTGCCTTCGTCACCCCACTGCGAACCGACCACGACTACGTTCGTCATCAAACTCTTCCTGTTACCGGCGGAGAACCGCACACCTGCTCAAACCCGCGCATCTATAAAGCTTTGTTTTTGGGAAAGCGACCCTGTTATCACCGCAGATTCGGCTTTTTACGTGACAAATCAGCCGCCGGCAGGCTAAGCCCGCTCACAAAAGCCCGCCAGCGACGACAAAGACGGAAAGAGCACCCTTGCAAGCAACAGCCTATATCTGCCTCGTCATTGCAACTCTCTGCTGGGGCGGCAATGCGGTCGCGGGCAAGCTGGCGCTCGGCCACGTCAGCCCGATGATGCTGACCTTCCTGCGCTGGTTCCTGGCTGTCGTGCTGATCGGCGCCATTTCACTGCCGCAGTTGCGGAAGGACTGGCCGGTGGTGCGCAAGAACCTGCCTCTCCTCTTCTTCTACGGCGTGATCGGCTACACGACCTTCAATGCCATGCTCTATTCGGCCGTGCAGTACACGACGGCAATCAATGTCGCGATCGAGCAGGCCGGCATTCCCATGCTGATCTTCCTGCTGAATTTCGTCTTTTTCCGCACCGGCGTTTCGCTGGCACAGGTTGTTGGCTTCGGCATGACGCTTATCGGCGTGGCGCTGACGGCAGCACATGGCAATCTCGAAACTCTGCTGCAGCTTAGTCTGAACCGCGGCGATGGCTTGATGCTGATCGCCGTCGCCGCCTATGCCGTCTATACGATTTTCCTGAGATGGAAGCCTGTCGTTGACTGGCGCACACTGATGGCGGTCCCGGCTCTCGGCGCAGCGCTGACCGCATTGCCTCTCCTTTTGTGGGAGACTTCGCGCGGCACCGTCCAGTGGCCTGACGGTGAGGGCTGGGCGATCGCCGTCTACACGGCAATCTTCGCCTCGCTGCTCGCGCAGATACTTTATATCAGGGGTGTCGAGGAAATAGGCGCCAATCGCGCCGGCCTGTTCATCAATCTGGTCCCGGTTTTCGGCACGCTGCTCTCTGTCGCCCTGCTCGGCGAAACGCTGCAGCTTTTCCACATGATTGCGCTGGTACTGACACTCGGCGGCATCGCCATCGCCGAAAAGGGCCGCCCGAAAACGGCCGCGCCCACCGTACCGGCTTCGCCGGTCGACTAACCGAGCTCCAGCGTCGTCACACCATAGACGTTCTTCAGCTGGATTCCCGGCGCCGGGCCGCGATACATGCGCGCGGTTTCCATGACGGGTTCGAGCCCTACGCTTTCGGCAAGCGCAATCGCCTCGGAATTGACGGCGGGTATATCGATATAGATCGAGGCACCATGTGCCTGGGGAATGAGGCCTGCCAGAAGGGCGGCGGCGCTATCCGTATCATTGGCAAAAAGCGGACCGATCTTGTAGCCCTCGTAACAGCGGCGGATCGTGCCGTAACCGCGGATCTTGCCGCTCTTGCGCACGACGACCGAGCCGCGTCCCTTTCGCGCCGTGCACCAGGCGGCAAGGAAAGCCGCACGGGGCTGCGGGAAAATGCCGCTGTCGTAGCGTAGCAGGCCTTCGAGCCGTGCATCCGGTACCGGCTGCGCGACGAGTGACGAATCCGGCACCGATGTCGGGACGCCGCCATAACGAATCGTGTTGTAGGCGACCTCGAAACCGGCCTTGCGATAGGCTGCCTGCTGGGCCGCAACGCCATCGAGGCCAATCGTACGGTCTTCGGCCGAAGCGATGCCGGCGTTCCAGATCGCCTTGCCGAAGCCCCGGCCGCGGAAATCGGGATGCACGATGTAGAGACCGAGGAAGGCGAAATTGTCGCCATATTTGACGACCGAGATGGAGCCGACCGGCACCTCACCGATGGCGCCCACGAAAAATCCGGAGGGATCAGCCTCGTGGAATGCGATCGCATCGTCGAGGCCGGGATTCCAGCCCTCCTGACGTGCCCATTCCAGCGCAAGCTCCAGTTCGCCGGGCCGCATGGAACGAACGGCAAATTCCGAATTCATGCAACCTTCCCAGATTGAAACCCGCAAGTCCATTCAGTCATGCGCCAAGCAACCGTCAAGTCGATTGTCCCTGCGCTCAGACCGGTCATGATGAACTCACGTTCACGGCTTGAACGATGCGTGTCGTCGTTTTGAAATGCAATGCAAAAGAACTTCGATCTCGCCTTACCATGAAACAATGTAATTGCAATCTCAAGAAAATTACTACACCCGCAGGATCCTTCCGGCGGGTGCAGACCAAATGACGCCAGGATCCGGTTTTCAGGCCTTAGCGCAGAAACGGACCCAGCGCTTCGGCAGTGCCGATGGTCTGGGCAGCGTGGCTGAGAACGCTGTCGAAAACGAAGCCGACGACGATGGTCAGCTGCTGCGAATAGGCCTTGAGCTGATAGCCCTCACCTTCGACCTGTGCCGGAGCGCTCAGGGCAAAAGGCATGTTCGGGCGGACGAAACCGGCGCTCGTCGTCAACGGCTCCTCCGGCAGGTGGCCGATGGCAGAAGTGTACATCAGATCACGGCCGAAACCGCCCGGGCCAAAGGCGAAAGCCGGCTGGCCCGCAGCCGATATCGTGATTGCGAGCGTTGCGGCAAGAAGAAGTCTGCTCATCTCAAGTCCCCGTTTTCAGCCGGCCGGCAATTTCTGCCTGGCCGCAGCGCCGGTCGCATCTGTCCATGCCCGGCCGCTTTCATGAGGATCACTCTACATGCCAGTATTTGCAGGCTTTTTAAGCAGATCCGTACAATTTTATTGAAACGCGACTTTTTAGACTGTGCCTGTTCGGGCAGGAAACAATCTTTACCATACGCCTTGACGGTATCTTCGCATCCTTACTTTTAAGGTGCCTCAAAACGAAACAGGGGCAAAAACGATGCACGAAGTTCCAGTCAAATCCAGGATTATCCAGAACGTCTATTTCAGCCAGGAAGACGGGCGACTGCGCATCTGCTTCCGCAACGGCGAAGAGCGTCTCTTCGAAGGCGTGCCGGCCGCCGATGTGAGCACGATGGTGAAGGCGCCTTCGCCGGGCCAGTATTATATTGACCGGATCAGAACGCGGTATCGCCGTATCGCGGCCTGACAGGCTTCGATCGCTCCACCGGAGCGGGCTTAAATCGATTGTGTCACGCTCCGGTCGAGATCGATTGCCACATCAGCGCGAGCCTTATAAATGATGACTTCCATTGTCCGAGGTCTCGCGAACTGACGATGCCATCGTCCGATCAGAACATGAAACTGGCGCCGCAGCCGAAAAAGGGCCGCGCCGTCATGTGGCTGCTGATTGTTCTGTCCCTTTCCATTGTTGGCGCAACGGTGCTGCTGTCGAACAACATGCGGCACCTGAAGTCGCTGGCCCACTCCTTCGGCATAGAGCTTTTCCCGCCCGCGCCACCTCCGCCTCCCCCGCCGCCCAAGGTCTTCCGCCGTACCGAACCGGTCAGCATCAAGATCGCACCGCGCATGTTCGATCTGCCACAGCCGGCACTTGCGAGTGTTTTCCTGCGCACCTGGCGGATTTCCGGCCCGGCCATGTGCGAAGCGCTGCGCTCGGCCGGTATCGAAACCAGCGAATGGAAGGAAACAGCTTTCAATTCCGATACGTTCGAATGCTCCCACGAACAGATTTTCAAGAAAGATAAGGATCACATCGTCAGCTCGCTTTTTCTTGTCGTTCGGGGCAACGGCAACGGTGCGATATCGAGCATGCGCGTGAAATTGGTCGGCCCGGCGACCAACAGCGACGGGCAGCTCGATGCGGGAACGATGCGCATCTTTGAGACCATGCTGACGCAGCCGGCCTGGCTCGATTTTCATGATACGCTGGCGGCAATCCGCAATCTCAAGGATGTGAAGGAGGAAGGCTTCGGCGCGCTCATCAACTTCACCCAGGAATTTTCGCGGCCAGGCGCCTTCAACTTCACGCTCCTGCTTCAGGAGACCTCCCCCCAACAGCGCCGCACGAAGGATTACTTCTCCCCCAAGACCTGGCTGCCCGCGCCCGATCCCTCATGGCAGGTGCCGGAACTCATTTTCTGGCGACGCGCGTAATTACCTTACGCTGGCAACGAAGTGCGACCGGGGCGTGCCATTGAGCAGACCGGCGAGATCCTGGCCGTCCCGTCGGCAACTCACCATGAACAGTCTCGGCGCCAGCGCCTTGCGGCTGCATTCGATGAAGCTGCGGCGCAAGGCAATCCGCAGCAGGCCTGCCGCGTTCTGGCCGCAGGCAAGGCGCCGACCCTGGAGATCTGCACATAGCGCCCGCGGAGCGACCCGCGTGACGCCGGCAATGACGAAAGTATCGCCCTTCAAGGAGAAGGTTGCATTGTCGATGACCTTCAGGGACGGACCGGCAGAAAACTT
>Ga0209129_1001873_pt1 | contig 11100 bp, 21 predicted proteins | sample AraplaMF_Col_mMS_FD_184257 | JGI IMG/M metagenome (GOLD analysis project Ga0209129, IMG submission 184257) | Arabidopsis root microbial communities from the University of North Carolina, USA - plate scrape MF_Col_mMS (SPAdes) (version 3) | ecosystem: Host-associated > Plants > Roots > Endosphere... | reverse complement strand
TTGATTGCGTCTGCCGCCTCGCCGAGAACCTCGTCCTCCTGCTGTGAGTGTGGCAGCGCCGCTCCGATTGCGGCACCGACCGCAAATGCCAGAGCGCCACCGACGAGAGGCTGATCGCGGAAGTGGGAGAGGATGGCATCGTTCAATCGGCCCGATTGCTCTCGCAGTGCCGTTCCCGTGGATGTTGCGGTACTCGATATCGATCCCGCGGCGTCGCCAATTGACTGCGCGGCGCCGCCAACGGCGTCCTTGACGGTGCTCCACGTATCGGACGCCCAGCCGAGAGAGGCATCGAGTATCGACCCGGCTTCATCGCGAATGGCCGACACGCGTTCGCCAGCGGCATCTGAGAAGCCGCGATAAGCCTTTCCGGTCGAATCGAGAAAATCGCCGGCGCGCCGGCCCGTTTCATCCGTCAATGCCTTGAACCGCTCTCCGGCCTCGTCGGTAAAATGGCTGTAGCGTACCCCGCCAATCTCCTCCGGCGGCCCCACCCGCCTGATCGTTCCGCGGGCGGGATAGAGAGGCAGGTTCTGTCTGTCGACGGCTGCTGGGGTCTGTTGCGATGCCGTTCCCTGCTTGGCGACGAGCCAGGCCAGGCTGACGCCCATCAAGGCGACAGGCAAGGGATTGGCCTTAACCGCTTTTCCAAGATTGGTGATATAGTCGGCGCCGCCACTGCCCTTTGCATAGGCGATCACCTCGTCAACGAGCTGTCCGGGCGACATGCGCTCCTGGATAGCGTCAATACGGGCTTCGATCCGTTGGCGATCGGTGTCGATCTCGCGTTGCAGGTCGGCCGAAGATTTGTCGGAAGAATGCGCCATTACACTTTCTCCTTAACGATTTCGGCATCGCGACGAAGAGATGCCGTGGTGCGGTCGAGCGTGAGCTCCGTGCCTCGCAGGGCGGTGACGCCCCTGGCGATGAGAAGCCAGGCGATTGCACCGATGACCAAGCCGACGATGACGGCTGCAAGCGCGTTGGCGCTCACCTCACTGATACCGTATCGCGAAAGCACGACTGCCAGCCCGCTTACCAGCGCGCTGAGAAGCACGCCGACGGCACCAATAGCCAGAACGAGACCGATCATCAGGAACTCTACGCCACTCAGGGCCTTCTTGACCTTTTCGGAAACCTCGGTCTTTGCCAGATCGATTTCCTTTCGCAGCAGTCCCGTGACATCGGAGAGAAGACCGCCAATCAATTCCGATAGCGGCGTGTTCTCATTTGCCTTAGCCATTGTTGCTTCCTCCTGATTGACCGGATGCAGTCGGCGTCCTCGACCGTTTTGCCGAGGCGGTTAGAAACCGGCTTGCGACGAGACCGACCAAGGCTGCAGCGCCTAGAAAGGCAACCGGTTCTCTTCGACCGAAATCTTCCGCCATGCCGGCGATCTCACCGAGATCCCTTCCTTCCATGTCGGTGGCGATTGCCTGAATGTCGCGACCGATACGCTTGGCAAAGCGCCCGACATCGCGTTGATCGCCGCTCTCCAGCTCGTCGCCAACTTTCTCGAGCGCACTTGCGATGCCCCCGACCTGCCGTGCTGCAAAGTTTTTCTGATCGACGACCGTCTCCTCGACTTTGCCCATGACGGTCGCCTTGCTTTCCGAGACGGCGTCCCTTGCCTGGTTCAGATCTTCAGATACCTTCTGTTTCAGATCGTTGAGCGACGGCGCCGGCTGTGTAGAGCCTGGCGCATCAGGGTCTCCCGTGGTGCTACGGGTTGTTGGATGATCCTGCGGAGATTTGACATCTTCCGGCATGGTCTTGCTCCCTTTTTGTCTGCTGTTTGGATGTCTACCAACCTCGATCGGACAGGATTGTTCCGGCTTTTCCCGTTTGCGCGGGACCGGTGACGAATGTTGTGCCGCCGTGCGGACCGATTCAGGGAATGCTGAAGAGGCTGTCTAGCGGCTCCAGAACCTCAAAGATCTCGACTGGGTGGCAAGGTCCCTTGTCAGCGGGGACCCGCCTGCTGTGCAATTTTGCAAACCGATCTCGAGAGGCATTCAGCCCCCGCCACAGTTCGCCACACCACATTGTGTGGAAACCTTTTGCGCGCGCCCGCGCCAACCCTCCACCGGCGCCTCGGCCGCGATGGAGCGGCCACAAAGCAGCAGATCAATGAGGAACACCTTATGAGTAAGACTGACTGGCCGAAAGAGCCGCTGACAAACGAGATACTGCAGCAACTGGACCGCATCCTCGAAGATTGGTGTACTGAACATAATTGCGATACGTCGAGTGATCGTGGACAGGCAGCAGCGAGGGCACTCTTTAACTGGTTTGAATTCGGCGTTCGCGATACCGCCGAACTGTCCAAGCTTTTGCGAGAGGAGCAGGTCTAGCCAACGATGAAGCCATGCTCAGGGGCTCGCTCTGCTTCACCTACCCGCCTTGGCCATTCGCTGCACTTCGCGCCACCAACACGGCGAAAGCCATCCCGCAGAGAACCGCTCTCGCGTCTAGACCAGGCTGAATGTTTCCCGCTCCGCTGCACGCGGAGAACGGCTTTCGCGATCTACGCAGTCCGAACGCCGTCTTCCGAGCGCGTGGCCGGAGGTGGCTAATCCCTTATGACCCGACCACCATGCAAACGCCCGCGCGGAACCTCGTTCTCAGCGGCCACTCGAAATAGCGGTTAGCTGCGGCGGCGGGCGACCTCCAAACATCGGAGGGCAAGCTGCCAATTCGCCACCTTGGAGAACCTGCTGTCCCGCGATTAGTTTATCAAGGAAGCCCGCGTCAACGGACCTTCTCGGTCCCGCTCGGTGTTGTCACCATTGTCGGGCCGCCGCCATTTCCCGTGGGGGTGGGATCGCGGTCGCTGGCCTGCGGTGGCCTGCCTGCGCCGGCTGCTGGGTTGTCGTCAAAGGCGTTGGGGCCACTCGGCTGGGAATTGATAGGGTCAGGTTTTGTCGAGGCGGTCGCCTGTGGATCCTTATCGATGCTTTCGCCCCAGAACTCCGAGACGCTCCAAGCTACAGCCGCAAGGGCAAGCGCGCTCACGAGCACGACGAGAACCGGACGACCTCGATGACCCTGTCTTGCCTGCGTTGCACTTTCGGTAATCTGCTCTGCGTCCTTCTGTCGTTCGCCCAAATCCATCACGTGGTCTCCTTGCTTGATGACCTCCTCCAACCCCCGTCGCTCCTGCATGTTCCCCATTCAACCGCATCGACCTTCATGCGACAGGTCGGGAACTTCTGGCCCGCGCCCATGTTAGCGACAGGTCCCATTGATTGAGAGCACCATGAAGATCTTATTCGCTTCCACACTGATCATCATCTCGGCTATCCCGGTAATGGCTGCCGACGACGCAGCGACCAAGCACGCCGCCGATTTCGCCACGAAGGCTGCGCTTTCGAACCAGTTCGAGATCGAAGCTGCCAAGATCGAGATCGCCAAAGGCAAGGCCAGCGACGCCAGGCAGTTCGCTCAGGACATGCTGGTGGATCATGGCAAAGCCGGGCCATTGTTAGCCGAGGCAGCTAGAAAGGACGGCATTGCGCTACCGTCGGAACTCGATAGCGAACATCGTCAGAAAATCGAAGCTCTGCAAAGTGCCGATCCGGAGAACCTGGATCAGGCCTATCTGTCGACACAGGTCACGGCCCATCAGCAAGCGGTTGAACTCTTCGATCGCTTCTCAAAAGACGGTCCGGATGGCGAGCTCAAGAAAACAGCGAACAAAATCTTGCCAGACCTTCACATGCATCTGACGCGCGTTGAGGCTATTGCCTCGAAATAGGTCAACGCGTCCCGGACGAGGGATCGAGAAGCCTTCGTATCGCCGGAGGGGGACTACGACGCGGGATGATCGGGCTTCGAGTCCGCGCCGTTGGAGCCCACATGCAGACCGGTATAATGAGGGTGTCTGCAAAGCGGATTTCCCACGCGGTAGAAGTTGGTGATTCCAAAGGTCACAGCCGAGTCGGGAATACCAGTCTTTTCAGGCAGTTAAGTGACTTCCCTCTCCGCCTGAATGGCCATATAGGAAGGGGCGGGTGAGCAGTAAACCGAAGTTTCCTTTCGCCGCCCCACGGCAGCGCCCAGGTCATTCCGACCCGTCCTTGCCTCTGGCGATTTCTTGAGTTGGAGCCATCTCATGGTTCGATTTACAAGCGAGATCCTGTCATCGAACATCGGCCCGCCGCTTACCATCGCTGCTTTGGCTGCGATCGCCGGTCACCACCTTGGGCGGCAAGCTCCTCTGGTCTGTGTCGCACCCTCACCACAGCAGCGTAGTTCCCTGCGCCCTCTGCTTTTCGCCCTTTGGTGCGCCACCGTACGCAACAGCCTTCGCTAGCGGCCTGATATAGACACAACTACCTATGGAGCATAGCGTCACAAAACCGACAGCCATCTATCTGCAGGCGCTGACGGCTGAGGGTTCCTACGCGCTCTCGCTTGCTAAAAAAGGAGGGCGACCATGCTTCAGGAACGCCCGTTCCCAATCAACGACGAACTGATGAAAATAGGACGACGCTATTTCAAAAGCAACGCCGACGCGAAGCAGGTAGCCGAACAAGCCCTGGAAATGATTTCTTCAGATCCTTGGTGCATCGACGGCGGCGACATAAGAAAGTCATTGGCCGTAATCGTTCACAGACTAGCCCAAGATAGGTTGAGCAGTCGCTAGTCGGGCGGGGTTCAGCCTCCATCGTTTGAGCGCAGACGCTCAAGCCGGTCCAGTCGCTCGCCATCGTTCAAACCACATCCCGAGGGCTGTAGACGCTTCCTTGGGCGCGTTCCAGTTCGTCCATCTGGCGCTGCTGATCTATGTACCGTTGATCGTACCTGTCAAACACGCGATCGCGCTCCTTCCGCGGTGCCTCTGCATCGCGAAGGCCGTTCACATTTGGACCGGCTCGGGCCCGATTCGCCGCCGATCGAGCGGTTCGCCGCTCCAATTCCTGCTGGGTAACCATCTTGTCACCAGGATATTGAGGGAAGCCTCAGCTCGGCGGTCTCCTCGCGGATCGGCAGTTGCGCCAGGCCGCCGAGCCTAGGAGTGAACACAATGCCACTGCAGCGCCCGCCATTGCGGCTTGTTGCGCTCGGCAAGGTTCGTCGATAGGCCGCGATCGAGGCTCGCGTTTGGTTCGCATGAAGCCGGATCGCCCCTCTGTCTCGAGATCGGTTTTGCCGGCGGCCAAGTTTCGTGACCCGCTCACCAAGCTGGGCGGTGATAGACCCTATGGGCGTCATTTTGTTGCTCATGTCGTCCGACATCCTCTGCCTTGCCCAGCCCTTCCAATGCCGTTTCGACCGGCCAGCGCTTGCAGAAGGTGCACAAAGAACGGATGGGAACAATCTTTGCCTAGCTTGGTTCGAATGTCGGATCGTGGGGCGCGGATTCCTTTCGGATCAATCTTGCACAACATGACGCGCCCCGCGGCCCACCATCCCTCTATTGAGCGAATAGGTCTATGACGGACAAGAATAGAGCCGCTTCAAGTGATTCCGAGCGAAGTGACCCAAAGGTCGCCGATGCGAACCGCGAGGAGCTCAAGAAAGATGCTGACGAAGAAATGCAAAAGATCCGAAAGGAACTGCGGGAAGAGAACCCGGACAAGAAACAGGGATGAAACAGTTTCCAGCGGATGAATTGTTGTTAAAGAGGAGAATGCTCCTGAGCATTCTCCTGTTAATGTATGGCTATCACATAGAAACGACCATCTTGCAGAGCTTAGTCAAGCTTGCATCGTAGCCGCCCGAACGCAGGACATCCTTGCAACGAAGTTTCGCCTTGGCTCGTTCACCCGGTGACATGTCGTTGAAGGCGCGTGCCGCGCTCGGATTTACCGAGCCGATGGATCGACCGACGGCATTCGGGGCTTGACCGACACGGCCTGCACTGTCCGCGTCAGTGTCCGAAGCGCTTCCTAAGAGGATGTCGGCCAGTGTGGTCCCGCCGGCGCCGATGCTGGCCCGTGCAGTTCCAAGTCTGGATCCCCCTGCCTTGACATCCACGTCAGCGGCAACCCCATCAACACCGCCCACCGTGGCATTAGCGTTTGCGGTAGCAAGGTTCGAACCGCCGACCCTGGCACCGACATTCGCATTGACCCCGCTGGCGCCACCGACGCTGGCTCTGGTCCCCACGCCGAGCCCGCTACCCCCGCCGACCGTTGTGTTGCTGTTGACTCCCCTTGCCCCGCCAACCGAAGCGTCGACACCGAGTCCGCCTGTGGAACGGCCTCCCACGCTAGCGTTTACGCCGCTACTTCCGCCGACCGAAACGCCCAGACCACCACTTCCATTGCGTCCGACACTGACGCCATTCCGTCCGCCGATATCTAAAGCCATCGCCGGCGCTGACGCAATTACGCCTACGCAACCCAGCGCCATGGCAACCATGGCCCTTCTGTAACTCTGCATGGAATTCTCCTACCTTTGACCGAAAAACCTCGATGACAAAAATGAGGAGGGCGCGCACTCCAGGACTGGCATTTTTTCATTACCCTAAGGTGGGTACTGCCAAAGCCAATCGAGAATTCAACTTATTAGCAATATCAAATGTTCCGGCACTGCACGCGTATAAAGTTAATTTTTCTGTGATTCGCGTAGAGAGTTCGGTGCTGAGAATCATAGGCCAGTCAGTTCAGGAGCTGAGACCTAACGAGCAACTTCAGCAAGTGTAAAAGATCCGAAAGGATCTGCGGGAATAGAGTTCGGACGAGGAACAAGAACAAAGTTAGCACAGCCAGTGCCCTTCCTTGACGACCGGATTCTGTACGATATCGCACGATTTATTGACGGAATTCGTGTGTGTAGTAGCTTATCCACCATGAGCGAAGAGGAATTTTGCGAGCGGTTCATTGAGCGCTTGAAGCTGCATTGCCGAGGCGGTCGCGACCCGTTCGGGAAGGAGCCCGAAAGGTACGGGGAGATGGTTGCTCCTGTTTATTGGCGCGAGATGGGACAAGAGTTAGGTCCCGAAAAATGCGCTGATCAAGATGCTGACTACTGGCCGTGAACCGTACGCCAGCATACCAAACCTCCAGCGACCTTTCCATAAGCCGCGCTCGGTCATAAGATGTGGTTATCACCAGCAGACTTATCGTTGGCGCTGATGACTGAGTGTTCATACGTGCACCCGCTGACCGGACAGGAAGGGTGTCTCGTGCTTACTGAACATCTACCCTCTGCATTCCAGACATTGCATCGGCATGCGAGGCGCTACGCGAAGACAGAGGCTGATGCTGCTCGTCTTGCAGAGCGTGCGCTACAAACAGTTGCAAGCGATCCGACCCTTCTGGATGATCCGGATTTCGAGAAAGTATTGTTTGCTCTTGTTCAACGAATTGCTCAGCAACGTGAATGATTTCGTCTGTCACAGGGCGCACGCACGTCGTTGATGATAGGGCGGATGGAGACTTCGAGTATCAGCCGCATCAACGCGCTAGCGCACGCGCCGATGGTCTGTTGCCAGACAGTGACAGCTTCACCATCCCTTCACCGCAGTTCGCGTATTTCTCATTTCTCAAACGTCGCAACTTGCAGAAGTCGATGAAAAAGGTCGGTGCCGACAGCGCGATCCTTTTTCGTAAATTACCTGTTCGAATAACTCATCCATGAATCTCTCTCCGCCTCCCGCTTCCGCAGATCTGGCCGGCATCGCAAAGGTGTACTGCCAAGACGAGGAGAATGCAGCTCAACTTGCCCGTGTTGCTTCTGAGCTTATTTCAGAAAACCCCGCGTTGATCATAGGCGATGACATCATGCTTTCCATCGAGGAATTCATCAGTTACCTCGCACAAGAGAAGAAGCGTTCGGAACTTGCGACCTGGCGCGCCTCGCGCCCGGCAAAAAATCCCTCGTGATTCATTGCTTTTCCAGTACCTGGGGCAGAAAGGTTACGCCCGGTGGCGACTTGTCCGACGCGGTTCGGGCTAACGATAATCTGGAGCCGGCTCCAACTTAGGACCAGTCGACGCCACACCCAACCGTCGCTGGTGCGCGAGGCCGGAGCCTCGATCATCAGGCGGTGCGCATGGCGTTAACCTAGCCAAAACTTTTCATCCGAGGGCGCTGGAAAAGCTCTGCTCGTTCCATAAATCTCATTCTGCTGAAGAGCCATCAGCTGGAGAGCAGCCGTTCGCCTGACCCTGATACGCTGCTCTTCTGAAAACCCGCCGCAAACCCCGGCGGGTTTTCTTTTCTCGCTATGCCGCCAGCTGCCAGGCTGTCGGTGGACTTGCGATCCTCCGAATATATGGCGCCCCGATCTTCGCAACTCCGGCCCGTACAGGCTGCCTGAGATGCAGCTCAACTTGCTCGATTTGCTTAACCGATAGCGCGGGATCCCGTAATGATCATCGGCAAATGACATCATGTTTTTGCTTGAGGAATTCGTTGATGAATTTCGCGAGAGATGCAGCCACTGCCTGAAAGACGTCTGGAACATTTTTGTTGCTCCCCGGTTAAAGGCTTGGATCGTGCGGCAAGTCACCCAGGCTCTGCGTCCCAGCAGCGTTGCGCGATCCGCTCCCTGTTGTTCCCCCAAAAAACTAGCCCGCTTCGGCGGGCACCTTTTCGCCCACTGTTCGCAGTTGGACGATATGGCAGCGGTGCTTTGCTCTCAAAAGAACAGAGTGATGGAATTGTTCTATCGGAAGCGCAACGAGGTGGGCTTCTTACTTTGGTCGCGAGAAGGAGTTACCCCGGCGGCTGAAACTAGACGGTTCTACAGAGCTAGTGATAGGTCGAGGGGGACCGACAATCGAGCAAGTCTTAAGGAACTTTTACCGGTGGGTTGCGTTAGCGACGCGGGAAACAATGCGCTGTTTCTCGCTTTTCCATATGCACTCGACTTGCCCCGCCTCGCGGGGCTTTTCTCGTAGAGGGCGCAAATCAATGGATCAATATGTCAATTAATGATTATGACAGAACTTTATTCAACCGTGTTTGGGCTGTCGGCGCCAAAGCAATCAAAGAGAACCGGATTTCTGCACTCATTCACGTTGCACAGGAGACACCAACGTTAGACGAATATCAGGACGCTTTCGGCCAACGTATGACCGATATGATCAAGGTCGTGCAACTCGGGATCTCGCAGCTCCAGGCCAACAGTCAGATTGTAGAGAACGCCGTTGCCCTCCCGCGATCGACGGTTCGTAGCGCCAGCTCGCGATGATGAGGCGATGGCGATAGACATCGTCACTGAGGAAACAAGATAACGGTTCCTCGTCAGCTTGGGAGGAAACCTCGTAATTTGTTCGAAAAGCCGATCACCCTGATATTGCGATCGCATAGGCCATTTGCCGGTTCACGTTGCGGATGCACGGGGTGGCAGTGAACCGTTGGGATTAGCACGAAGTCCCGAGGGTTTAGCTGTTTTGTCACCGCCAGGTCCGCCGGATAGTGATCGGGACGAAGGTGGCGGTCGAAGGCAGGGCGTCATCTGGCTGCTCAGGGAAGACGCCTGAGACTGCCGGCGATCCTTTCCAAGGACGGGAGTTCAATCGTCAGGCGCAGACCGTCTGGACACCACTGCCGTCGAATCTTGCCCCCGAGCTGGTTTTCGACGACGGCGGCAAGTAAAATATTGCCAAAGCCTCGACCCGATCTCTTTGACGGGACGGGTGGTCCTTCTTCCCTCCACTCCAGCGAAATGCCCTCGCCCACGCAGTTCCAACTGACCCGGAGCGCGCCCCTTTCGCGGGCCAGCGATCCATGAACGGCTGCATTGACCGCCAATTCGTGAATGGCAAGCCCAAGCGGCTGGACGGATGCTGCTGCCACCATCACATCGGGGCCAAGGACTTCGATCTTTTCCGCGCCGAAGGCTTCGGTCTGTGTGTGCACGATATCGGCGAGCGATACCCTTTTCCAACCATTGTCGGCGAGAAGCATGTGGATGCGCGAAAGCGCTTGTATCCGTCGCTGCACGGCCGTGGAATAGACCTTTACATCGTCGGCCTTCGATAGCCGGACGATGCTGTCGACAATGGCCAGAACGTTTTTCGTGCGGTGATCGATCTCCAGCAGGAGGCGGCGTTCGGCTTCTTCAAAAGCCTGCACGCGCCGATAATTTGTGACGTCAACCTGGGAGGCGAAGACATAGGTCAGTTGCCCTTGCTCGTCGTGAAGCGGGCTCAGGTGGAGCTCATTCCAGAAGGGTGTCCCATCCTTCTTGTAGTTGAGGATTTCGACGATGGCTTCCCTCTCTGTCATGATCGCATCGCGAATTTCGGCAACTGCCGCGCGCGCAGTTCCTTCCCCCTGGAGGAACCGACAATTTCGTCCCAGAACCTCCTCCGAACCATAGCCCGTAAGCTCCAGGAATGCATCATTGACGAGAACGAGCGGTAAATCGTCTTGTCTGGCGTCTGCCACCACCATCGGCAAGCGGGTACGCTGGAAGGCGAATGCCGACAGCTCCAACTTATCGGTGAAGCCCGTATGGGATGGGGCGGCGGAATGGTCGCCGCTGATGTGGGACGAATGCGGATCGGACACGCTCACCTCTAGATTTTCTCCAACAGCAAACGTGTCGTCTCGAAAATGGTTTCGGTAGGCGGGGCAGGTTGGCATCGGCATCGGGCGACGCCGTCTAATCCGAGAAACCGGATTGCTTCTCATCGGCGAGAGTGGAACCGAGGCGGGCCAGCCGAGTTGTTAATTGCAAAGGAGACCTGCGATGTCGAACAACCCCATCCCCGCTTCAGCCAAGTTGCCGCCCAAGTCCCTGAACGAGGACAGTCAAGACGATGAGCTGCCCGAGACCAATGTCGATGATCAGCGCGCGCCGCCGGTGAACATGGGCAACAGCCGGCAGAGCAATGGGGGCGTCACGCAAGCCGATCCGCAAACGGGCCGCACCAACGCCAATGGTCGCATGCCTGCGCCGCAGTTCTCGAACCGAAAGTGACGCCATGGACGACAAGGATCGTTTTGCCGCGCCCGCAGAATTACAAGCGGACGATACTATCTCACCGCGTCCCGCCGACGGCAAGCGCGTTGGCCAAGCCGAAGCTCATCGTTCCAGCCGCAGCAGCCCGGGGTTTCGCGCTCCGCCGCGGCCGGCCGTATCGGACTAGGGATCGTGATAGTCGCCTGATTAATCGTCTGTGAAAGCAGATTGCG
>Ga0209129_1001857_pt1 | contig 11177 bp, 14 predicted proteins | sample AraplaMF_Col_mMS_FD_184257 | JGI IMG/M metagenome (GOLD analysis project Ga0209129, IMG submission 184257) | Arabidopsis root microbial communities from the University of North Carolina, USA - plate scrape MF_Col_mMS (SPAdes) (version 3) | ecosystem: Host-associated > Plants > Roots > Endosphere... | reverse complement strand
CTGGCTGTTCCGGCCCGACGGCCAGGGCGGCCTGGCAGCGGGCAGGTTCCACGTCTTCCCGCAGGGCTTCCAGGGCTTGTGGGAAGAGCTGGCGCGTGACCTCGACGTCCGCCTCGGTGCAGGCGTGACTGCGCTCGACAGCCATCCCGGCCGCCCGGTGCAGCTCACCGTCAATGGCCGCGACCAGCACAGCTTCGATGCAGTGGTGGTGGCGGCGCCGCTGCACACGGCAGGCGCCTTCCTGCCGGCCGGCAGCGAAGCCGCCGCCCTGTTCGCGCAATTGCGCAGCAACCGTTACCTGGTCAGCGCATTTGCCGCCAACGGCTTGCCGGGCGGTGAATTCCTGTTCCTGCACCAGAACGAGCGCCCCGAACGCATCGGCCATATGAACGCCTGGGCCAACCGCAATCCAGCCCAGCCAATGTATCTGGGCTGGCAGCTTGCAGGGGACGCATCCAGCACGGGTGAGCTGCGCGAACTGCTGGCGGCCGACATTGCGGCGCAGGGTGGAACGCTGGCGCGGGTCGTCCTGCAACAGGAGTGGGATTACTTCCCCCATGTCGATGGCGCGGCCCTGGATGCCGGCTATTTCGAACGCATCGATGCCTTGCAGGGCCAGGGGCGCGTCTACTACGTGGGCGGCGCTCTGAATTTCGAAACAGTCGAGCACAGTGCCCGCCAGGCGCGTGCCCTGATGCGCCGCCATTTCGGCTGACGGCATAAAGGGCATCCCTTACGGTTTGTGCCTATAGAAAAACGACGGGGGCGGGGCCTATAATGGCTGGGCGAACCGGCACGCCATTGCCGCCCTCGGAGAACCGCATGAAACATCTGATCGTTGCCAGCCTGGCCCTCGCACTGTCCGTGCCGGCCTTTGCAAGTACCACCCACGCCAAGACCACCACGACCCACCACAAAGCGACTTCCACCACCAGCAAGCACCACGTGGCCAAGAAGAAAGCTACCGCGCATCATAAGACCGCGAAGGCAACCACTCACCACAAGCACGCATGATTTTCGTCTGGGGCAGGAAGGCCGTCTACACCCACGCCGGCTACGTCGCCGATTTCTGCCCCGTATGCCGGGCGGCCCGTGCGTTCTCCGTTCAACGCATCGGCATGGCCTGGCATGTGTATTACATCACCGTTTCCAAGGGCGAACTGGCCGGATACCAGCGCACCTGCTGCGACTGCGGCATGGTGCTGCCGATGGAGGCCGGGCACTACAAACAGTTGAGCGCCGAACAGCTACCGCTGGTGCAACTGGAGCAAGCGACCAATCCCCATCTGTCGATCCGTCACGCCGATGCCCTGGCTGCTGCCGCGCGCCTGCGCGAGGCGCCATTGCTGCTCGATGAATCCGAGCGCCGCCGCCAGATTGATGCCGCGTTGCGGCTGCAAGCCGATGCACTCGACGAATTCGAAGCGGCCACGCGCCTCGACCGCGAAGTCTGGTGGACGATCGGCGGAGCATTCGCATTTTGTACCGTGGTGCTTGCAGCCTTGCGCCAGCAGGCGCCGGAAAACATGGATACCGGCTTCATCATCGCCTTCTTCCTCAGCCTCGGCGCGGTGGCCTGGCAATTGAGCCAGATGGGAGAGCGCTTCCTGCGGCGCGACATCCTGCCCAAACTGGCCCGTTCGCTGGCGCCGCTGCAGCCCAACGCGGCGGAACTCGGAGAAGGGTTCGAACGCATGCGCGAACAAGGCCGCAAGCTGGCCAAGCGCGTGGACAGCGCACGCGTGCACCAGGCCATCACCTCCCTGCGCAGCTAAGCCAGCGCCAACGCCTGCAGCAACACCTCGAGCTGCTGCAGGCGCGCTTCCACTTCCTCAAGCTGCGGCGCGCTGCCGCCCATGCCGTGGAATGCCGTGTTGTGCAGCAGCGCATTACGGAATTCCGCCAGGCCACGGGCCTCGCGCAACAGCGCCAGCATGCCTTCGCTGGACTGCGGCGATTGCTGCTTCAGGCTCGCCTTGATGCGGTCAAGCCGCTTGCCGAATGTGAGCTTGCGGGTGTCGTCGGTACCGATGCAGCGCGCGCACAGGATGAATACGTGCGCCTCCAGCCGGGAGAACTCATGGATAAAGCTCCCCAGCACCAACTTCCATTGCAGGTCGGGTGGCAGGTCTGTTTTCATGCCGTCCATTCTACGCTGCGAACTCAGTTGCGTTTTCTTTCGATTCATCGTAGTTTACCTTTCGCTTTACCATTAAATTGAAAGGATATGGAGATGAAACGAAGAATTTCGCTGTTAATCCTTGCGTTTTCCGCCGCAGCGGCACTCGCGGGCCAGCCCGTTGCCAGCGGGGACGCCGTAGTCGCCCTGGCCGGCAACGGCTTCGTCACCAGCGCCGATGCGGGTTCGACGGAAGTCATCAACAACAACGGCCTGGCCAACTGGACCAGCGCCAACACCGTCACCAGCATCTGGTTCCGCATGGCCGCCGCAGGCAACGCCACCTTGTCGCTGGACGCCGGCCTGACCGGCAGCAAGACCAGCAACATCCGCGTGACCGCCAATGGCACGCCGTTCGACATCACCCTCACCAAGGGCAGGACCAAGACCTACGCGGTCGGTACCATCAACGTGCCCGCAGCCGGTTACGTGCGGGTTGACCTGCAGGGCATCAGCAAATCCGGCTCCTACTTCGGTGATGTGGCGGCGCTGCGCGTCAACACTACGACGGCGCTGAACTACGCCAACGATTCTGCCAACTACTACTGGTCGCGCCGCGGTCCATCGGTCCACCTGGGCTATACCGTGCCGGCCGACACCGAGTATTTCTACAATGAGGTGACGGTGCCGACAGGCGAAGACAAGATCGGCTCCTATTTCATGGCAAACGGATTCAATGGCGGCTACTTCGGCATCCAGGTCAACTCGCCGACCGAACGCCGCGTGCTGTTCTCGATCTGGGATGCCGATAACGGCGCCAAGACCACGCTGGTACGCAAGGGCCCGAACGTGGTCGACAACTCATTCGGCGGCGAAGGCACTGGCGGCCAGTCCTACCTGCTGTACAACTGGATGGCAGGACAGACCTACCGCTTCATCACACGTGTCGTGCCGGACGGCGCGGGCGGTACCAATTTCTCCGCCTGGTTCTACGCACCCGAAACCAACGCCTGGCGCTTCATCGCCACCTGGAAGCGCCCGGCCACCACGACCTACCACGCCGGCGTGTATTCCTTCCTGGAGAACTTCATTGACACCAATGGCCACCTTGGCCGCAGCGTACAGTTCAACAACCAGTGGGCGCGCAGTACCGGCGGTAGCTGGACCGAACTGGTGACGGCACGCTTCACTGGCGACGCCACCGCAGCCAACGCCCAGCGCATGGATTACGCAGGGGGCTTGCAGAACGGCAGCTTCTACTTGCGTAATGGCGGCTTCTTCAGCCCGAACGTGCCGATCAACCAGAACTTCACCCGCCCGGCTACCGGACAGGCGCCAGCAGTGGACGTGAGCACCCTGCCGTAGACATTTTTGTATCCCAGTGTATCTGGCGCCATGCCAGATACACAACTTGGCAGAACGCCCCACGCCACCGACACAAGCGATACACACTGCCCCCTTAATCTGGTCACACCTTAACCAAGGAGACCAAGATTATGAAAACCACCTACGCAGGACTGGCAGCCACCCTGGCTATCGCATTGTGCACTTCCGCCGCACACGCCGCTGAACCGAAAAAGGAAATGGAGAAGTGCTACGGCGTGGCGAAAGCCGGCCAGAACGATTGCGCCGCGGGCCCGGGCACTTCGTGCGCAGCCACCTCCAAAGTCGACTACCAGGGCGATGCCTGGGTGCTGGTCGAAAAAGGCACCTGCACCTCCATCAAAACCCCTAAGGGCTACGGCTCGCTGAAGGCCAAGTGATGAAGCGTGCCATTGCATCGGCGATCGCCATGGCTGCCGGCCTTGCCGGCGCGGCACACGCCGCCGCTCCAGCCGCCCAGCCAGCCGCGAAGAACGTTGTGATCGTACCTGGCGCCTTCATCGACGCCTCCAGCTGGCGCGTGGTGCACGACACGCTACGCCTGAAAGGCTTCAACGTCACCGTGGCCCAACTGCCTCATACCTCGCTCGACGACGACATTGCCATCGTCCGCAAAGCGATCTTTCAGCAGTTCGGCAACGTGATCGTAGTCGGCAACGGCATCGGCGGCACGGTGATGTCGAACGTGGCCACCGGCGACAAAGTCAAGGCGCTGGTGTATGTCGCAGCCTTGATGCCGGAAGTCGGCGAAACCTCGCAGCAGTTGCTGTCGTCGATACCGGCCGCCGGTGAAGGCGTCAAGCCGGACCGCGCAGGCTTCCAGTTCTACGACACTGCTCGCTTCCAGGCCGACCTGGCCGCCGACCTGACGCCCAACCGCGTCAACTTCATGGCGGCCTCGCAAGTCCCCGTCAGCAATGTGCTGATGGGAACGCCAAGCTGGTTCGCCACCTGGCATCAGAAACCGAGCTTCGCAGTCCTCGCCACCCAGGATCGCCTGGTGAATCCGGAATTGCAGCGCTGGATGTACAAGCGTGCCGGCGCCAAGGTCACAGAAATTGCAGCAAGCCATGCAGTACAAATTTCGCAGCCGGAAGCGGTCGCGAAAGTCATCGAAGACGCTGCCCTCAGCGTCCTGTAAGTCCCACTTTAACTAAAGGAGATTCATCATGAGCATCGCTACCAAAACCCGCGCTGGCCTGGCCGGCGCCGCCGCCCTGATCGCACTGGCTTCCCTGTCCGCACCATCCTTCGCTGCAGAAAAAGTGAAGGAAGAACCGGGCCGCTGCTACGGCATCAACACCTGCAAGGGCACCAGCCTGTGCGCCACCGCCAAGAACGACTGCAAAGGCCTGAACCAGTGCAAAGGCCAGGGCGTGCTGGTGAAAACCCCGACCGAGTGCAAGGCACTGGGCGGCACCCTGACCGAAGCCAAGTAATCAAGACGGAGGCACATCATGCATGCCCATCGCTTTGGCCTCGGCCTGCGCCGCGAACACTACGGCGATTTCCTCGAAGGCGACGTCGACGTGGATTTCGTCGAAGTGATCTCGGAGAATTTCATGGTCGCCGGCGGCCAGCCGCGCGATATCCTGCGCCGCGTGAGGGAGAAGCATCCCGTGGTGCTGCATGGTGTGTCGATGTCGCTCGGTTCGGCCGACGGCTTAAGGCCGGACTACCTGGCCCGCCTGTGCGCCCTGGTGGAGGAGATCGAACCGATGTTCGTCTCCGACCACCTGAGCTGGTCGCGCATCGGCCGCTTCAATTCGCACGACCTGCTGCCGCTGCCTTACACGCAGGAGGCGCTCGACATCATCTGCAACAACATCGACCAGGCGCAGGAAGCGCTGGGACGCACCATGCTGGTCGAGAATCCTTCGAGCTACCTGACGTATGCCGAATCGACCACGACGGAATGGGAATTCATTTCCGCCATGGCCAAGCGCACCGGCTGCGGACTGCTGCTGGACGTGAACAACGTTTTCGTCAGCGCCAGCAACCACGGCTTCGATCCGCTCGATTTCCTGCGCGGGGTACCGATGAACCGCGTATGCCAGATCCACCTTGCCGGCCATAGCCAGGGCGACGGCCTGCTGATTGACACCCACGACAGCGCCGTCAACGACGCGGTGTGGTCGCTGTACCAGCAGACGATCGCACGCTGCGGCCCTGTGGCCACCATGATCGAGCGCGATGGCGATATCCCGCCGCTGGCCGACCTGCTGGCCGAACTCGATATCGCGCGCCATCTCGCAGCGCACAGGGAGGCAGCATGAACCTCGCCAATCTACAGGGCGACTTCCACGCAATGCTGGCCACATCCTCGCCCGTTGCAGGCGTGCCGGCCGGCCCGGGCCGCGCGGTCTACCTGAACAACTACCGCGCCCAGCTTGTCGGCTGCCTGGAAGAGAGTTACCCGCAACTGCGCGCTTTCATCGGCGAAGAAGCCTTGCTGCATGCTGCCGCAGCGCACATCAAGCGCCGCCCTCCGCACGCCTGGACGCTGGACGCCTACGCCGACGATTTCTGCGACACGCTGCAGGCGCTGTTCCCCGACAATCCGGACCTGCACGAACTGGCCTGGATCGAGCACGCCTTGGACCAGGCGTTCATCGGCCCCGATGCCGCGCCTGTCGCTGCCGACGCACTGGCCGAAGTCGACTGGGAGCATGCCAGCCTGACGCTTGCGCCAACACTGCAACTGCGCATTGCCACTACCAACGCCGCCGACTTGTGGTTCGCTCTGCGCGACGGCAGCAGCAACCTGGAAGGCGAAATGCTTCCCGCGCCCGGCGGCCTGCTGGTCTGGCGCCAGGGCTTCGTCTCCTGCCTGCGAGCACTGGACGCCATCGAATTTGCCGCGCTGACGCAACTCCAGCGCGACGGCAGCTTCGCCGGCTTGTGCGCACTGCTGGTGGAACGCGTCGGCGAAGAACAAGGCATCGCCAGCGCCGGCGCCATGCTGGCCGACTGGCTTGGTAGTGAACTCATTACCGGAGTCGAAAATGAATGAAACCCGCCGCCTGTTCCTGCTATCCGCCCTCACCGGACTGGCAGGGACCGCAAGCCTCACCTTCGCACCGGCACTCGCCGGTGCCGCGCTGCCCATCCGCAGCGCCACCGAAGTGCTGCGCGCCGTAGCCGCAGCACAGCCTGCGCTCAGCTACCACGCCGCCGGCCCTGACGACGGCCGCCCTATCGTGCTCGCCCGCAGCCCGGGCGATTCCATCGACCACTACACCGAAATTGCATCGCTGTTGGCAGCGCAAGGCTACTTCGTTCTGCTGCCAACGCTGCGTGACGCGGATGCCGCGGCGCTCGGCCAGGACCTGCTGGCCTTCATCGACAGCCAGCACATCCCGGAAGCAGTCTTCATCGGCACCGGCTTGGGAGCCCAGGCAGCGCGCGCCGCCGCCAGCCATCGCCGCACGCGCGTCATCGGCTTAGTGCTGGCGGATGGCGGCACCACGCCAACGACTGTCCCGACAATCGGCCTCGCCGCCAGCGCCACGACGCAACAGATTGCCGATGCAGCCATCACATTGGCGCGCCAAGGCAAATGGCGCACCTGATACCTGACAAAACGGAGACCACCATGAACACCAACTTCGCCCGATCCCCAGCCGCCGCAGCCACTTCCACCGGCACCATCGCCGGAGGCATCGCAGCGCTCCACGCGCTTGCCGCGCGCCTGCTGCCCCCATCGGTACAGCTGCTCGCCGCCCGCCTCGGCATTGCCGCAATCTTCTTCCTCTCCGGCCGCACCAAAGTCGAAGGCTGGTTCACGCTGAAGGATTCGACGATCGACCTGTTCCGCTATGAATACATGCTGCCCCTGATCCCACCGGAGATCGCCGCCCCCATGGCCACCTTCGCCGAACACGCCCTGCCACTGCTGCTGGTCGCCGGGCTGTTCACCCGCTTCGCCGCCCTCGGCCTCCTTGCCATGACCGCCGTCATCGAGATTTTCGTCTACCCGCAAGCTTGGCCGACCCACCTGAGCTGGGCCGCGTTACTGCTGCCCCTGATCGCGCAAGGTGCGGGCAAATTCTCGCTCGACTACATATTCAAGCGTCGTCCTTGAATCGCATGCGAAGTGGACTACATTGTCTTGGTCTAGTCTTCTTCAACTGTAGCAAAAAGCTGGTGCCGATGATCACAATTGCGTACTTGTTGGCTCAATCCCGGGCCGAGTAACAATTGGTGAATCACTCTATCCGTGAAAAATGATTTCAAATGCCAATTGGCAGGTCTGTTGGACCTGTTCCGACGACAGCTTTCGATCTTGCGGGATCCGAGCTGCGGCTCGAACTACATCATTGACGTCATGGAACGTGTTCTTACTTATTTGTAGAACTGTGTTGCTCAACTTCTCTCCGAGAGCCGGACTAATCTGCGTCTTCCAGGATTCATGGAAGTCTTCTAGCAACGCACCGAAAAGTTCGATAGTGTCGTATATATATAACAGATCTTGAGCTTGCTTAGCGGCGGAGCGATCCTTTTGGATAAGGAATTTCTGGACCATAAAACACAGCGGGTTGGCGACTTGAATGTCTATCGAAGACGACAATGGAACGCCATCTTGACGACTTAGTGTGATGACCCACGGATTGACCAGGAGTATGTCCAGATGACGAATCTTTTGGGCCGATATTCCAGCCATCGTCATGGTTGCATCAGGCGCTCCACTACGCTTAACTCCACTACCTATCAGTGGTGTAAGGAATTCAGCGTAGAAGCCGCTGTCTTCGTCACCCAAGGTGTAGTGGGCCACTGCCGGGTTGTGATCACCTGATAATAGTTCCCTGAAGCCATTTTCGATAAGAGCCGCTTTGATATCGCCCTCAATTGGTGCCCTGTTGGCAAATGCCAAATCAGTATCACGAGTGAAGAGCGGTTGATAGTCTGGCTTGTTCGCCATCGGAGAAAATCGGTGGATTCGATGAGCCCATCCCCCGATGAAAACAAGTTGGGCGCGCCATGGAGTTAGCGCCTGCACAAGCTTCGCGAGTGCATCGAGGTTGTTCATTCAGGTTGAAACTCCAAGGAGCGGACGAATGTTTTTTTCGTATATGAGATTGGCCTGCTCTTCGCCACGTGATGGATGATTAGCAACGTCTAGCCACACTTGGATTACATCAGTAACAATCAGCCCATCCTGAGACACAGCGCCTCTGAAGACTGATTTCGGCGAATGTGCCTGTCGAACGATGATGTCTGGTATTTCAGAAGGCGCGGCTGCAACTAGCGTTCTCCAGTTCTTGTCATCAGATCGAGGGAGTTTGGGCACGTACAAGTAAGGCGGCACGCCACTGACGTGGCCAAGTCCTAAAGCGTCGGCCGCCGAAAAAAGCGCCAGGCAGTACTCGCCCTTTTGGTTTGCGAGAAGGCTACGGATTTGCCGTTCAATAGTGCCTCGAATAAGAAAGCGCATTGGCAGTTCTGGCGAGGAACGCATCACGGCTGACTTCCATCGGCGAAATAGTTCGTCGCGGCGCACAAGAGTTAGGCATCGCGAAGATTCGCTTAAATATCCTTCAATGCGTAGTTGTTGTAAGAACCGGGAGGCGCTCATCGGAGATACCATTGCGGCTTCTGCAAGTTCGACACCGCTTCGATACTTTTTTCGTGGTGCATGTAGCAAGTGATCAGGTATTTCAGGGGCAAGCAGTACTTTCAACATCCACTGGTTGAGATCTGAGAAGATATTTGCTGGCTGATTTACTGGTGAGCCGCCGTACCGACGCGACTCATCCTGCTCTGCATTCAATTCTTCAAGGCCGACTCCTCTAAAGTAGCGGAGGCCACTCTCGGAAACGAGACCAACGGCTACGTCTGGTGCATATTTCTCAACAAACGATCCAAGTTGTTTAGATAATGATTGTGAGGCGTTCTCTACCGAAATTACCGCGAGCGGCCGCGCATTGCTCGTCTCGAGTGCTTTTGCTTGTGCTTGTAGAATTGCCTGCGACAGCATCGGAATTACACGATCGGCACGGCCTTCGGCCAGTGCTTTGACCTCCACAACAAACCAGTATGGCCCTCTTCGAATCATCAGATCGGGCGGGTTTCCTTGGTATTCATGCGAACGTTCAACGTTCCAGCCGTGGGCTTCGAATAGCTCAGCCACTTGCGCTTCCGCATTCTTGCTTCGGCTCTTTGATGGGTAAGTAGAAAGCATGTTGGCATTCCTATAGTTCTACCATGGCCATTATATCTACCATGGCCATGGTGTCAATCATGGCCATGGTAGTCTTCAACCGGTTAGTTCACATCGAAGTCAGACGACTGAACATTGCCATTCGGCGCGTCCGCCACCCATGAAGTTCGAGATGATATTTAAACTACCCAGCCAACGAACGGGCTCTGACTCCCGGCATTTTTGAGCCGAGAGCCCGTCACTAAAGCTATATGACGCCACATGAAGTACAAAATGAAAAAGCCCAGCCGGTGAGGGCTGGGCTTTCGAAATGCTTGGTGCCGGCTGCAGGACTCGAACCCGCCACCTGATGATTACAAATCAACTGCTCTACCTGATGAGCTAAGCCGGCTGTAAAACTTTCGCCGCGATTATACGCTATTTAATGCGAGTCAGGGTTGGACGGCCACCTTTCTTTGGTGGCTCGCCGCCATCGTCCGGTCCATTGTCGTCCTCGCTGCGCGGCGCCGGGGCGCTTGGCACGGAAGACAGGGTCGGCACTGGCGCAACTTCTTCGACCGGCGCAGGCATTTTCGGTGCCGGCGCTTGGCCCAGCAGCGGTTCGAATGCCATGCCCTGGCCGTTTTCGTTGGCATAAATCGCCATCACGTTATTGACCGGCACATAGATCTCGCGCGACACGCCGCCGAAGCGGGCGTGGAAGTGGATCGCGTCGTTGTCCATCTTCAGGCCGGAAGTTGCGCCGAAGCTGATGTTCAGGACGATCTCGCCCTTCCTGACGTATTCCATCGGTACCTGGGCTGCTGCGTCGACCTTGACTGCCAGGTAGGGGGTATAGCCGCAATCGGTGCACCATTCGTAGATGGCGCGCAGCATATAGGGCTTGGTGGAGATTTCTGCCATGTTCAAACTATAAGTTGCGGCGCGCTCCATGGGCGCGCCGCAGGGGCCGCTATTAGCGGCGCATTACTTTCTCGGACGGAGTCAGCGCTTCGATGTAGGCAGGGCGCGAGAAGATACGCTCGGCGTACTTCATCAGCGGCGCTGCGGTCTTCGACAGCTCGATGCCGTAGTGATCCAGGCGCCACAGCAGCGGTGCCACGGCCACGTCCAGCATGGAGAACTCGTCGCCCAGCATGTACTTGTTCTTCAGGAACAGTGGAGCCAGGGTGGTCAGGCGGTCGCGGATTTCTGCGCGGGCCTTGTCGTGGCTCTTGTCGCTCGCCTTGTTGCGCTCGCTTTCCAGCGTGTGCACGTGCACGAACAACTCTTTCTCGAAGTTGAACAGCATCAGGCGGGCACGGGCGCGCATCAGCGGGTCGGCCGGCATCAGCTGCGGGTGTGGGAAGCGCTCGTCGATGTACTCATTGATGATGTTCGATTCGTACAGGATCAGTTCGCGCTCGACCAGGATTGGTACCTGGCCATATGGGTTCATGGTCGAAATATCTTCCGGCTTGTTGAACAGGTCAACATCGCGCACTTCAAAGTCCATGCCCTTTTCGAACAGGACCA
>Ga0209129_1001848_pt1 | contig 11206 bp, 10 predicted proteins | sample AraplaMF_Col_mMS_FD_184257 | JGI IMG/M metagenome (GOLD analysis project Ga0209129, IMG submission 184257) | Arabidopsis root microbial communities from the University of North Carolina, USA - plate scrape MF_Col_mMS (SPAdes) (version 3) | ecosystem: Host-associated > Plants > Roots > Endosphere... | reverse complement strand
TGCCGCTGCCGGACAAGATCTACGGTGTCTATGGCGCCGCCAACGAAACCTCACGCGGCAAGGACACACCTTCTGGACATTGGGAAATCGCCGGAACGCCTGTTACCTTCGACTGGGGCTATTTTCCCGATAAGGGCGATGCCTTTCCGCAGGAACTGATCGAAGCGCTCTGCCGCGCAGCCGATGTACCCGGCATTCTCGGCAACTGCCATGCTTCGGGAACCGAGATCATTGCCCGCTACGGCGAAGAGCATATGCGCAGCGGCAAGCCGATCTGCTACACATCAGCGGATTCCGTGTTCCAGGTGGCTGCTCACGAGGTCTATTTCGGCCTCGACCGACTGCTCAACTTCTGCCAGGTCGCTCGCGGTCTTCTCGATGCCTACAATATCGGCCGCGTCATCGCGCGTCCCTTCATCGGTCAAAGTGTGGCGACCTTCCAGAGAACGGGCAACCGCCGCGACTTCTCGGTGCCGCCGCCGGAACCGACGCTGCTCGACCGGCTCGTCCAGCATGGCCGCAATGTGCACGCCATCGGCAAGATCGGCGATATTTTCGCCCATCAGGGCATTTCACGGGTCATCAAGGCGAATGGGAACGACGCGCTGATGGATGCTTCCCTTGCTGCCATCGACGAAGCGGAGGACGGCGATCTGGTCTTCACCAATTTCGTCGATTTCGACATGCTCTATGGCCACCGCCGCGACGTTGCGGGTTATGCGGCGGCTCTCGAAGCCTTCGACGCGCGCCTGAGCGAGGTTCATCAGAAGCTGCGGGAGGGCGACCTTGTGGTCCTCACCGCCGATCACGGCTGCGACCCGACCTGGCGCGGCACCGATCATACGCGCGAGCGCGTGCCTGTTATCGCCTACGGTCCCGGTATCAGATCGCGCTCTGTCGGCGTACGCCGGAGCTTTGCCGATATCGGCGAGAGCGTTGCGCGGCATCTGGGTATTCCCTCCGGACCGCATGGAAGGAGTTTTCTGTGACGTCGCATTTGAAGAAGGTCGAGCTGCACTGTCATCTGGAAGGTGCGGCTCCCCCGGCACTGACGGAAGCGCAGGCAGACAAATACGGCATCGACATCAGTGCCTATCTGCAGGACGGTACCTATGTCTGGCATGATTTCGCGAGCTTTCTGGAGTGCTACGACAAGGTTTCCGAGGTCTACAAGACCGAGGAGGACTATGCGCTGCTGACCGAAACCTATCTTGAAGAGCTTGCCGACATCGGCACGATCTACAGCGAGCTCACCGTTTCGCCCGATCACGGCAAGCGCATCGGCCTCGGCGCCGACGCCTATATATCAGGTGTTTGCGAAGGCATCCGCCGGGCGAAGGCAAGAAGCGGCATCGAAGCGCGACTGATCGTGACCGGGGAACGGCATTTCGGCCCGGAGAGCGTGATCGGCGCTGCGGAATATGCGGCGAAGGCCAAGAATCCGCTGATTACCGGCTTCAACCTTGCCGGTGAAGAGCGGATGGGCCGCGTTGCCGATTATGCGCGCGCTTTCGACATTGCCCGCGATGCCGGGCTTGGCCTTACCATCCATGCCGGTGAAGTCTGCGGCGCTTTCAGTGTTTCGGACGCGCTGGACGCCGTGCGCCCCTCACGCATCGGCCATGGCGTGCGGGCAATCGAGGATGCCGATCTCGTCAAGCGGCTTGCCGATCTCGGCACAGTGCTGGAGGTCTGCCCCGGCTCGAATATCGCGCTCAAGGTCTTTCCGGATTTCACTTTGCACCCGCTGCGCAACCTGAGGGATGCGGGCGTGAAAGTGACGATCAGTTCCGACGATCCGCCCTTTTTCCACACATCGCTCAGGCGCGAATACGAGCTTGCCTCACGGGCCTTTGGCTTAAGCGATGCTGAAATCAATGCGATGACGCGTACGGCCATCGAGGCGGCCTTCGTCGATGAAGAGACCCGCAAGGCGTTGCTCGCCCGCCTTTAAGGGCGTGGATTGTCAAAGCTCCAGGCAAATTTGCCTCCGCTCTTGAAGTGAAGGCGGTTTCCATGGAAGAAACAGCCGATAAGAACAAAGAATTGGAAGGTTTCCCTATGGACGGCGTCACAGTCATCGATCACCCGCTCGTGCAGCACAAACTCACCATCATGCGGCGCAAGGAAACCTCGACGGGCAGCTTCCGCCGGCTCTTGCGCGAAATCTCGACACTGCTTTGTTATGAGGTCACCCGCGATCTGGAGCTGACGATGGAGACGATCGAAACGCCGATCCAGCAGATGCAGTCGCCGATCCTCGAGGGCAAGAAGCTGGTTTTCGCCTCCATCCTGCGCGCCGGCAACGGTCTTCTGGAAGGCATGCTCGATCTCGTGCCGTCCGCCCGCGTTTCGCATATCGGCGTCTACCGGGACCATGAAACGCTGCAGCCGGTCGAATATTATTTCAAGGCGCCTGAGGATGTGGCCGAGCGCCTGATCATCGTCGTCGACCCGATGCTTGCGACCGGCAATTCCTCGATTGCCGCGATCGACAAGCTAAAGGAGCGCGGCGCCCACAATATCCGCTTCCTCTGCCTGCTGGCCGCCCCTGAAGGTATCAAGAACTTCCGTACCGCCCATCCGGACGTTCCGGTCTTCACGGCGGCGATCGACAGTCATCTGAACGAGAAGGGTTATATCGTGCCCGGTCTCGGCGATGCCGGCGACCGCATGTACGGCACCAAATAATTTCGACTTCCTTTACCAATTCGAAAGACTTCCAAGGTCCGGGCGGTTCGTTCCGGGCCTTTTTATGTCCCCGTTAGCAACTTTTCAGCACTTATGGCTTAGCTGCTTGAAGCGTGAGGTCCCGCATGAGGCGGGGTTTATGCAGGAAGGATTTCTGTTCCATGCTCATGCGCACCGTCATATTTGCCAGCATAGCGGCTGCGCTGGCGACACAAGTACCCTCCCTGCTCAGCGGCACAACGCAGCAACCCGGCAATACGATCTCCGCAAATTTCGTCTCGACCGAAGACAGCGCGCCTGACACGTCGGCCACGATTTCCGACGGCGGCATGATCCGCCTGCAGGCCGACGCGCAGGGCCACTATACCGGCAATTTCAAAATCAACGGCAAGCCGGTGCAGGGGCTGATCGATACCGGCGCCACCTATGTCGCGCTGAACGAAAGCCTTGCCCGCAGGCTCGGCTTCAGCGGCAATCAGCTCGATTTCCGCTATGCGGTCAATACGGCAAACGGCCAGACCAAGGCCGCGCATGTGATGCTCGACCGCGTGGAAATCGGCGGCATTCGCGTTCGCAACGTCGAAGCCTTCGTGCTGAAAGACGAGGCGCTGAGCGGCACGCTGGTCGGCATGAGCTTCCTGCAGAAGCTTGCCTCCTATTCCGTCGCCGACGGTTCGCTCAGCCTCAAGCAGTAAATTCCATCAGATACGGCCGGCGATAACTGGGGGAAGTTCCGGCTTCTCGTCTGCAATGCGATAGTTTGCGGCAAGTGCGACGACGGCCCGTTCGGCCGAAGCCTCGTCGGCAGCGTGAACGAGCGCTATCGGATCGCCCTCATTCACATGCGTTCCAAGCGGCAGCAGACCGGTGAAGCCGACGCTGTGGTCGATCCTGTCGGCCGGATGGCGTCGCCCGCCGCCGAGATCGATCACGCTCATGCCCACATCGCGGGCATCGCAGGCCGCGAGCCAGCCGGTGCGCGAGGCCGGAACAGGCCGTTCGATCGGCGCCCTGCGCAGATAGGCATCCGGCCGCTCCAGAAGATCGGCCGGGCCGCCGAGCATATGGACCATGCGCGCGAAGATCTCCGCAGCTTTGCCGGAAGAAAGCGCGTCCTGCGCCTTGCTCTCCGCCTCCATAAGCGAACCGGCAACACCCGACTGCACGAGCATTTCGGCGGCAAAGGCAAGCACTATGGTTTCAAGGCGGGTACCGGCCTTTCGGCCAGCCAGGAAATCGAGACAGTTGCGAACTTCCACGGCATTGCCGGCGCTATCGGCAAGCGGCTGGTTCATATCCGTTATCAGCGCAGATGTCTTCACGTCAGCGCCATTTGCGACCTCGACCAGCGAATGCGCCAGCATGATCGCCTGCTCCGGATCGGCCATGAAGGCGCCGTTGCCGGTCTTGACATCGAGCACCAGCGTCTGAAGGCCGGCGGCAAGTTTCTTGGACAGGATCGAGGCTGTTATCAGCGGGATGGAATCGACGGTTGCCGTCACATCGCGCACCGCATAGAGCCGTCCATCGGCTGGCGCCAAGGCACCCGTCGGACCGATGATGGCGCAGCCGACTTCCTTAACCACCTTGCGGAAGAGAGCGGCATCCGGGTTGATTGTATAGCCTGGAATGGATTCGAGCTTGTCCAGCGTGCCGCCGGTATGACCAAGGCCGCGACCTGATATCATCGGCACAGCCAGACCGCAGGCAGCAGCGATCGGGGCAAGCATCAGCGAAACATTATCGCCCACACCACCGGTCGAGTGCTTGTCGGCGACTGGGCGGTCGATACCGTTCCAGGACAGCATGTCACCGGACCGCGCCATGGCGAGCGTCAGCGCGACCGTCTCCGTGCGCGACATGCCCTTGAACCAGACCGCCATGGCGAAGGCGCCGATCTGGCCTTCCGAGAGGTCGCCGGCCGCAAGCGCAGCAACGAAGGCGTCGATATCGCCTGATGGCAACTCGGCGCCGTTGCGTTTCTGGCGGATGATCTCCTGCGGGATCATATCAATAGCTCGAGACAGCCGCCGGCTTCGGTTCCGTGCCGCTGAGGACGACCAGGATATGGTCGAGCAGGCCGGAGGCACCGAAACGGAAGGTGGAGGGCATCGGCCAGTCCGGCGTCATGATGGTTTCGGCCAAGCTCAGATAAAGGGCCGCATCCGCGACAGTCGAGATACCGCCGGCGGGCTTGAAACCCACCTTCCGGCCGCTTTCTCTGATAGAGCGGATCATGATGTCGGCGGCTTCCAGCGTGGCGTTGACGGAAACCTTGCCTGTGGAGGTCTTGATAAAATCGGCGCCCGCTTCGATCGCAAGCTCAGAGGCGCGGCGGATGAGGGCCGCGTCCTTCAGCTCACCGGTCTCGATGATGACTTTCAAGAGCACAGGTGCGACACATTCGGCGCGCACGGCCGAAACCATATCGGTGACGGCCTTTTCGTTGCCCGAAATCAGCTTGCGATAGGGGATGACGAGATCGATCTCATCGGCGCCGTCGGCGATCGCCTCACGTGTTTCGGCGGCGACATCGGCGATCTCCAGATCGCCGGAGGGAAAATTGACGACGGTTGCGATGTGGACCGGATGGCCTTTGCCGAGCACGGTGCGGGCATGGGCTACGAAACGCGGCCAGATGCAGATCGCGGCGCTGTTGCCATAAGGCGTCTGCGCGCGGGCGCAAAGCGTGTCGATCTGCTCCTGCGTGCAGTCGTCATTCAGATTGGTGAAATCGAGAAGGGAAAGGGCGACAGCGGCCGTTTCCCGGCTGGAATGGCTATTCATTTCGCTTCCTCCGCCGGCAATCAGTTACCGGCAATCATCTCTTTGAGTATGGCGGCGAGACGGGCACCGCCAACCGGCGCCATATCCTTGGTTTCCTCGTGGCTGAGCTCGTTTCCGGTCATGCCAGCCCCATAGTTGGTGATTACCGAGGCAGCCGCAACCCTCAGCCCCAGCATTCTTGCAATGATGACCTCGGGCACTGTCGACATGCCGACCGCATCGGCACCGAGAATACGGGCCATGCGGATTTCGGCCGGCGTCTCGAAACTCGGGCCTGAGAACCACATGTAGACACCGCTTGCGAGCGGAATGCCGAGTGTCTTGGCTGCATCTCGCATGGCCGCCGAAAGTTCGGCATCATAGGCATTGGTCATGCCGACAAAGCGATGATCACTTTCTTCGCCGATCAGCGGGTTCATGCCGGAATAGTTGATGTGGTCGGCGATCTGCATGACCGAGCCGGGCGCTATTTCGTCTTTCAGGGAGCCCGCCGAATTGGTGAGGATCAGGACCTCGACACCGAGGGCGTGTAACACCTCGATCGGCAGGCGCATGGCGTTGGCATCGCCCTTTTCATAATAGTGGACACGACCCGAGAGCATGATCACCGGCACCGAACCGAGAAGGCCGGCAACGACGTTTCCGGCATGACCGGAGACCGCACTGACCGGAAAGCCCGGCAGGTCCTTGTAGGGGATGCATACAGCATCTGTGACCTGATCGACCAATGAGCCGAGGCCTGAGCCGAGCACGATGCCGTAACGCGGCTTGAGCCCGCCGAGCAAAGCAGCCAGCAGATCGACGGTCGCGTTCATCCGAGTTCGGTCTCAAAGCTGAAGGGAAGAAGCTCTTCCATGGTCATGGTCTTCTTCACGCCGGTTTCGTCGCAGAGATAGATCTTCGTGTCCTTGGAGGCGAATTCCGAGATCTTCTGCCGGCAACCGCCGCAAGGCGGGCAAAGCGGCAGCTTCTCGGCGATGACGGCCATTTCGACGATCTTTTTTGCGCCACCCATGATCATGGCGCCGATCGCCGTCGGCTCGGCGCACCAGCCCTGCGGAAAGGAGAGGTTCTCGATATTGGCGCCGGTATAGACCTTGCCATCCTCGGCGCGGATCGCCGCGCCCACCGGGAACTTGGAATAGGGAGCGTGCGCGAAGGCCATGGCGCCGCGGGCAGCTTCGAACAGGTCGTGAGACATATCAACGCTCCTTCACATAGGGCACGCCGCCGGCCTTCGGCGGGATTGCAACGCCGATGAAGCCGGCGAGCAGAACACAGGTCAGGATATAGGGCAGAGCCTGGAAAACCTGAACCGGTACCTCACCGATCAGCGGCACCGACTTGCCCTGCATGAAATTCGCCAGCGCATCGAGGAAGCCGAAGAGCAGGCAGGCGAACATGACAGGCACCGGCCTCCACTTGGCGAAGACGAGTGCCGCGAGCGCGATATAGCCCTTGCCGGCCGACATGTCCTTGATGAAGGCAGCCGATTGGGCGATCGCCAGATAGGTGCCGGCAAAGCCGCAGAGGATGCCGGCGCACATGACGGCGCGGTAGCGCAGCCAGGAGACCGAAATGCCGGCCGTATCCACCGCACCCGGATTTTCACCGACGGCGCGAAGGCGCAGGCCAAAACGCGTGCGGTAGAGCACCCACCAGGAGAAGGGCACGGCGAGGAAGGCAAGGTAGGTGAGGATGTTGTTGCCGGAGATCACGCCGGCATAAAGCGGGCCGATGATCGGCACATCACGGATGGCATCGGCACCGGGGAGTATGATCGGCGCGAAACGGGCGTCGGGTGCCAGTTGCGGTGTGCGGCCGCCCTGCCCGAACCAGGCCTGGCCGAGCACGATGGTGATACCGGCGATGAAGAAGTTGATGGCCACACCCGAGATGATCTGGTTGCCGCGATTGGTGATCGAGGCAAAGCCGTGCACGAGGCTGAGCGCCACCGAGCAGACCACGCCGGCACCAAGGCCTGCCCAGGCCGAGCCGGTGAGATAGGCGATGCAGGCGGCGGCGAAGGCCGAGCCCAGCATCTTGCCTTCGAGACCGATATCGAAAATGCCGGCGCGCTCGGAAAACAGGCCGGCAAGTGCGGTGAAGATCAACGGAATGGAGAGCCGGATCGTCGAGCTCAGAACGTTGATGAAAATTTCATAATATTCCATCGTCTGTTCCTCAGGCTCGCTTGAACTGCTGGTAGATAAGCGCCATCGCCGGGCGGAACATATATTCCAGAGCACCGGCAAACAGGATCACCAGACCCTGAATGACGAGGATCATCTCGCGGGTGATGTTGGGCATTTCGAAAGAGATCCAGTCGCCGCCCTGATAGAGGACGCCGAAAAGGATCGCGGCGAAGATGATACCGAGCGGATGATTTCGTCCCATCAGCGATACGGCGATGCCGACGAAGCCCGCACCACCGACGAATTCCACCTGCAGACGCGCCGACGAGCCCATGACGGGGTTCAGCGCCATCATGCCGGCGAGCGCGCCTGACAGTAGCATGGCGATGATGATGGTGCGCGCATGGGGCGTGCCGGCATAGGAGGCGGCGGTCGGGCTGATGCCCAGCGTGCGCATATCAAAGCCGAGCTTGCTGCGCCAGACCAGCACCCAGACGAACCAGGCGGCAAACAGCGCGATGATGAAGGAGACGTTGAACGGGGCCGCACCGAGCTTGGCTCCGAACATGCTCATGACCCAGCCGAGCTTCGGAAGCTGTCCCCCTTCGAGGAAGGTGCGGGTTTCCGGCGCCATCTTGCCCGGCACGATCAGCACATGCACCAGCAGGTAAACCATGAGGGCGGCGGCGATATAGTTGAACATGATCGTCGTGATGACGATATGGCTGCCGCGCTTGGCCTGCAGGAAGGCCGGGATGAAGGCCCAGGCCGCCCCGAAGAGACCGGCGCCGATAACGGCGATCGGCATCGTCACATACCAGGGCACATAATTGTCGAGTGCCAGCGCCACCAGCGCACAGCCAAGGCCGCCAATATAGGCCTGGCCTTCCGAGCCGATATTGAAGAGGCCGGCATGGATGGCGACGGCGACCGAAAGGCCGGTGAAGATGAAACTGGTCGCGTAATAGAGCGTGAAGCCGATGCCCTCACCGCTGCCGAAGGCGCCTTCGATGAGCAGCGAAAGCGCGGCCAGCGGGCTTTCGCCGATCAGCCAGACGACGAAGCCTGAGATCAGGAAGGCGACGATCAGATTCAGAAGAGGGATCAGACCGTAATTGATCCATCTCGGTAGGGTTACGGAAGCAGTGCTCATAAAGGCCTCACGCGGCAATGCCGGCCATCATCAGGCCGAGGGTCTGTTCACCGGCATCGGGCGTCTTCTCGCCGACGACGTGGCCGGCAAACATGACAAGGATACGGTCTGAAAGGGCGCGGATTTCGTCAAGCTCGACGGATACGAGCAGGATCGCCTTGCCCGCATCGCGCATCTCGATGATCCGGCGATGGATGAATTCGATAGCGCCGATATCGACGCCGCGGGTCGGCTGGCCGATGATCAGCATCTTCGGATCACGCTCGATCTCACGGGCGACAACGATCTTCTGCTGGTTGCCGCCGGAAAAATTCGCCGTCTTCAGGCGCGGGTTCGGCGGGCGAATATCGTATTTCTCGATCTTCTCCATGGCATCCTTGCGAATGGCGTCGAGATCGAGCAGCGGGCCGCGGCTGTATTCCGGCCGGCGATGATAGCCGAGCACGGCATTTTCATATTCCTCGAATTTCAGGACCAGGCCCATATGGTGACGGTCTTCAGGGATATGCGCGAGGCCAAGCTCACGCAGGCGGGCCGGATCGGCCTTGTCGATGGTCTGGCCGTCGAGCAGGATCTCGCCGGAGGCAGGCTTGCGGATGCCGGCGATCGCCTCCAGCAATTCCGACTGGCCGTTGCCGGCGACACCGGCAATGCCGACGATCTCGCCGGCGCGGACATCGAAGGAGACGTTGTCGACCATCGTCACGCCCCTGTTGTCCTTGACCGTCAGGTTGCGGACAGACAGCAAGACATCGGCAGGCTTTGCCTCGCCCTTCTGGACGCGCAGCAGAACGCGGCGGCCGACCATGAGTTCGGCAAGCTCTTCCACCGTGGTCTCGCTGGTCTTGCGGGTGGCGACCATCTCGCCGCGGCGCATGACGGAGACCGTATCGGTGATCGCCATGATTTCGCGCAGCTTGTGGGTGATGAGGACAACCGTCTTGCCCTCGTCACGCAGCACACCGAGGATGCGGAACAGGTGATCGGCCTCTGCCGGGGTCAGCACGCCAGTCGGCTCGTCGAGGATCAGGATCTCGGCGCCGCGATACATGGCTTTGAGGATTTCCACACGCTGCTGCAGGCCGACCGGGAGCTGCTCGATCAGCGCATCCGGGTTGACCTCCAGGCCGTACTCGGTTTCCAGCCGCTTGAGTTCGGCGCGGGCAGAAGCAACGCCCTTCGCCAGCAGCGCGCCGCCTTCGGCACCGAGCATGATGTTTTCGAGGACGGTGAAATTATCGACCAGCATGAAATGCTGGTGCACCATGCCGATGCCAGCTGCGATGGCCGCCTGACTGTCCCGGATAGTGATGGGCTGGCCGTTGACGCGGATCTCGCCGCTGTCGGCCTGGTAAAAACCGTAGATGATGGACATCAGGGTCGATTTGCCGGCGCCGTTTTCCCCGATAATGCCATGGATAGAGCCCTTGGCGACGGTGAGGTTGATGTCCTTGTTGGCGTGAACGGCGCCGAATTTCTTGTCGATGCCGACAAGTTCGATGGCAGGCTGGTCTGTCACAGCAGGCTCCAAATAAGAAAAGGGCGCATGGCGAAAATCCTTGTCCGCCATACGCCCGATCTCAGTTACGACTCACTTCGGGCAGGCGTTGTCCGTGGTGTAATCGTGAACCTTGACGGTACCAGCAATGATGTCGGCCCTGGCCTTGTCGACGGCAGCCTGCATCTCCGGCGTGATCAGCGGCTTGTTGTTGTCGTCCATGGCGGCAGCAACGCCGTCTTCCTTGATGCCGAGAGACTGGACACCGGCCGTGAACTTGTCGCTCTTGGTGTCGTTAAAGGCGTTGTAGACGGCGAGATCGACGCGCTTGACCATCGAGGTCAGAACGGAACCCGGATGCAGGTGGTTCTGGTTGGAATCGACGCCGATCGACAGTTTCTTGTTGTCGGCTGCCGTCTGCAGAACGCCGAGACCGGTGGCACCCGCTGCCGCGTAAACGACATCGGCACCCTGGTCGATCTGGTTCTTGGTGAGCTCGCCGCCGCGGACCGGGTCGTTCCAGGCTGCACCGGTCGTGCCGGTCATGTTCTGGAAGACTTCGATGTCGGCCTTGGCGGCGCGTGCGCCCTGCTCGTAGCCGCATTCGAACTTGCGGATCAGCGGAATGTCCATGCCGCCGACGAAACCGACCTTGCCGGTCTTGGACGCCATGCCGGCGAGAATGCCGACGAGGTAGGAGCCTTCCTCTTCCTTGTAGAGGACGGAGCGGACGTTCGGCTTGTCGACGACGGAGTCGACGATGATGAACTTGGTATCCGGGAATTCTGCGGCAACCTTCTCGACAGCCGAAGTCCAGGCGAAGGAAACAGCCACAACCGGGTTGAAGCCGCGGCTTGCGAAGTTGCGGATGGCCTGCTCGCCCTGGGTGTCGCCGGTCGGCTCGAAATCGCGGTAGGCGATGCCGGTTTCCTTCTTGAACTT
>Ga0209129_1001842_pt1 | contig 11226 bp, 9 predicted proteins | sample AraplaMF_Col_mMS_FD_184257 | JGI IMG/M metagenome (GOLD analysis project Ga0209129, IMG submission 184257) | Arabidopsis root microbial communities from the University of North Carolina, USA - plate scrape MF_Col_mMS (SPAdes) (version 3) | ecosystem: Host-associated > Plants > Roots > Endosphere ... | reverse complement strand
CAGGATGTGCCGAACCGGGGGCGAGTCCAAGAAGGTGAGGGGCATCGATTTCAAGATCGGGCTCGGGGTTGCCTGGAACCGGGAGGACCCGACCGCCGGCCGCGACGATATCATTGATATTGCCCGGTCGCTCGCACGGCCGGGCAGGTGAGGGGTGTCAGAAGATTGGCAGACGCGCCTGTTCGTCGTGCCGCAAACGGTCGTTGAATTCAGCTTCAAGCAAGCGACCTGGGGTTTATTCTTCGGAAGAAGCACCACACCTTCAGATTGATCGCACATGGAGCCGACACATGATGGACAACCGGATTGATGCGAAGATTGCGAGCCAACAGGAATATGCCTTGAAACTCCTGCAGGCATCGACCGATCGCGACCCTGACTCTATCGCCGTGTCGACGACAACGTTGCCGAATCTGGCGCTGGATCTCGCCATCGGCGACACCAAGACACGATTCTTGCGCATCATCCTCGATGCCCTCGGCAATGCCGACGTTACAGTGCGTATCGATGACGGAAAGGCGTCGGTCCAGACCGGCTCCGGCAATGACACGATATCGGTAGAGGCGGCCTGGGCCACGGTCCAGGCCGGTGCCGGCGACGATCGCATCACCGTCAAGACGTCGGGCCTATACGCTTTTTCTGACGGCATGTTGGTGCCGTCCGTGGACCTCGTTCGGGGCGAAGCGGGCAAGGACATCATCAACGTCAGTAGTCATGGCCTGATTGACCGAACGGAAGGTGGCGAGGGCGATGACGTCCTCGTCATTTCCGGTAACGGAAGCGTCGATCGCACCGAAGGCGGATCAGGCAACGATAGGATCTTCATATCGAACGCATCAGGCATCGACTGGGGCATGTCCGGGATCAATCGCACTGAAGGCGGAGACGGCGACGATGAGATCTACCTTCGAAGCGAAAACGATGTGTTCATCGCAGATGGTGGTGATGGCAATGACAAAGTCTTCGTCGAGGCCCAGGACACGGTTTGGTACGTCGATGGCGGGGAAGGGGACGACGACATGACGATTCGATCCCTGAGCGCCGCATTCATCGACGGCGGCCATGGCGACGACACGATACACATCGCTGCTACTGCCACCTATATCTCCGGGGGGAAAGGAAACGATCATCTTATTCTTGACACACCCGGAGGGCGGGCCACCGTCGATATGTTCGAAGGCGATGGCCATGACCTCGTCGAAATCAACGGGACACTCGAAATACGACGTAACGGGATTGACGGTGCTGCGCTGAGCGAAAGTGACATCTCGGTTGCGAAAAACGATGACGGTACAGTGTCTGTAAAATTTCCGGGGAGTGATGACGCGGTGACTGTAAAGTTCACCGGCGCGGCAGCCGAAGCGACGGGTTTTGATGTCGAGCTTGCCGGCAGCTCGCTCATTATCACGCCGAAGACAGAGGCCGGCATTGTCTGACGCCAATGAGACCGCAAAATATACGGATGCCTGTTCCTGAGCTTGCCTTCACCGGGCGCGTGCACTCGTCACCACGGTTGCACGGTTCGCATCGCGCTCAATCAGTCGGCGGCATCGTTAAGCCCTCCGTCCTGGCAATTCAGATGGCGAGCCATTCAGCTTCAGGATCTCATGGGCATCGACTGTAGCCTGGAGAGCTTCCTCGGAGGCGGTCGCCATCGTTTGCTTCGGGATCGTGCATCTTGAGTTTCTGCTTGTAGCGACTTTTGATTTCGTCCGGCGTCGCGTCCGGTCCGGTGAGAGCCCTAGCGTCTCGAATGCTTTTGCTTCCAGCAACTCAAGTTTGCCGGATTGAGGCGCCGCTTCGGCCGCGAGGCTCTGCGCGGCTGACTGCGCCCGTTCCACAGAAACCGCCGGCAAAAGCCGGTCGTTTCCAATACGGTAACTGCTGCGTTCCTCAGACCAGGAGCAAGCTGTTGATCAGGATATCGCTGTGGTCGAAGAAGGTCTTGTTGACGCCGACGAAGGCGAGAGTAAGTCCCAACGATGTGTCGAAAGAGCCTATTGCAAGCGAAGTATCAAAAGATCCGCCGGTGAAAGTAGTACTATCGACAAACTCTCCGAAATAGTTACTGCCGCTTTGCTTAAGAATGATCGCTCCCATTGACCCCCCAAATTCCATGAACGAAATATGTCTTCCGCGACTACAACAACAAGTCAAAGTACAAATTAAGACATTATTAGGCTGCTGCAGGGAATCCATAATCGGATTCCTATAATATCTGGCGCTCGTTGATCGCGGCCACCGTGCCGAACTCGCTCAGCAGATGTAGACGGGCGTCATCGCCCGTCCTAATTCGGGAACTTTCCCCTACGATGCCCGCGCTGGTCCGTATCCATTCTCGCCGATACCAGTAATGCCGCCGGACGACTCGAAGTCGAACATTCGCTGCGTGACGAGCGCAGCGGCACCTCTCGCCCACGAATTATCCTCCCAGTCCGGAAGGATTGGAGGGGGGCTGCGAAAGGTGCGCAGCGAAAAGGCTTCACGTAACGGCGCCAGGAAATATTCTCCGAGCGAAACCGCTTCGCCTCCAGCGACAATCACTTCCGGGTCGGTGACGTTGACGAGGTTTGCGAGCGCCGTGCCGATCCCGCGGCCAGCCTCCCCGACAATGGCAACCGCGGCCGGATCCTCGGCAACCAGTGCCTGGCGCAATTCGGGTGCGCCGAGGTCCTCGCCTCCGCCTCTTGCCTCTTTCCATCGTCGCAGGATCGATGCTTCGGAATGATAGGCCATCAGACAGCCGCGCTTGCCACACTCGCAAAGTCGCCCGTTTTCTTCAAAAAGCGTGTGGCCAAATTTGCCGGCCGCGCCATTGGCACCGCGATAGAGCTTTCCCTCGATGACGAGGGCGCAGCTTATGCCGACGCCGACCGCCAGCACCGCCATGTTGCGATGCTGGCGTCCAAGACCGAAAAGCTGCTGGGCGATCGCATAGGCATTCGTGTCGTCCTCCAGCCAGACGGGGACGTTGACTCGCCGGGCAAGCAGCGAGGCGAGGGGGACGTTGTCCCAGTTGAACCGATGGCTTCTGACGCAGATCGTCTGTTCGTGATTGATGACACCCGGCATCGATATGCCGATGCCGGCGATTTTTGCTTGCGGGCGTTCGGCAAGCCCGATCAGCCGCGGCACCGTCACCGCCAGTAGATCGGCGACATCATCGGGTGCCTTGCTTGGCATCGGGATGCGGATCGCGGCGATAGGGTTTGTCGCGAGATCAGTTGCAACGCACTCCACTGTATCGGCCATCAGCTTAAAGCCGATCGCCACCGCATGATCGTAGTCAATTTGCACCGGTGTCGGTCGACGGCCGGTAGAACCGGAGACTGCCTTTCCCTCGATGACAACACCTTCTCCCATCAGATCTGCGACAACAAACGTAACGGCGGCAGGACTGAGCTGAGTTATCGTCGCGAGTTCTGCGCGGCTCTTTGGCCCGTCTTGTCTGAGCAGGTTCAGGATCAGACGGCGGTTCATGGCCCTGGCGGTCGTCTGGTCACTTTTGAGCTTCACGGCAGAGTTCCTTTATTTTTTAAATAAACTATTGCGACCCTGTCTGATCTATGCATAAATTTGCCCCGTCGATCAACTCGGAATGAAGCGGTCGGCACGTTGAATGCCCGGCGTCTCCGTTTTGGAGGACGGCCGCCGGGACGTGTTGATCAGCTCAACTGGGAGGAATTCAATGGCATTTTCCAAGCATTTTACATCGACCACACGACGAACCTTTTTGAAGAGTGCCGGCGTCATGTCCGCCGCCGCGGTCGCAGGCAGTTTTCCGATTCCGGCCATTGCCCAGGCCCAGGAAATCAATGTGATTTCGGCCGAAAGCAACGGCAAGGCGCTCGAGGCCCTGAAAAAGATCGCAGAAGACTTCGGCAAGCAGGCCGGGACCAAGGTCGTCATCAACAATATGGACCACGAGGCCCACAAGACCGCGATCCGCAACTATCTGACTGCCGGCGCGCCTGATGTCTGCTTCTGGTTTTCAGGCAATCGCATGCGCGCCTTCGTCAAGCGCGGCCTCTTCGACGACATTTCTGATCTGTCGGGAAGGAAAAGTACAAGGACGTGCTCGGTGCCAGCACCGGCGCCGTCACAGTCGACAACAAGCAATACGGCCTGCCGACCGGTGGCACGCTCTGGGGGCAGTTCTATCGCAAGGACGTCTTCGACCAGAACGGGCTGACGGTGCCGACGACGGCAGATGAATTTGCCGCCTATTGCGATAAGGCGAAGGGTGCCGGCCTAACGCCGATCGCCATCGGTACGAAGGAGCTCTGGCCTGCCGCCGGCTGGTTCGACCAGATGAACCTGCGCATCAATGGTCTCGACAAGCACATGGCGCTGATGGACGGCCAGATGAGCTATCTCGATCCGGCCCTGACGCCTGTCTTTGACCAGTGGGAAGCGATGATCAAGAAGGAAGTGTTCACGCAGAACCACACGTCCTTCGGCTGGCAGGAGGCTGCGGCCCTGCTTGCCCAGAAGAAGGCCGGGATGATGAATCTCGGAGCGTTCCTGAGGGCGGCCTTCACCGAGGCGGATCTGCCGCAGCTGTCTTTCGCACCATTCCCGACGCTTGACGCCAGCGTTCCGCGCTTTGAGGAATTCTCGCTGAACTCTGTCCACATCCCGGCAAACGGCAAGAACAAGCAGGGCGCGCGTGAATTCCTCGCCTATTTCTACAAGCCGGAAAATCTCGCGACCTATCTGGAGCCGGGGGGCAATGTGCCGCCGCGCAGCGACCTGCCGCCAAGCAAGGATCCGCTGGTCAATGCAGCAGTGGAATCCCTCAAGCAGGTGAAGGGTACTTCGCAATATTACGACCGCGACAGCGATCCTGATATGGCCCAGGCCGGTCTCGTCGGCTTCCAGGAATTCATGGCCAAGCCTGAGCGTCGGCAGGCGATCCTGCAGCGCCTCGAAGGCACGCGCAAGCGTATCTACAAGATCTAGTTCTCCTCCCGACGACCGGGGAGCGGAATTGCGGTTCCGCTCCCTCATTTCCTCTAGAGGTTCTGGACAATGTTGATGTTATGGCGCCGCCAGCGATGGTGGCTCACCCCGACTTTGCTGATCGCTCCCGCGATCCTCCTGTTTTTTACGGTCATTCTTCTGTCGGCCGTCCGCAGTCTCTGGATCAGTCTGCATGACTGGGACGGGATGGGGCCGATGACGTGGATCGGTTTTGGCAATTATGTCGAGCTCTACAATGACCCGCAATTCTACACGTCGCTGAAGAACAATCTGATCTGGCTCATCATGTTCATGGCGGCACCACCGCTCGGGCTGGCCATCGCGCTGCTCGTCAATCAGAAGATCCGCGGCATGCGCTTCCTGAAGTCGCTGTTCTTCATCCCGTTGGTGCTCGCCTCGGTGACGGTCGGCGTCGTCTTTACGTGGGTCTATACGCCGGAATTCGGGCTGCTTGCCCTGATCTTCAAGGCGTTTGGAGCGACCGCACCCGCCGTGCTTTCCGATGAACATTTCGTCACCTTCGCGATCGTCATCGCAGCGCTCTGGCCGCAGGTCACCTTCTGCATGGTGCTCTATCTCGCCGGCCTCAACAATCTGAGCGAAGAGCTGATCGGTGCGGGGCGCGTCGATGGCGCCAGGGGATGGAACATGCTCTGGCATATCGTCCTGCCGCAACTGACCCAGGTAACCTTCATCGCCATTGCGGTCACTGTCGTCGGCGCACTTCGCTCCTTCGACATGGTGTCGGTGATGACGCGCGGCGGACCGTTCGGCTCCTCATCGGTGCTTGCCTATCAGATGTTCGAGCAATCGATCTTTTCCTACCGGTTCGGCTATGGCGCGGCGATCGCATCGGTCCTCTTCGTGATCATGGCGGCCTTCATCATCTGGTATCTGTCGCGAATCGTCCGCACGGAAGAAAGGGGCGGCTGATGTATCCTCGTCCAATTCCGGAGACGGCCGTCTGGCAGCGCCGCCTCTACTTCCTCGCCGTCCTCGTCGTCCTTCTGCTCTGGCTCTGCCCGCTCTTTGCGATCATCCTGACGTCGTTCCGCTCGACGAGCGATGTCATGGGCGGCAACCTGTGGGGCTGGCCGACGGAGTTCGGTCTGATCGACAACTATAAAGCCGTCTTCACCCAGACGCCGATGGCACAGTATTTCATCAACAGCCTGACGATCACGATCCCCTCGGTTATAGGCGTCCTCGTCCTGAGCACGCTCTCTGGCTTCGTGCTTTCCCGGTATCGATTTCCCGGCAACATGCTGATCTTCGCGCTCTTCGTCGGTGGCAACTTCCTGCCGCACCAGATTATGATGATCCCGGTGCGCGATCTGATGGTCAGGCTCGATCTGATCGACACGACGACGGCACTGATCATCTTTCACGTCGCCTTCCAGACGGGTTTTGCCACCCTCTTCATGCGCAATTTCATCGCCGCATTGCCCGATGAACTCTTCCAGGCTGCAAGGGCTGAAGGCGCAAGTCCCTTCCAGACCCTCATCCATGTCGCTGTGCCGCTGGTGCGCCCAGCACTTGCGGCACTCGCAATCCTGCTCTTCACCTTCATCTGGAACGATTATTTCTGGGCCGTCGTGCTGACGGTCAGCGATTCCGTCAAGCCGGTGACGGCTGGCCTTGCCAATCTTCGCGGCGAATGGGTCTCGGCCTGGAACCTCATCTCGGCAGGAACGATCGTCGTCGCCGTGCCACCGGTCGTGATGTTCTTCCTGATGCAGCGCCACTTCATCGCGGGCCTGACGATGGGAGCGGTCAAGGGATGACTGCCTCCACGAACCCGCACCTTAGATCTCGAAAAGCAGAGAGCCAGGAAGCATGACCAGCCTCGAACTGCGACAGATAAACAAGAATTACGGCGCCTATCACGCCTTGCGCGGCATCAATCTTTCGGTGGAGGAAGGCGAGTTCATCGTCATGGTCGGCCCGTCGGGCTGCGGCAAGTCGACCCTCTTGAAGACGATCGCCGGTCTCGAAGGCATCACCTCCGGCGAGATCCGCATTAACGGACGCGACGTCAGCCGCGAGGAACCTGGCGACCGCGGCATTGCCATGGTCTTCCAGTCTTATGCGCTCTATCCGCATATGACGGTCGCCGAGAATATGGGTTTCGGCCTCCGTATGGCCAAGCGGCCGAAAGCGGAGATCGACGCGGCGGTGGCCCGCGCCGCCAGGATCCTGCGCATCACCGACCAGCTCGACAAACGCCCCAAGCAGCTCTCCGGCGGCCAGCGCCAGCGTGTTGCAATCGGACGGGCGATCACCCGTTCGCCCGAGGTGTTCCTGTTCGACGAGCCGCTGTCGAATCTCGATGCGGCGCTGCGCACGCAGATGCGTGTAGAGCTTTCGAGCCTGCATGCCGAGCTCGGTGCAACGATGGTCTATGTCACCCACGACCAGGTCGAGGCCATGACGATGGCAAGCCGGATCGTCGTCCTGAACCAGGGCATCATCGAGCAGGTAGGCTCGCCTCTCGAGCTCTATCGCAATCCCGACAATCTGTTCGTCGCGGGCTTCCTCGGGGCGCCGCGCATGAACTTTCTTTCCGTCACGGTCGACGGCGTGTCGGGCCACGAGATCCGCGTTTCCGCGCCGGGCCTTGCACCATTGACAGTCGAACTGTCGGAACCCTCGACGCTCGCGAAAGGTACGGAACTGACGCTCGGTGTACGTCCCGAAACCATCTCCGTGGTCTCCGACGGGCAGCCGGGGGCCTTGAACGGCGTGGTGCGTCTCGTCGAGCATCTGGGTCGGGAGACGATCCTCTACGTGGATGCCGGCGAACTCAGGACCGTCGCTTCGGAAAGCGGGACGGGAAATATCACGGTTCAGTTGAGCTATGTCGCGCCCTTCAGGGCCGATCAGTCGGTGACGCTCAAGCTCGATCCGACCGAACTCTATCTCTTCGCGCCGGATGGCGGACGCACGATCAGCGCCCGCAAGGCAATCATCGACAAATAGCAATCAGGATCCTCGCCGTGTCTGAACAGAAATCTGCGACAATTTCCGCCTGGAACCCGGTCAAGACCGATCGATTCCTCGTTGGCGCCCCTCACTATCCCGAGCATGTCGACGAGAGCTACTGGGAGCGCGACGCCGAGCGCATGGCCAAGGCCGGCTTCAATGTCGTGCGAATGGCCGAATTCGCCTGGCATATTCTCGAACCCGAACTCGGGCGCTTCGATTTCGACCTGTTCGACCGGGCGATCGCCGTTCTTGCGCGCCACGGCATCGATACGATCATGTGCACGCCGACGGCGACCCCGCCACGCTGGCTGACGGCCGCCCATCCCGAGATCCTGCGCGTGGACGGGAAGGGGCGGTCAATGAGCCACGGGTCGCGCCAGCATTGCGATACGGCAAGCCCGGTGTTTCGCGAGCATAGCCGCCGCATTACGAGGGCAATGTCCGAACACTATCGCGACAATCCCCATGTCGTCGGCTGGCAGACCGACAACGAGCTTAACACGAGCATGCCGGAGAGTTTCTCAAAGGCGACACTCAGCGAATTCCAATCATATCTTTCCGACAAATACGGCACGATCGACAAGCTCAATCACGCCTGGGGCGGAGATTTCTGGGCAACCGCCTATCAGGGTTTCGACCAGGTCGTGCTGCCGATCGAATTCGGGCCGACCTTTCCAAGCCCCGGCCATCTCCAGGACTACCATCGCTTCCTGGCCTTTTCGACGGCCCGCTTCCAGCACGACCAGGTCGAGATCCTACGCGCCGTCAAATCGTCCTGGTTCGTCTTCCACAACCTTGGAGGCCTGCGCGACATCGATTTTCGCGGACAGTTCACCACTGATCTCGATTTCGTCGGCTACGACATCTATCCGCTACTCTATGACGAGTTCCAGCGCATCGGCAATCACGCCAAGGTCCAGGCGCTTCATCTCGACATCTGCCGCGGATTTTCGGGCAACTACATCGTGCCCGAACAGCAGTCGAACTTCGGCAGCCAGCCGGGCTTCTGCACGCTGACGCCGGAACCTGGAGAGATGCGGCGCATGGCGATGTCTTCGGTTGCCCGCGGTGCGGACGGCTTGATGTTCTTCCGCTGGCGTCCCGCCCATTTCGGCGCTGAGATCTACTGGATGGGTATCATCGATCACGACGACGTCCCGCGCCACCGCTACGAGGAGGCGAAACAGTTCGCCACCGAGATGACGGCGCTGCAGGACAAGATCCTCGGCACCTATGTGCGCATGGACGTTGGCATCGCCGGGTCGGATTTCGACAACCAGGAGGCCCACAAGACCTATCCGATCGGTTTGCCGAGCCCGCAGGACGATGCGGTCCTGCTTCACCAGTATTGCTATGATCGCGGCATTGCCTGCGGCTTCATCCATCCGGAAGACGATCTTTCGAAGCTGAAGCTTCTCTATGTGCCGCACTGGGTCATGTGGAAGGACGAATGGACCGAGCGGCTGAAGGCCTTTGCGGAGAAGGGCGGTACCGTCGTGGTCGGCGCCCGCACGGGAACGCGCGACGAGAACAATCACGTCATCAGGCAGACCGCACCTGGAACTTCGCTTTCGAAACTGACGGGTGTGCAGGTGGAGGATTTCGGACGGCTTGCCGCGCCCGGAGCGAAGGGCCTCTTCGACGTCATGGAGCGCTCCGGCGGTCTGGTCGTGCCTCCGAACAGACCCGCGGAATCCCATCGCCGCGAACGTCGCTTCAAAATCGGCAATCGTGAACTGACGGCCGGTTATTTCTACGAAAACCTGACCGTCGACGCCGGCGTCGAGACGATCGCGGTCTGGTCCAACCGCTACGCCGACGGAATGGCGATGGCAACCTCGAAAACCGTCGGCAAAGGCCGGGTCGTCTATCTCGGCACCTATCTCACGCCGGACCTGACCGAGGCACTATCGGAGCGCCTGTTTGGCGAGGCCGGTATCGAACCGCTGATCGCCGACCTGCCGGAAGGCGTCGAAGTCACGATGCGGATGAACGCAGATCGCCGGCTCCTCTTCATCCAGAATTACACGGACAAGCCGACCGTCCTGTCACATGTTACGGCCGGGGTCGATCTGCTCGATGCCGGCAAACCGGTCGATGGTCACCTCTCACTCGATGGCTACGGCTGCGCCGTGGTCCAGCTTTCCTAGACATACCGCGCTGCCAACGCCAACCGACCTGAAGGTTAGGAATACGAGATGACCGATATGGATAGAATTCGCTGGGGCATCCTTGGCCCCGGCAGGATCGCTGGCGACTTCTTTGCAGGTGTCGCGCAATCGAGGACAGGCCGGGTGGATGCAATCGCCACCCGCAACCCTGGTCGAGCAGGCCTCGCCGAGCGCTTCCCCGGTGCACGGATACTTGAGGGCTACGAGGCGCTCCTAGCAGACGGGGAAATCGATGCGGTCTATATTGCGTCGCCGCATCCGACGCATGCGGAATGGGCAATCAAGGCAGCAAGGGCCGGAAAACATGTGCTCTGCGAGAAGCCGATCGGCCTGTCGGCAGCAGAGGCGGAAGCCATGCAGACGGCCGCGCGCGAGGCCGGTACCTTCCTCGGCGAAGCCTATATGTACAGGCTGCACCCGTTGACGCTGAAGCTGATCGAGCTTCTCAAGGCCAAGGCGATCGGCGATGTCCGCATGATCAAGTCGAGCTTCGGTTTTGCCAAGCCGTTCGAACAGGAGCACCGGTTGTTTGCCAATGATCTTGCCGGTGGCGGCATTCTCGATGTCGGCGGCTATCCCGTCTCGATGGCAAGGCTGATCGCCGGCATCCACGAGGCGGGCGGCATCCTCGAGCCGGACCAGGTCTTCGGCGTCGGGCATCTCGGCTCAACCGGCATCGACGAATGGAGTGCGGCCATCCTGCGTTTCCCGAACGGCATCATTGCTGAAGTTGCCTGCTCGGTCTCGCTTATCCAGGACAACGTGCTGCGGATCTTCGGGACTGCCGGATCGATCGAGATCGATCATTTCTGGTTTGCCGCCGGCAAGCAGGGCGGCACTGCGGTCATCAGGCTCTTCGATGCAGCTGGAAAACGGCAGGACATTGACGTCGACGAGCCGCGGCACGTCTACAGTTTCGAGGTGGATGCGGCGGCCGAGGCGATCCGCGCAGGGCGACGCGAATTCGCCTATCCAGGCATGTCGGCTGCCGACACGCTCGGCAATCTCAAGGTCATGGACAAGTGGCGCGCCGCCATCGGGCTTGAATATGCGCTGGAAACGCCGGCCGTCAGAACGAGGACACTGA
>Ga0209129_1001840_pt1 | contig 11230 bp, 12 predicted proteins | sample AraplaMF_Col_mMS_FD_184257 | JGI IMG/M metagenome (GOLD analysis project Ga0209129, IMG submission 184257) | Arabidopsis root microbial communities from the University of North Carolina, USA - plate scrape MF_Col_mMS (SPAdes) (version 3) | ecosystem: Host-associated > Plants > Roots > Endosphere... | reverse complement strand
CACGGCCTTGGGGGATAGCATGATGTCGGGGCCTGTCAGTTCATACTGATTTTCGGAGTGCGCTTGTGCCCCGATTTCGCTTTCGAGGATGTCACGCATCCATCCGCCCGCATTGGCCTGGCGCGTAAGGAGGGTCTGGACCCGAGCCAGAGCCAGAAGACGTCCAGCAAGGGATGTCTTGTAGTCTTCCACATCCGCAGCGCCATCCGCAGACCTGACGGCCATGGAGCGGATCACCGCCATGATGTTGCGCACCCTATGCTGCAGTTCATGCAGCAGGACGCCCTGGTGCTCGACGGCCATCTTTGTTTCGGTGACATCTTCCGCGATGCCGCCAACGCGCTGCACATTGCCGTTCTCGTCAAAGAGGGGGAAATCCGTGTCCCTGATCCAACGGAATGAACCGTCGTCTCGCCGAATGCGGAACTCGTGAATAGCAGGGTCACCATGACAGGCCTGCGCTATGTGATGGCCTGCGGTCTCCCGATCCTCGGGCAGGACCATCGCGGCCCAGTATTTGATGTCGCCGAGAAGCGCGTCCGGTTCGGTGCCATAGATCGTCGCGATGGAGGGGCTGACGAACTCCATGCTCAAGGTTTCTGCGTCTCTGATCCAAAGGCCGGATGAGGACGCATTGGCAAACTGCTGAAACCTGTTTTCGCTTTCACGCAGGGCGATCTCGGCACGTTTGCGTTCGGTGATGTCATAGAAGACGCTGACCAGGCGCCGGCTTCCAGAGCCGCCGACGCGTGCGGTAGAGCTGTGAACCCATCGACCGGTGGGCTGGTGCCACTTTTCAATCTGCTCGGCTACTCCGGTCTCAACCACCCTGCCGAACATTTCAATCCAGTATGGCTCCGTTCCAGGCATGAATTCGCTGGCCAACCTGCCTGCAACATCCTTCAATCCGCTCTGCTGTTCGTACCCGGCATTGGCCTCTATGATCCTCCAATCGACAGGCCTGCCAAAGTCGTCGTAGATCATGTCGAAGACGCAGCAGGCTTCGATCATGGTTTCAAACGCCGCACGAAACTTCGCCTCGCTCTGCCGCAAGACGTCGATCTCGGCCCTGGCGTCCGAGAGGAGGCGCTCCAGTTCTCGTGCATCAGCCACAGCCAAGCTCCTCGCGCAGGACATCGCTCACGAAGTCGATAGGCCACAACTTATCACACAACTCGACGGTAGATCGGCTATTTCAAAGCCGACGTCCGGTCTGGGCGAAAGCAGGTTTCAGCCGCTTGTCCGCCGCGGATAATTCCACGGCGTCAGCACGTCGATCTGGCTCTGTGGCCGTTGACGACGACCAATGATCCGCAAACTCCGGCGGGGCAGGGTGCATCAATGACGCGATCAGGGGAGGCTCAAGTCCAGGCCGAGCATCCCGCCAAGGACGAAGGCGACGAGCCCCGTGCCCAGTAGCGCCAGCGCAAACATCGCGACCATCGTGCCGCCCGTGCGCAGTAACGCTCGCCTCTCGCCCTTTTCTCCTCGGTCGTAATGCCACTTGATGGCGAAGAACATGGCAATTCCCAATGCGAGAACCTTGAAGATAACGAGGACTACGGGGATCCAATCCATCTTGGAGACTTTCATGTACATCAGCTACGCGCCTTATGATCTCATCTTGGGCAAACGGATACTTCCGATGATGCAAGGCAGCTATGTAATGGCAGGTGGCGGTTTCGCGGCGGGTGTCGTTGGCGTTCGGGAATCCTTCTTCAAGGCGCGCATCCTACTCGCGGATGCAGGGCTGAATGCCTCTGATGTGCCGGTGCGGCTGATGCCGCGCATGACCGTCTCGACGGAAATCAAGGTCGAGAACCGGACGGTGATGTCCTATTTCCTCTACCCAGTCTTGCGCGGGCTGGATGAGGCGATCCGCGAACCAAACTGAGAGGTCCGCCGGCGACGTGCAGGCGAGAGGCTTCTGCACACGCCATGGGATGGGCGCGGGCCGCCGCTTACGGCGCTGCCACCAGACCTGTTTTTTGGAGGGAAGGAGCCCTTATGCCGGAACGATGCGGCGAGGATCATTCCTCTGGCGAATGCCTTTGCTGGCTCGCATTCCATGCAAAAGAAGTCTTCCGAGATCTCAGCGGGTCTTGGCGCCAGTCGGCGGCAACAGGTTGCCTTTGCCCGCCCTGAAAGCGGCGATGTCGGCCTCATACTTGCGCTCGCGTCGCTGCTTGCGCCAGTAAGCCCAAATCTCCAGGATAATAAAGCGAAGCATTTCCCGCCCCATGGATGCCGTTAGAATTTCCAAAGCACACTCCAGGCGCCGGCTGTTGGAGGCGCGCTTTCCTGACAACTATTTAGTGAATCCTTTGTGGAAGTACGAGGTATAAATTGAAAAACATAGCATCTTCACAAGGTGGACAGCTTCTCGGCCGCCGGGCGACTCAGTTAGCATCAAAGGCCAAGAAGATGGGAGGCGCCGATGTTCACCCGGAAAACTGTATTGGTAGTGGGTGCCGGCGGTAGCCATGAGGTTAATTTGCCTGTCGGGGAGGGATTAAAGTCACGAATTGCGAGCAAACTACAGATTGAATACGATCTGAATACCCGCAGATCGGGTGACGGCACTATCGCTGAACTGGTGATACGGAGTGCGAGAAATAAAAATCTCAATCCAAATGATTTTTTTCTAGCGGGACGCCAGATTGCCGCCGCGATGCCACAGGCGATCTCAATCGACAATTTTCTGCACACGCACGCGGCGAACGAAGATCTCGTGATGATGGGAAAACTTGCGATTGCCGCGAGTATTCTGGAAGCGGAACAGAATAGCAATTTGATAGTTCGCGATAGGTATCAAACTATCGATTTCTCAAGTTATCAGAACATCTGGCATAACACATTTTGCAAAATGCTCTGCGAGGGCGTTCCCCTCGATAAAATCGACACGGTATTCGACAACCTGACCATTATTACCTTCAATTATGATCGTTGCATCGAGCACTATGTTGCCCATTGGCTGGCAAACTACATGCTTATCGACTTCGGTGATGCTTGTCGGTTGACCTCAAAAATGAAGATATTTCATCCTTACGGACAGGTTGGAAAGCTGCCTTGGCAAGATGGGCCAGCGGCTGCAGTGCCGTATGGTGAACTAGCGACCATACAATCTTTGCCAATGATCGCTTCTCAAATTCGCACATTCACAGAACGGGTCGATGACGACGCCATGCTACAAGCAATGCGCAATGCGCTCGGCATGGCAGATCAGGTGGTCTACCTAGGTTTCTCGTTTAATCAGATGAATATGAATCTGATGAGGGTCGAGGCGAGTCAGGGATTAAAGAACGTTTATGGAACTGTCTATGGAATGTCAGGGCCAAACGTGAATGCTTCAAGGGACCGGATTGCGCGCAGTCTCACCAGTCCTTCAGGCGGTATGGTGAACAATTGGTTCCTTTCCGGAACGACGGCCAATTCGCTGTTAAACGACCATTGGTACCAGCTTTCCGAATAGCGTTTTCATTGGTTTGCCGATCACAGCAATTCCGGCTCCGGATCGGGATCAACCTCTTCGACAATATCCGGCGTGTTGTTCCTCGGGTTGCCGACACCGGCGCCGATCGGCCACATGGTCATAAGCTCGCTTGGGAATTGCGTCATCAGATCATGCGGCGGCGGCTCTTCGGATAGCCAGCGCTGATAATTCTTTTCATGCAGGATGAGGGGCATCCGGTCATGGATAGTCGCCATGATCTCGTTTGCCACTTTCCATGAAACGACGGGTCAGCCCGCAAAAGCGGCTCAAACATATTCGAGCGATCGAACTCGAACGACGGCGCGTTGATGTCGTTCTCGGACATAATGCTCTTCGCTCTTCCGATGCCTGCGTTGCAAGGCTTGATCTGACAAGTTGATTGGGCCGTGAACCCGCTAACGGTCATTCAATAGATCGCGAACAATTTCAAGATATCGTTGAACTCTTCGCCGAAGGCGGCGCTCGCCACTGCGTGGCCGTGACGTGACACGACCGTCGATGAGGTTGCTGCGTCAATTGCCTCCGCATGGAAATTCCCGTCGGACCACATTGTAATGCGCGCCAAAAGTTCGCTGCTTTCAATGTCGATTTTGGCGGCGGGATTCGGCGTGGGAGTGCAAACTTCAACATGGATGCTCAAGGTTGAGGGCCGAGTTGCTGCTGCAAGCCTCGCTCCCCATGCGATGAACCCGTCAATCAATGTGGCGTCGGACATCTAGCAGACATAGCCCAAAATCTAGAACTCGCAAACGACGTCAGAAACATTGAACATGATCGCACAGCGCCTGGCACTGCGATCCAGAGTTCCATTCCCGTACTCAAGGACGTGAGTACGCTGGATCCCTGTAAGATCCCTCGTGCCGGCACGAGAAGGGGATGACGAGAAGGGATGAGGGCGCGACCATCAATGAGGCTGATCATCCAGCATAAGCGAAAAAGACCTTGCCGCGACCTGGATCAACTATCGTGATGCTGCCGCCGGGGCCGTATGAGTAAAATGATCCGGTTGACTGGAGCGCCTTGTCCGCTTCACCGTCACGCCCGCCTTCAATCGAGATATCGAAGCCGTACTTTCCCAGGTATTCAGAGAGCGTAGGCGGATGGCCCTCTGGAAGCTCCACGGACATCATATCTGGATCGTCGTCGTAAGGATGCCATCTGCCCAAGGCTGCTTCGTCGCTACGGTCGTCGACCGGTGTTGCGTGCCAGGCTCCCTGTCCTCCTGAAAGCATGTCCTTCAGGTGGCTTCCCTGTTTCCGTGCCCAGTCTGTGCTGGTTTCGGTCAGCCGATAGACAACGAACCCGGTCTCATTGTCGCCGGGCATGAAACCGACGCCCCAGGATTGTTCCAGGCGATACTCGATTTCCGCTACTTCAAGTGGTTCGGGAACGCGTGCGAGAACAAAGTGTCGCTCCCAGATCTTCATGCCAACGAAGGGCGATAGGATCGCCGCCAGACCAAAAGCGACGATCAGACCTCTGCGGACGGACTGGTCGGGCGGCGTCCGTCGCCAGATACGGCGTAGCCAAATAAAGAAAATTGCAATTGCGGCGATGAAAAGCAGGATCAAAACGGCGAACACGCACATCATGAAAACGAAGAAGTTCATACGGACCTATCGGAGATGAATGGAATTTTCCAAACGTGCAGACATCAATATTTTGCATGCCTGGCGAAGCTCTGCAATTGAAGCAACATTTGCTTTTGGGCACCGTGATATCGCTGCAAGCGGTGGCGCCAATCCAACGATATCTCGTTGATGTGCGGGGCGGCATAGGCACTGGCCCCACCCCCGTCACGCCTCCGGCAGGCCGGCCTTCCTAAAACCGTCGACAAAGTGGTCCCTCACAGATGCATCGCGCAGCGGCTGGGAGTTGAGCCAATGGGCGATCGTGAAATGAGGGTGGGCGATCAGGAACAATTCTGCTTCTCGCAGCGCCTCGTCATGGTGGCCCAATTGCGCAAGCGTGGCGGCCAGGAATTTGCGTGAGTTGGTGCGATAGGTGTCTTCCCTGCGCAGTGTCGCGGCTGCGGCCTCATAGTCACGCGCGGCGTATTGCGCCTGCCCGAGATGACAAAGATACCAGCAGGCCGGACGGGGATTGAGCCGCAGGGCTTTTTCGATCTGCGCCAGTCCGTCGGCAATCCTGCCGTCCAGCACGGAAATGTCCGACATGGCGGCCCAGGTGTCGGCGTGGTTGGGGTCCAGCTCCAGGGCCTTGGCGAAGGCGGCCTCCGATTCCTGCCATCGCCGCTCGTAAGCCAGGATGGTCCCCAGGACGTAACGGCAGCCGGCATCGTTGGGGTCGAGGTCGACCGCCTTCTGCGCCGATGTCGTCGCCATCTCCCGGTTGGGATCTTCGGGCTCGCCGAAATGCGTCCAGGCCAGCCAGCGGTTATAGGCGAGCAGGCCGAGTGCCTCGGCATAGGATGGTTCGAGCTTGAGCGCGCGCTGCAGCAGCATATGGGCCTCACGCTCGGTTTGCGGCGACTCTTCCGTCAGCAGGCGGGCGCGCACACAGAGGTCGTAGGCCTCAAAATTCTTCGGCCGATTGCGCTGCGGCGGGATGGTCAGCCGGCCGACGAGGGCTTCGACGATCTTGGCGTTGACTTCATCCTGCAGTTCGAAAACATCTTCCACCGTCCTGTCGAACCTCTCGGCCCACAAGTGCCCGCCGGCAAGCGTGTCGACCAGCTGGGCATTGATGCGGACGCGGCCCATTGCGCGTCTGGCGCTCCCCTCCAGGACGTAGCGGACGCCGAGTTCCTGGGCGACCAGCTTCACGTTGACCGGCTTGCCCTTGTAGCCGTAGACGGAATTGCGCGCGATGACGAACAGGCCGGCCGTGCGGGAAAGGTCGGTGATCAGGTCTTCGGTCAAGCCGTCGACAAAAGGCGCGTCCGTTTCATCCCCACTCATGTTCGTGAACGGCAATACGGCGATCGAGGGATTTTCCGGCAGCGGCAATATGCTCTGCAGCGCATCCGGCCAATGCCACACGTGGACCGGGCGGGTGAGGTTCTTCAGATAGCGTTCGCCTGCATCGAAAAAGCGGTCGTCGATCTTGCCGAGGATTTCGCCGTGAACGCTGGATGAAATGCAGATGCCTCCCGGCGCGGCCAGTCTCTCGAGGCGCGCCGCGACATTGACCCCGTCGCCGAGGACGTCCGAACCCTCGTCAATGACATCTCCGAGATTGACGCCTATACGCAAGAGCAGGCGCCGGTCTCCGGAAGCCTCGACGGCAGCGTTGGCCAGCTGCATTTCCAGCGCTGCTGCGACCGCTTCCACCGCGCTGCCGAATTCGATCAGGAAGCCGTCGCCCATGACCTTGAAGATGCGGCCCTTGTGGCGCATCACGGCCGGCTCGATCGTGCCGGAACGGAGTTCCCTGAGGTTCTCCAGCGTTGCGACTTCATCTGCCTCCATCAGGCGTGAATATCCCACCACATCGGCAACGACGATGGCGGCAAGGCGACGCTGAAGAGATTGATCCGTCATGTGAGGACAAGCCTAACGACCGAATTAGCAAGTTATTGTTCAACCGTCGGTGAGTCAACAAGGGGCAGGGGGCAAGTCCAGGCGCACTCTACCTCCATCGAGCCGTGGTCCTTGTGACCGGCGGCGTCGAGATTGCGAGCGAGGATCAGTAATGCGAGTGCCTTACGGTCGAAGCGGGCCTCAGCCCGTCACGGCTCCCTCGTTCGCCGGTCGGACCAGGGCCGCGAACTTGGCGAGGACGCCGCGCCTGTAGCGCGGTTGAGGCTGGACCCAGAGGCTTCGGCGTCGCGCAATCTCTTCGTCGGGGACGTCGAGCTGCAGAAGCTGGCGATGGGCGTCGATGGTGATCTGGTCGCCCTCGTGGACAAGTGCGATCGTTCCGCCCTCGAAAGCTTCGGGCGTGACATGCCCGACCACCATGCCCCAGGTGCCGCCGGAGAAGCGTCCATCGGTGATGAGGCCGACGCTTTCTCCAAGGCCACGCCCGACGATGGCCGATGTCGGGGCGAGCATTTCCGGCATTCCCGGACCGCCCTTCGGCCCGAGGTAACGCAGCACCATGATATCGCCGGCCCTGATCCTGTCCGATAAAATAGCGTCCATTGCGGATTGCTCGTCTTCGAAGACGCGCGCCGGGCCTGTCATGACCGGGCTCTTGAGGCCGCTGATCTTGGCCACCGCGCCGCCTTCCGCCAGATTGCCGGTGAGGATGGCGAGATGTCCCTCGCGATAGAGTGGCGCCGCGAGCGACCGGATCACCTCCTGGTCGGCAGACGGCTCGTCGGGCACGGTGGAGAGTTCGTCTGCTATCGTCCTGCCGGTGATCGTCAGACAGTCGCCGTGGAGGAGGCCGGCATTCAGCAGCAGCTTCAGAACCTGGGGAATGCCGCCGGCAGAGTGGAGATCGACAGCCATATAACGGCCGGATGGCTTGAGATCGCAGATGACAGGTACCTTGCGGCGTATCCGCTCGAAATCCTCCAGCGTCCATTCCACCTCGGCCGCATGGGCGATGGCGAGATAGTGCAGCACCGCATTCGTCGAACCTCCGGTGGCCATGATCAGCGCCACGGCATTTTCAATCGACTTGCGCGTGACGATGTCGCGCGGCCGGATGCCGGCTCTTACGGCGTCCACCAGGACGCGCGCGGACTCGACCGTGCTGTCGATCTTCTCCTGGTCGGGATTGGCCATGTTGGAGGAGTAGAGCAGCGACATGCCGAGCGCCTCGAAGGACGAACTCATGGTGTTTGCGGTGTACATGCCGCCGCAGGATCCCGTTGTCGGGCAGGCATTGCGCTCGATACCCTCGAAATCCTCGGCGCTCATCCTCCCGGCGATGTAAGCGCCGACGGCCTCGAAAGCGGAGACGATGGAAAGGCTCTGGTCCTTCCAGCGACCGGGCTTGATGGTGCCGCCATAGACATAGATGGCCGGGACATTGGCGCGGAGAATGCCGATCATGCCGCCCGGCATGTTCTTGTCGCACCCGCCGATCACGAGAACGCCGTCCATCCACTGGCCCTGCACCGAGGTCTCAACGCAATCGGCGATGACCTCGCGCGAGACGAGGGAATATTTCATGCCCTCCGTTCCCATGGCCATGCCGTCCGAGATGGTCGGCGTGCCGAAGGTCTGCGGATTGGCTCCGGCCGCCTTGATGGCGGCGACCGCCGCATCGGCAAGCGGCTGAAGCCCGGCATTGCATGGCGTGATCGTCGAGTGCCCATTGGCGATGCCGATCATCGGCTTGTCGAAATCGGCTTTCGCATAACCCAGCGCATAATACATCGCGCGATTGGGGGAACGGGCAATGCCCTGGGTAATATGCCGTGAACGGTCGTTGTCAGCCATGAGCGCCTCCCGCTAGCCAGCCGCGACTATAGCGTGTCGGAAGGCAAATACGCTGAGAAATATGCACTTGCCTCCGGCGAAGTCGCCGACGGCCAGCTCACTATTCTCGCTCGTGGCCGTTCGGCTCAGCCGAGTTCCTGGGCAAGCCCGATGAGGATGCCTTCGGGGCCGCGGATGTAGCAGAGCCGGTAGGTGTCCTGATACCGGACGACTTCGCCGACGAGTTCGGCGCCGCGCGCACGCAGCCTTTCGAGCGTCTCGTCAATATCGTCGACGGCGAACATGACGCGGAGGTAGCCGAGCGCGTTGACCGGGGCATTCCGGTGGTCGGCGACGACCTGCGGTCTCAGGAAGCGGGAGAGTTCGAGCCGGCTGTGGCCGTCAGGCGTGCGCATCATGGCGATCTCGACATGCTGATCGCCGAGGCCTGTGACCCGTCCGGCCCATTCTCCCTCGATCATGGCCCGGCCTTCGAGTTCGAGGCCGAGTTCGCGAAAGAAATCGATCGCTTCTCCGAGGTCTTCGACGACGATTCCCACATTGTCCATTCGCTTGAGCGCCATATTCCCGATCTCCAGGCTGCTGTTTCACTCTACAAGGCGTCGCCTCGTGCACCAGAGGACGTTCGAGGCGGCGCAACACCGACAGCCATCCGGCCGATTTTTGCTTTCCGCATGATCGCGATATGGTCCGTTGCAATTGGCACGCACAGGACTAACTTTCGGGGAACCACGCCCTCCGTGGCGAAGATATCAAAGGGAAGCAAAGGCATGTGCCGGAACATCAAGCCCCTGTTCAATTTCGATCCGCCGGCGACGGACGCGGAAATCCACGATGCGGCGCTCCAGTTCGTGCGCAAGCTCAGCGGAACCAACAAGCCATCGAAACGCAACGAGGCCGCTTTCGAAAACGCGGTCATGGCGATTGCGAATTGTGCCCGTGAATTGCTCGATTCGATGGAGACGTCGCAACCGCCCCGCGACCGCGAGGAAGTCGCCGCCAAGGCGAAAGCACGGTCGGCAGCCCGCTTCGCCTGAAAGCAAACTTGCCGATCCTAGTCACTCGCCGTGATAGCGGCTGATAAAGCTCCAGACTTCGGCCGCTGTCTCGATATCGTTGCTGCATCCCCCGAAACGCGGTCCGTCCGGCGGATCGTCCATGCCGGAGCCGGTATCGGGCCTGGCGAGGCGGGGCCAGCAGTGGCCGCCGTTTTCGATGCGATACAGTTGAACGCCCGTATCGGCCTGGCATCCGGTCCATTGCACAAGACTGGCGCGGGTGAGGTCGTGCGGGTTCAGATGCGGCAGCGGCGTTGAAGTCTCCCCGGTGCAGCCGTCGATCCGGCGCCAGTATTCGGTCGTCTCGGGCACTGAAAGCAGCCGTCCGAAGGAGCGGATATAGCCGTCGTAGCGCTGCACGTCGTCGCTGGTGCCGTTGATCATCATGACCGGCATGGGGTGGCCGGGCTTGCAATCTTCGACCTGCGCTTCGTTGATCGCGCTGGCGACGGGCGCGATCGCCGATATCCTGTCGGGAAGCGCGCAGGCGAGCGTATAGGTCATCAGCGCGCCGAAGGAGAAGCCCGTCGCATAGACCCTTGAACCATCGGCGATCTTCCGGCTGACGAGATCGTCGATCATGGTGCGGAAAAAGCCGATGTCGTCGACCGGCTCGCCATTGATGGCAGGTTTTCTGGATTTGATATTCCAGGCGCCATCGATCGCTTCCGGATAGAGGGTAATGAAGTTCTCGCGATCGGCGACGGCATCGAAACCGCTGTTCTTCTGGAAGTTCGCGGCCTTGTCGTCGGATCCGTACATGACGATGACGAGCGGGGCAGGATGCCCCGCCGCGCCCGCGGGGATATGCAGGATCGCGGTGCGGTCGACGCCCTGCCACCTGTAGGTCAGGAGGTCATCGGCATGAGCGTCCTTCGGGCCGAGGAGAAATGCCGGGCCGAGGATCAGGCCGAAGAGAAAAAGGAAGCCGGCAAATGGCAGGCGTGGCAATGCGCAGAACATCAAACGTCCTCGCTTTCTGAGGAAAACACAGCGACGAAACATATGCCATCGCGCAGCACCGGCAATGAACCGACGAAGCGACGCAATGGCGCAGGTTGATGTCTTCATCGGCTGGGTTTAACCCGCCGCACTTGCTTGCCACATCTCGCCGTCACGGAACCGGCGAGGCAGTGCCACCGGTTGGCCCCTCGCACTTGTGGGGAGGGGTCGGGGAGGGGCTTGCCACCATTGCGAAGCGTTTTGGCCTCTTCTTGCCCCCGGCGCTGAGGCGGCTAATTTGCCGCAGATATTGCTCAATTCAGAGACGGTTGCATGTCACAATCCTGTTGGAATTGATGGCTAGACGGGCGAAAAATCGG
>Ga0209129_1001823_pt1 | contig 11298 bp, 10 predicted proteins | sample AraplaMF_Col_mMS_FD_184257 | JGI IMG/M metagenome (GOLD analysis project Ga0209129, IMG submission 184257) | Arabidopsis root microbial communities from the University of North Carolina, USA - plate scrape MF_Col_mMS (SPAdes) (version 3) | ecosystem: Host-associated > Plants > Roots > Endosphere... | reverse complement strand
ATATCGGCGATACGCGCTCCCTCGTGATCCATCCGGCCTCCACCACGCACCGGCAGCTGACCGACGAGCAGAAGATCGCCGCCGGCGCCGGACCGGACGTGGTGCGCCTCTCGGTCGGCATCGAGGACGTGAAGGACATCATCGCCGATCTCGAACAGTCGCTGTCGAAAATCTGAGGAAGGGCTTTCATGTTCCTGCTTTCCGTTGCGGCCATCTGGGCGGTAGCCGCCATCACACCGGGGCCGAACTTCTTCGTCGTCGTTCGGACGGCGCTGGAGGGATCCCGCAGCGCGGCGGTGGCGGTCATCGCAGGCGTCATCCTCGGCACTTTCTGCTGGGGGCTCGCAGGCTGGCTTGGCATCAGCGCGCTCTTTGCCGCGGCACCCTTCGCCTATCTGTTCCTGAAGGTCGCCGGCGGGTTCTATCTCTGCTGGCTCGGCGCCAAGCTCATCTGGAATACCAGGCGCAAAGCAGGCGGGTTGGCGCCGCAGGCCGGTCGGGCGGGGATCGGCCCGAAACAGGCCTTCTATTCGGGGCTTGCAACCAACCTCGCCAATCCGAAATCGGCCGTCTTCGTGGCCTCTCTCTTCGCGGTAACGCTGCCGGCCGAGCACAGCTGGATGCAGGGTGCCGCTGCCGTCGCCACGATGGTTCTGGTCTCCTCGCTCTGGTATACGTTCGTGCTGACGGTGCTGCGCAATCCGGCCGTTGCCGGCGCCTATGCGCGCGGCCGTAAAACGCTCGATGCCGCGGCTGGTGTCATCTTCATGGGCTTCGGCCTGAAACTTCTGACTTCGGCGCGGTGACCATGACAAACGCGATCCCCTTCGATATCGACAACGTCGAACCGGAAATCGGCGCGCCAGCCGCCGAACGCATCATTTCCGGCAATCCGCAATTCCGCACCTGGAACCTGGAGGAGGCCGAAGGCGGTCTCTATGCCGGCATCTGGGAGGCGGCGCCGGGCAAGTGGCGGATCGTCTATGAGGAATGGGAATATTTCAGCATCCTCTCGGGCCATTCCATCGTGACCGAAGACGGCGGCGAGCCGGTTCATCTAAAGGCGGGCGACCGGATGATCCTCAGGCCCGGCTTCAAGGGAACCTGGGAAGTCGTTGAAACGACTCGCAAGGATTATGTGATCAAGGTTTGAGCGGCGACCGGATAGAAGCCTTTTGACCATTCTCATTAATGGTGTCTACATCATCGAATGCTAGACCTTATCTGCAGCGCATTGCGGACATGATGTCTCCTGCCGTCACCATAGACATGGCCTTGCAATTCATCTTTTCGGGATTGGCATGTCGTCGAATCTTGCGGGTAGGCGCGTTCGGACTCAAACATCTTCAATCATTGCGACAACCGTCTGCTTTCTTGTCGTTGCTCTCGTGCTGACGGGCCTCATGGCCCATGTCGTCGTCACGATGACCCGATCTGCAAACCAGATCGATGATGACAGGGCCACCCGCGCCGCCCGTGCGGCGATTGCGGCCTTTGTCAGTCGCTTGAGCGCGACAACCACTGACAACGCCGTTTGGGATGATGCCTATCAAGCGATCTCATCTCCTGCCGCGGCGGCTTGGGCCTATGAGAATTGGGGTAAAACCAGCGCGGATTATCCGCTCTATGATGGCGCGGTCGTGATCGGTCCGGACCGCTCGTCGATCGTCTCCGCATATGCCAAAGGCAAGCCCTTCGAGCCGAGTGCCTTTTTCGGCACCGCCTTTTACCGGCAAATCGACAAAGCTGCCGATTCCGGACAGGCGCCGGTCGTCAATTTCATCAAGACCGAAACAGGCATCGCGCTGATCGTGTCACAGGCAATCCAGCCCTTCGCTGCGGAAGGCGAGCTTCCGAAGCTGAGTGTGCTGAGCCTCTACAAGGATCTCACGTCGGAAGTTCTCGACACGCTTTCGGACGAGCACGAACTCGAAGGATTGCGCCTTGCAGCCGCGCCCGAGCCGGGCCTGCTGAACACACCGATCACGGACATCAAGGGTGGCGTCATCGGCCATCTTATCTGGCCCAGCAAAGCGCCCGGAGACGCCGTGTTTCATCAGGTTTATCCTTACGTTGCGGCCGCGGTCATCATCCTTGTGATGTTCCTGGGTGGAGTTTTGCTGGTGGGCGCATTCGAGGCCCGGCGCCTGCGCCGATTGGCGCAAGCAGCGATTTTCGAAGCGAACCACGATAGCCTGAGCGGCCTGTTGAACAGGCACGGGCTTCTTGCGCTGCTGGAAGAGCTGGAAGACACTGATGTTGCGCCGCCCCGGCTCTATCTGATCGATCTCGATGGGTTCAAGGCCGTCAACGATGCCTGGGGGCATGCGGTAGGGGATGATCTGATCCGGATCGTATCGAACGCGCTGATCGCCTGCCACCCTGAAATTGTTGCCACGGCCCGGCTGGGGGGCGACGAGTTTGCGTTGGTGCAGATTGGAACCGCCACGCGTGAAGAGATAGAAGAGACTATTCTGGCGCTGTTTTCCGAGCCCTTCAAAATCGATGGGCGGACGATCGAAGTCGGCGCAAGCATCGGGACTGCCGCACGTGACGGAGACGTGCCGCCTTTGGAGCTTCTCCGCAGGGCGGACATGGCGCTCTATCGCGCCAAGGCAAATGGCAGAGGCCGGGCGATCGAATACGATCCAGAGCTGGATCGGGCGCGCCAACAGGTCGCCGAAATGGAAGCTTTGTTGAAAAGCGCCATCAGCAATGGTGCGATCGAAGCCTTTTTCCAGCCGCTCGTCTCTGCCACGACAGGCGCTGTCACTGGTCTTGAAGCACTTGCACGTTGGCGAACCCCGACAGGAAACATCAGCCCGGAGATATTCATCCCGCTCGCCGAAAGGTGCGGCCTTATCGATGCACTCGGCGTTCATATGCTGAGAACATCGATCGAGCACGCCAAGAACTGGCCCGGTTTGGCACTGTCGGTGAACGTTTCGCCGGTCCAACTCTGCAATCCGGAATTCGCCGCCGAAGTGATCTCGCTCCTGCAGGAGCTCGATTTCGATCCGAAGCGCCTGACACTGGAGATCACCGAAGGCGTTCTCATGACAAATCCGGAACAGGCTCGCCGGTCGATAGATCACCTCAAGCAGGTCGGCATGAAATTCGCGCTTGATGACTTTGGCTGTGGTTATGCAAGCATCGGCGCATTGCGGCAGTTCGGGTTTGATCGAATGAAGATCGACCGTTCGCTTGTGTCCGCTCTCGATCAAGCCTCGAATGGCGCCGACGTACTTCGGGCAACCATCTCTCTGGCGACCGCTCTGCAGATTCCCGTCACCGCAGAGGGCATCGAGACCGCGCGCCAGGCGGCGATCCTGCGGGAAGCCGGTTGCGACCAACTGCAGGGCTATCTGATCGGAAAACCTATGTCGGCGCTCGACATATCCAGCAAGCTTCGAGAACATGCAGCGTGACGCCCGCATGGATTGCGGCACCTCGCGTCTGAGGTGATCGTCTGGTCCTCTGATTGCGATGTCTGAAGACGACATTTTCACGCGTGGCTGCGGCAATCGACCACAGCCCTGCGGCAATGGGACCACATCTCCTTCGCTAAGGCTCTGTTAACGCGCGATTCGCTCGGAAAGTCAGTGACTTCAGAGGCTTATGCATAGGTTTGCACGTCGCGGCGACCGTCGGAAATCGTCATCAAACTGTAATAATAGGCGCCTAGCCCCCTGTCCGTGGCGAGGAAATTCTGCGCCCTCGACAGTGGACACCCCCTCCATGGCGCGGGACCTCGTCGTCCTCTAGTTCCATCAGGGAAGAGTCGCAAATGCTCACCAAGAAACTTCTTTCGGCCTGCCTCGGCGCTGGCCTGGTTGCCGCTCTGGCAGTCTCGGCCCCCGCCGCCGACATTACCGGCGCCGGCTCCACCTTCGTCTACCCGGTTCTTTCGAAGTGGTCGGCAGACTACAACAAGGAAACCGGCGACAAGTTGAACTATCAGTCGATCGGTTCGGGCGGTGGTATCGCTCAGATCAAGGCTGCAACGGTTGACTTCGGCGCTTCTGACGCCCCGCTCAAGCCGGAAGATCTGACGGCTGGCGGCTTCGGCCAGTTCCCGCTCGTTGTCGGCGGCATCGTTCCCGTCATCAACGTCAAGGGCATCAAATCAGGCGAACTGAAGCTCTCCGGCAAGGTTCTGGCTGACATCTACCTTGGCAACGTCACCAAGTGGAACGATAAGGCAATCGCCGATCTGAACCCGGGCCTGAAGCTGCCCGACAGCCAGATCGCCGTTGTTCACCGTTCGGACGGCTCGGGCACCTCCTTCAACTGGACGAACTTCTTCTCCAAGGTCAACCCGGACTGGAAGTCGAAGGTCGGTGAAGGCACCGCCGTCAACTGGCCGGTCGGCATCGGCGGCAAGGGCAACGAAGGCGTTGCTGCTTATGTCACCCGCGTCAAGGATTCCATCGGCTACGTCGAATACGCCTACGCCCTGCAGAACAAGCTGCCCTACGTTCTCATCCAGAACGCTGCCGGCCAGTATCCGAAGCCGAATGCCGAAAGCTTCTCGGCTGCCGCTGCCAGCGCAGAATGGGGCAAGGCTCAGGACTTCTACCTGATCATGACCAACGCTCCGGGAGAAAAGGCTTGGCCGATCACCGCGACCACCTGGGCGATCATGTACAAGGAGCCGAAGGACGCTGAACGCTCCAAGGCTGCTTTCTCCTTCTTCAAGTGGGCTCTCGAAAAGGGCCAGAAGGAAGCGTCCTCGCTCGATTACGTTCCGCTTCCGGACACGCTCGTGAAGCAGATCGAAGATTACTGGACGGCCTCCTTCAAGAGCTGATCCTGACGAAACTGCGGTCGGGGCGGAAAGCCAGGCTTTCCGCCCCTGATACCTTTGACACCCCTCAAAGCAGCAGAGCGTACGGATATGAGCGAAGCATTGGCATCGCTGCCCGCCGCAACCGCGGGCGTGAAGCGCCGCGACGGCGCCGCAGGCGATCGAATTTTTTATTGGATAGTTTTGGGCTGCGGCCTGTTCGTTCTCGCCGCCCTGCTGGCAGCGGCGATCTCCATGGCGATGGGCGGGCTCCTTGCCTTCCGCACCTTCGGCTCCGGCTTCCTGACCGGCACGGAATGGGATCCTGTTGCCCAGCAGTTCGCCGGCCTTGTGCCGATCTACGGCACGCTGGTTACCTCGGCGCTCGCCATGATCATCGGCGTTCCGGTCAGCCTCGGTATCGCGGTTTTCATTACCGAAGTTGCGCCGCGCTCGATCCGCGGACCGATCGGCGGCGCCGTCGAGCTTCTCGCCGGCATCCCCTCGATCATTTACGGCATGTGGGGTCTCTTCACCTTCGCTCCGTTCATGTCGGATTACATCCAGCCGGTGCTGATCGACTGGCTGGGTCCGATCCCGCTGATCGGCACGCTGTTTTCGGGTGCTCCGCTCGGCATCGGCATGCTGACGTCGGGTATCGTGCTGGCGATCATGATCATCCCCTTCATCTCCTCGGTCATGCGCGACGTTTTTCTCGTCGTTCCCGCACCGCTGAAGGAATCGGCCTATGCGCTTGGCTCGACCAGGTGGGAAGTGGTGCGCGACATCGTCATCCCGCACACCCGCACGGCCGTCGTCGGCGGCATCTTCCTCGGTCTCGGCCGCGCGCTCGGCGAGACGATGGCGGTCACCTTCGTCCTCGGCAACACGCACAATATCGCGGTATCGCTGATGGAGCCGGGCACCTCGATTGCCGCAACACTCGCCAACGAGTTCGCCGAAGCCTCCGACGATCTCTACAGGTCGTCGCTCGCCGCACTCGGCCTCATCCTCTTTGTCGTCACCTTCATCGTTCTGGCAGCCGCCAAGCTGATGCTGGTGCGCATTGCAAGGCAGAGGGGAGAATAACCATGGCCACCTACTCGGGTTCCCTTTACCGCCGCCGCCAGATCAGCAGCGCGATCGCGTTGACGCTTTGCGGCATCGCCACCGTGCTCGGCCTGGTCTTTCTGGTCTGGATCCTCTGGACGACGCTGATCCACGGCCTGTCTGCGCTGAGCCCCAGCCTTCTCACGGAAATGACACCGCCGCCCGGCGAAGACGGCGGCGGTCTTGCCAACGCCTTCACGGGCAGCCTGCTGATGGTCGTTCTAGCCGTCATCATCGGCACGCCGATCGGCGTGCTGGCCGGCACCTATCTGTCGGAATTTGCCCGCGGTAAGAAGATCGGCGAGGCAATCCGCTTCGTCAACGACATCCTGCTCTCGGCGCCGTCGATCATCATCGGTCTGTTCGTTTATGAAGTGGTCGTCCGCCCGACCTCACGCTTCTCCGGCTTCGCCGGTGGTATCGCGCTCGCCTTCATCTTCCTGCCGGTCGTGGTGCGCACGACCGACGAGATGCTGCGGCTGGTTCCCGATGTCATGCGTGAGGCAGCCCTTTCGCTCGGCATCCCGCGCTGGAAGGTCACGGTCAACGTGCTCTACCGTGCCGCCTCCACGGGCATCCTCACCGGTATCCTGCTCGCGATCGCCCGCATCTCGGGCGAAACCGCGCCGCTCCTGTTCACCGCTCTGAACAACCAGTATTGGAGCCTGGACATGTCGCAGCCGATGGCGAACATCCCCGTCGTCATCTTCCAGTTCGCCATGAGCCCCTATGAGCAATGGCAGAATCTCGCCTGGGCCGGCGCCTTCGTGATTACGGCCGTCGTTTTGATCCTGAGCGTCGTATCGCGCTCCGTCCTGAACCGGAAAGGTGGGAAATGATGCTTCAGTCCCAAGACACTTTCGACGCCACCAGCAAGTCGCAAAGGCCGATGACCAAAGACAAGATCGCTCTCGAGAAGGTCAATTTCTATTATGGCGACGCCCATGCGATCAAGGATGTGAGCCTGAGCTTCCCGGAGCGCCAGGTCTCGGCCCTGATCGGTCCCTCCGGCTGCGGCAAGTCCACCCTGCTGCGCATCCTGAACCGCATCTACATGCTGTATCCGAAGATGCGCGCCACCGGCTCGATCAAGCTCGACGGCAAGAACATCCTTGATCCGAGCTTCTCGATGAATGAACTGCGCGCCCGCGTCGGCATGGTGTTCCAGAAGCCGGTGCCGTTCCCTATGTCGATCTATGACAACATCGCTTACGGCATTCGCCACCATGAGCGCCTCAACAAGGCCGATATGGATGTGCGCGTCGAGCAGGCGCTGCGTCAGGCTGCTCTCTGGGATGAGGTGAAGGATAAGCTGAGAGGCAGCGGTCTCGGCCTTTCCGGCGGCCAGCAGCAGCGTCTCTGCATTGCCCGCGGCGTGGCGCTGCGCCCGGAAGTTCTGCTTCTCGACGAGCCGACCTCGGCTCTTGACCCGATCTCGACCGCCAAGGTCGAAGAGCTTGTCGCACAGTTGAAGGGCGAGTTCACGATCGTCATCGTCACGCACAACATGCAGCAGGCAAGCCGTATCTCCGACAACACCGCCTTCATGTATCTCGGCGAGCTGATCGAATACGGTCCGACCGCGCAGATCTTCCAGTCGCCGAAGGTCAAGCGCACGGAAGACTACATCACCGGCCGCTACGGCTGATGCGATATTTCCTCGCGGAATAGAAACGGCCGGCACGCGATGAGCTTGCCGGCCGTTTTCGTTTCCGAGTGTCGGATATGAAGGCTTACCAGACGAGATCCAGGCGATCGAGCCCGTGGAAGTGGTAGACGTCCTTGACGACGGGCGTCTTCGCCAGTTTCAGCCCCGGCAAGCGCCTGAACAGGATCGGCAGGACGACGTTGAGCTCCAGCCGCGCCAGCGGCGCGCCGATGCAGAAATGGATGCCGGCGCCGAAGGAGAGGTTGGGCGCCTCGTTGCGGTCGGGCTTGAAGGTGAGGGGATCGCTGAATTTTGCCGGATCGAGATTGGCGGCGGCCAGGATCATGCTGATCTTGTCGCCGCGCTTGAACGCGACGCCGTCGATCTCGGCGGGCTCGAGCGCCCAGCGCTGGAAGATGTGGACGGGCGCGCAGATGCGCAGCGACTCTTCGACGGTGCGTTCGGTGGCGGTCTCGTCGCGGAAAAGCTCTGCCGGATCGTAGCCGCTGTCCAGAATGATGCGGACAGAATTGCCGATCTGGTGAACCGTCGCTTCATGGCCGGCATTGAGCAGCACGATGGTCGTCGAGACGAGCTCATCTTCCGTCAGGTACTGGCCCTTGTGCTCGGTATGGATCATGTGCGTCAGAAGATCGTCGCGAGGCTCGGCCCGGCGCTCGGCAATGACGGTTTTCACATAATCGGAAAACTCTCGTGCAGCCCGTTCGGCGGCATCCTCGTCCGCGCGGGTGCGCCCGAACATGTACATGCGCACATAGGCATGCGACCATTTCAGGAGCTGCGGCCCCATTTCCTCGGGAATGCCGATCATCCGGGCGATCATTGTCACCGGGATGATATCGGCAAAGGCCGATAGAAGCTCGACTTCGCCCTTGTCGGCAAAGCCGTCGATCAGCCTGTTGGCGAGCTCTTGCAGCTCCGGCTTCATCCTTTCGACATGGCGCGAGACGAAGGCGCGGTTGACGAGGGTGCGCAGCCGTGTGTGTTCCGGCGGCTCCAGCTCCAGCAGCGAATAACGCTCGGCGAGATCGAAGGCGGCAATATGCGGCTCCGGTTCGGGCAGGCCGAGTTCTTCGCGGCTGGCGATATGCAGGATCTGCCGGCCGAAGCGGCGGTCGCGCAACAGCCCGTTCACATGATCATAGCCGGTGACGAACCATTGCTTCTGCTCTTCCCAATAGAAAGTGGGACAATGAGCATGAAGCGCGGCATAAACCGCGTTCGGGTTGCTGTAGAAGGCCGGGTCGCTGCCGTCGAGCGACACGCGGCGGGTTGCTGGATCGATCTTGAGGAAGAGCGGTATCGTCATGGGCAGAGGCTTAGCGGATTTGCCTGGCCCCGAAAAGGTAGTGATAAAGATAGTGGTTCAGCCGGCGCGCGAGAGCACACCCATGCGGCGCAGTGCTTCAACCTGATCGTCGACGGTCGGCACGAGTTCGCCGGCATTGGTGTTCGGTTCGCCAGGCACCGGTGCCGCGGTTTCCTCCTCGCCGAAGACGACGGTGCAGTTGCGGCCGGCGGCCTTCGCCGAATAGAGCGCCCGGTCGGCGGCCGACACCAGCCGGTCGATATTGGCTTCGATCGCCGAGGAAAGTGCGATGCCGACGCTGACGGTGGCGGGGATCAGTGCCTCACCCGTGCTGACGGGCAAGCGGCAGAATTCGGCGCGGATCGATTCCGCCAGCGCTTCCGCTTCCGTCTGGTCGCGGACGGTCACGAAGGCTGCGAATTCCTCGCCGCCCATCCGGCCGAAGATATTGTTCGGGATATACTGGCGGGCAAGGCGGGCGAAGGCGGTGAGGACGGCATCGCCCGACTGATGGCCGAAGCGGTCGTTGACGCGCTTGAAATGGTCGAGGTCGAAGAGAATGACGCCGACCTGGTGCTGATCGTCATGCGCCTTTTCCTGGATCTTGTCGAAATGACCAAGCAGGCCGCGGCGATTCAGCACGCCCGTCAGCGAATCCGTGAGCGTCAGGAAACGCAGGTAGCGTTCCGACCGTTCCATGATGAGGCGGCAGGTGAGCGTGAAGGCGATGGTGAGCAGGAAGGCGCTGGCCATGGCGGCCGCGCCGCTGAAATTCGTCGCTTCTCCATCCGAAGGGAGAACAAGTGCCATTGTCAGCGCCGCGCCGAAGCAGAGGAAGGCCTGCAGCACGAAGACGGCCATCAGCATGATGCGTGTGCGCTCGCGATGGATGTCGCCGCCGGCAACTGCCATGGCAAGCGCGGTGGCGCCGGTCGCCGAGGAGAGATTGTAGAGAATGACGCGGTTGGAATAATCCTCGTTGATCCACGGCAGGAAGACGCCTGCAAGCCAGATTGCCGGCGGCAGCAGCGCCCACCATTCCATCTTCCTGCGGTCGAGCGCCAGGAAACCGGCGACCCAGGCGCTTTGCCCGAGCAGGGCAATGGCATTGCCGATTTCGATGGAAAGCAGGTTGGGAATTTCGCCGCGGGCCGCAGCAAGCGCAAAGCCGATGCCGCTGAACAGGAAGCCGAGCCCCCAATAAAGGTAGGCACCGCTTTTCCGGTTGTGGCGCCAGGCCACGAACAGAACCAGAGCCAGCGTAAGGGCTTCGGAGCACCAGATGGACAGACCTGTAGTGACATTGAACACGGCATCAACCCCTTGAGTGTTGGCCATATCCTTGCCGAAGAAGCTCGCTGTTTGATTAATGGCACAAACCCGCGATCGGCGATTTCGGCGATATCTGCCGGTAAGCTTTCCGTCCGGTAAATGTCCATGAGTTCAGTCGAATGCGGTAAGCCTTCCTTCATCCTGTCACAGAGAAAAATTGTGAGGGGCAAAAGCGGGGCCTCGCCGTTGACAGGCGTTTGGGAGAAACGGGATAGGGAAATGCCAAAGCCATAGGCCGTGCCCGCTTCTTAACGTTATCCTTATGCGTGTCTTGAAGAGGGGGGCGGGGACACTCTATGTAGGGACAAGGCATTTTTCTTTGATTCCCGGCATTCGCCGGAAAGACGTTAAAAGGACGCACATGAGAAACCCAGTCGATACCGCTATGGCACTCGTGCCGATGGTTGTGGAACAGACCAATCGCGGTGAACGCTCCTACGACATCTATTCCCGCCTGCTCAAGGAACGGATCATCTTCCTGACAGGCGCTGTCGAGGATCATATGGCGACGCTCGTCTGCGCCCAGCTTCTCTTCCTCGAGGCTGAAAACCCGAAGAAGGAAATCGCGCTCTACATCAATTCGCCGGGTGGCGTGGTCACCGCCGGCATGGCGATCTACGACACGATGCAGTTCATCAAGCCGGCCGTTTCGACGCTTTGCATCGGCCAGGCCGCTTCCATGGGCTCGTTGCTTCTGGCCGCCGGCCATAAGGACATGCGTTTCGCCACGCCGAATTCCCGCATCATGGTTCACCAGCCCTCGGGCGGTTTCCAGGGCCAGGCGTCGGATATCGAGCGTCATGCCCGCGACATCCTGAAGATGAAGCGCCGCCTCAACGAAGTCTATGTGAAGCACACGGGCCGCAGCTACGAGGAGGTCGAAAAGACCCTCGATCGCGACCATTTCATGGATGCGGACGAGGCCCAGACCTGGGGCGTCATCGACAAGGTTCTGACCTCGCGCGTCGAAATGGAAGGCGATCAGGCCTAGTAATTAATAGGGATGGTGTTTTCGCCGCCACAGTTCTATCCCATTTGTGATTGAACTAGGGGTTTCATCTGGCGGCGGAGACGCTAATAGTAACTATTAAT
>Ga0209129_1001817_pt1 | contig 11320 bp, 9 predicted proteins | sample AraplaMF_Col_mMS_FD_184257 | JGI IMG/M metagenome (GOLD analysis project Ga0209129, IMG submission 184257) | Arabidopsis root microbial communities from the University of North Carolina, USA - plate scrape MF_Col_mMS (SPAdes) (version 3) | ecosystem: Host-associated > Plants > Roots > Endosphere ... | reverse complement strand
TTGTAGCGGTCCTGCGAGGGCAGGCTCATGGTCACGCCGAGGGCGCGGCCGCGCTTCATTCAGCTGACGGGCCCGGGTCGCAATGGCCTGCCGCGCTATCTGTCGCCGATTGGCGGGCCATCGGCCGGGTTCGTGCCGATGCAGAAGACGGTCGCGGCGTTGATGGCCGATATCAGGCACAAGGCCAATCCTGTCATGCTCGACTTTCTTGCGGTATCGGAAGGCGTCGAGGATCATGCAACGCAATCCTCCCTTGCCGTGCGCAAACTCGGCGAGATGCTTGAACTGTGGCGCGTGCTCATCGCCTGCGAAATGCTCGCAGCCGCTCAGGCGGTCGACCAGCGCCCCGGACACCTTTGCGGCGTGGGAACGGCAGGGACCCATGCCTTCGTTCGAGGCATCGCACCGGTCATGACGGAGGATCGTTCGCTCGGCGAAGATGTGGCCATCCTTGCTTCCCGCCTGCTCGACGAGCACCACGGCGGGTGAAAAGCATGCGCCTCGCCAGTCTTGCAATGTACGCTACGCCGCAGCCGCTTGCGGATGCAAAAGCTGAACTCTGGTCGTTCCTGCGGTACTATCTTGGGCAGGCCGGGCTTTCGGATCCGCCGGAAAACCTCGATGCGACGATCCCCTACGACGAGGCCTGGCTGCATGAGGACCTGCTCTTTTCCCAGACCTGTGGTTATCCCTATGTGAAGCGATTGCGCGGCAGGGTGCGTCTCGTGGCGACACCGGTTTATTCCCATCCCGGCTGCGACGGACCTTTGATGCGCAGCTTCATTGTCGTGCGCCGAGCTTCCACCTTCGTTTCAGTGCAGGACCTGCGCGGTGCGACGGCCGCGATCAATAGTCCCGACAGCAATTCCGGGGCAAATCTGCTTCGCGCCGCCGTCGCCCCTCTTGCCCGCAATGGCCGCTTCTTCGGTGGCACGGTCGAGACCGGCAGCCATGGCGGCAGCATCGATGCTGTGTCGAGTGGGCAGGCGGAATGCGCTGCAATCGACTGCATCACCTTTGCCAATCTCCTGCGTTTTACGCCTGCTCGCGTCGCAGGCATCCGCGTTCTTGCCGAGACGCCCGCAACGCCCGGCTTACCCTTCATTACAGGAGCAAAGGGTTCAGATGCGGATGTGGCACTGCTACGCGAAGCGCTGGTCGCTGCAATCGCCGAGCCATCGCTTTCCGGTGCGCGCGATACTCTCGGTCTTGTTGATGTCGCGATGCTCACAGATGCCGACTACGAACCGATTCTGTCTCTTGCCCGAGGTGCGCTTGGCACCGGCTACAGGGACTGGGTCGATTGAAGCCTCCGGAGGCGTCAATTCATGAGATCATTCTCGCTTCCGCCGTCGCGAAACGCTCTGCGGCCGACGCGTGTTCTGCACTTTTCCTGGATCTCATCTGCTGACGGGACGAGCACTTTTTTCCGGCTCGATATCCGGCGTGCCTGCTGCCAGCGTCTGGCCGTGAAATTCCTTGAGCAGGGAAACAACGTCATCGATCTCATGCGCGACACGCGCAGCGTCCCAACCGAGCGCTTTCGCGGCGATGCCGGCAATGTCCGTCAAACCTGCGTAGGTCACATGACCTTCGATCGCGATCGTCGTGCGCCGCAACACGATATCGGAGAGATGGACCACAAGCTCGTTGCGCGCGATCCAGTCGATCTCGCGAAAACTGTAGTGTGTAGCTCCCGATAGCCGCCGCTCGTCAGGATGATCGGAAGGGAACATCGCTACCGCCTCGGCCGTCGTTCCATAGCGGTTCAGAAGTTGTTCCGCGCGCGCGGCCGGGATGCTTGCAGCTGTGGCGATCCTGTCGATAAAGCCCCGTCTCGCCTGCGCATCGGCCGGGAAAGCCTTTCCGCCGCCGATCGCAAGATAGCGGGTCGATTGCTTGCGCGAACGCCCGAGCCGGGTCAGGACACTGTCGGCAACCTCCTCGGCAAAACCGCGAAATGTCGTCCACTTGCCGCCGACCAGCGACATGATGGCAAAAGGCCGCTTGCCATCCGCTTCGATGACCGGTGCCGAATGGTCTCGGCTGATCAGGCCGGGCGCTGTTCCGTCGGAGGCGGGAAGCGGCCGGATGCCGCTATAAGTGTAGACGATCTGGTCGCGATCGAAGCGCAGCGTCGGCAGCAGCGATCTGAGGCTCTGCAGGAAGTAATCGATCTCGGGTTCTTCGCAGCGTACGGCGTCGGGATCTCGGCTCGGGATATCCGTCGAGCCGACGAGCGCAAGCCCGAGATAGCCGTAGACCAGGCAGATACGGCCGTCATCGGCTTCGAAATAGATCATATGACCGTTGAGACTGCGCACCAGTTCGGGATGATCAATCAGGATATGCGAGCCCTTGGTGCCGCCGATCAGCCGCGAAGGCGCGCCGAGCGCCTCGTTGACATGATCGATCCACGGGCCTGCCGCGTTCACGACGAGCTTCGGCCGCACCATGAATTCAGTACCATCCTCCCGTTGAAAGCTCAGACGGCCTTCCGAGGAAGCAGTCAGCGTCACGAAATTTGCTGCGACACATTGCGGGTTGGCTTCCAGCCCATCCTTGACGAGTTCGTAGACGAGACGTTCCGGTCGGCTGATTTTTGCGTCGTAGTAAATGCCGCCGGCGACAATCGCCGGCGTCACATGCGGCATTTCCCGTCTGGCCTTGTTTTTCAGGATCAGCCGGTGGCGTGGCATTACGCGATCGCGTGAGCCGAAAAAATCATAAAGGGAAAGCCCGATCTTGATGAGCACTGCGCCGCGGCTGCGCGGTGCCGTCTTAGAGCCGGCCAATGTCCGCAGTGCGGCCCAGATGCCGCGCGTCCAGGAGAAGACCGGAATAAATGTTGGAAGCGGTTCGACGCAATGCGGCGCATTTTTCAAAAGCAGATTGCGCTCCAGAGTGGATTGGGCAACCAGGCCGAACTCACCGGTTTCCAGATATTTCAATCCGCCGTGGATGAGGCGGGATGGCGCTGCGCTGGTCCCGGAACCGAAGTCCGATTTGTCGACGATCATGCAGTTGATGCCCTGAGCCGCGAGATCGCGAAACAGACCGGCGCCATTGATGCCTGCTCCAAGGATCACGACGTCGACATCGTGCTCGCGAATATCCAGGCTGCGTCCAAGCGTATTGGGGGTCATGGTACTGCCGTCCTAAACTGCGGCCGCTGCCGCACTATCCTGCGCAAGGCCGGCGATCTTCGGCCAAAGCGGCGTCATTGTTTCTGCAATTTCGAGGAAAAGCCGGTAGCGCTTCTCATACTCGGCGCTGCGGGTGGCGTCCGGCTCGCAGGTCTTGCCCTGCTTGTCCGTTTTTGGAGCTCTCTGTGGGGCCGGGTAGAGACCTGCGGCTGCGCCGGCACAGATGGCGGCGCCCCAGGCCGCGGCTTCATCGGTGCCGGTCACGGTCACCGGCATCGCAAGCACATCGGCAAACATCTGCGCGACTGCGGGGTTGCGTGACACGCCGCCGGCAAGCCGTGCTTCCTTGAAGGCGAAACCGTCGCGCAGCGCGTCGACATGGATGCGATGGTTGAATGCGATGCCTTCCATGACGGCCCGCAGCATGTCACCGCGGTCATGCCAGCCGCCGAGCCCGAAGAAGCTTGCGCTTGCCGATGCACCGTAGGGCGAGCCGAAGAGATAGGGATGGAAAAGCACCGGCGATGGCCGGTCAAAGGCCGCGTCGATCTCGGATGCCAGCAAAGCGTGAATGGACGTGCCCTTGGCTTCGCAGTCTGTCCATTCGCGGCTGCAGAGTTTTTCGATGAACCACTCGTAGTTCGCGCTCGATGCAGGCGAAATCGACATGCTGTTCCAGACGCCCGGCGCAATTCCATTACGGCAGAACCAGCGTCGATCGACGCGCGGTTCAAAAGACAGCGTCTCGTTGATCGAATAGGTGCCGGCAATGACGGCAACGACGCCGTCGGCATAACCGCCCGCGCCGAGCGCCGAGGCGGTGACATCGTGCAATCCGGCCGCGACGGGCGTGCCTTCCGCGAGGCCGGTCAAGCGCGCTGCATCGGCCGTAATTCGTCCAACGATCTCGTCCGAGCGCGAGGCCGGCGGCAGAGCACCGGCAAGCGCCTGCAGGCCGAACAAGCGCAGGGCGTCCTCGCTATAGTCTTGCGTCCCGACATCGGTGAATGAGGTGCTTGCTTCGGTGCGATCGGTGCCAACGGTGCCGGTGAGGCAAAATCGCAGCCAGTCCTTGCAGCTCATGATATGGCCGATACGTGCAAACCGTTCCGGCTCATGGTCCCGGATCCAGGCGAGCAGCGCCGAGGGGGCGGAGACGTGCGGTACCTGACCCGTGAGAGCAATCGCCTCGTCGGAGACCTCATTCTTCGTCCATCGATCGATGATATCGCCCGCCCGGCTATCCAGCGACACGATGCCGTTGCCAAGCGGCTCACGCGTCTGATCCAGCACATAAATGCCATCGCCATGCGCCGTTGCCGCCACAGCCTGGATATCGCTTGCAGGACGACCGCTGAGGGCGAGCGCCTCACGGATCGCCTCAGCCGTTGCGGTCCACAACTCGCGCATGTCCCGCTCCACGAAACGCGGCCTCGGAATGAGCTGGCTGACGCGCCGCCGAGCGACTGCGATCGGCGTGCCGTCGATATCGAAAATGACAGCCTTCGTGACGGTCAGTCCACTATCGATCCCGAGAAGGCTCGGCATGCACATTCACCTTTCTGTCGTGACCGGGCGGTCCGGTCACATGCGCTCGTGGCCGGTCCTGGCAACGACGACGTTGATATCCCTGGACCGCATCCGATCGATGTGAACGGGGAGGGTCTTGTCGTCGACGATGACGACGTCGAATTCATCGAGCGACGCGAAGCTGTGAAGCGCGCGCCGCTCGAATTTGGTGTGGTCGGCAAGCAGGATGCGTTTGACGGAACAGTCGAACATGGCGCGTTTGGTGTCGACGGTTTCGGGTGACTGATGCAGCACGATGCCGTCGTTGATGGCCGACATGGAAATGAATGCGATATCCGCCCGCAAGCCCTTGATCTCGGTGATCGTCATGCGTCCCATAAAGGCATTGCACCAGTTGTAGTACTGGCCGCCAAGCGCCAGCAGGGTAACGTCGTGCATGCCGGTCAGCGCATTCATCAGGGTCAGCGAATTGGTGATCGCGGTGATCGGCACCTTAGAGGAGAGATGCGATGCCATCTGCAGGACGGTGGTTGAGTCGTCGAAGAAGATGGCCTGTCCCGGTTCGACGAACTGCATGGCAGCTTCGGCAATCACTTTCTTTTCCGCCGACTGCCGGCTCGAACGGTAGACATCGCTGGATTCAATAAGGTTGGTGGCTGCCGCCGTAACGATGCCGCGTGTTTTTCGGAAGATCCCGCGGCTCACGAGTTCATCCACATCGCGATGCGCCGTCATCAGGCTGATGCCGAAGCGATCCGTCAGATCTTCGATGCGCATCGAACCTTCGCTCATCACGGCCTCCGCGATCATGCGCCGGCGCGCGACCTGACGCGTCTGACGGCTGTCGCTGGTCAGCTGGTCCAACAGCTCATCGCCCTGATTGGTCTTCTGTGTCACGGGTCACCCTTGTCGCTGAATTCCATATCCCAGCTTCGTATAGTGATTGCCATGCCAAGGCAAAGAAGGCGAAAGCGGCTTTATGTGGTTGAAAGGGTCGAAGGAGGGCGCCCGGATGGGCGCCCTCCGTCCTGATTATTGGGCCAGAACGAACGGTCCGGTGTACTTGTCGATATTGTCCTTGGTGATCAGCAGGCAATCGAACAGCTGCTTTTCACTCTTGGCGCCGGTGCTGCCCGTCTTGATGAAGTTGTCAGCCTGCTTGACGGCCTCTTCGGAGAAGACGGCGACGGGCTGAAGGACGGTGTATTGCAATTCGCCGGCCTTGATCGCAGCGACCGCATCCGGCGAACCGTCGAAGCCACCGACCTTGACATTGGCGAGCTTGCCAGCTTCCTTCAGGGCCGAAATGGCACCGAGCGCCATTTCGTCATTGCCGGAGATCACGCCGATGATGTCGGGATTGGCCTGCAATATGGACTGCATCTTGTTGTGACCCTGGGTGCGGTCCCAATTGGCGACTTCCTGGGCGACCTTCTTGAGGTCGGGATATTGGGTCAGGACGGTTTCGTAGCCGTTCGAGCGGGTGGCAGCGTTGTTGTCGGACGGCGCGCCAAGGAGTTCGGCATAGTTGCCCTTGTCGCCGACTGCTTCGACCCATTGCTGCGCGCCGATCGCAGCACCCTGGGCATTGTTCGAAACGAGCTGTGCCTTGGCAAGGCCTTCCTGGTTGATCTCGGCATTGACGAGAATGACCGGGATGCCTGCAGCAACCGCCTTCTTCACTGCTCCGACCGAGCCGTCGGCATTGGCGGGGTCGAGGATGATGGCGACCGACTTGTTGGTGATAGCGGTGTCGATCAGGTTGCTTTCCGTGTTGGTGTCACCCCTATGCGCGCTGACCGTGGCCGTGTAGCCGAGCTTTTCGGCTGTTGCCTTGGCGACATTGCCTTCCGTCAGCCAGTAGGGGTTGGACGGATCATTGACGATGATCGTCATCTGGCCTGCCGCCCAGGCGGAGCTGACGAGAATCGGGGCGACAGCCGCGGCTGCCAGAAGAATGCGCATGCCTTTCTTAAACATAGTCTCTCTCCCATTTGTGAGTTCGGGTGCTGCCGGAAACCGGCGGTGCTTTCCGCGATCGGCCCTCTGGAAATCCAGTTGCCGTCGCGGATAAGTTCTGCTGACGTCAGGACGATTTTGTCCGGCGTCCGTATTGGATGCTGTTCATGAGGACGGCGAGAACGATGACCGCGCCGGTAAAGACGGTCTGCCAGTAGGCCGAGACGCCGATGATCACGAGCCCGTCCGACAGGAAGCCGATCACGAAGGCGCCGAGCATCGTGCCGCGAACGGTGCCGCGCCCGCCGGTCAGGGCCGCTCCGCCGATGACGACGGCTGCGATCGCCGTCAATTCGTAGGTCGTGCCGGCGGTCGGGCCGGCGGAGGTCAGCTGCGACGACAGGACCAGACCGGCAATTGCCGCGCAGACGCCAGAAAGCACATAGACGATGATCTTGACACGCTTGACCGGCACGCCCGAGAGATCGGCAGCGCGTTCGTTGCCGCCAGAGGCGTAAAGCCAGCGGCCGAACGCCGTTCGGCTGAGGACAATGCCGAAGATGATCGCAAGCACGGCGAGCACGATGACACCGATCGGAATGCCCGCGAGGCGGTTGAAGCCGAGCCAGTCGAAGCCGGTATTGCCGAGTTCGGGGCTGCCGTCGAGATCGTTGTAGGTCAGGCCATTGGTCATCAGCAGCGCGACACCGCGGGCGACATAAAGCACGCCGAGCGAGGCGACGAAGGCGGGTACCTTCAGATAGGCAATCAGCACGCCATTGACCGCGCCGACGACGCCACCGAGGACGCAGGTGATAACCACGACGGCCCACACCGGCGGATAGAGAATGACGCCGAAGGCGTCCAGCGTCACACCCTTCATCATAAAGCCGGCAATGCAACCCGCGAGCCCGAGCGTCGAGCCGACCGAAAGATCGATGCCCCCATTCAGGATCACCAGAAGCATGCCGATCGCCAGGATGCCGAAGATCGCGACATGCGAGGCCATGGTCAGGAAGTTACTCAGGCTGAAGTAATAGGGTGACAGGAACGAGAAGACCGCAATGATGACGATCAGCGCGAAGAAGGCGCGGCCTTCCAGGATCAGGCGCACGAGGTTGATGTTGCGCTTTTGCCCATGCGACACTGACTGCTTTTCTGTGATGTTCGTGACTGACATGATCAGTGCTCCATAATTCCGGGCTAGTGCGCGACCACGGCTTCGCCGGAAGCGGCCATAATCTTTTCCTTGGTGACGTCAGCACCGAATTCAGCCGAGATGCGGCCGCGATGCATGACGATGATGCGGTGCGCTATGCTCAGGCACTCGTTGACCTCGGAAGTCGAATAGATGACGGCTAGACCCTGCCGGGCGCGTTCGGCAAGAAGCTTGAAGACTTCCGCCTTGGCACCGATGTCGATGCCGCGGCTCGGCTCGTCGAGAAGAATGACCTTCGGGTCTGTCGCCAGCATCTTGCCGATGACCACCTTTTGTTGATTGCCACCCGACAGCGAACCGATGGCCGCCTCACCACCATCGGTCTTGACGTGGACTTTGCGAATGGAGGCATCGACAAGCTCGCGCTCGCGACGGCCGGATGTGAACAGTCCTTTGGTAAAGGCGCCGATGCTGGCGAGCGAGAGATTGGAGCCGACGGTCATCGTCTGGACGAGGCCGTCGCGCTGGCGATCCTCCGGCACCAGCACAAGGCCGCTTGCGATGCGTCCGGCGATGCTCAGATGCCCGACATCCTGGCCTTCAAGCCTGACGGTGCCGCCACTGGCGCGCAACCGTCCGGCGACACATTCCAGAAGCTCGGTGCGGCCGGCGCCCATCAGACCGTAGATGCAGACGACCTCCCCGGCGCGCACGTCCAGCGACAAGCGGTCGACGGAATTCAAGGCTGATCCGGCGGGACCCGGGACGGTGAGGTTGTCGATCGAAAGTGCAGGCTTACCGAAGGTATAACCTTCAGGCGGGCTGCCGAGATCGAAGTTGTCGCCCACCATGTTTCGCACGATCCATTCGAGATCGATGTCCTTGCGTTGCGCATAGGCGGTCATGGTACCGTCGCGCAGCACGACGGCGTGGTTGGTGATCTGCAGCGCCTCCTCGAGATGATGCGAGATATAGACGATCGACACGCCGCGATTGGTCAGGTCGTGGATAACCCTGAAAAGCACCTCCACTTCCGTGGCGCTCAGCGCCGACGTCGGCTCGTCCATGATCAGGATACGCGAATTGACGGATAGCGCCCGGGCAATTTCGACGATCTGCTGCTGGCCGAGACGAAGATCCTCCACCTTGGTCAGCGGATCGATCTCCTCTTCCAATGCCTCCATCAAAAGGCGCGTCTGGCGTTCCTCTTCCGCGAAGTCGACCACGCCGCTCTTGATGACCTCACGGCCCATGAAGATGTTGTCGCGCACGCTGAGATTGGGCGCCAGGCTGAGTTCCTGGTGAATGATCGAGATGCCGCAGTCGCGCGCGTGGGTCGAAGAGTTGAAGCTGATCGGCGCACCATCGAGAATGATCTCGCCCGACGTAGGCTGGACGACGCCCGAAAGGATTTTCATCAGCGTCGATTTGCCCGCGCCGTTCTCGCCGAACAGCGTGGTGACCTGACCGCGGCGGATATCGAAATTGACACCCTTGAGGGCATGCACGCTACCGTAGGTTTTGGCGATGTTGCGGGCGGCCAGGACCACCTCGCCAAGGCCTTTTGATGTGGGGATCGGCTGGCTCATTTGACGTCGACCTTGACCGGGGTAACGAGCCAGTTTTTGGGGTTGATGAGTCTGAAGACGCCGACGACGGTTGCCGTCTTGCCATTGAGCTGGTCCGGATCAAGGCCGGCGAATACGGCCTTCTTCATCTCGTTGTTGATGGCCGACCCGGCGTCCTGATACTGGATCTGATTGGTGAACTGGCCGAAGTGAATTGTGCCCGTGGCATCGCGGAGGTCCGTGCCATTGACCGCAGGGCCGGTCTGGACACGGACCACCGTCTCGGGGGGAAGTCCGTCGATCTTCATTTCGTTGGTATTGGATTTGCGTTCACCGAAGGTGCCGGTCAGTGTCACCGGGATGACCGGGCCTGTGCTTGTGGCAACGCCGTATTTCTCGCCGGCCGCCTTCTTGTCGGCTGCGATCGCCGTCGCCAGGTCAATCGCAGCCACCGCTCGCTTTTCGACATCCGCCTGGATTTTCGGGAACTGCTCCGCCCCAAAGGCTTCCGGAGAAAATGCCTGCTGCCTGACGTCGTCTTCCGAGCCGATCTTCACAACCGTGGTATCGAGCGCGATGGCGCCGATGACCACGATAGCCGCAAGGGCGGTGACGATCATCTTCAAGTTGCCTTTGCCTGGCGCGGAGGCTGCGTGAGCGGGCTGAGTATTCATTGCTGGCGACCTTTGCGGCTGGTCGGATTTACGGCGAAGGCGGGAGGAAGTTGGCAAAGCCTATGGCTGCGTCATCGAAGACGGCATGCTCCGAGAAGCACGCGAATAGTCGGGACCCTGTCTCGCCGGTCGCTGCCTGTGGCGTGATGATAGCCGGAAAGATTGTGCATCCGTACCTCCTACGTGTCGGGACAGGCGCTTGTCTCCTTCAATCGCCCGGACCGCAAATCCCTCAGCAGCAATGCCTGCATGATAGGTAAATGGTAATTCTGTCAAAAATCATGTTATCAAATTGTTCGTCTGTCAACAGGAGTTTTGTGAACTGACGCTGATAACATGACATTCAAAGCGTGATCGGCGTCCGGAAAAAGAGTCTTTCCCCCGGGGTCCGTGCCGACTGCGAATGCGCTCATCCGGCAGGCTATGTTATTCTAGATAATTGATATTAGAAGATAAATTATTCTGACGCCCGTGCCCACACCGTGACGCCAGTGTCGCCGATAGTCGAGGCGGCTCTCGATGCTCATCGAGCAGATTGCTATTATTTTATCTGAAAAAAATTTCATTGCGAGAAAAAACTTACTGCACCAATGATATCTTTGTGTTATCTTCTTGATGAAGCGCGCGGGCGCTCCGAAAAGTATCGAATATCAAAGGCGGGACTGCGCGCCGGCCGGCTTGCTCGTGAATTCGAAATGTGGTCGCCTGCAACCTTTGCTGGTTGCGCCGACCAGGAGGATGAGAGATGAACTCGACGCGTGTTTTACCCCTCGCAATGTTCGACGTGTTTGCCGGATAATCCGTGATGGACGTTAGCCGCCAAGTCATCATTGGTATCGATGCGGGAACTTCGGTCATCAAGGCGGTTGCCTTCGACCTTTCCGGCCGCCAGATCGCCGCAGCATCGGTTCGCAACAAATATTCAAGCGGCAGTGATGGTTCGGCCACGCAGTCGCTCGCGCAGACATGGCAGGATTGTGTCGGCGCGCTTCGCGGCCTTGGCGAGAAGGTTGAGGGTCTTGCGTCGCGCACCGCGGCGATCGCGGTGACGGGGCAGGGGGACGGAACATGGCTGGTCGGTTCTGGAAATCAGCCTGTCGCCGATGCCTGGCTCTGGCTCGACGCGCGTGCCGCGCCGACTGTGGTATCCCTTGCCGGCCAGGAAACGGACAGGGCGCGTTTCGAGCAGACGGGCACGGGACTGAATACCTGCCAGCAGGGCGCGCAGCTCGCGCATATGGATCGGGTGGCGCCAGAGCTTCTGGACGGAGCGGAAACGGCGCT
>Ga0209129_1001807_pt1 | contig 11361 bp, 8 predicted proteins | sample AraplaMF_Col_mMS_FD_184257 | JGI IMG/M metagenome (GOLD analysis project Ga0209129, IMG submission 184257) | Arabidopsis root microbial communities from the University of North Carolina, USA - plate scrape MF_Col_mMS (SPAdes) (version 3) | ecosystem: Host-associated > Plants > Roots > Endosphere ... | reverse complement strand
CATACACCAGCGCCTTGAGGTTCCACGGGCCGGGCTTCCAGTTGCCGCCGAGTTCCCACACCAGGCTGTCGATCTTGTCCTTGATCGGCGTGGCCACGGTGTCGCCCACGCCCTTGAGGTTGACCTGGCTGTAGTGCGCAACGAAGAAGGCCAGCCAGTCCTTGTCCTGCACATGCAGGCGCGCTTCCACCTGCGGACGGAAACCGGCGTTGCCCGCGGTCAGGTAGTTGAGGTTGTCGCCGGGTCCGTTCCAGTTGCCCTCGAACGCGCCCAGGTCCAACCGCCATTTCGGGCCGGAGCTGGAGCTGTGGTTCAACTCCTGCATCCACACCACGCCCGGGAAGCGCCAGCCGATCAGGCCGGTGCCGAAGCCCAGCGGGAAGGCGATGTGCGACAGCGAGGTCGAGACCATGTCCACCGGGAACAGCAGTTCCCACTGCTGGCCGATGCGCACGGTGCTGCCGGTGTCCGGATTGGTCAGGTCCATATAGGCCTGGCGCAGGCGTGGCACGGGCTGCTGTTCGCTGTAGGGACCGGTACCGTTGAAGCCGCCGAAGAAGTCCATCTCGATGCGGCCGCCGCCGCTCCAGCTGTCGGTGAACTTGGCGCCCTTGAAGTCGAGCCAGAAGCGCGTGTTGCGCACGTCCACGCCGCTGAGCGAACCGGACGAAGGCGCGGCAGTGGTCCTGGGAATCGGGTACTCCGCGTTCTGGCCATTGCCGAACGAGAAATTCTTGCTCTGGTTGAAGGCGCTGGCGCTGATGAAGCCGTGCAAGGCCACCGATACGCCCGGCGCGCTGCTGAAGCTTTCCTTCGGCGGCGGCGCGGCGGCCACTTTCTGCGCGGTGGCGTTGGCCTCGGCAGCCTGCTGCTGGGCCTGGACCACTTGCTGCTGCTGTTGCTGCTGGGTGGTCTGTTGCTGGCGCAGCATGTCTTTCAGTTCCGCCAGCTCCTGTTCGAGCTGGGACACGCGCGATTCGAGCTGCTGTTCGCGCGTGGCGGTCTTGGCCTTGCTCTTGGCCTGCGGCTCGGCCTGCGCTCCGGCCGGCAGGGCCAGCGCGGCGGCGATGGCCAGCGCGATGGCGGCGCGATGGCCGCCTAAACGTGTAAACACCATGGTCGTGCCTCCCCAGGCTATGGCCCCGTCGAGCTTGGGGATGCTGCAATGCGGACGCCTATTCCCCATTGGTCGAACCTCGACCAAAGTCGAAGCGGACCCGTCACGTGCGCTTTGCCGGCCTTTCGCTACACTCGCTGGACGCGCCGCCGGCAAGGGTTTGCCGCGGCCTCCACATCCCCGCGGGCGTAGCCGCCCGGCCAGCAGGAGCCCTCCATGAGCAAGGTGTACCCCGTCAAGCCCGAGTTCGCCGCCAAAGCCCGCGTCAGCAAGGAGGATTACGAGCGCCTCTACGAGGAATCGGTGCGCGATCCGGAGGGCTTCTGGGGCCGCATCGGCGAGCGCCTGGAGTGGCACCGCAAGCCCAGCAAGATCAAGAACGTCTCCTACGACCCGAAGAACCTGCGCATCCGCTGGTACGAGGACGGCGAGCTCAATGTCTCGGCCAACTGCCTGGATCGCCACCTGGCCTCACGCGGCGACAAGACCGCGATCATCTTCGAAGGCGACGACCCGAACGAATCACGCCACCTCACCTACCGCGAACTGCATGCCGAGGTATGCAAGTTCGCCAACACGCTGAAAAACCTGGGCGTGGCCAAGGGCGACCGCGTGGCCATCTACATGCCGATGATCCCCGAGGCCGCGGTGGCGATGCTGGCCTGCGCGCGCATCGGCGCGGTGCATTCGGTGGTGTTCGGCGGCTTCTCGCCCGACTCGCTGGCCGGCCGCATCGCCGACTCCACCGCCAAGGTGGTGGTGACTGCCGACGAAGGCGTGCGCGGCGGCAAGAAGATTCCGCTCAAGGCCAATGTCGACGCCGCGCTGGAGCGCCCCGGCACCAACAGCGTGGAGACCGTGATCGTGGTGCGCCGTACCGGCAGCGCCGTGCCGATGCAGTCGCCGCGCGACCGCTACTACCACGTGCTGATGGAGGGCCAGTCGGCCGACTGCCCGCCCACGCCGGTGGAAGCCGAGCATCCGCTGTTCATCCTGTACACCTCCGGTTCCACCGGCAAGCCCAAGGGCGTGCTGCATACCTCCGGCGGCTACCTGGTGTTCGCCGGCTTTACGCACGAGATGGTGTTCGACCTGCGCGAGGACGACGTGTACTGGTGCACCGCCGACGTGGGCTGGGTCACCGGCCACAGCTACGTGGTGTACGGCCCGTTGGCCAATGGAGCGACCACGGTGATGTTCGACGGCGTGCCGAACTACCCGGATACCAGCCGCTTCTGGAACGTGGTGGACAAGCACAAGGTCACCTTGTTCTACACCGCTCCCACCGCGATCCGCGCGCTGATGCGCGAGGGCGAGGCGCCGGTGAAGAAGGCTTCGCGCGCCTCGCTGCGCCTGCTCGGCTCGGTGGGCGAGCCGATCAATCCGGAAGCCTGGGAGTGGTACTACCGCGTGGTCGGCGACGAGCGCTGCCCGATCGTCGATACGTGGTGGCAGACCGAGACGGGCGGCATCATGATCACCCCGCTGGCCGGCGCCATCGACGCCAAGCCGGGCTCCGCCACCAAGCCGTTCTTCGGCATCCGCCCCGCCGTGGTCGATGCCGGCGGCGCCGTGCTGGAGGGCGCCACCGAAGGCAACCTGGTGATCGCCGATTCGTGGCCGGGCCAGATGCGCACGGTGTACGGCGACCACCAGCGCTTCGTCGAAACCTATTTCACCGCCTACCCCGGCAATTATTTCACCGGCGACGGCGTGCGCCGCGACGAGGACGGCTACTACTGGATCACCGGCCGCGTCGACGACGTGATCAACGTCAGCGGCCACCGCATCGGCACCGCCGAAGTGGAGAGCGCGCTGGTGTCGCATCCGAAAGTGGCCGAGGCGGCGGTGGTCGGCTGCCCGCACGAGATCAAGGGCCAGGGCATCTATGCCTACGTCACCTTGATCGCCGGCGAACAGGGCAGCGACGAGCTGCGCAAGGAACTGGTCGCCTGGGTGCGCAAGGAAATCGGCCCGATCGCCACGCCGGATTACCTGCAGTGGGCGCCGGGCCTGCCGAAGACGCGCTCGGGCAAGATCATGCGCCGCATCCTGCGCAAGATCGGCGAGAACCAGCCCGACCAGCTCGGCGACATCTCCACGCTGGCCGATCCGAGCGTGGTGAAGAACCTGGTGGAAGAACGCCTGATCAAATGAGTGAACAGGGAATCGGGAATAGAGAATCGGTTGAACCTTGTCGAGTCTCAATTCCTGTTCCCTGCTCTCCCTTCCCTATTCCCGATTCCCACCATGCCCGATGTCCTGATCGCCGACGATCATCCGCTGTTCCGCGATGCCCTCCAGCGCGCGGTGCTCGGCGCCTTGCCCGAAGCCAGCGTGCATTGCGCCGACAGCGTGCACAGCCTGCTGGCGCTGGTGGAGCAGTATCCGGAAGCGGAGCTGCTGCTGCTGGACCTGCACATGCCGGGCGCGCGCGGCTATTCGGCGCTGGCGCATATCCGCGGGCAGTTCCCCGGCCTGCCGACCATCGTGGTCTCCGGCCACGAGGAAGCTCAGGTGGCGCGGCGCGCGCTGGCGCATGGCGCGTCGGCGTATATCCCCAAGTCCAGCTCCGGCGAGCAGATCGTGCAGGCGATCCGCACCGTGCTCGATGGCGACGTGTGGCTGCCGCATGCGCTGCTGGGCGATGGCGGCAGCGCGCTGAAAGACGACGAGGCCGAGGTCGCCACGCGCGTGGCCTCGCTGACGCCGCAGCAGTTCCGCGTGCTGACCATGATCGCCGAAGGCCTGCTCAACAAGCAGATCGCCTATGACCTGGGCGTATCCGAAGCGACCGTGAAGGCACATATGACCGCGATCATGCGCAAGCTCGGCGTCAACAACCGCACCCAGGTGGCGCTGGCGGCCAGCCAGCTGGCGGTGGAACCGGGCGCCCTGCAACAGCCCTTGCCCGACGACGAATAAGCGCTACGCGCCGACCTTGCGCACGCGCGCGCTCAGCAGCGCGCGCAACGCCGCGGGGCGCACCGGCTTGTGCAGCAACGGGTAGCCCAGCAGGCGCGCGCGTTGTTTCAATTCGCTGCTGCCGTCGGCGGTGATCATCGCGACCGGCGGCAGGTCGCCGAGCACGCCGCGCAGATGCTGCAGGGCCTGCAGGCCGTTCATGTCCTCGGCGAGATGGTAGTCGGCCAGGATCATGTCGATGCCGCCGCCACGCAGCTGCTGTTCCGCCTGCTGCACGTCCAGCGCCACGCGGCAGTCCACGCCCCAGCGCGTGAGCAGCGCGCGCATGCCGTCGAGGATGGACGGATCGTTGTCCAGGCACAGCACCGTCAGCGGCAGGCGCTCGGTGGCCATCGCCGGCTGCGTCACCGCGCGCCGGCGCACCGGCAGCGCGGCCACGCGCGGCACCACCACGGCGAAGCGGCTGCCGTGGCCGACGCGCGAACTCAGTTCCAGCCGGTGATCGAGGATGTGCGCGATGCGGTCGCAGATCGACAGTCCGAGTCCCAGGCCTTTCTCGCCCCACGGCGACGGGCGTTCCAGCCGCTGGAACTCATCGAAGATGCGCGCGCGCTGTTCCTCGGCGATGCCGGGCCCGGTGTCCCACACTTCGATGCGCACTTCCTCGCCCATGCGGCGCGCGCCCAGCAGCACGCCGCCGCTGCGGGTATAGCGCAGCGCGTTGGAGACGAAGTTCTGCAGGATCCGCCGCAGCAGCTGCGGGTCGCTGCGCACCGCCAGGCGGGTGCCGACGATGTGCAGCTGCAGGCCGCGCTGCTCGGCGATCACCGCGAACTGCGCTTTCAGCGAATCGAACAGATCAGCCAGGGCAAAGCTGCCGACGTCCGGGCGATAGGTGCCGGCGTCAAGGCGTGAGGTATCCAGCAGCGCATCGAGCAGATCCTCCGCGGAGCGGAACGAAGCGTCGATGCGCTCGGCCAGCTGGGCCGCGTCCTGGTCCAGGCCCGGATGCTGGCGCAGCGCCGAGGTGAACAGGCGCGCCGCGTTGAGCGGCTGCAGCAGGTCGTGGCTGGCGGCGGCGAGGAAGCGCGTCTTGGAGGCATTGGCCGCTTCCGCCTCGCGGCGCGCGCGCGCGGTGGCGGCCAGTGCGTCGCTCAGCTCGGCCGTGCGCTGGCCGACGCGCTGCTCCAGCGTTTCATTCGCTTCGATCAGCGCCTGCTCGGCGTGCTTGTAGGCGGTGACGTCGGTATAGGTGGTGACATAGCCGCCGCCGGGCAGTGCGCGTCCGCGCATTTCGATCACGGTGCCGTCGGGGCGCACGCGCTGGAACAGATGCGGCGTGCCGGCGCGCATGTAGGCGATGCGCTTGGTCACCTGGTCTTCGACTTCGCCAGGCCCGAGTTCGCCGTGCTCCGCGTTCCAGCGGATCAGGTCGGCCACCGGCACGCCGACGTAGACCATGCCGTCGGGGTAGTCGAAGAGCTCCAGGTAGCGGCGGTTCCAGGCCACCAGGCGCATGCCGGCGTCGACCACGCTGATGCCTTGCGAGACGTTTTCCAGCGTGGTGGAAAGCAGCTCGCGGTTGAAGCGCAATTCCTGCGAGGCCTCGTCCATCAGCGCCATGGCTTCGGCGATGTCCAGGCCCGAGCCGGACAGCGCGCCCATCAGGATGCGCCGCGCGCTGGCTGCGCCCACGGCGGCAGCGAGCAGGCGTTCGGTGTACTGGATCAGGGCGCGATCGGCCGCTTCGCCCGGGGCCAGCGGCCGGCCGCGGCGCTCGCCGTATTCCTCGAACGCGCGCTGGCTGCTGCGCTCGCCGACGATGCGCTCGGCAATCGTGCGCAGGTCGGCGACGACGACGCGGCCGCGCCAGTCGCTCACGCTGCCGCGGTCCACCGTGTACGGCTCGATGAACATCGCGGCGTGCAGGCGTTCTTCCAGGCTGGGGCGAAAGCGCAACGAGATGAAGACCAGGCAGCCCACATTGGCCAGCAGCGACCAGAACGTGCCGTGCATCACCGGGTCCCAGCCGCTCAGATGGAACAGCGCCTGCGGTTGCAACCAGCTCAGGCCCAAGGGGCCGTCCTGCAGCCAGGCCGCGTTCGGGCGGGTAGCCGGGATCAACAAGGTGTAGACCCACACGCCGAAGCCCGCGAGCAGGCCCGTCGCCACGCCGCGACGGCTGGCGCCGCGCCAGTACAGCGCCGAGACGATGGCCGGCGCGAACTGCGCCACCGCTGCAAAGGCCAGCAGGCCGGTCGCGGCGAGGTTGGCGGTATCGGCCACCACGCGGTAGTACACGTAGGCCATGCAGGCCAGGCCGACAATGGCGATGCGGCGCACCAGCAGCACCAGCTGCGACAGGTCGCTGCGCTGCTCCAGGCGCAGGCGCCGGATGCGCAGCAGGGCCGGCATCACCAGGTCGTTGCTGATTATGGTCGACAGCGCCACCGACGAGACGATCACCATGCCGGTGGCCGCCGAAAAGCCGCCGATGAAGGCCAGCAGCGCCATGCCGCGGTCGCCGTGCGCCAGCGGCAGGTTCAGCACCCAGGCGTCGGCGATGCCATGGCTGACCTGCGGCAGGCGCAGGCCGGCGGCGACGATGGGAATCACCGCCACGCTCACGATCAGCATGTACAGCGGGAACATCCAGCGCGCGCGATAGAGGTCGTTGGGGTCTTCGCACTCCACCACGCCGATCTGGAACTGGCGCGGCAGGCAGAACATCGCGCAGAACGCGAGCAATGTCTGCGCCAGGAAACCGGGCGAGATGCCCTCGGCGAACTGCTGCACCGGCAACGCGACGGTGGCCTCCAGACCCGGCCCGCGCCACAGCGCGTACACGGCAAGCGCGGCGAAGGCGGCGAGCTTGATCAACGACTCCAGCGCGATCGCCAGCATCATGCCGTGGTGATGTTCGGTGGCATCGATGGTGCGCGTGCCGAACAGGATCGAGAAGGTGGCCAGCAGGATCGCGCACCACAGCGCGCTGTCGCCGAACTGCGAGGCGCCGCCGCCGAGTGCGGCATAGGACATCGACACCGCTTTGAACTGCAGGGCCAGGTAGGGAACGATCGCGATCACCGCGATCAGCGCCACCGTCGCGGCCAGCGTGTGCGACTTGCCGAAGCGCGCACCGATGAAGTCGGCGATCGAGGTGATATTGCGCTGGCGCGCGACCACGGCCAGGCGCCGCATCAAGCCGAAGCCGAAGACGAACAGCAACGCCGGGCCGAGATAGATGGGCAGGTAGCCGAGCCCTTCGCGCGCGGCCGTGCCGACGGCGCCGTAGAACGTCCACGAAGAGCAATAGACCGCCAGCGCCAGGCTGTACACGATCGGGCGCAGCTTGGGCTGTCGCGGGTACAGCGGCCGGCGGTCGCCGGCATAGGCCACCACGAACAGCAGGCCCACGTAGAGCAACGACGCGAGCAGCAGCAGCCAGCCGGCGATCAAGGGCAGTTCTCCCGTCATGGGCGTTCCGTCGCCACCGATGCGCACCGCCGGTGCGCGTGCCGCAAGCGGTGCGGCGGGTGGCCGGTCTGCCGCTTGTTCGATCCCCGCCCGGCCGGCACCATGCGCGGATGACCATGACGTACGACCAGGTGCCGGCGAAAGTAGCAGAGCACCTGCGCGATGACGAGATACACGTATGGAGGATGGCGTACGACCACCGCCAGGGTCGGGCGCCGTTCCAGGCCGTGCTGGCGGCCTATCTGGGACGCGGCATCGAAGACGTGCACCTGGAGGCCGGCGAGTTCGGTCGTCCGCGCCTGGCCGGCGCGGAGGCCGGCGCATTGCATTTCAACTGGTCGCACAGCGGCGACCAGGCGCTGTGCGCGGTGGCGCGGGGCATCGAGCCTGGCGTGGATCTCGAGCGGCTGCGGCCTCGCCCGCGTGCGCTGGAGATCGCAGAACGCTACTTCAGCCATGAAGAAACCGCCGCGCTGGCGGCGTTGGCGCCGGCACGGCGCGATGCGGCCTTCCTGCAGTTGTGGACGGCCAAGGAAGCGGTGTTGAAGGCGACCGGGCGCGGCCTGGCGTTCGGGCTGCACCGGCTCGGCATCACCGACGAGGACGAACGCCTGGCGCTTCGCTTTCTCGATGGCGAACTGCCGGCCCATTGGCAACTGCATCGCCTGGCGCTGGACGGCGATCATGTCGGCAGCATCGCCTGGCGTGGCGCGGCCAGGACCATCCAGTTGCGGACACTTGCTCCGGCCGCCGGATAGGCGCAATGTTGCCGGTCCTGCTCCGCGCGGGATGCAAGAGTGTCTGGTCCCGCGGGAGGTTCTTTCCTGCGAGCCGATGCGTCCATGACCCTGCTTAGCGTCAACCTCAACAAGATCGCGGTGCTGCGCAATTCGCGCGGCGACGACGAACCCGACCTGCTGCGCGCCGCGCAGACCTGCATCGAGGCCGGCTGCGGCGGCATCACCGTCCATCCGCGTCCCGACCAGCGGCATGTAAAGCCGGAAGACGTGCGCGCGCTGGCCGCGATGCTGCGCAACCGCGTCGAGTACAACATCGAGGGCAATCCCTTCGCTGCGGCGCGCGACAGTTATCCCGGGCTGCTGGCCATGGTGCGCGAAGTGCGGCCGACCCAGGTGACCCTGGTGCCGGACAGCGACAGCCAGATCACCTCCGATCATGGCTTCGATCCCTTGCTGGATGCCGACGTCGACAAGCTGCGGCCGCTGGTCAGGGAACTGCGCGAGATCGGTAGCCGCGTGAGCGTGTTCGTCGATGCCGGCGCGAGCGGCTTCGAGCGTTTTGCGGCGATCGGCGTGCAGCGCATCGAGATCTATACCGGACCCTATGCGCATGCCTTCGCCGAGGGCGATGCGCGCGATGCCTTGGCGCAATGCGCGCAGACGGCGCGGCGTGCGCAACAGGCGGGGCTGGCGGTCAACGCGGGGCACGATCTGAGCCAGGCGAATCTCGGCGCGTTTCATGCTGCGATTCCAGGCCTGGCGGAGGTGTCGATCGGGCATGCCTTGATCGGCGAGGCCTTGTACGAAGGGCTCGCGACGACGGTGCGGAATTACCTGCAGATCCTGCGTTGACGGTGATGGCGACGCGACAGCTTCCGCCCCGCCGACTTCGCCTGGTTTACAGATGGACGTCTATACGTCCGTGCGGGACCCCGAAAGTCTTCCGTTCGAGCATAAAAAAACCCCCGCCGGAGCGGGGGTTTCAAGGGTAGTTTTGTTTCGATCCGTTGCCGGATTTACTGCCCTTCCGTAAAGCCGATCTTGGTGAGGCCGTAGCTCTTGGCAGCGGCCAGCACGCGGGCCACATGCTCGTAAGCCACGCCGTCGTCCGCGTTGATCTGCAGCTCGGGCTGGTTGGACTGGCTGGCGATCACCGCGATCTGCGCCCGCAGGCCCAGCTCGTCGACCGGCGTATCGTTCCAGTACAACGCGCCCGACTGATCGATCTTCAAGCGGATCGGATCCAGCGGGTTGTCCGGCTGAACCACGTTCGGGTTCGGCTGCGGAAGGTCGATCTTCACTTTGTGCGTCAGGATGGGAGCCGTGATCATGAAGATGATCAGGAGCACCAGCATCACGTCGACAAGCGGCGTGACGTTGATATCCGCCATCGGTCCCTTGCCGCTTCCACTACTGAATGCCATGACTCTTACTCCTTGCCGGTCGTGATGAAACCGACATGGACCATGCCCTGCTCCTTGGCGCTGCCAAGGACCTTACGCACGATCTTGTACTCCGTCGTCTTGTCCGCACGGATCTGCAGCTCCGGCTGCGGCGACTTCGACGCCGCAACCGCGAACTGGGCCTTCAGCTCGGCTTCCGTCACCTCAACGTCGTTGAGGTACATCGTGCCGTCGGGCTTGATGGCCAGATCCATGGGCTCGACCGGTTCCGTATCGACAATCTTCGGATTCGCGGTCGGCAGCTCAACGGTGATTCGGTGGGACATCAGCGGCGCAGTGATCATGAAGATGATCAGCAGTACCAACATCACGTCGACCAGCGGCGTGACGTTGATTTCCGACATCGGACCGCCGGAACTATCTCCAGAGCTCATCGCCATGGGTCAATCCCTCACTTGCCTTCGACGCGGGCGCCGGTGGCGAAGAAGTCGTGCAGGTCGTGCGCGAACTCGTCGAACTGAGCGTAGGTCAGGCGGTTAGAGCGGTTGAAGAAGTTGTAGGCGAGCACGGCCGGGATCGCGGTGAACAGACCGAACGCGGTCATGATCAGCGCCTCACCCACCGGACCGGCCACCGCTTCCATCGATGCGTTGCCCGTAGCGGAGATCTTGATCAGCGCGTGGTAGATACCCCACACGGTACCAAGCAGACCGATGAACGGTGCCGACGAACCGACCGTGGCGAGCAGGGTCAGGCCGCCTTCGAGGCGCAGGCTCTCGCGAGCCACGGCCTGGCGCAGGGCGCGGTCGATGAACTCGGAGCGGCTGAGCGACTCGGCGAGGCGACCACCGCCGGCCGAAGCCTGCTGGTGATGGGCCACCGCAGAAGCGGCGTCCAGCGCGATCTTCGAGAAGGGTTCGCCCTTGGGCTGGGCTTCCAGCTCGCGGATCGCATCCTGCGTGGAACCGTTGGTCCAGAAGCCGTTGATCACCTTGTCTGCGCGGCCACGGACCATGGCGTTGCGGATGGCGTTGGCAATGATGAAGTACCAGGAGGAGAAGGACATCACCACCAGCACCACAAACACGATCCAGCCAAGGAAATCGAAGTTGTGGATGAGATGGTCGAAGCCCATCGACTTCATGGCTTCGGCGTTGGAGGTACCGCCCGCGGCCGGGTTCGGAGAAGGAGTCTGTTGGAACATAACGCTACCCTTGGAAAGTCAAGCGTGAACAGGTTGACCGTAACTTTTGGTTACAGCTGATTGAGATTGAAGTTGACCGGAACACGGACGTAACCCTCGGTCTTCTGTCCGTTCCTGATGTTCGGATTGAAGCGCCACTTGCGCGCCGTTTCAATCGCAGCCTGATCCAGCTCACGGTAACCGCTGGACGTTTCCACCTTGATGTCCTTGGGCGAACCATCGACGCCGACAAGGATCATCAGGGTAACCGTGCCCTCGTGACGCTGGCGAATCGCCTGCGGCGGATACTTGGGCTGAATACGGCTGTTGTAGCTGATGTCCTGGCTGGCGGTGATGTCCGCAGGCGGAGCCGGGGGAGCAGGCGGAGCCGGCGGCGGAGCCGGGATCGGATTCGTCGACGCTTCCTCGACAGCCGGCGGCGGAGCCGGCGGCGGCGGAGTCGGCGGCGGCTGCACCTGCTGGATGATCTTCGGCGGCGGCTGCTTCGGCGGCGGC
>Ga0209129_1001779_pt1 | contig 11495 bp, 8 predicted proteins | sample AraplaMF_Col_mMS_FD_184257 | JGI IMG/M metagenome (GOLD analysis project Ga0209129, IMG submission 184257) | Arabidopsis root microbial communities from the University of North Carolina, USA - plate scrape MF_Col_mMS (SPAdes) (version 3) | ecosystem: Host-associated > Plants > Roots > Endosphere ... | reverse complement strand
CAGCCTCGGCGCCAACGCCGCAGCGACGGTTCTGAACACCACCGCGTTCCAGGAAGCTGGCGTCGATCTGCCGACGCAGGCAACCACCTGGGAAGAGTTTGGCAAGATCGGTGCCGAGATTACCAAGGCCGGCAAGCGCAAGGGCTTCTTCGGCTTTGCCGACGGCAGTGGCAACGAACCGCTCCTGGAAAACTATCTCAGACAGCGCGGCAAGGCACTCTACACGGCCGATTCCAAGGTCGCCTTCGGCGCAGAGGACGCTTCTGAATGGTTCGACATGTGGAGCAAGTTCCGCGAAGCGAACGCCTGCGTGCCACCTGATGTCCAGGCGCTCTACAAGGATACGATCGACACTAGCCCGGTCACGCTCGGCAAGGCTGCTGCCGACTACGCGCACAGTAACCAGTTCGTCGGCTTCCAGGCCGTCAGCAAGGACAAGCTGGCGCTGAACAACTATCCGCGCATCAAGTCGGATTCGAAGGGCGGCCACTACCGCAAGCCGTCGATGTTCTTCTCCGTATCCTCGCAGTCGAAGGTGATCGACCAAGCTGTCGACTACGTCAACTTCTTCGTCACCAACCCCGATGCCGCTCTCGCGCTCGACGTCGAACGCGGTATTCCGGAATCGAAGGCGATGCGCGACGTCGTGGCTGCCAAGCTTGATGCAACAGGCAAGATCGCGCTCGACTATGTCAGCGGCCTTGGTGACCTTGCCGGCAAGTTGCCGCCGCCGCCGCCCTCCGGTGCCGGTGAAGGCCAGGTCGTGCTTCGCACGATCGCCGAGCAGATTGCCTTCGGCCAGCTTTCGCCGAGCGACGGTGGCAAGCAGTTGGTCGACGAACTCAGCCGCATTCTCGCCAAAGGCTGACGCGGATGAGTGATGTGATGCGCACGACCGCCCCGGACGGTATCAAGAGTGAATATGGGGCGGCAGCCCAGGGGCGTTTCAAACGCCTCTGGACCGCCAATGCCCCAGGCTATCTCTTCCTTTTGCCGTGGCTGATCGGCTTCTTCGGGCTGACGCTCGGACCGGCCGTCATCTCGCTCTACCTCTCGTTCACGGATTTCGACATGATCCGGTCGGCCGAGTGGGTGGGCGCGGCAAACTACGTGCGCATCGCAACCGCCGACCCGAAATTTGCCGCAGCGATGCGGGTCACGCTGACTTATGTGGTGCTGTCGGTGCCCTTCAAGCTGACCTTCGCGCTATTGGTCGCAATGGCCCTTAACAAGGGCGTTCGCGGCCTGCCGCTCTACCGCGCGATCTTCTATCTGCCGTCGTTGTTGGGCGGCAGCGTGGCGATCGCCGTCCTCTGGCGGCAACTGTTTGCCGGCGACGGACTGGTCAATGCCGCACTTGCCCACTTGGGCATCCAGGGACCGAGCTGGATCTCGCATCCGAGCTACTCGCTCTACACGCTCGTGGCACTCAGCGTCTGGCAGTTCGGCTCTCCGATGATCATCTTCCTGGCTGGTCTGCGGCAGATTCCGACCGACATGTATGAGGCGGCCAGCCTCGACGGAGCATCCAAGTTCCGGCAGTTCTACAAGATCACCCTGCCGCTCCTGACGCCTGTCATCTTCTTCAATGCCGTCGTCCAGACGATCGACGCCTTCAAGGCCTTCACGCCGGCCTTCATCATCTCGGGTGGGACGGGCGGGCCGATCAATTCGACGCTGTTCTACACGCTCTATCTCTATCAGGAGGCTTTCGGAAACTTCCGCATGGGCTACGCCTCGGCGCTTGCCTGGATCCTCGTGCTGATCATCGCGATCTTCACTGCCTTCTCCTTCCTGACCTCGCGTTATTGGGTGCACTACGATGACTAACGGGATCACCACTGCTGTCACGGCGCCGCCGTCTGATATCACCAAGCGCAGCTTTCCGACGTCAATCGCGATCCACACGCTGCTGATCCTTGGCTCGCTGCTGATGCTCTATCCGCTGCTGTGGATGGTGTCCGCTTCAGTCCGCCCAGAAAACGAGATCTTCTCGTCTACGTCGCTTATTCCGTCGTCGATCGACTTCTCGTCCTACCTGCGCGGCTGGATCGGGCTCGACATCACTTTCGGCCGCTTCTTCTGGAACTCGCTCGTCATCTCGATTTTGACAGTCATCGGCAATGTCGTTGCCTGCTCGCTGGCAGCCTATGCCTTTGCACGCCTGCGCTTTGCCGGCCGGAACTTCTGGTTTGCGATCATGCTCGGCACGCTGATGATCCCGTATCACGTGACGCTCATTCCGCAGTATGTGCTGTTCCTCAACCTCGGGTGGGTGAACACCATCCTGCCGCTTGTCGTGCCGAAGTTCCTGGCAAGCGATGCCTTCTTCATCTTCCTGATGGTTCAGTTCTTCCGCGGTATCCCGCGCGAGCTCGATGAGGCCGCCATGATGGACGGCTGCAGCGCCTGGCGCATCTATTGGAAGATCATGCTGCCGCTGTCGCTGCCGGTGCTTGCGACCGCCGCGATCTTCTCCTTCATCTGGACCTGGGACGACTTCTTCGGGCCATTGATCTACCTCAACGATATGAACACCTACACGATCCAGCTCGGTCTGCGCACATTCGTCGACTCGACCAGCGCATCGGATTGGGGCGGCCTGTTCGCCATGTCCACGCTGACGCTGGTGCCGGTGTTCTTCTTCTTCCTGTTCTTCCAGCGCCTGCTGATCGAGGGCATCGCCACGACCGGCATGAAGCGCTGATGCAATTGCGGACATAGGTCAATGAGTATCAAGAGAGTTGCCATCGTCGGCTGCGGTATCGGCCGTTCACACATCGTCGAAGGCTACCTGCCGCATCCCGACAAGTTCAAGGTCGTGGCGATCTGCGACCTGAACGAGGAACGCCTGCGGGAAATCGGCGACGAATTCGACATCGCCAAGCGCACGACCTCGTTTGCCGATGTGCTTGATGACGCGAGTGTCGACATCGTCGATATCTGCACTCCGCCCGGCATTCACCTTGAGCAGGTGGTGGCAGCTCTCGCCGCCGGCAAGCACGTCATCTGCGAGAAGCCGCTAACCGGATCGCTTTCCGGCGTCGACACGATCATGGAGGCGGAGAAGACGGCCAAGGGCACGCTGATGCCGATCTTCCAGTATCGCTACGGCGACGGCATCGAGAAGGCGAAGCGGATCATCGAGGCGGGTATCGCGGGCAGGCCTTATCTGGGCTCGGTGGAGACTTTCTGGCGCCGAATGCCCGAATATTACTCCGTGCCCTGGCGCGGCAAATGGGCGACAGAGCTTGGGGGCGTGTTGGTAACCCATGCGCTGCACCTGCACGATATGCTGTTGCATCTGATGGGGCCGGTATCGAAAGTGTTCGGTCGCGTTGCAACTCGCGTCAACGACATCGAGGTCGAGGACTGTGCGTCGGCAAGCCTATTGATGCAGAGCGGCGCCTTCGTGTCTCTCTCCTGCACGCTGGGCTCCCAGGAGGAGATCAGCCGTTTGCGGCTGCACTTTGAAAACGTCACCTTCGAAAGCAATCATGAACCTTACTCGCCAGGCAAAGATCCATGGAAGATCATCGCCGCGAATGACGATGTGCAGGCGCGCATCAATGCCATCATCGGTCATTGGCGACCGGTCGCGCCGCGCTTTACCACGCAGATGGAGCATTTCCACGCCTTTCTCAGCGGCAATGGACCGCTGCCGGTGACAACAGGGGACGCGCGCCGCGCGCTGGAACTCGTGACCGCCATCTACCAATCGTCCGATACCGGCAGCGAAGTCATCCTGCCAATCGGATCGGACAGCCCGAAGTACGCCGACTGGCGTGCTCGCACGAAATAATGGACCAGGGAGGATCCTGAGATCATGGCAACAAGCGTCGTTCTCCAGAAGGTCGAGAAGCGGTACGGCTCCCTGGACGTCATTCACGGTATCGACCTGAAGATCGATCCCGGCGAGTTCGCGGTCTTCGTCGGCCCGTCAGGCTGTGGCAAGTCCACCCTGCTGCGCATGATCGCGGGGCTCGAGGAGATTAGCGGCGGCGCACTTCTGCTCGACAACGAGCGGATGAATGAAGTGGCGCCGGCCAAGCGCGGCATCGCGATGGTCTTCCAGTCGTATGCCCTCTATCCCCATATGTCGGTTTACAAGAACCTTGCCTTTGGATTGGAGACTGCTGGCTACAAGAAAGCCGAAATCCAGCCGAAGGTGAAGCGCGCCGCCGAAATCCTGCAGATCGAAAAGCTGTTGGAGCGCAAGCCGAAGGCACTCTCCGGCGGCCAACGCCAGCGCGTGGCGATCGGCCGCGCGATCGTACGCGAGCCGCGCATCTTCCTATTCGACGAACCGCTCTCCAACCTCGACGCGGAACTGCGCGTGCAGATGCGTGTGGAGATTTCCCGGCTGCACCGCAGCCTCGGCAACACGATGATCTACGTCACCCACGATCAGGTGGAAGCCATGACCATGGCCGACAAGATCGTCGTGCTGAACGCTGGCCGCATCGAGCAGGTCGGTGCACCGCTCGATCTCTACAACAATCCGGCCAACCGTTTCGTGGCAGGCTTTATCGGCAGCCCGAAGATGAACTTCCTGCAGGCGCGCGTCGAGCAGGTCGGCGAAGCCGAGACGACCATCAACGTCTGCGGCAATTCCGTTCGCCTGCCGCGCAGGCTCAACGCCGAGGCCGGACAAACCGTCACTTTCGGCATCCGCCCGGAGCATCTCTCCGTGCTTGAAAACAGCGGTATCACGCTCGCGACCGTCAACGTGGATCTTGTCGAGAACCTCGGCGGCGCGACGATGCTCTATGCAACGACGCCGGATGGGCAGCAACTGACGATCGGGCTCGACGGGCAGCAGAAGGTCGAACGGGGGGCGAACGTGAAGGCCTCGTTCGACCCGGCGCGGTGTCACGTCTTCGACGCCTCGGGTGCTACCATCTAGCACGCTTGACAGCCGATCCCGCTCTGGCCATGATTTCAATAGGATAGGCCGCGAGGGGAGACTAGCGTGACGCCTGAAGATCGGATTTATGCACTCGGCATCTGGCAGGGTCCGATCGAGATTGAGCCTATCACCGGCGGCATCACCAACCGGAATTATCTGGTGCGGGATCGCGCGGTTCGCCGTGTCGTTCGGCTCGGAGAAGACATTCCCGTTCATCACATCAGCCGGCAAAACGAGCTTGCCGCCAGCCACGCCGCACACGCAGCCGGGCTTTCGCCGGCCGTAATCCATCATCAGCCCGGCGTACTGGTCCTTGATTTCATCGAAGCCAGGGCGCTGACACCCGACGACATAAAGAATCCCGCAATGCTCAAGCGCGTGGTGCCGCTCGTGCACGCTTGTCATCGGGAGATCGCCCGACACTTCCGCGGCCCCGCCGCAATCTTCTGGGTGTTTCACGTCATTCGAGATTATGCGGCGCATCTCGATGCCACCGGCAGCACCTATGTTGCGCGCCTGCCAGCCGTGCTTGAAAAAGCGGAGCGGCTCGAGAACGCGGCCGGTCCCTTTGACATAGCCTTCGGCCACAACGATCTACTTGCGGCAAACTTCCTCGATGACGGCAAGCGCCTCTGGCTGATCGATTGGGACTATGCCGGCTTCAATACACCGCTCTTCGATCTCGGGGGGCTCGCATCCAACAACCAGCTTGGCGAGGAGGACGAACACCAAATGCTGGAGATCTACTTCGGTCAGGCAGTGACGAGCGATCTCTGGTACCGCTACACGGCGATGAAATGCGCTTCGCTGCTGCGTGAGACGCTGTGGAGCATGGTCTCCGAGATCCATTCCACCATCGATTTCGACTATGCCGGCTACACGGCCGAGAATCTTGCGCGCTTCGAGCGCGCCTACGACCTTTTTGAACAGGATCGATAATATGACCAAGGAATTGCCAAAGACCGCCAAGGCGGTCGTCATCGGCGGCGGCATCATCGGCTGCTCGACGGCCTACCATCTCGGCAAGCTCGGTTGGACGGACACGGTTCTCCTCGAGCGCAAGAAGCTGACCTCGGGTACGACCTTTCATGCCGCCGGCCTCGTCGGCCAGCTGCGCTCCAGCGCCAACATCACCCAGCTGCTCGGCTATTCCGTCGATCTCTACAAGAAACTGGAAGCCGAGACGGGGTTGGGCACCGGCTGGAAAATGAATGGCGGTCTCAGGCTTGCCTGCAACGAGGAACGCTGGACCGAAGTCAAACGGCAGGCGACAACGGCGCAATCCTTTGGGCTCGATATGCAGCTGCTGACACCGCAAGAGGCTTTCGACCTCTGGCCGCTGATGACGATAGACGACCTCGTCGGCGCCGCCTACCTGCCGACCGATGGCCAGGCCAATCCGTCCGATATCACGCAGGCGCTTGCCAAGGGCGCGCGCATGTCGGGCGTCTCGACATTCGAGGATACCGAGGTTCTCGATCTCGAGATAGACAAGGGCCGGATCCGCGCCGTGATCACCGAGCACGGGCGGATCGAGTGCGAGCGCGTCGTTGTCTGCGCTGGCCAGTGGACACGATCCTTTGCTGCGCGCTTCGGCGTCAACGTGCCGCTCGTCTCCGTCGAGCACCAATACATCATCACCGAATCCTTCGGCGTTCCGTCGAACCTGCCGACGCTGCGCGATCCGGACCGGCTGACCTATTACAAGGAAGAAGTCGGCGGCATCGTCATGGGCGGATATGAGCCGAACCCTATCCCCTGGGCGGTGAAGGGCATTCCCGAGGGCTTCCACTACACCCTGCTCGACAGCAATTTCGACCATTTCGAGCAGATCATGGAGCAGGCGCTTGGCCGCATTCCGGCGCTCGAGTCTGTCGGTGTCAAGCAGCTGCTAAACGGACCGGAGAGCTTTACGCCTGATGGCAACTTCATTCTCGGCGAGGCCCCGGAGCTGAAGAATTTCTTCGTCGGTGCCGGCTTCAATGCCTTTGGCATCGCATCCGGCGGTGGTGCCGGCATGGCGCTGGCCGAATGGGTCGCCAGGGGCGAGCCGCCCTACGATCTCTGGCCGGTCGATCTCCGCCGCTTCGGCAGGCCGCATTTCGATACCGACTGGGTGCGAACCCGCACGCTCGAGGCCTATGGCAAGCATTACACGCTGGCCTTCCCCTTCGAGGAATATTCGAGCGGCCGGCCGTGCCGCAAATCGCCGCTCTACGACCGGCTCAAGGCACAGGGCGCCTGCTTCGGCGAAAAGCTCGGCTGGGAAAGGCCAAACTGGTTTGCCGATCTCTTCGCCAACGAGGAGCCGAAGGACATCTACACCTATGGCCGCCAGAACTGGTTCGATGCCGTCGGCCGCGAGCACAAGGCTGTGCGCGAGGCCGCCGTCATCTTCGACCAGACCTCCTTCGCCAAGTTCGTGCTGAAGGGGCGCGATGCCGAGGCGGCGCTGTCGTGGATCGCCTCCAACGATGTTGCCAAACCGATCGGATCGCTGATTTACACGCAGATGCTGAACGACAAGGGCGGCATCGAATGCGACCTGACCTGTGCGCGCATCGCCAACGACGAATACTACATCGTCACCGGCACGGGCTTTGCGACCCACGATTTCGATTGGATAGCGCGCAGTATTCCAAGCGGAATGCATGCGGAACTTGTCGATGTCACCTCAGCCTACTGCGTGCTGTCTCTGATGGGGCCGAATGCGCGCGCCGTGCTGGAGAAGGTGACGAGCAGCGATGTTTCCAATGCGGCGTTCCCATTCGGTCGCGTCAAGACGATCGGCATTGCCGGCTGCCCGGTGCGGGCGCTGCGCATCACCTATGTCGGCGAGCTCGGCTACGAACTGCATGTGCCGGTTGAATATGCGACGACCGTTTATGATGCGCTGATGGCAGCGGGCGCTCCGCTGCAGCTTACCAATGCCGGTTACCGCGCCATCGAGAGCTGCCGCCTTGAGAAGGGCTATCGCGCCTGGGGCTCGGACATCGGTCCCGATCATACACCTGTTGAAGCCGGGCTTGGCTGGGCCGTGAAGACGAGGAAGGACACGCCGTTTCGCGGCCGCGAGGCGATCGAACGGCAGCTCGCGTCGGGCGTCAAGAAGATGCTCGCCTGCTTCGTGCCCGAGGATCCCGATGTCGTGCTGCTTGGCCGCGAGACCATCTATCGCGACGGCAAGCGTGTGGGTTGGCTTTCCAGCGGCGGCTTCGGCTACACGATCGGGAAGCCGATCGGCTACGGCTATGTGCGCAACCCGGGCGGTGTGAGCGAAGACTTCGTGCTGTCCGGTAGCTACGAACTCGACGTGGCGCGCGAGCGCGTGCCCTGTCAGGTCTCGCTGAAACCGCTTTACGATCCCGATATGGCGCGCGTGAAGGGATAGGTACTGAGCCCAGGCCGTCGTTCCTGTGCTTGTCACAGGAATCCAGCCACCGGCCGGGCGCGGTGAATGACCATAACTCGTGGAAAAGAACCTCCTGCGCCCAAGGACTTGGGCGCTGGATCCCTGTGACAAGCCTAGGGATGACGGGTTATGAGAGGGCAACGCGCCAAAACCCAGCCCACGCCACAGATGGAAGGGCCTCGAAAATCCATACTGCGACGGCCCGCACCGTCGCAGCACCCTTCCTTAGAACAGCGGCAGCTTGTTGTCCTGGATCAGGATCTCAAGCTTGTTCGCCACATCCTCGGTCCAGCCGACATTGCCAGTCAGCGCCGCCGGGAAAAGGCCCGCCAGCCCGAACAGGGCTTTCGACACCGCGCCGCCATTGCGCGGCACGTCGGCCAGGAGCGCAGCAATTTCCCCCGCGCGGGGATCGCGCAATTCGTAGCGTTCGCCATCCCGGTTAACGCCAAGGGCATAGCGCATCCAGGCAGCCACTGCGATCGCATAGGTTTCCGCATTGCTGCCGTTCGCCAAGGCTTCGCCGGCCGGCTCGAGGAGGCGCTGCGGCAGCTTCTGCGTGCCGTCCATGGCGATCTGATAGGTGCGGTGGGCAATCGCCTTGTTCGCAAAGCGCGCTATCAACTCGTCGGCATAGACTTCAAGATCGATACCGGGCACGGGATCGAGCGTGGCGGCGGCTGCGTTCATGTGGCGGCGCGCAAGCGCCGCAAGGCCGACGTCATCCATGACGTCGCGGATAAATTCATAGCCGCCTATGTAACCGAGATAGGCGAGCAGCGAGTGCGCGCCGTTCAGCATCCGCAGCTTCATCTTTTCGTAAGCGGAGACTTCCTCGACCATCAGCGCGCCGGCCTTTTCCCATTCCGGGCGGCCGTTGGCGAAGTGATCCTCGATCACCCATTGCGTGAAGGGTTCGGTCTCGATGGCCGCCAGATCCTGCCTGCCGGTGAGTCTTTCGGCATCGCGATAGGTGGCATCCGTGCTTGCCGGCGTGATGCGATCGACCATGGTCGATGGGAAGGGCACGTTCCTTTCGATCCACTCGCGAAGCTCCGGATCGATGCAAGCGGCGAACTCGAGCACGAGCCGCTTCAGGACGGCGCCGTTGCTCGGCAGGTTATCGCAGCTGAGCGGCGTGAACGGCGCGATACCCTTGGCGCGGCGGCGTGCAAGCCCCTCGACGATGTAGCCGATGACGCCACGGGGCGCGTGGCGGTTGGCAAGGTCGGCTGCAATGTCGGGATGCTTCAAGTCCAAGCCGCCGGTCGCGGAATCGAAGCCGTAAGCCTTCTCCGTGACCGTCAGACTGACGATCTTGATCGCGGGATCCTCAAGCCGGGCAAGGAGATCGCCGGGATTGCGGGGCGCCACATGCGCGCGCAGGATCGGACCGATGACATTCGCCGTCGTGCCCGATGTATCGCGCACGAGCATCGTATAGAGGCCGTTCTGCTCATTCAGGTGATCGGCGACGTCGGCTGTCCGCAGGCTCGCAACCTCGATGCCCCAATCGCCACCGGCGGCCGCAATCGCGGCATCCGTGAACGGCGCGAAATGGGCGCGAAAGAATGCGCCGGGACCGAGATGCAGGATACCCGGCTTCAACCCGTTGCGATTATAGCCGGGAAGCTTGGCAGTCGGCGCGAGGTCGGAAAGGCTCGTCAGACGTTCGGTCACAGCTTGTATGCCTTCTTCGCATTTCCGTAGGAGAGCTCGCCGGCGACGATCTCGGCTTCCTTGCGGGACATGCGGTGTTCGGTCACGAACTGCGCCAGGAAGCGGCAGACCTCGCGGCGCCAGACATCGTGGCGCGCCGGGATCGACAGAAGCGCGCGCGTATCGTCGTTGAAGCCCGCCAGGTTGGCGAAACCGGCCGTCTCCACCACCTGGTCGAGATAGCGGCGAATGCCGTTCGGGCTGTCATGGAACCACCAGGGCGGGCCGATCATCAGGCAGGACCAGTGGCCGGCCATCGGCGCCAGCTCACGGGCATAGGTCGTCTCGTCGAGGGTGAAGAGGAGGACGCGCAGGCCCGGCGCATTGCCATACTTGGCGAGCATTGCTGAAAGCCCGCCGACCCAATCGGTCGGCGTCGGGATATCCGCGCCCATGTTCGGGCCGCGGGTCTGGAACAGTTCGCGATCGGTGTTGCGGCGCGAGCCGGCATGGATCTGCATCGTCATGCCGTCTTCGGCTGAAAGCCCGGCCATTTCGGTCAGCATCTGGCCGCGGTAAAGCTCCGTTTCCTCGGCGCTCAGCGTCCCCTTGTGCGCCTTGTCGAGCAAGCGCTGCTTGTCAGCCAGCGGCAGGTCCGCCGTGAAGGCCGTCGGCACGCCATGGTCGGTGGCAGTCGCGCCGTACTGGCGGAAATAGGCGCGGCGCTTGCGGTGGGCATCGATCAGCCCATCCCACTTTGTCACGTCGCAATCGGTCAGTTCGCCAAGCCGAACCAGGTTTTCGCGGAAGCCGACGGCATCCGGGTCGGTGACGCTGTCCGGCCGGTAGGTGGTGCGGACGCGGCCGATCCAGCCGTCTTCCGCCATCTTCTGGTGATGCACCAGCGGGTCGAGCGCGCCCTCGGTCGTGGCAATCGTCTCGATACCGAAGCGCTTGTGCAGGGCGCGCGGGCGGAACTCCGGCAGCGCCAGCTGCGCATTGATATGGTCGTAAAGCGCATCCGCATTTTCAGGCGTCAGCGGCTCTTCACAGCCGAGGACGGCCGACATCGCATGATCGACCCAGAGGCTGGAGGGCGTACCGCGGAAGAGATGGTATTGCGCGGCGAAAGCGCGCCAGATGTCACGGCCCTTGGCGACCGGCTTGCCGTCGAGGCGAGGCACGCCGAGATCGTCGAGCTCAACGCCCACGCTGTGCAGCATGCGGAAGAGATAATGATCCGGAATGACAAGCAGCGAGGACGCATCCTCGAACGGCTTGTCGTCGGCAAACCACGAGGGTTCCGTATGCCCGTGCGGGCTTACGATCGGCAGGGCCCGAACCGTCTCGTAGAGGTCCCGCGCGACCGTTCGGATTGCCGGATCGGCCGGAAAGAGCCGGTCTGGATGAAGAAAGCCGTTACCAAGATCCATGAGAATTCCTCCCTGAAGGGCTATGGCCCTACCCCACAACGTGGGGCGCGGCAAGGGCTTTTAGTAACCAAACGGTTCACTT
>Ga0209129_1001752_pt1 | contig 11641 bp, 6 predicted proteins | sample AraplaMF_Col_mMS_FD_184257 | JGI IMG/M metagenome (GOLD analysis project Ga0209129, IMG submission 184257) | Arabidopsis root microbial communities from the University of North Carolina, USA - plate scrape MF_Col_mMS (SPAdes) (version 3) | ecosystem: Host-associated > Plants > Roots > Endosphere ... | reverse complement strand
GGCAAGCGACTCGGCGATGGTGGTGTCCGGCAGCTTGCCGATGTCTTCGGAAGCGACGACTTCCACCATGCTGTTGGAGTTTTCCTTGACGCTCAGGGCGCTGCGCACCGAGGCGCGGATACCGGAAACGGTGACCTTCTGGATCGACGGTTCTTCTGCCTGCTGCGCGAAGGCGGCAGGAATGGCAGGGATCAGGAACAGCGACTTCACCAGCAGGCTGATTTTCTTTTGCTTCATGATGCTTTTGTTTTCTCCGTAGTTTTTTTGTGATTTGTTGTATTACCAGAGCGCCCCGTAGATCACGGCCAGCAACACGCACACCACGGCCGAACCGATAGCAAAGCCACGGTCTACACGGAACAACTGGCGGTCGACCACCATGGCTTTGGCTTCGCCATCACGCCTTCCCATAAGGCTGATCAGCACCATGCCGGCCACCACTGCCCAGAACACCAGGAACATGCGGTCGATGAACGGGATTTCGAAGACGCCGCTGCCGTTGTCGGCGGCGAAGCCGATCGGCGCGAGGAAGGACAGGTCCATCATCGTTGGCAGGAACTTGAGGATGATGGAGAACACCAGCCCGCCCACGGTGGCGAACATGGCGGCTGCGTTGGTCGCTTTCTTCCAGAAGAAACCAAGCAGGAACATGGCAAGGATGCCCGGCGAGACAAAGCCGGTGTATTCCTGGATGTACTGGAAGCCGCCTTTCTTGTCGATGCCCAGCATTGGTGCGATCAGCACCGCAATTGCCATCGACGCCACCACGGTAAGGCGGCCGACCCACACCATGCGCTCTTCGCTTGCTGCGGGTACAAATTTCTTACGATAGATATCCAGCGTGAAAATGGTGGCGATGCTGTTTGCCTTGCCGGCCAGCGAGGCCACCACAGCGGCGGTCAGGGCGGCGAACGCCACGCCGCGCAAGCCATCCGGCAGCAATGCCAGCAGCGTCGGGTAGGCGCGGTCCGGATTCAGCTCGCCGCCCTGGCGCAGCGCACCGCCCAGCGCGCCCGCCTGGTCCAGCGCGAAGGCCGCTATGCCGGGCAGCACCACGAGCACGGGCATCAGCAATTTCAGGAATGCCGCAAACAGCAGGCCTTTGCGTGCGGTCGGCAGGTCGGCGCCCAGCGCGCGCTGCGTGATGTACTGGTTACAGCCCCAGTAATTCAGGTTGGCGATCCAGATGCCGCCCAGCAGGATGCTCAGGCCAGGCAAATCCATATAGCTTGGATGATCGCGCGTCAGCACCATGTCGAAGTGGCCGCGGGCACGCGAGAACAATTCGGCCGTGCCGTGCAGCGCGCCTTTGCCGCCGCCCAGGCCGGCCACCAAGTCCAGCGCGATCCAGGTCGTCACCAGGCCGCCGATCACCAGGCACACCACCTGGATCACGTCGGTGTAGCCGATCACCTTCATGCCGCCCAGCGTGATGATCGTCGCGAACACGGCCAGGAACAGCATGCAGGCGCCCACGCTCAAGCCCGAGATGCTGCTGATGGCGATGGCGCCGAGGTAGAGGATGGAGGTCAGGTTGACCACGATGTACAGGCCAAGCCAGAACAGCGCCATGGTCGTCGCCACGCCCTTGCCATAACGCTGTTCGAGGAACTGCGGCATGGTGTAGATGTGGTTTTTCAGATACACCGGCATGAAGAACACGGCCACGATGACCAGCGTTGCCGCCGCCATCAGCTCATACACCGCAATCGCCATGCCGATCTTGAAGCCGGATCCGCTCATGCCGATGAACTGTTCGGCGGAGATATTGGAGGCGATCAGCGAGGCCCCGATGGCCCACCAGGTCAGGGAACCTTCGGCCAGAAGTAATCGCGCGAAGCCGAGCCGGAGCTGCTGTTCTTGCGGCGATAGACCCAGATGCCGTATGCGGCAACGACCGCAAAATAGATCAGGAATACAACCGAATCGAGGGATGTGATTTTCATGGCTAGCGTCTCTGTTTGCAAATGCGTTGACAACATTTGCTTATCATTAAGACGCTTAGCTTAACGAATTGGCTATTCCTTAGTTATGCGGAATACGCATTGAGCTATGACTTTCTGGAATAGCTCGCAAGGACCTGATCATTCCGGCCTGCCGTAAAACTGCGGTGCACCGTCGAAGGCCAGTTCCAGCCGGTCCAGGACGAAGCCGGGATCGACGGCGCGTACCCGCAGTACGTGCCGGCCCGCAGCGACGTTTTTCAGGGACAGGGTGCGCAGCGCGGTATTCGACAGCACGTTGGCCTTCCATTCGTCGCTGCGGCCATGGGTGGTGAAATCGAGTTCCCTGAACGGTTCGTTGTCGAAGCTGACGGCAATGCGAAGCTTGTCGCGGGACGTCAGGGGGTGCACCGGCACGGCCACCACTTTCAACTGGGCCGGGCCTTGCGACAAGGTCGCAACTTCGTAAACCAGCGTGCTGCCCTCGCCTGCTGCCAGGGACGAGCGCATGCTGGCGCCGAAACTCCCCAGGCCAGGGACCAGGGTCCAGCCGGCCACTGGCGCCGCCTGCACCGCCGGAATGGTCACGATCCTTTCGCTCTCCAGCGGCAGTCCTGGCGCAGGATCGGGTTGTACCTGCAACCGGAGCGGGAGTGGTTTCCCCCCGCAGCGCAGTGCAATGGAAGGCGCTGCAGCGCGGCCGTCGTAGCGGATTTCAATGCGCTGCTCAAAGCCATTCCCGGCGTCCAGCCGGCCGCTTGCCGCAGACAGTGTGAGCGAGGCGCCAACTCCGGCTGCCTGCCAGTCCAGTTCCTGCCTGCTGCTGCCGACCAGCGTGACCGTGCGTACTCCCGGCCGGCCCGAATTGAAATTGAGCTGCGCGCCGTCGCCCGAAAACGGAAACGGATATGCGACGCTGCAGCCGCTCCGCTGCGGAGCATCCGCGTAGGTGGGGAAATCCGGCCCACTGAATACCGGCAGGCGGCGCGGTGCCGGGTCCATCATTCCTTGCCATTTGCCGTTTCCCAGCGCGTTGTAATGCGCGGTGTCGGCCACGATTGCAGCCTGCGCCGACCGGGCACGCGCTGCCTGGAAGTTCGCGTCAGGCCTGCCTTCGCGGGCATGCTGCGCCGCCAGTTCCAGCCTCAATATCCGCGTATTCAGGTTGGCACTGGAACGCACGGGGTACTGCACCAATTGAAAGAAAGCGTCGGCCAGCGACGGCGGAAGCCGCCGCGCAACGGCATCGGCGCGCCTGGCTAAAGCCTCGTAACGCGCCAGCCTCCGCTCCGCTTCTCCGCCGCCTGAGCGAAGATAGTCTGTTGCCCTCACCGGCGTGGTGGGCTCGGTCTGGCTGAAACCCATGAACTCCGGCCTGCGCTCCCATGCCAGGTCATAGTAGCCGGTCATGATGTCCGCGAGTTCCTCGGCCTCGTCCGCGCCGAACTGCGCGCGCATCCAGCCGGCGAGGTGCTCGCGTGCGGGGCGTTCCAGCGCATTGCCGTCAAAAGCCAGGTCAAGGAAGTATTGCGTGAGGTATTCGGCGGGCTTGATGTCGCCGACGTTGGCGATCCAGACCTTGCTCGCGCCAGTCGCCGTCGCCCGCTGCAACTGGTCGCGGATCAGGGCGGGATGCGTCGTCCCAAGCCACAGGTAATCGTGCGGGCGGCCCCAATAGGAGATGTGATAGTAGATGCCCGCCCCGCCCGGCCGCCGCGCTTCCTGCGGCGTGCTCAATTGGTGCAGGTAGCCGTAATTGTCGTCCGGCCAGATGAGGGTGATATCTTCCGGTACCTGCAACCCTGCCTTGTAAATATCCAGCACTTCCTTGTACAGCGTCAGCGCCTGCGGCGCCTTCGGCGCAGCCTTGGCAAGCAGCTCGCGTTGGACAGCTATGGCCTCGCTCACTCCACGCCGCGCCTCATCCACGTTGTGCGCGCCTTCCATGGCCGAATCGTGCACGCCGCGGATGCCCACCGAGTACATGTTTTCGAAGTCCTTCACTTCTTTCAGGCGCTCGTCCCAGTAACGAACCAGCGACGCGCGGTTGCTGAAGAAATTGAAGGCGCCGCGCTGTTGATGGTCCCACTCGCGCACGTTATTGCGCATCATGGGCTCCGCATGGGAGGTGCCGACCACGATGGCGTAATCGCGCGCTGCTTCCGCATTGCCCGCAATCTGGTAGAACGGCCTGGTGGAGTCGTGCATCGCCGGCCAGATGATGTTGGCCTTCAGGCGCCACATCAATTCGAAAATGCGCGCATAAGTGGAAGGACCGATATCCCGGGCCGGATCATGCCTTGCGGCCCACGGCTGCAGCCCCCAGTCTTCATCGTTCAGGAAAATGCCGCGATACTGCACGTGCGGCGAAGCCGAATGGACTCGGGCCGCCGACACTTCCAGTCGCTCGCGCCGGGCCGGGCGAACGTCCGCCCACCACTCCCAGGCAGAGACGCCCAGTTCCCGCGTCAGGTCGATCACGCCCCATACCGTACCGCGCAGGTCGGCGCCGGCAATCAGCAGGATTTGCGTTCCTGGATGGCGGCGCGAATCAACAGCAATGCGTTCATAGCTTTCCCATTCCAGGCGAGGCAGCTCGAAACCCTCTTCCGCAAGCACTTTCCGCACCAGCGGCGAATCGTGGCGGCCGATCACTACGCATACCCGCGTACACGCTTCGATGCCAGTGCCCCGCGCCGCGCCGCCGCCCGCCAGCGCTGCCAGGTCGCGCGCCAGCAGGTCGCCGGCGATCTTCATCGCGGCTTGGTCTTCATGCACGATGGCAGGCAGTCGCCCATCGGGATTCAGCGTAATCCGTCCTTCCGCAGCGGCCTTGCCCGAGCTGGTTATGGCGGCAAAAACAATCAACAACGTGAGCAATTGCTTGGTCATATAGCGATTCGGGATAGCTGAAGCGACAATTGGCATACAGGAGGCGAAACCGATTCGCTAGCATATGGTACCGCTAACAATCTTGCAAACAAAAGTGGAGACTGAATGAAGAAGACTACCCGCCGCGCGCTCGCGGCACTTTGCATTGCCGCTTGGGCGGGCGCCGCTACGGCCGCCGCACCGATTCCCGAACTGGTGAAGAAAGACGGCCGGCACGCCTTGATGGTCGATGGAGCTCCCTACCTCCTGCTTGGCGTACAGGCGCACAACTCCAGCAACTACCCGGACGCGCTCAAGCAAGTGTGGGCCGCGGTCAAGGACGTCCACGCCAATACGCTGGAAATCCCGGTCGCATGGGAACAGGTCGAGCCCGAGGAAGGCAAGTTCGATTTCAGCTACGTCGATACCCTGCTGAAGCAGGCGCGCGAAAACAAGGTGCGTGTAGTGCTGCTGTGGTTCGCGACCTGGAAGAACACCAATCCGAACTACGCCCCCGAATGGGTGAAGTTCAACAACCAGCGTTTCCCGCGCATGGTCGGCAAGGACGGCAAATCCATTTATTGCATGTCGCCCTTTGGGGAGGAAACACTGAAAGCCGACAAGAAGGCTTTCACCGCCCTGATGAAGCACCTGAAAGCCGTCGACGAGGAACAGCGCACCGTGATCATGGTGCAGGTCCAGAATGAAGTCGGCACCATCGGCGCGGTACGCGACTTCGGCGCCAAAGCCGAAGCAGCCTTCCACCAGGCAGTGCCGCCTGCGGTGCTGGCCCATAAGAAGTCGCCGGTGCCTGGTGCAGCCAGCGGCACTTGGGCCGAGGTCTACGGCCCCTATGCCGAGGAATACTTCCATGCATGGGCCATCGCCAGCTATATCGAGGAAGTCGCGAAGGCCGGCCGCGCCGTCTACAACCTGCCGATGTACGTCAACAGCGCACTGCGCGACCCGCTCGCGCTGATGGCGCCATGGCAGAACAATTTCATCTCGGGCGGTCCAGCGTTCGACGTGATCGACATCTACAAGGCTGCGGCGCCGCATATCGATCTCGCCGCGCCGGATATCTACATGTCGGAATCGAACAAGTTCAGCGCCAACCTCGAACTTTTCCAGCGCCCCGACAATGCCCTGCTGGTGCCGGAAATGGGCAACGCAAAGCCCTTTGCGCGCTATGTCTACCAGGTGCTCGGCCGCGGCGCGCTGGGCATCGCGCCGTTTGGCGTCGACTACTTCGACTACACCAATTTCCCGCTTGGATCGAAGGAAACCGACAAGTCGATGGCCGAACCTTTCGGCAAGGTTTATGCGGCGTTCCGCCCGATGGAGCGCCAGTGGGCGAAATGGGCATTTGAGGGCCGCACCTACGGCGTTGCCGAAGGAGACGACCGCAAATCCCAGACCGTGAACATGAAAAACTGGAAGGCCACGGTATCGTTCCGCGAATGGCAACTCGGCGATCGCTCGTGGAAGCCGGACATGAAGGATTACCCGGCCGGTACCGAAACGCCAAGCGGCGGCGTCTCCATCGCCCAGATCGGCGACAACGAATTCATCATCGTCGGCCAGCACGCGCGCGTGAAGATCGAAGGCATCGGCAGCAACGAAGGCAAGCCGTCGCTGTGGGCCCGAGTCGAGGAAGGTCGCTTCGATGCCAACGGCAAATGGATCATGGAGCGCAACTGGAACGGCGACCAGACCGACTATGGCTTGAACCTGACCGACCGCGTCACAATCCTCAAGGCCAGGCTGGGCACCTATTGACTATTGGGTCTCGAAGAACCGGGCGTGCTCCGGCATTGCGCCGACGGCACGCTCGATGGTTTCCCGCACTCTGGCAAAGTGTTCCTCCAGCCGCGTCAAGTCCATCAGGTCGATCAGCGGATCGATCTTTTTGGGCACGACGCCAAGTCCCATCAGGATGGAAACGTGCGATGGCACCGAGAATCCCTCGGGATCAAATATGACGATGCGGCCCGTCTCGCGGAACAGCTCGATCTGGTGCTGCAGCGTATCGGGGATCGGCATGCCGGCACAATAACGCCAGAATTCGGAGTCGTTGCGGTCCGTGACCTTGTAATGCAGGATGATGAAGTCGCGCACGAACTCGTAGCGCTGCGACACAAGCCGGTTGAACTCATTGGCCAGCGCCGGGCTGAAATCGCGGTCGGGGAAATACTGCAGCAGCCAGCCCACCGAATTTTCGATGATATTGATGCTGGTCGATTCAAGCGGTTCAAGGAAACCGCTCGACAAACCGATCGCCACGCAATTCTTGATCCATGATTTGCGGCGGCGACCGGTGGTAAAGCGAAGCTGGCGCGGCGTATCCAGCGCGCGGCCGTCCAGCCCTTCCAGCAGCACCCGGCCGGCTTCGTCGTCGCTTGTAAAGCCGTTGCAGTACACATGGCCGTTGCCGGTACGGTGCTGAAGCGGAATGCGCCAGGTCCAGCCGGCGCTGCGCGCAGTCGACAAGGTGTACGGCACCAGCGGCTCGACCCTCTCACACGGCACGGCTTGCGCGCTGTTACACGGCAGCATGGCGCTCCAGTCATCGTAACCGGCCTTGTAGACGCCTTCGATCAGCAGGCCGCGAAAGCCCGAGCAGTCAATGAACAGGTCGCCTTCCACCCGTTGCCCGTCCTTCAGCTTCACCGCCGTAATGAAACCTGATTCGGGATGCTGCTCCACCTCCGTGATCATGCCTTCGACGCGCTCCACGCCGCGCTGCATCGCGTAGTCGCGCAGGTAGGCTGCATAAAGGCCGGCGTCGAAATGGAAAGCGTACGAAAAGGCATTGGTAACTGCAGGCTGGCCGCCGTATGGCAGCATGAATCGGTTGCTGCGCGCCATGGCAGTGGACGTTGACCACTCCTCGTAGGAAGGCATGTCCTTGTTTTCACGCGCCAGCCGCAGCCAGTATTGCACCGGCGAGCGATTTTCGATTGCCGGGCCGAAGTCGCCGAATCCGTGGAAGAAGCGGTTGCCGACATGGCCCCAGTCCTTGAACTCGATGCCAAGCTTGAAAGTGGCCTGGGTCTTCCTGACGAAATCTGCATTGTCCAGGCCGAGCGCCTGGTTGAAGTAGCGGATAGTCGGCAGCGTCGCTTCACCGACGCCGACCGTACCGATCTCCGGCGACTCCACCAGCACGATCTCGCACGACTTGCCCAGCTTGAGCGCCAGCGGGGCGGCCGTCATCCAGCCGGCGGTCCCGCCGCCGACGATGACAATCTTGCGGATAGCCTTATTGGACATAGGTTCCCATCCGGATCTTCATGACGGTCGGGCGGGCCGTCAAGTTGATGCCCCAGTCGGTCTGGTCGCCATTCCAGTTGCGCTCCATGACCCATTTTCCGTCAGCGTCGAAGTGACCTTCTTCCACCCGTGCGTACATCGACGGCTTGCCCGCGTTGTGCTCGAAATTGAGGCGGATGTTCTGGCCGATCACGACAAATTCATTGTCGCCAACCTGGGCCAGCGCAGCGCCGCCATTGGGCGATTCGGTACCCGGCGCCGGATCGTCCTTGTTAGCGTTGCCGAACTGCCATTCGCGGAACTTCGCAGTGATCTTCCAGGTGCCGGCCATGATCGATTGCGGCTTGCGGTCATCCCCTTCAGCGATGCCGGAAGTGCGCCCATCGAGCGACCATTGCGCCCACTGGCGCGCCATCGGCCGGAACGCGGCATAGATCTTGCCGAAAGGCTCCGCCATCGCCTTGTCTTTCAACTTCGATCCCAGCGGATAATTGCTGTAGTCCGCATAGTCGACGCCAAACGGCGCTACACCAATCGCGCCCCGTCCCAGGATCTGGTACACATAGCGCGCATAGCCGGCCGCATTACCCATCTCCGGCACGAACAGCGCATTGTCCGGACGTTGGAAGCGTTCCAGTGTGGCGCCCACCTTGTCCGACTCCGGTGAATAGATGTCCGGTGCCGCGATGTCGATATGCGGGGCGGCAGCCTTGTAGATATCGATCACGTCATAAGTCGGGCCGCCGCTGGCGAAGTTGGCCTTCCATGGCGCCATCGGCTCCAGAGGATCGCGCAGCGCGTTGTTGACGAACATCGGCAGGTCATATACGGCACGCCCTGCCCTCGCGATCGTTTCGATATAGCTGGCCACGGCGTAGGCGTGGAAGTATTCGTCGGCATAGGGGCCGTAGACCTCAGTCCAGGTGCCGCTGGCCGCACCAGGTACCGGAGCCTTCTTGCGCGCCAACACGGCAGCCGGCACCGCCTGGCGGAAGGCCGCCTCGGCTTTCGGACCGAAATCGCGCACGGTACCATAGGTGCCCACCTCGTTCTCGACCTGCACCATGATTACCGTGCGCTGCGCGGAGTCGATCTCTTTCAGGTGCGCCATCAAGGCGGTAAACGCCCTGGTGTCCGCTTTCAGAGTCTGCTCGCCGAACGGCGACAGGCAATAGATTCCCTTCCCATCCTTGCCGACCATGCGCGGGAAGCGCTGGTTATCGAACTTCACCCATTCCGGCGTGTATTGAGGTCCGGTGTTTTTCCAGGTGCCAAACCACAGCAGCGCCAGGCGCACCTTGTTCTGGCGCGCCTGCGCCACCAGGGTGTCGACGAAGGTGAAATCGAACTTGCCCTCGACCGGTTCCAGCTGTTCCCAGGCAACCGGGATTTCCAACGTATTGGCGTTCGCGTCCTTCACCGCGGCCCAGACCTGGCCAAGGGCCGCAGGATAGTTGCTGGAGTTGTGCGCCTGCACGCCCAGTACGGTGAACGGCTTGCCGTCAACCAGCAGCGCGTGGCGGCTGTCCTTGTGCAGCATCTGCGGAATCGGCGCCGGACCGGCAACAGCGTGTGCCGCCAACAGAGCCGACAAGCAAAACACCGCCAGGTGGCGGCTTGGGGGATTCTTCATGCGGTTGTCCATGAGGTGAAAATGGCAGCACGCCACACAGGCGCGCTGCCGGTACTTCTTAGAACGAGTAGCGCGCCTGCAGCGTGTAGCGGCGGCCGGTGTAGAACGCGGAGCGATCCATCAGGCCGATGCCCTGCTGCATATACTGCTTGTACAGCGCGTTGTTCAGGTTTTGCGCCTCGAAGGCGAAGCTCAGATTCTCCGTCACTTTATAGTGCAGGCCCATGTCGAGCTGGCCGTATGCGCCCCCCCAGGTCGGCAAGGCAAAGTTCACCGAGTAAGCCTGGCCGAAATTCGGGCTGTCCGGATTGCGGTCGATACCGGAGCCGTCGGCCGTACCGTAGGCGTTGGCCGCCTGCAGGTATTTGCCGCGCCAGGTATAAGCCAGGCGCGCCGACAGCGGGCCATGGTCATACAGCAGCGTCAGGTTGTAGGCATTCTTCGACATGCCCACCATCGGCAGGCCGCCAAGTACGTGGCCATCCGTGTCGCAACCGGCAAGGTCGCGCGCCAGGTTGGCGTCCAGCGTATCCTTTGGCGTGCACCAGGTACTGGTCACCGGGTGGCCAAGTTTCATGACGCTGTCGATGTAGGTGTAGTTGCCCGAGATGCCGAAGCCGGACAGCAGGCCGGGCAGCTTGTCGAAGTACTGCTGATAGCCGATTTCCACGCCGCGTGCACGTCCGGACGCGTCATTGACCTGCGAGCGGATCAGGAAGTCGTGCGGCTGGCCTGCGTTGTCGGTCAGGGTATACGTCGAGGTGCGGCCGATGATGACGTCCTTCAGCTTCTTGTTGAACAGCGCCACAGTGAGCGAACTGCTCTTGCCGAAGTAGTACTCGCCGGTCAGGTCGAAGTTGTTCGCACGTACCGGACGCAGGTTCGGATTGCCGCGGGCGTCGCCGGTATAGCTGATCGAATCAAGCACCGCCTGGTTGGTGACCGGATCCTGGTGCGTCTTCACGTTCTGGCTCAGGGTCGTGTAAGCCTGCATCTGGTAGAAGTCCGGACGCGTAATCCCTTTCGAGAAGGCGGCGCGGAACTGCAGCTCGTTGCTTGGCTTCAGGCGCAGGTTCAGGCTTGGCAGGACGTTGGTGTAGCTGTTGTTGAACGTCTGCTTGTCGGCTTGCGCCGGAATGATCGGCACGCCCGGCATTGGATTGGCCGGCGGGGTGAACAGCGTGTAGCCGTCGGCCGACATGTCGGTGCGCACCACACGCACGCCGACGTTGCCGTCGACAGGATACGGCAGCCAGCTATCCGAGCCGAAACGCAACTGGGCGTATGCCGACTTGGTGCGTTCGCGCTGCACGTTCAAGCCCTTGTCGTCGCCGAATTTGGCCGGTGCCCAGGTGACCGAGCAAGGCGATGTCTTGCAGACCATGTCGGTATAGCTATGCAGCTTGGCAAAGCCGCCTGGCGGCGAGCCCAGGGACCAGAACAGGTCCGGCGCCACGAATTGCGGTGGCGTCGGCATCTTGCCGCCAAAGAAATTGCCGAACGAGATAGGCGTGGTGCCGCCGGCAAAGCGCGGGTCGCTCAGGTAGGCCAGCTGGCTCAATGGCTGCCACGAATCGCCAACTGCCCAGGGCTGCGTGATCTGTGCCCACTCGGAATCGTGCGTCGAACGGGTTTCCGCCTCGCGGTCGGTGAAGCGTACGCCGAAACGCAGGTCCTGCAGGACCGGGCTGTCGAAAATGAACTTGGCGTCCAGGCGGCCTGCGGTCTGGGTCGCCTCGGCCTGGTCGCGGTGCTCCTGGGCGAAGCCCCAGTAGTAGTTGCCCGGATTGGCCAGATGCGCACGGTCCGCAGCGTCGAAGCCGAATTGCGGCGGAGAGCTGCGCAGGTCCAGCGTTTCCTTCGGCATGTAGCCGCCCAGGCCGACGGTGTTGTCGAAGCCTACAGTCTTCGCCTTGATGTG
>Ga0209129_1001732_pt1 | contig 11729 bp, 7 predicted proteins | sample AraplaMF_Col_mMS_FD_184257 | JGI IMG/M metagenome (GOLD analysis project Ga0209129, IMG submission 184257) | Arabidopsis root microbial communities from the University of North Carolina, USA - plate scrape MF_Col_mMS (SPAdes) (version 3) | ecosystem: Host-associated > Plants > Roots > Endosphere ... | reverse complement strand
AGAAAGGCGATGACCTCATTGGCAAGTCTCTCGCCAGCCGTCTCGGGCTGGGTGGCATCGTGTTCTATGATCCCGCCCTGGATGAGAATGGCGTCGGAATAGAGCTGACCGGCAACATAGGTGGTACTGCCGAAGCTGTCATAATCGACGATTTCAGCGATATTGGCGACGATATTGCTGCCTGTATCGATCGTGACCACGGCGTCCTGGTTGTTCTTCAGAAGCTCGGCTGCCGCCCGGGTCACATCGTCGGAATCTCCAAGCACCGCGACCTGCTTGATGATCGTCATGTCGAAGAGATTGCCGGTGATGTAGAGAACATTCAGGCCGATATAGCCCTGGAAATTGTGATCGAAGGACAAGCCCTCGGGCATTATCGGATCACGTTCCTGGATCCCCTTCTCCGCCTCGTGCATATAGTCGGGCATGGTCTCGAAACGGTCATTGGCGCCGACATTGTGGATCGCCGCAAGATTCCAGATGAGATTATTGCCGGACTGGATGGTGGCACCATCGTCTACGCCGTCCTCGGCGCGGACCCAGTCGTTGTCGTAGAGAAGCGAAATCTGCGTGATGCTGTTGATATCGTAGACATTTCCGCCGACGATCACCAGATCGTACTGCAGCCCCATTTGGAAGAAGGACGAAAAATTCAGCGTTGTATTGCCGCCCGTCAGAACCGTCGTTTGCGAGCCGCTCGTCATGACGGTCATGGTGTCGTTGTCGCTGACGAAATGATATTGTTCGATCCAGTCTACGAAGGAGACGTCGCCCTCGATGACGCTGACCCGCCACGCCATCGGAAAGATGGGGTCACCATCTGCATCGATCGTCGCCTGCGGCTGGTCATGTTCGAAAGTGCTGCGTTCGAAGCTTGCAATATTGTAGGCGGCGACACCGTCATTCTCGGCCGCATCGGCTGAGGAATGGAATACCGAGGCGATATCATCATCGTTGCTGTAGGCATAGACTTGGGTGATAGCGTCGATCTGGTGGTAGTCGCCCATGACGGCCGTCACGGAAGAGATCACCGCGGTGTTGACGACCGAAACGATGTTCGCGACCAGGTTAGCGCCCGCGGTAACCTCCAGGCTGCTTGAGGCAGGATCGTGCTGCTCGACGGATGTCTGGGTTTCGTCGGGTTCTTCCGGCAGTTTGGCCAGCCCCCGGTCCGGCAGCAGATCATCCAGTGCCGGGACCTCGGAAACGAGCTTGCTGTTCATATAGGTTCCGGTGATCTCGTCACTCGCCAGCACGAAATCATGTGCCTGATCATTGGGGTTGTCTGCGGGACTGTCCGCCGGCGTTTCGCCCGTTCCGACCGACGTCTGGCCGGAATCCTTCACCGCCCGGATATAGACCTCCATATCATCGGCGATTTGCTTGACACCCTCGAAGCTGTCGGTGCGTTGCAGGCCGGCAAAGGGAGTGAAGATCTCTGTCTGGGCGCTGAACTCGGCCAGTCGTCCGGTGACGAAGCTCGTATCGCGCGGGGCATGGTTGCCATCCGTCATGTCGAGATAATCGTCGTCAAAGAGAACGTTGATCTGCGTGGCATATCCGATCGCCGATCCGGGACCATTGAAAACGTCCAGCTTTTCCTCGGCCTCGACGTCAATGTCCTGCGGGCTGCCGAACCTGGGCAAGGGCACGTCGCGATGGGCGATTTCGGAGAGCTTCTCGATGCTTTCCTCGAAGGGGCGGCCGAACCGGCGGCCCCCGCCATAGACGATCTCATAGCTGACGCTTCTGTAGTTGACGTCGGGATCGTAGTCTTTGAGCACGAGATCGGAGGCGAAGGTGGGCGTGGCGGCGACCAGATCGTCAAGCGTCGGATCATTTTCGGCAGGGCCTGTACCCTCCGTCAGTTCCGCGCGCAGCCTCATCTCCTCGGTCGTCGTTTCGAATATGCCGATGAAATGGGCGATGATCTCTGAGAATTTCTCAATTTGCATTGCCTTGGCCCTCCCTATCGAAGAGACGACCGGCCGTGCGGCATCCTTCTGTCGGAGCCGCGCTGTTCGTCAATTCTCACGCAAGCATTCAAACTGCCCCGGCCGAAGCCGGTGCAGCCCTTTCTTGTCTTGGAGGTTAGTGTCCGCTGGTATCGTCGCCGACATCGGAGACATGCGAGTTGCCGCCAATGACGCTGGAGTCCACAGCATTGCTGAGCATGTTCGCGCCCTGGACGAGCTCCAGATGGAAGCCCGAGTTGGCGAGGATTGCGGAAGCATCTGCCGTCGAAGTGCCTGCGGTGTCGTCGCCTGCCTTGAGGTCCCAGCCCTTGCTGTCCATATCGACACCGTCAGCACCATGGGCCGTGCCGGCATCCGCATTGAGGTGGTTCTGAGCATCGCTGTTGTTCTGCGCGATGTTCCAGGCCTGATCCTGGTCTGCGAGGTGGTTTGCCTGGACAGTGCTAAACACGGAGTCGGCGCCTCCGCCGGACAGTGAACCGTTGAGGATATTGTCGATATTGAGGGTGAAGGAGAAGTCATCCCCGATGTCAAAGGTAAGATCATGGCCGGCAACGCCGAGGTTTCCGAAGTCCTTGACATCATCGATGACGGCAAAATCCGTATCCGTCTTGTTGAAGCTGTCACTGGTGTTGAGGCTGTCGGTGGTCGTCTTGGTGTCGGTATCCGTGATCGTCTTGATGTCGGTGTCGATATCCGTCTTTGTGTCGTTGTCGCTAATCGTTGTAGTATCGTTATCGCTGTAAGACTTGGAATCGTAGCTCCAGTCGTAGTCCGACTTCGTGGTGGTGGTTGTGTCATTGTCGTTGATAGTGGTCGTCTTGGTGTTCGTGTCGTCGTCGGACTTGTAGGACCAGTCGTATTCGTTGTCGCGGTTGTCGCCATTGGCGATTCCGCCGACGTAACCTGTTGAATCGTCATCGATTTCTGTCGAGTTAATGGCGCTGGAAAGGCCGTTGGCCAAGGCGCCCACCTTCACGGTGTCGTCGTCGGAGCCCTGACCGGGCTTCGGATCATAAGGCATTTCATTTCCTCCAGGAAAAAAACCGGAGCAGCTTTCGAAATCCCTCTCATCTCAAATGGGATTTTGCTCGCGCTTGCTCCGAGCGTTAACATCGGCAGATGTACTCGATACCCTGTCAGCTGCTGTTTCATCGCGATTTGTTGGCCAAATTCTGTATTGGGATCGTGCCTATTCAGTACAAAGACGCACAGATCCATTCCCGGACTCGATATGAGCGCGAGCAATGCAGTCGAACTTCTTTTTGAGTTCCCTCGAAAGAAGACCAAGTATCAAAAACACATGCCGATACTTGATTTTCACGTCGCCACTTTGGCGACCATCACAGACTGATGGAAAAAAGTGGGTCTCGATAGATATCAATTCGGGCTAAGGCATCTGAAGCTGGTTCATTACTCCAGCTAAGCCAGTGCCGGATCGCAGGCCCGGCGAAAGCTATGTGCGTATTCGGGACGGCGTCCCATACCTCGGAATCGGGCGGGTTCGACTGATTGGGATAACGCGAAGTTAAGCTCGAAAGGTTCTCCGTCTTATTTTGAAATATCGTCTGCCCATTACCGCTTTTGCTTTCGTATGTATCGAACTAATACATGGTGCTTTATACCGTGATCTAGTTGAAATACCGCCCGCTAGTATGTTTCTTGTCCGAAATGCAACCATAAAGTGGCAAAAATAAATATAACTTCGTGGCAACTAACCCATTTGGGCCATTTCTTTCCTTTGAAATCCATATTACCATAATTAAGAAATGCCTAAAAGATAAGGCGGCCACATGCCTAGGGGCAATGTTCGTCGGCATGTAATACCCGCCATCGCGCCAATGGGAGTAGATGCTCCGAGTTTGAGTATAGTGTAGCGCTAGGGGAGGCGTATATGTTCATGGTTGGGTCGGAAGTAGGAGATTCGGATCAGGCAAGAAGACTGGGTCCGAATGGAGAAACAATTCTGGTAATCGCCAAGGCGGACTTGTTCTCCGAATGCATGGTTGAAGCACTGGCGAAGAAATTCCCGAATTTCGATATAGTAAGCATACAGAGTGCGCAGTCCATATCCGAGAAGGATATTCACGACATGCGGCTTGTCCTGTTCTATCATGTCGCCGGCGCCGAGTTGCACGATGCGATGCAGACCGTTCGAGAAAATCGTCCGGACGCATCGATCGGCCTTGTCGTCGAAGCCATCGACATGATGGAGCCCTATATCAGCCGCCTTGTTGAGGCGCGCGTCATCGACGGCGTCTTGCCGCTCAATCTGCGCCTGGACGTTTTCATGGCGGCAATCGATCTGCTGATGAAGGGCGGCGAGCATTTTCCGTCCGCGCTTCTTGGTCGTCTGTCCAACCGGGCGACGGCACAGCTTGAGCCCTCGCTGTACCAGACGAAGTCCGTCGACGCGGCGCGCGCCAATGCGCTGAAGCTTCGCCGGAACAGCATGGCGTCTCTGACGACGCGCGAGGTGCAGATTCTCGACCTCATCTGCAAGGGCACGCAGAACAAGATCATCGCCGACAAGCTTCACCTGTCCGAAAACACGGTGAAGGTCCACGTTCGCAATATCTATAAGAAGATGAATGTGAGAAATCGTACGGAAGCGGCCTCACGTTTCTTCAACGACACTTCGGACAGCGGTGATATCTCTGGCAAGTGGCCGCACTAGAGCGCCGTGCGTCCATTCGGACGCACAAAGGACGCTCTAACTCTTTGAATCTACGCATCAGGCTTCCGAAAATCGATTCCGATTTTCGGGCCGATGCTGTAGGCCATCAATCCATCAGGGACGAGCGGGCGAAGCAACGCGATTTCTGGCCGAAGCCGCTCGGTGAGCAGATATAGGGTGCAGAGCCGGGATATTCTGCGGCTTTGGCCCTTGTCGGAGCGGTAATCTTCGGTTCGGCACTATAGGCGAAGGCCTTCGTGGCGTGCGGAACGCTCGCCACTACGACATTCTTCTCCGTACTTCCGACTGTGGTCGCATCGACGACCGCACAGGACATTGGCCCGATAGCCGACAGAATAATCGTTGCTGCCAAAGCCAACGAATGAAGTTTGCATGGCGATGTGCCATGCACTTGGTCATGAGCTGTCATTAAGCACCCCCAATATTTGGGCAATAGTGACGCGCCCTTACAAACCAGTAGCTGGCGGCTCCTTTATATCAGTTCCGTGGCTGAGGCTAGAGCAGCCGGATGAAAAGCTTCGCAGATTAATCCTTTAAAAAGGATTAATCAAAGGAACGCCAAGGGTTTTCTGTAGTAGCTATTTGGAATTGTACTCATGTTTTTAAATTGACCTTGGTTGATATTCTCCTATCATTTTTAACATGGTTGCAATCATCTGAAGAATAGCTGGCGTAGTTATTCAATCGATAATACTTTATGTTGAAGTTATCGAAGCGGATGAGAGGAAGCCAAAAGTATAGAAGGGTCTAGAAAGGCCACACCGCATGGGAAGGAGTTTGTAGTGCGTAGTTTCATTCCCACCGAAGCTTATCAGGAACCTGCATCCGCATCGACATCATCACGGCCAAAGACGGTACTGGTCAATGGAGGCGCTGGTTTCCTGGGGTCCCATCTTTGCGAGCGGCTTCTCGAGCGTGGTCATCAGGTCATCTGTCTCGATAATTTCTACACTGGCCGCCGCGTCAATATCGAGCATCTGCTGCAGAATACCCGTTTCCAGCTTCTCGAACACGACGTGCGGCAGCCCTATGATATGGAAGCGTCCGTCATCTTCAACTTTGCTTCACCAGCCTCGCCGCCGGATTATCAGCGCGATCCCGTCGGCACCTTGCTGACGAACGTGCTTGGAGCCGTCAACACGCTGGATGCGGCCCGCCGTAGCGGTGCAACGGTCGTCCAGTCCTCGACGTCGGAAGTTTACGGGGATCCGCATCAGAATCCGCAGCGCGAAACCTATTTCGGCAACGTCAACCCGATCGGTCCGCGCGGCTGTTATGACGAGGGCAAGCGGTCTGCCGAAACCCTGTTTTTCGATTATCATCGCAAGTATGGCGTCGATATCAAGGTTGGCCGGATCTTCAATACCTACGGTCCGCGCATGCGCCTCGATGACGGACGGGTCGTGTCCAACTTCATCGTCCAGGCGCTCTCCAACACCGACATAACGATCTACGGTGATGGCCGGCAGACCCGTTCCTTCTGCTATGTCGATGATCTCGTCGACGGTTTCCTGCGTTTCGCCGATGCTGGCGAAAACTGCGTTGGTCCGATCAATCTCGGCAATCCGGCGGAGATCACCGTGCGGGATCTTGCCGAAATCGTTCTCGATCTGACTAATTCACGCTCGCGCCTCGTTTACCTGCCGGCCGTCGCAGACGATCCGCGGCAGCGCCGGCCGGATATTTCCCGAGCCAGGGAAGATCTGAACTGGTGGCCGACGACGGAGCTGAAGACCGGGTTGAAGCGTACGATAGCCTATTTCGATGCGCTGCTCACCCGCAAGGAAGTGGTGGAGGCCGTATGAGATGCCCCGCTACATCCTGGTTACGGGTGGCGCCGGCTTCATCGGCAGCCACATCTGCAAGGCACTTGCGCGCGCCGGCATGGTTCCGGTCACCTATGACAATCTCTCGACCGGACACATCGATAGTGTCCGGTGGGGGCCGCTGATCCAGGCAGATATCGCCGATGGTGCAAGGCTGCGACAGGTCATGGCGGAGTACGCGCCGGATTGTGTCATCCATTGCGGTGCCAATGCCTATGTCGGTGAATCCGTCGAAAAGCCGAGCATCTATTATCGCAACAACGTCATCGGCAGCCTGACGCTGCTGGACGCCTGCCTCGATCGCAATATCGACAGGATCGTTTTTTCCAGCAGCTGCGCGACCTACGGCATCCCGCAGATATTGCCGATCGGCGAGAAAACGCCGCAACATCCGGTCAATCCCTATGGCAGGACCAAGCTGATCTTCGAAATGGCGCTGGAGGACTATGCCGCAGCCTACGGCATCCGCTTTGCCGCCCTTCGCTACTTCAATGCCGCCGGCGCCGATCCGGAGGGCCAGCTCGCTGAACGGCACTATCCCGAAACCCATCTGATCCCGCGTGCCCTTCTCGCTGCCGGCGGCCGGATCGGCAACCTCGACATTTTCGGCACGGATTATGAGACCGAAGACGGTACCTGCGTCAGGGATTACATCCATGTCAGCGATCTCTCGGAGGCGCATCTCGCCGCCGTTCGCCATCTCCTGGCCGGCGGCAACTCGCTGAGCGTCAATCTGGGCTCCGGCCGCGGCACGTCGATCCGAGAGATCCTCGATGCCGTCAAACGAAAGACCGGCCACAAGGTGCCGGTGCGCTATCAGCCGCGCCGTGCAGGCGATCCACCGGTTCTTTTTGCTGATACGAAAAAGGCCCGCTTGGAGCTGGATTTCACACCGGCGCTTTCGGATATCGATACGATCATCCGCACGGCCGGCCCGACTTTCGGACTGGAGGTGATCGCGTGAGCACCAGAGCCGAAATAGACCGCGTATATCGGTCTTCTGCCGCCAAGGCCGAAATGTTCGAGCCTGTCTTTTCCGGCTGGAACCGTGCTGGTTATGGGCTTGGCATCCTCTGCTGGCTGGCGGCGCTCGGCTATTTCTGGCTTTGGTGGGCTCAGCCCATCCATATCGTATCGTGGCCTACATTCCTGCTCGTCACGCTCATCCTTGCATGGGTCACGCTGCTGCCGGCCTACTTCATCCTGATCTTCCTGGATGCAAGACAGGTCAGGTCATCTGCAGACCTGCCGAAAGGCCGCGTCGCGATGGTGGTCACCAAGGCGCCGTCCGAACCTTTCACCGTCGTGCGCAAGACGCTTCTTGCCATGCTCGATCAGAAGGACGTCGAGTTCGATGTCTGGCTCGCCGATGAAGATCCATCCGAAGAGACGAAGAGGTGGTGCGGGCAGCATGGCGTCATGATCTCCACACGCAAGGGCGTGAGCGAGTATCACCGCCCCGTCTGGCCGCGCCGTACGCGCTGCAAGGAAGGCAATCTCGCCTATTTCTATGATCACTTCGGCCATGAGCGCTATGACTTCGTCGCTCAGTTCGATGCCGATCATGTGCCGACGCCGACCTATCTTCATGAAGTCCTGCGGCCTTTCCGCGATCCCGAAGTCGGCTACGTCTCGGCACCCAGCATCTGCGATGCCAATGCGTCCGAGAGCTGGGCTGCCCGCGGCAGGCTCTATGCGGAGGCGAGCCTGCATGGCTCGTTGCAGATAGGATATAACAATGGCTGGGCGCCGCTCTGCATCGGTTCCCATTATGCCGTGCGCACGGCTGCACTGCGGGAGATCGGTGGACTCGGCCCCGAACTTGCGGAAGATCATTCGACCACGCTGATGATGAATGCCGGCGGCTGGCGCGGGGTTCATGCGGTCGATGCCATTGCCCATGGCGACGGGCCGGCGACCTTCATCGATCTGGTGGTTCAGGAGTATCAGTGGTCGCGCAGCCTGGTCACCATTCTCCTGCAATATTCCCGCAGGTATGTTTCCCGGCTGCCGCTGAAGCTGAAGTTTCAGTTCCTGTTTTCGCAGCTCTGGTATCCGCTGTTTTCAGCCTTCATGGCCATGATGTTCCTGCTGCCGGTCGCAGCTCTGCTCACAGGTCAGGTCTTCGTCAACGTCACGTATCCGGCATTCCTGCTGCATTCGCTGCCGCTCTCGATCGTGCTGACGGCATTCGCCATCTTCTGGCGTGCGTCAGGCACCTTCCGGCCTTACGACGCAAAGCTTTTCGGCTGGGAAGGGGTTGCCTTCATCTTGCTTCGCTGGCCCTGGTCGCTTGCCGGCAGCCTCGCCGCCTTGCGCGATCATATGACCGGCTCCTTCGTGGATTTCCGCATCACCCCGAAGGGTGATCAGGTGCAGCGCAAATTGCCGGTGCGCGTCATCGCACCTTACATCGTGTTGGCAGGCATATGTGCCGCGGCCATGGCTCTCGCTGCCGATGGCGGCGGGGCACGTGGCTTCCAGATATTCGCGGCGATCAACCTGGTGATCTATGTGTCGCTCGCAATTCTGATCGTCATACGCCACGCAATCGAGAACGATCAGCCGCTCCTGCCGCAGTCGCAGGGCCTCAGGCTAGCCGTCGCCGGCGGTCTCGTCGCCTGCCTGATTGGCGGCGCGCAGCTTGGCAATCACGGGCTGACCGCTTTGGAAGCGCTTTCGCACGGCCAGCCCTTCGTCACCTTCACCCAGTCACAATTTACCGTGGCCGGTGCAGGGCTCGGCGGCGGCAAGACCAGGATCGTGAAATTCCGTCTCAAGTGGCACGGCTTTGCCGAAGCCGGCCATATGGGAAGGGGTATTTGGGAGAGCAGAAATGCGTGAGGAGAATAAAATGAGCATGGCAGCACGATTGACGGGAGGAGCGCTGGCTCTATGCCTCGGCCTTATCCTCCCGATGAATGCACGCGCAGTGGAACAGAAAAAAGCGGCAACGCCGACGCCGCTCGATGCCGGCGAGCTTTACGCGATCTACGCCGACAAGACCTGGACCTGGGATACGGGCGGCGGCCGTTTCATTGGCGAGGACAGGCGTTTCGTCGCCTGGGTCAATGATGGCGGCAAGCAGTCTTTCGCCGAAGGCCGCTGGGTCGTCGACGATTTCGGCCAAATGTGTATGCGCGCAACCTGGACCAATAATGAGGGGGCGGCACGTGCCAGCACCTGCTTCGGCCACCGCAGGATCGGTAACACGATCTATCAGCGGCGTCAGCCGAACGGCGACTGGTACGTGTTCCGGCACGCATCCACAAAAGCCGACGATGAATTCCGGAAGCTGGTTCCGGCAGACACGGTGAGCCTGAAAGCCAAGGAGCTGAAACAGGTTCTCGCGACCGGCAAATAGCCGGAGGGAGGATAGGATCATGAAAACCCTGGCCAAGAGAATTTCGACTGCAACGATAGCAATACTGCTGGTTGGTGTTGCCGATCTCTCGCATCGAAGCGAGGCGCAGAACGCCACCGCCGTCTTGAACGCGGGTGCGCAGACGATCACCGACAAGCGTCCCGCCATTCATGCCGATGGCATCAAGTTCGGTGCCTACGATCCGCATGGTGATTTTGGCGCGCAGCAGAGCGTGACGACCGAGCACCTCTTCCTTCCATGGGAGGATGTCGATCTCGAAACGCTGCGCGTGGCGGATGCCTATGCGCTGGCGAGGGGCCGCAACCTGCTGATCACCGTGGAGCCGTGGTCGTGGGACGTGGACTGGCGGCTGACCTCGACGGAGCTTCGCCAGAAGCTGCTTCGCGGCGATTACGACGCGAACATGCGCGCGATTGCCATGGTGATCGCCCAGTTGAAGAGCCCGGTCATCGTCCGCTGGGGGCAGGAAATGGAAGACAAGACCGGCCGCTTTTCATGGTCGGGCTGGAATCCTCCGGATTATATAGCCGCCTACAGGCGCATGATGGACATTGTTCGCCAGGAGGCGCCCGGCACGAAGCTCATGTGGTCGCCGAAGGGAGAACCTGGCCTCAACGCCTACTACCCCGGCGACAACTATGTCGATTTCGTCGGCCTCTCCGTCTTCGGCCTGGAGGCTTATGACAAGATCGCACATAACGGCCCACGTACCTTCACCGAGGCACTGAAGCCCGGCTACGATTTCGTCGCTCAATATGGCAAGCCCGTCTGGGTCGCCGAGCTCGGCTATGAGGGCAGCGACAACTACATCAAGCCGTGGATGGATACGGCGACGATGAAGCAGAGCGATTTTCCGGAGCTTCAGGAAGTCGTCTATTTCAATGACCGTGATGTACATGCCTGGCCGTTCGATCTCGGCCGGCCCGATTGGAGGGTTATCGAAGACGCAAGCAACTAGGCTGGGGTTACCGAAAAGCCAGGCCCGCCGATGGCGGGCCTCTGCTCGTTCATATGGGTTAGGATTTAACCCTTGATCGTTGCCTTGCCCTCTTCGACGAGCTTGGCGGCGGCGTCGCCTACCGAAATGCGCTCGAAGGCGAGCTCATCGCAGGTCGGACGAAGGACACGCTGGTCGAATTGAGTTGCGCCCATCGGCACCGGCGGCGGATATTCACCGACCTGATCCTTCAGAAGGTTGACATACTTGACCGTTTCCTGCTCGGTCGGATTGAGCTGCGGTAGGATGGCTTGGCGAACCGCCGGCGACATCGGCACCCCACGTTCCACGCCGAGGATCTTACCGGCTTCGGGATCGTTGACGAAGAAGCTGATGAACTTCGCGGCAGCTTCGCCCTGTTTGGTCGTGGCGCCAACGCTCCAGATCAGAGCCGGGCGGTAATAATGGCCTGATGGACCGCCCTTCTTCTCGCGCGGCAGCATGGTGATGCCGAGCTTGTTCTTGATGATCAGCTGGTAGCCGATCATCTGGTTGGAATAAGCCATACCGATGACCGATTTGCCGAGGCCGAGGCAGTTGGTGTCGATGGTGTTCTGGTCGAGCGTCTGCACATCGGCGGCAACGGTGCCGCCAGCCTTGCGCAACTTCTCCCAATAATCGAACCATTCCTTGGCATCGTCGACCGTGAAGCCTAGGCCAACGCTTTCCTTGGCAAAGAGGCTCTTGCCGCGCTGGCGCAGCCAGGCATCGAACACATAATTGTAGCGTGCCGCATAGGGGCCGCCGCCCTTGCCGGAGGACTTGGCGAGTTCAACGGCGAGCTTGGCATACTCATCCCAGGTGAGATCGGGAGTCGGCAGCGGAATGCCTGCCTTTTCGAATTCGA
>Ga0209129_1001726_pt1 | contig 11782 bp, 10 predicted proteins | sample AraplaMF_Col_mMS_FD_184257 | JGI IMG/M metagenome (GOLD analysis project Ga0209129, IMG submission 184257) | Arabidopsis root microbial communities from the University of North Carolina, USA - plate scrape MF_Col_mMS (SPAdes) (version 3) | ecosystem: Host-associated > Plants > Roots > Endosphere... | reverse complement strand
CGAGCAGCGTGGCGATATGGTGGGCGGCGACGCGAATGTTGGTTTCCAGACCGGGGATTTCGGCCTGCGTCGACTGCACCAGTCCTTCGGCCTGGACGACGTCGAGGCGTGAGGCGGCGCCGGCTTCGAGCTGGAACTTGGTCAGCTCGTAGGTTTCCTGGCGCGACTTCAGGTTGGCGCGCGACAGTGCCAGGCGCTCCTGGAAGAAGCGCAGGTCGATGTAGGAGTTCACCAGATCCTGCAGGAGGGTGAGCTTGGCGACGTCGGCGCTGGAATAGGCGGCATCAAGGCTTGCCTGTGCGCTTTCCTTGGAGCGGCGATACTGGCCGAAGAGATCGAGTAGCCAGGAGACGTTGGCTTCGCCGGCGCTGATGTTGGTGGCGCCGCCTGAGACGCTCCGCTCACCCATCGTGCCGCTCGTGGTGTGGCTGGCACCGACCAGCAGGCTCGGCAACGAACCGGCGCCGGCCACGGTGACGCCGCCAGCTGCGGCGTTGATGCGTTCTAGGGCCTGCTGTACCGAGAGGTTCTGGTTTAGTCCCTCGCCGACCAGGCCGTTCAGCCTGGTGTCACGATAAGCCGTCCACCACGCTGCCGTCGAGACGTCGCCTATGTTCTTGGCGCCGCCCTCGCTAAACTTCGCCGGAAGCGGCATCTCCGGAGGAACATGGTCCGGGCCGCTGACACAGCCCGCGAGCAAAAGCAGAAGCGCCGGAGAGGCAAAGCGAAAAGATGCCATTAAAAATCTTCCTGTAACTCGACCAAATCTATTCTTGTCAGAAGCCTTCATGCTTCGCTATCGGCCGCGCTTCGCTCAAATGAGAAACACCATCCCGAAGCAGTCGGCGGCAATGTATCAACGAGTCTCCTCTTCTCACAGTGCATTTATATCACACTCACGCTTCATTTTTTTGCGTCCGCGAGAAGATCCGGCGGATGACAACGAAGAATGAGGGGACAAAGAAGATGCCGAGAGCCGTTGCTGCAAGCATGCCGCCGAGCACTCCGATGCCGATCGCGTTTTGCGCTGCAGAACCGGCGCCGGTTGCGATTGCAAGCGGTACGACGCCTAGAATGAAGGCAAGCGATGTCATGATGATGGGGCGTAGGCGCAGGCGCGCTGCCTCAAGTGTCGCCTCTAGCAGTCCCATTCCCGTTTCCATTCTGTCCTTCGCAAACTCCACGATCAGGATCGCGTTTTTCGCGGCAAGACCTATGGTCGTAAGCAGGCCGACCTTGAAGTAGACGTCGTTCGCCTGGCCGAAGAACGTTGCGGCAGTGAGGGCCCCGAGGACGCCGACCGGTACGGCCATGATGACGGAGAACGGGATCGACCAGCTTTCGTAAAGCGCTGCCAGGCAGAGGAAGACGACGAGGACGGAGATCGCGTAGAGCATCGGCGCTTGCGAACCCGACAAACGTTCCTGGTAGGAGATGCCTTGCCAGGCGACGGTGTAACCGCCGCCCAGCTGCGCGGTCAAAGCTTCCATTTCGTTCATCGCGTCACCCGAGCTTACGCCCGGTGGGGACGCGCCGTCGAGCGGGATGGCGCTTACTGCGTTGAAGCGGGCGAGCGTCGGGGCGCCCTTGACCCATTCTGTGCGGGTGAAGGCGGAGAAGGGCACCATCTCCCCGCTCGAGTTGCGAGCATACCAATGATCGAGATCGTCAGGCTGCATGCGGAATGGCGCATCACCCTGCACGTAGACGGGCTTGATCTCGCCGTTCAGGGTGAAGTCGTTCACGTCGCGGCCGGTAAAGATCACCGAGAGCATCGAATTGACCGCGGAAATATCGACGCCCATCGCGCCGATCTTCTCCTGGTCAATGACGATCTTCATCTGCGGCTCGACTTCCTTGTTGTTGCTGCGGAGGGCAACGACCTTGCCGCTGGTGTTGGCCATCTGGATCAGCCGCTTCGAAGCAGCATCCAGCGCATCGGTGCCATGACCGCCGGTATCGACGAGATACATCGAGAAGCCGCTCGAGACACCGAGACCCTGGATCGCCGGCGGCAGCAGCGCGAAGACCTGCGCCTCGCGGAAGGTGAAGAAGGTCTTGAGCGCCCGCGTCACGACAGCCTGGGCATGCAGGTTCGGATCCGTGCGTTCCGAGAAATCCTTGAGCTTGGTGAAAACGATGGCGCTGTTCTGGCCAGAGCCATTGAAGCCGAAACCAAGCGCGCCGAAGACAGACTGGACGGCTTCCTTCTCGTTCTCGCGGTAGTATTTCTCGACCTTCTCGACGACAGCTTGCGTCTGCTGCGTCGTCGAACCCGGAGGGGTGGTGACGATGGTCAGCAGAACGCCCTGGTCTTCCTGAGGAAGGAACGAGCTTGGCAGGCGATTGAAGAGATAGGCGCAACCGACGCCGATAAGAAGGAAGACGAGCATCACGCGGATCGGCCGCTTCAGCAGGTAACTGATGGTCCTGACATAGCCGTTGGTGGAGCGTGTGAAGTTGCGGTTGAACCAGTCACCGATGCGGTGCTTCTTGTGCTCGCTTACAGGCTTTAGCATCGTCGCGCAGAGCGCTGGCGTCAGCACGATCGCGACGAGGGCGGAAAGCAGCATTGCCGAGACGATCGTCACGGAGAACTGGCGATAGATGATGCCGGTTGAACCGCCGAAGAAGGCCATTGGAATAAAGACGGCCGTGAGGACGAGCGCGATACCAACGATCGCGCCGGTGATTTCGCCCATCGACTTCTCGGTCGCTTCGAGCGGCGACAGCTTCTCTTCCGTCATGATGCGTTCGACGTTCTCGACGACGACGATCGCGTCGTCGACGAGGAGGCCGATCGCCAGCACCATGGCAAACATTGTCAGCGTGTTGATCGAATATCCTGCCAGGGCGAGAATGCCAAAGGTCCCGAGCAGAACCACCGGCACGGCGATCGTCGGAATAAGCGTTGCCCGAAGATTCTGCAGGAAGATCAGCAGCACGATGAACACGAGAACGATGGCTTCAATCAGCGTGTGCACGACCTTCTCGATCGACAGCTCGACGAACGGCGTTGTGTCGTACGGATAGGTGATTTCCACGCCTTCCGGCAGGCCGCGGCTGATGGTGTCGAGGGCAGAGCGTACGCGGGCGGCAGTATCGATGGCGTTGGCGCCGATGGCGAGGTTGACGGCAAAACCGCTCGATGGCTGACCGTTGTAGCGGGAGGAGCCGCCATAGCTCTCCTGGCCGATCTCGATGCGTGCCACGTCGCTCAGGCGCACGGTGGAACCGTCCTTTTCGACCTTCAGAATGATGTGCTCGAAGTCGGAAACGGTAGTGAGCTGGCTCTGCGCCGTAATGGTCACGTTGAGCTGCTGGCCTTCAACTGATGGCTGGGCGCCAAGCGATCCAACGGAAACCTGGGTGTTCTGTGCTTCGATTGCGGAGGTCACGTCGCCTGTCGTCAATTGGTACTTCAGCAGCTTGTACGGATCGAGCCAGACGCGCATGGCGTAGCCGGAGCCGAAGATATTGATGCTGCCGACGCCTTCCAACCGCTGGATCTGATCTTCGATGGACGTCGACATGATGTTGCCGAGGTCGACGGAACTGCGCTTGCCGTCGGTCGAAACGAGCGAGCCGACGAGCAGGATGCTCGACGTCGAGCGGGTGACGCTGATGCCAGCGTCAATGACATCGCCCGGCAGCTTGGACTGCACGAGCTGGAGCTTGTTCTGGACCTGAACCTGCGCGATGTCGGGGTCGGCACTGGTGCCGAACGTCAGCGAGATGCTGGCAGAGCCGGTCGACGAGGTCGAGGTCATGTAAGTCAGGTCGTCGAGGCCGGTCATGCCGTCTTCGATGATGGTCGTCACCGATTTCTCGACCGTTTCGGCACTCGCTCCGCGATAGGTCGCGTTGATCCGCACCGTCGTCGGCGCGATATCGGGGTATTGCGAAATCGAGAGCGTAAAGATCGCGAGCAGGCCCGCGAGCATGATCGTAATCGCGATGACCCAAGCAAAGATCGGGCGTCGGATGAAAAACTTGGCCATTGGCTTACTGTTCCTGTGCGGCTCTGATCACGGTTCGTCGCGGATTACTTCGCGGCGGGCTTCTGCGCTTCACCGGATGCGGCCTGATCAGCGGGCACGACGATGCCCTTGTCATTGATTTTCATCGGCATTGGCTTGACGGGCATGCCTGCCGTAATCGACTGCAGGCCACTGACGATCAGCTGGTCGCCGTCCTTGATACCCTCGGTCACAAGCCAGGCGTTGTTCGAAGGAGATGCGTTTTCGAAGATGCGGGTTTCGACCTTGCCGTCGGCTGAGACGAACTGCGCGGTCAGCTCACCATTTGCATTTCGGCTGGTGGCAAGCTGCGGCAGCGCATAGCCTTGCTCCGCGCCGAGTTCCAGCGTCGCGCGGACATACATGCCGGGCAAGATGATGTGATCTGGATTCGGGAAGCGCACGCGGATGATAAACGTCCCGGTCGTCTCGCTGACGACGGACTTCGACATGTCGAGCGTGCCCTTCTGGTCATATTCCTTGCCGTTTTCGAGGATGAGGCGGAAGGCGGCATTGCCGGCGTTGCCCTTGACCTCGCCGCTGCGGATCGCGTCGCGAAGCCGCAGCAGGTTGGTGCTCGACTCCGTCAATAGAATGTAGACCGGGTCCAACTGGCGCACGGTGGTGAGCGCCGTCGTCTGGTTGGCCGCGACGACGTTGCCGACGTTGTATGCCGTCTGGTCGATAACGCCGTCAAAAGGCGCAGTGATCTTCGTGTGGTCGACATCGATTTCGGCGGCAGTCAGCGCTGCCTTCGCGGATTCGACCTCGGCCTGCGCCTGCAGAAGGTTGGTGCGTGCGGTCTCAAGCTCGATCTGCGTCGCGCCCGAGCCGACTAGGCGCTGGTAACGATCGAAATTGCTTTGCGCGCTGGGAACGCTGGCTTCGGCCTTGGCAATGGCGGCGCGCGCTTGTGCAGCGGTTGCCAGGTAAGGTGCGTCTTCGATCTGATAGAGGACGTCGCCCTTCTTGACTTCGCCACCTTCCTTGAAGGGGATCTCGCGGATGATGCCGCTCACCTGCGGGCGAATGTCGGCGATCTGCGAAGCCTCGGCCCGGCCAGGCAGGATCGTGGTGACGGGGAAGGTGGCCTTCGTCAGGGATATCACGCCAACCGGCGCGGCTTGCTGGGCGGCGGCTGCACCCGCGGCCCCGGCCGCGCCCTGCTTGTTGCCGCTGTCGCTGCATGCGGCGAGGACGCCGCCGATCGCGAGGGCGGAGGAAACGAGGAAAATGCGCCGTATCATAATGAATTCCTTGTGCGGTGGCGTCCGAACCAGTGACCTTCTTCAACAAGCAAGGCCGACCGTCGATCCAGAATCAAATGCCACTGATCCGAATTTAAGAAAGACTTTACGAAGTGACGTAAGTTATGAATCGTCACTTAGCAAGCGCTATTTTGCAGTGCGGCATCCACGAAAATGACGATCTGCTTTGCGCGCTGGACAAGTGTGTCCTTATCATCACGGGCGATCAGAACGGGATGCAGGACACTCGCCAGGACATCGGCAACGGTGTTGGCGGCATCTGCGGCGCTACTGCAGTGATAGCGACCTTCGGCGACACCTGCCCGTATGATTTCATCCAGTTTCCGGACGATGCGCTCCCTATATCGATTGCCGGCCTCGAGCTTGGCCTGCACCGTCATCAGGACCATTTCAAAGATGTAGGGGTTCTGCTGGATATCCTGTAGGTGACTGTCCAGCAGGCGCAAGACAAAGCGCAGCAACTGCTCATTTGGCGGTAGCGCATCGTCAAAGGTCGCGAAGCGGTCAGCTACATCGCCCAGATGGCGTTCAGCGATCGCATCTACGAGGGCGGCTTTCGAGCGGAAGTGCTTGAAGACGTTGGCAGGCGACATTCCAAGCGCGGCAGCAATGTCGGCGATCGAAACGGCGACGAAACCGCGTTGGCGGAACAACAATTCCGCCATGGACAGAATGTCTTCACGAGTCTCTTCGGCCTTACGTCTTGGCCTGCGTGCCATCCATTCCCCTGCCGGCACGAGGCCGGCCCCCAGTTTTCCAGATGCTAGCGCTAAGGACGGAAAGCCTGCAAGCTAATGTTGCAGGCTTTCTATCGCGCGACTTTAAGAGAAGTAGACGGACAGATTCTTGCGGACGCGCTCGACCGGCGTCGCGCAGCTGTCGTCGGGAACGAAGCGTTGCGCAGTGATGCTCTCGTAGGCCTTGATGTAGACCTTGGAGGTCTGCTGGATCAGTTCGACGGGAATCTCCGGTATTTCGTCCTTGTAAGGATCACAACGCTCGGCGACCCAGGCGCGAACGAAGTCCTTGTCGAAGCTTGTCGGGCGCGCGCCTGCCTCGAAACTTAACTGGTAGCTGTCGGCAAGCCAGTAGCGGCTGCTGTCGGGTGTGTGGATTTCGTCCGCGAGAATGATGTTGCCGTTCTCGTCCGTGCCGAACTCATATTTGGTGTCGACAAGGATGAGCCCGCGCTTGGCCGCAAGTTCCTGGCCGCGGGCAAAGAGAGCCAGCGCGTAACGCGAGAGCGTTTCCCATTGTTCCTTGGTCAAGAGCCCGCGCTCGACGATCTCGGCAGGCGTCAACGGTTCGTCGTGGCCGCCATCGAATTCCTTGCTGGTCGGCGTGATGACTGGGGTCGGGAGTTTCTGGTTGTCGCGCATGCCGTCCGGCAGTCGCATGCCGTACATCTCGCGCTCGCCCTTCTTATAAAGAGTGAGGATCGAGGTCCCCGTGGTGCCGGCGAGATAACCGCGAACGACGATTTCCACCGGCAGGATATCGAGACGCTTGCCGATGACAACGTTCGGATCGGGATAGTCGAGAACGTGGTTGGGGCAGATGTCCTTCGTCGCCTCGAACCAGTAGCGGGCCGTCTGCGTGAGGACCTGGCCCTTGTAAGGGATGCAGGTGAGGATGCGATCGAAAGCACTCAATCGGTCTGTGCTGATGATGATGCGGCGCCCATCCGGCAGGTCATAGTTCTCGCGAACCTTGCCACGGTAGTAATTGGGGAGCTCTGGGAAATGGGCTTCGGAGAGGATTCGCACGGGCTCGACCATCCTTCTGCGTTGATCGGGAACTTTTCCCCTGCTCTAGTTCCATTGCCGGGGATGTCAAGCAAACCGGCTCCTAAAGCCAGAAGAGATAGATAAGAAGTAGGGTAAGACTATAGCTCAGCACGGTCAGAGGCGCGCCGGCCTTCAGAAAGTCACTGAAGCGGTAGCTTCCGATCCCCATGGCAAGCGTATTGTTGTGGTGGCCGAAGGGTGTCAGAAAATCCAGCGAGGCGCCCGCGGCGACGGCGATCAGATAGGCCGATGGAGAATGATGGCCGGCTGCTGCGAAGGCAACGGCGATGGGGCTCATGACGATTGCGACAGTCGCGTTGTTAACAAAAGGCGTCAGGAGCATCGACAGAAAGAGAACAAGCGCCACCCCCACGGCGGGTTCGGCCAGCGACACCATGGAACCCAGCGCCGCCGCGATGAGTTGGGCGGTGCCAGTTGTCGCGACGGCGGAACCGATCGGGATCATTGCGCCGAGCATGATGATGATCGGCCAGTTGAGATCAGCCATCGCCTGGCGAATGTTGAGGTAATTTAGGAGTGCTAGGACAAGCACGACGCCTGCAAAAGCAATATCAGGCGTCACGAGTTCGAAGGCCGTCGCGGCGACGCCTGCGGCGAAAATGGCAAAAGGCTGCCAGGACGATGCGGACATTCGGGACGGCGGCTGCGACGCCAGCGGGAGGCATTCGCACTCCTCCAGTGCTTCGGCGATCGCCCTTTGCTCGCCCTCCAAGACCAGAATGTCGCCGATCGACAGTTGCAGGTCGGCGAAGCGCCCCTCGATCCGTGGCGAGCGCATGGAGAGTGCCGATATCGTAACATCGCGGCTGCTGAACACCTCGAGAGAATGTAGCCGCGAGCCGACCAACGTGCTTTCCGGCATTACGACGGCCTCGACGTAATCGAGATCGGCAGAATCTGCGCTCGGGTGGCGCTCCGGAAGCAGGGTTCCGGACGAGTAAAGCCTATCAAAGACTGTCTCGTCTGCTTCGGCCAATAGCAGGTCGCCCGCCTCGACAACCAATTTGTCGGGCGTGCCGAAAACAAACTTGCCGTCACGCACGAGCGTATGCGGCTGCAGCGAGAAGCGATCCGGCAGGTCCGAAAGCCGAGCACCGATCAGCGAGGAGCCCGGTGGGATATGTCGTTCGGTGATCCTGCGTCGCGGTGGTGAAACCGGCTCAGCGGAGAGGGCCTCTCCATCCTTTTTCGGAAATAGCCGTGGTGCAAGCCATGCGGTTATGATGATGCCGACAACGGCGACCGGTAGCCCGACATAGGCAAAGTCGAAAAGTCGAAAGCCGTTGCCGTTTGCTTTTGCCCAAGCGTTGCTGACGAGCATGTTCGCCGGCGTACCGATCAGTGAGACGATGCCGCCGAGGAGCGCGGCAAAGGAGATCGGCATAATCAGCTGTCGTTTGGGTATCGAGAGCAGGGCACTCACGCGCAGCGTCGCCGGCAAGGCGATCGAAAAGGCGCCGATGTCGTTCATGAAGATGGAGATGAAGCCGGTCGCGCCCGACAATGTCGCGATGACGGCAATATCCGAAAATTTGGCTCGCACGAAAAAATCCGCGAGCTGATCAAAAAGCTGCGCCCGTCCAAGGACCTGTACGATGAGCAGGATCTCGACGACCGTGATGACCACCGGGCTTGCAAAACCGGAGAAGATCTGTTCGGCGGAATAGAGGCGGAGGGCATAGCCGGCGAGCAGCCCGGCAATCGCAACCACTTCGATACGAAAGCGCTCCAACGAAAACAGGATGAGCATCGCAAGCAGGATGATCAGCAAGGATGCTTGCTCGAACGTCATGGTTTGCCCCGATCAATCCATCACGAGACTGTAGCGGTTCGGCTCGCGCTGTATAGAGCGAAATATTGCAATCCGCGCTCCACGCGACCGTGCATTCAGACTGCGGGCCGGCGCCAGGTGCCGGTCTCGGTCATCTCCAACATCGGGGTAGAAAAGACGCCGACTGTTTTTTCCCGCCATTGCGGTCCGACGGCATCGAGCGTTTCGCACCAGCGGCGGGACTGCAGCATGGCGGCACCGATAGCAACAGGCTCAATGCCGCAGCCGGCAAGAAGCTGCAGCCCGGAAACGATCGAAGTGCCACTGGAAATGACGTCGTCGATCAGCGCAACACGCCGGCCCTCCAGCAGCGGCAGCATGCGTGGATCCATATAAAGACGTTTCTGTTGGGTGGGGGTGGTAATCGAGGAGAGCGCCACGGACAGGTCGTCGCGGTACCAGAACTTTCGGGACGTTCCGAGCGGCACATATCGTGTATGCCCCAGCTTCTGCGCCACGGCGGCTGCGAGCGTCAGGCCAAGGGTCGGTAGGCCGGCAACAACCTCGACCTCGAAAGGCTCCAGCTTCTCGGCAAGCGATCCAGCCAGGACATCGAGAACCTGGAAGCTTGCCTGATTGATGATCAGGGAGGCCAGCGCATGCTGCCCGACTGCCAACACGCGTACAGGCAGGCGAAGCTGCCGCCCATCATCCAGTTCGGCGATATAGGACGTCGAGACATCGCCGTCGCTCCTAAAGGTGCCCGGGCTGTGGATCTCCTGCCAAAACTCGTGCGCCGCCAATTCCGTCATGCACTCAATTCCGTCTTGCCATTTCCACGCCGGAACTCTGGCGCAATTCTCTTAGTTCCGCATCCGTCAAGGCACGCACCGCACCCTTTGGCAGCTCGCCGAGCGCCAGGCCACCGATCGCAACGCGCACGAGGCGGAGGCATTCGACATCCAGGGCTTCCAGCATGCGGCGGATCTGGCGGTTGCGGCCCTCATCGAGTTCGACCTCGATCCAGGCATTCCTGTCGCCGCTCCTCAACAGCGTCGCCGACGTCGCCTTCAGAATTTCGCCGTCATGGCGGACCCCATAAGTCATCTGGGCCAGCATCTCCATGTCCATGATCCGGTTGACCTGGACATGGTAGGTCTTGGTGACATGGGTGAGCGGATCGAGCAGCGCCTGCGCGAAGACGGTATCGTTGGTAAAAAGCAGCAAGCCTTCGCTCGCCTTGTCCAACCTTCCGACCGGCGAGAGGTGCGGAGCCTCGAAATCCTTGAGGCAGTCGTAGACGGTCGGCCGGCCCTCGGGATCATCGCGCGTCGTGACCAGCCCGCGCGGCTTGTTCAGCATCAGGTAGATCTTTGCCTCGGCGACCACTTCGGTACCGTCGACGCGGATCTTCGCGAATGCCAGGTCTACCCATGCGGAAATATCGGTGACTTTGCGGCCATCGACCGACACGCGACCTTCCAGGATTAGCCGTTCGGCCTGTGTGCGCGAACAGTGCCCGAGCTTGGAGAGCGCACGCGGCAAAGTTACCCGCTTGCCGGATGTCTCCCCGTTCGGTCTGGCGCGTTCGCGCGATTTCTGAGGTGAGCGCCGCTGCCTCACACTGTTTCTTCCCGTCATTGCCGTTGATCAGGTTCTGACATGAACAGGGTCACGATGCCAGCAAGCCATCGACAAAACGCGGGGATAAGAGGTTCAAAGTGCTGCGTGACGAAAGCGCAAAAAGCGAGATGGCGCTTTGCGCGCCATCCAATTCGTCTTGGGGAGAGGGCAGAAAGCCTCAGTGGCTGGCCATGTAACCGGCGAGTTCCTGACGGCTGATAACGACACCTGCCGCTGCCTTCGCGGGGTCCGGATGGGTGTAGGACAGGGAAGGCAACTCGGGCAGTTCGAGAGCTTGACGCGTGTTCATGATGCCGACCGCCCTGCGGCCGTTGACGCCATCAACGCTGACTTCGACTATAAAATGGGCTCCCTTGCACTCCACGAATAGTCCTCCCTCTTATTCTACCGGCCGTAGTAACGGCAAAACTTGGTTTTTCTAAGACCAAAGTATTACGAGCCGCACTAAACTTCGGATCACTGCGGCTCGCGATGAATGCGGGGCGTTTCCGCTGTCACTATATCAGCGCCACCAATGACGTGGTGGCTCTTGACTGCCGGCCAAGAGATAGCCGGCTAGAAAGCCGATCGCACCGGCGAGCGCCAACGCGGTCGTCGTCGCAGCAGGATGCTCGCGGGCGGCGCCTGCGGCAGCCACACCTTCTGCCCGGATCTGCGCTACCGCGCTCTTCGCGCGGGGAAGGGCGTCCTCATAAGCCTTGCCTGCCCGGTCACGCACCTCATAGTAAGCCTCTGCGCCCTGCGCCGAGATCATTTTCTGCAGGCGGGACACTTCTTGCTGGAGTGCGGCGATATCCTTGCTGACGGATGCTCTGATGTCATCGGTAGTGGCAGCCATGTCTTTCTCCTTTTCCTTACACGAACGAGAACACGAAAGAGCTGCGATAGGTTCCGCGAGATTTGATCCGTAAGGGGGCAGATGATCCAGTTTCGCGGAGTTTCAACCCTCCAGCGCCGCTTTTGCGCGAGCGGGAAGGAACAGAACTTCGCTGATAGGGCGCTACCCGACCATCTGATCAAGGAATTTGGAGCCCCGCTGATCCCAAACGCGGTCTCTAGAAAATCCCAATTGAGAATCAATCTGTTACAAAAATGTCAAAAAACTTTGTCTGGCGCTGTTGACTTAGAAAAGGGGTAGGATCTATAAGCCCCCTCACTGAACGAGGGCGGCGGCGCTGCTGGCGACGAAGTCCTTCGCTCTCAAGTTTCTTTTAAGATTGGCTTTGGTGCTGATTGGTTCCTTGGACTTTTTGGTTTGAGGCGAGGAAATTC
>Ga0209129_1001718_pt1 | contig 11803 bp, 9 predicted proteins | sample AraplaMF_Col_mMS_FD_184257 | JGI IMG/M metagenome (GOLD analysis project Ga0209129, IMG submission 184257) | Arabidopsis root microbial communities from the University of North Carolina, USA - plate scrape MF_Col_mMS (SPAdes) (version 3) | ecosystem: Host-associated > Plants > Roots > Endosphere ... | reverse complement strand
CATGATGTTGCACTGGATGCAGAAGACCGGTCATCGCGCCATCTCGCTGATGGGCGGCGGCACCGGCATGGTCGGCGATCCCTCCTTCAAGGAAGAAGCGCGCCAGCTCATGACCGTGGACACGATCGAAGGCAACATCGCCTCGATCAAGCGCGTCTTCTCCAACTATCTGAACTACGGCGACGGTCCGAAGGACGCGCTGATGATCAACAATGCCGAATGGCTGCGCTCGCTGAACTACCTCGAATTCCTGCGTGATGTCGGCAAGCACTTCTCGGTCAACCGCATGCTGTCCTTCGACAGCGTGAAGACGCGTCTCGACCGCGAACAGTCCCTGTCCTTCCTGGAATTCAACTACATGATCCTCCAGGCCTACGACTTCGTCGAGCTCGCCAAGCGCTACGATTGCCGCCTGCAAATGGGTGGTTCCGACCAATGGGGCAATATCGTCAACGGCATCGACCTCGGTCACCGTATGGGGACACCGCAGCTCTATGCGCTGACCTCGCCGCTGCTGACGACATCGTCGGGCGCCAAAATGGGCAAGTCGGCGACGGGCGCTGTCTGGCTGAACGCCGACATGCTCTCGGCCTATGATTTCTGGCAGTACTGGCGTAACACCGAGGACGCCGACGTCTCGCGCTTCCTGAAGCTCTACACGACGCTGCCGATGGATGAAATCGCCCGCCTCTCGGCACTCGGCGGTTCGGAGATCAACGAGGTCAAGAAGATCCTTGCGACCGAGGTCACGGCGATCCTGCACGGCCGCGAAGCCGCCGAACAGGCAGCCGAAACGGCGCGCAAGACCTTCGAGGAAGGCGGTCTTTCGGAAAACCTGCCTTCGGTCGATATCCCGGCCGGCGAACTCGATAGCGGCATCGGCCTGCTCTCGCTGATGGTCCGCGCCGGCCTCGCCGGCTCGAACGGCGAAGCCCGCCGCCACGTCCAGGGCGGCGCTGTCCGCATCAACGACGAGGCAGTCAGCGACGAACGCCGCCTGATCGGCAGCGGCGAAATCACCACCGACGGCGTCATCAAGCTCTCGCTCGGCAAGAAGAAGCACATCCTGATCCGCCGCGCGGCGTAAGCGGCCTCAATTCCGAACAGATATGAAAGCCGGCCTCCGCGCCGGCTTTTTCGATTTCGCTGACGGCGTGTCGAGGCATTTGCGAAGTTGACGATAGAGCCGCGCGTACCGAGAGTTTTCGCGGCACTACCGCATACGGTCACTCGACTCCCGGCCGGGATGGCGCATCCGTCCGTTCGGCCTCTCGAAACACATAGCTTGGCGGATTGACGTCTGAAGCAGGTTTGACGCGCGACCACCAGCTGATCGAGAAGACAGGCGGCGTCATCATCGCGTCGAGAGGAACCGTCAGCACATGGGCCGACCGGATGAGCTCCGGCGGCTTCAGTCGCTCGCTCTTTTCAGCGGGATATGCAGCATGGCCGCCGACCGCAGCGGCGATCACCGCGACCGATACGAAAGAGACTGTCCGAGCGCACTGCATGGCATCCTCCGACATCGCAACGGCCGTTGCCAAGGCCGGAGACGCAGCTTACATCAAATTTCCCTAAAATAGCAGGCCAAGCGTCGTTCGCTCGTTTCGACACCGGGCTTCGGATCGATTCTGATCGGGTCGATGCTTGCGCGTTTTGCCGATCCTACTCAGGCGGAAAGGAATTTAGGCGTTCTCGCCACGACCTCTGCCGTCCGGCCTTCACAGCCTCACTGGAACTCGAAGATCTGCCGGAAGACGCCAGGCGCGATAATCGACAGCGGATTGATCTGCAGGTTCGGTTGGTCGAACTTGCCCGTCAGTTTGAAGGTGATGCCGATCAGGCCGCGGTCGCTGCCATTTCCGAGGATGACGCCGATCAGCGGCAGCTCGGCAAAGAGGCGGTTGAGGCCGTAGGCCGGCATGAAGGTGCCGGTCATGTCCATATTGCCCTTGCGGTCGCGCACGACGCCCTGGAAGGTCGCGCCGATCTGGTCGCCGCGCAGCACGCCGTTCTCGATGCCGACCATGCCATTGCGTGAAACGACGCGGGCAAAGCCACGCTGGAAGCGCTGCGACGAGGTATCGATGTCGCGCTTGACCGCCTCGTTGAGGCTGCGCTGTTCACTTCCGACAGGCGTCGAGACGATCGAGCGCAAGCGTTGTTCGTTGACGATCGAGAAGCGGCGCACATCGAGCGAGCCGTCCCAGCCGCCCTCTGCCCCCAGCCGGATCGCCAGATTGAGCAACCCTCCCTGCATGTGCTGGTAGAGATCGGCGAAACGCGATACCGCGCCGGCATCGCCGCTGGTGATGTTGATGACGCCGCCGTCCTTCATCTGGCTGACCACGGCCTCGCCGCTGTCCGTGACGGCGGAAAAGTTGAGCGTCTGCAGCTTGTCGCCGCGCAGTGATATCTGCGCCTGGAAATTGCCGACCTTCTCGTCGTTGAAGCCGATGACGTTTTTCAGCCGGGCGCGCACCGATACGCTGGTGTCGCCGGCATCCCCGTCGCCATCGCCGTCCGAGCCCGATTTCAACCGCGCGATAACAGGCCGCGCATCGGCGCTGTCGCCGGAGACCGAGACGTCGAAATTGCCTTTGCTGCGCTTCACCGAGAGAGCGAAATCGTCGAGCGAGGAAAGCTTGACACTGTCGAAATCGGCCGAGGTCAGCCCACCCTTGCCGATATTGAGCGATCCGTTGGCGCCGAAACCGTCGCCTTTCAGCCGGAAGTTCTTGATCTGAGTGTTGTCGGCCGGGCCGGAGGTTTCAAATTCGGCTGTGGCGGCAATGCCGCTGCCCTTCGACCAGCCGATCCAAGGCAATTCGAGCAGCGATTTGGTGAGGTCGAGCTGGACGTCCTGCCGGTCGTTGTCGATCCGCGTCAGCACCATCTTCACGCTGCCGCCGATGATGCCCGAAAGGCCGGGTATCAGCTTGTTGCGCTGGTCCTCGGAAAGCGTCGCGGTGATCACCCGCTGCCGCAACGCACTGTCGGATGCCTCAACCGGTTCGGTAAGATCGATATCGGCCGGAACGCCGTCGATCTGGGCCTTGGCATCGAGCGTGATCTGTTTCGGATTGCCGTTCAGCGTGCCGTCGAGATTGGTGATGGTACGGCCGGAAAATGGCTTGGCGAGATCAATATCGCTGAGCTTCATGGCCGCCGCCCATTCGGCCGGCGGCGGGTTCTGCGAGGAGAGCAGGCCGAAATGCGCCTTCACATTCGCCTCGATCCGGCCCTTGAAATCGTCGGGCGTAAAGCCGGCGCGCTGCAGCACCCGGATCGGCCTGTAGGTCAGAAGCTCGCCGACCGCGTCCGCCGCGCCGGACACCGCGAGATCGATATCTGCCATCAGCGGCTTGTCATAGGCGGATGGTATGACGAATGTCCCCTGCCCGAGACCGACGGACCGGCCGGATGGGAAATAGGACGTGCCGCTTTTGATCGCGATCGTCGCGACGGGGCCGGTCAGGTCGAAATGTGCCGACGTGTCGCGGATCGGCGGAATGTCGCCGGCGACGTTCATCCGAGCCCCCGCGATGTCGAAACCGATGCGGATCTGGTTGGCGTCGAGCTTCAATCCCTTGCCGCCGGCTGCCTCGTCCAGCCGGCCGAAGGGAATGAAAACGGAAATGGAAGCGTCGGTGACGGTGCCGCCGAAGAGATTGCCGTGCACCCAGTTGCGCACCTTGGGCGCCATCCAGAACGGCCAGAGCTGCTTGATCGCCGTCGTCTGCAGCTGCGACGACTGGCCGGCGAAGCTGATCTCCGGCGATTTGTCACCGAGCTTGATATCAAGCGATCCGTAGAGCGCGCCGAGCGGGCTGGAAACGGTCATGTTGGGAAACCGGAATTCCCGGCCGGCGACCATGTACCGCCCGGTCGCCTGGATATCGAAGGCAACAGGCGGCTCGCCGGAACCGCCGGGGGCCGCCGTGCCGCCGCTGACCAGCAGGTCGATGCCGAAGCCCTTGCCGGCCTGCGGGTCGAGCTTGTCGAGATCGATCAGCGCGCCGTTGATCGGCAGCGTGGTCGCGCCGAACCGGGCGTTGGACCGGGCAATCTCGATCGTCTGCTTGGCGAAATCATAAACGAGGTTGATTTGCCCGCCCGACAGCTCCTGCGGATCACCGTCCGCATAGATCAGGCCGGGATCGATATCGACCGTTGCCGCAAGCGCCGGCTGCGCGCCATCGCGCGCCCTGGTGGCCGACACCGTCATGTCGACAAAGGCGCTAAGCCCCTGCCGTATCACACCCTGATCGTTGCGTTTCAGCGCGAACGGCGTGAGGTCGGCATGCTTCAGCGTCGCCACCACCTTCGAAACGTGACCGTCTTCCTTCTCGGCCAGCACGTCGAGTTCCGCCACCTCGCCGTTGAGCGCCACCTCGCCGGTCAATTGCAGCGAGGACGGGCCGGCATGGGCAAAGACGAGATTGTCGACGACGAGCGACAGCGGACCGTTAGCGGTATCGGCAAGCTTGATGTCGATGCCGGAAATGCGCACCGAATTCGTCGAGCCGCGTGTGGCAATACTGTCGAACATGTCGAACTGCGAGAAAATCCTCTCCATCGCCGCCGGCATGGCGTCGATGCGCAGATCGTCGAGCTTGACGGGATTGCCGGAAGGCAGAAGCGCGGTATCGAGCGCGATATCGTCAGCCTCGATGTCCGTGACGGCGATGCGGCCGCGGAAGAGCTGCAGCGGATCCAGCCCCAGACGCACCGAACCCGTCGTCGACAGATGCTGGCCACTCTCCTGGTCGATCATGTTGACGTTGCGCGCTTCCAGCGCCAGACGTAAGCCCGAGGTGAAGCGGATGACGGTGGAGCCGACCTCGGCGCGGTAGCGCGGTCCGGCCACGCCGTTCAGCGCCGCCTGCGCCTGCTGCGACAGCGGTTTGTCGAACATGCCGCTCTCGACGGTGAAAACGATGCCGGCCAGAATAACAAGGATCAGTCCCACAAATCCGCAGGTCAGCTTCGCCGTGCGGCGCATCGGCGAACGCGGCGGCGGGCAATGGACGATGATCGGATCCTCGGCCTGGGCGGACGGCAAGCGGTCCAGCGCAACGATATCCTTCTTGCGAAACGTGACCTTTTCGCCGCGGATGGCTGACATGCGCCCTCGGGCTCTCCCTTTAGTGAAGAATTGAACCCGGCCATGCTGGACGGGTTTCCATCCACTATATAATTCGGGGAGAGAAAGTGTCATCCACAAACCCGGCAAAAGAAAGGTTTTCCCAATGGCGGTTCCCGGCATCGGCGCCACGGCCCCTGATTTCAACCTTCCCCGCGACGGCGGCGGCCGCGTCTCGCTGGCCGAATTCCACGGCAAGCCGCTCGTGCTGTTCTTCTATCCCAAGGACGATACGACCGGCTGCACCGCCGAATCATTGGCTTTCACGGCCTTGGCAGCCGAGTTTGATGCGGCGGGCGCCGCCGTCATCGGCATGTCGCCCGATTCGGCCGCCTGCCATGACAGGTTCGTCAAGAAGCACCGTCTCTCGGTGGCGCTCGCCTCGGACGAGGAAAAGACGACACTGCAGGCCTATGGCGTCTGGAAAGAAAAGAGCATGTATGGCCGCAATTTCATGGGCGTCGAGCGCACCACCTTTCTCATCCGCAAGGACGGCATCATCGCCACCATCTGGCAGAAGGTAAAAGTGCAGGGCCATGCCGAAACCGTGCTCGAGGCCGTGCGGAATCTCGCCGCGTGACCGGGCATCTGGCGATAACCTCGCTGCGCGGCGGCGCCATCGATGCGATTTCTTCCGCCGATCTCGACCGCAAGACGGCTCTTGCGCAGGAAAGCGCCACCCGCTGGTACGCCCGCCGGGTGTCGCTGCGCTCGCCGCTCGATGCCGCCCTGCCGGACAGGCCCGGCCGTCCCGACAAGCCGGAACTGACGCCGCCGACCCAGGTGAAGAAGCGCTCGCTGCATACGCTCAAGGGGCGGATCGCCCTGCTGCATGCCATCGCCCATATCGAACTCAACGCCGTCGATCTGGCGCTCGATATCGTCGCGCGATTCGCGACAGAGCAGGTGCCGAATTCCTTCTTCGACGGCTGGATGCAAGTCGCTTTCGAGGAGGCGAAGCATTTTCGCATGGTGCGCACCAGACTCAACGATCTCGGCGCCGATTACGGCGATCTCCCTGCCCATGACGGGCTCTGGCAGGCTGCCCATTCGACGCGCAACGACCTGACGGCAAGGCTCGCCGTCGTGCCGCTGATTCTCGAAGCCCGCGGCCTCGACGTCACGCCGTCGCTGCAGGCGAAGATGCGCGAAACCGGCGATCTCGAAAGTGCAGCGGTGCTCGACGTCATCTACAACGACGAGAAAGGCCACGTCGCCATCGGCGCCAAATGGTTCCGCTTCCTCTGCGCGCGGGAGAAGCGCGACCCGGCAAAAGCCTTCCAGGAACTGGTACGCGCCAATTTCCGCGGACCGCTGAAGCCGCCCTTCAATGATCTCGCCCGCGCCGAGGCGGGGCTGACGCCGTCCTTCTACCGCGCGCTGGCATCGATCAGCCACGCTTGAAATGCCTGGTATTTCTGCCATGGATGGCGGCAATGAAAGCATTCATTAACCATAAACGTGTCTAATTTCCGAAAGAGGCGTAGAGCATCAATCGGGAGAGCCTGCGTGAACAGCGGACATCAGCACCGGGTATTCGGCAGGCGAGCGCAGGAACATATCCTCATCCTGGCAAGCGGCGACAACGTCCGCCACATGACGGTCCGGCCGTGGATGGCGGCGCTTGCCTTCTGCTTCATCGGTGTCTTCTCGATCGGCTATCTCCTCGCCACCTCCTATCTCGTGCTGCGCGACGACCTGATCGGCGCCACCATGGCGCGCCAGGCCCGCATGCAGCACGACTATGAAGACCGGATCGCCGCCCTTCGCGCTCAGGTTGACCGCATCACCTCCCGCCAGCTTCTCGACCAGCAGGTGGTCGAGGACAAGGTCGACAAGCTGATGGAGCAGCAGATGGCGCTGACCTCACGCCACGGCAAGCTCGACAATCTGCTCGACCGGGCCGAAAGCTCCGGGCTGACGGAAAAGGACGGTGCCCTGCCCGCGCCGTCTTCGCCCGTTCAGTCCTATGCTCCCGATATCAAGGACAAGCGCGCTTCGCTTAACGGTGGAGGCATCGAGGCGATCGAAAAACAATTGGCGAGCGGCGCGCCTGCTGATGCGACGCCCGACAATTCGACGCTTGCCTATGTGCCGACCGCTGAGACGGTCGGCGACCGCGCCGACCGGATCTTCTCCAAGGTGACGCTGTCGCTGAAGGATGTCGAACAGGACCAGCGCAGCCGGGTCGAACAGCTGACGAGCGATGCCGGCAGTGCCGCCAACGCCATCGAGACCGTGCTGACCCGCTTCAAGATCCCGATGCCCGAGACCGCTGCCAGGAAAGACGATGACGATGCCGTCGGCGGCCCCTATGTCGAGCCTGAAAGCAACGACGACTTCAACAATTCGCTGGTCGCCCTCGACGGCGCGCTGACCCGGCTCGAAGCCGTGCGCAGCACCGCCGAATCCCTGCCCTTCCGCAATCCCGCCGTCGGTAAGGAAGTGACCAGCCCCTTCGGCAATCGCCGTGACCCCTTCCTTGGCCGCCTCGCGCTTCATTCCGGCATAGACTTCCGCTTTTCGCCGGGCGAAAGGATCCGCCCGACGGCGCCTGGCAAAGTGATTTCAGCCGGCTGGACCGGCGGCTACGGCAACATGGTCGAGGTCGATCACGGCAACGGCATCTCGACGCGCTACGGGCATATGTCGGAGGTGCTGGTCAAGGTCGGCGACACGGTTGACCGCAACGATGTCATCGGTCTTGCCGGCAGCACCGGCCGCTCGACAGGCACACACCTGCATTATGAAGTGCGCCAGGACGGCCACGCGGTCGATCCAGTATATTTCATCAATGCCGGCCTTAAACTCGCCACCTATATCAAGTAATACCCGCCCGGTAACCATCGCTTCACTCTGCACGGGGTGCTGCCTCTCTAATTCTTGACTTGCCGGCCATTCGGGGCTATGTCGCGCTGCATTGCGGCATGCAATCCCGCCGACTCGTTCAGAGCTCGGCCGAACCGGAACGGAAACAGTTTTCCCTTTGACGACATTTGCTGACCTTGGCTTGAGCCAAAAAGTGCTATCCGCTGTTGCCGACGCGGGCTACACGATCCCCACGCCCATTCAGGCGGGAGCCATTCCCTTTGCGCTCGAGCGCCGCGATATTTGCGGCATCGCGCAGACAGGCACCGGCAAGACGGCATCCTTCGTTCTGCCGATGCTGTCGCTTCTGGAAAAAGGCCGCGCCCGCGCCCGCATGCCCCGCACGCTGATCCTCGAGCCGACGCGCGAACTCGCCGCCCAGGTCGCCGAGAATTTCGAGAAATACGGCAAGAACCACCGCCTCAACGTCGCCCTGCTGATCGGCGGCGTTTCTTTCGAGGACCAGGACCGCAAGCTCGAGCGCGGCGCCGACGTGCTGATCTGCACGCCCGGCCGCCTGCTCGACCATTTCGAGCGCGGCAAGCTCTTGATGAGCGGCGTCGAGATCCTCGTCATCGACGAGGCCGACCGCATGCTCGACATGGGTTTCATCCCGGATATCGAGCGCATCGCCAAGATGATCCCGTTCACCCGTCAGACCCTGTTCTTCTCGGCGACCATGCCGCCGGAAATCCAGAAGCTCGCCGACCGGTTCCTGCAGAATCCCGAGCGCATCGAGGTCGCAAAGCCGGCTTCCGCCGCAAAGACCGTGACGCAGCGCTTCGTCGCCTCCCACAGCAAGGATTACGAAAAGCGCTCGGTTCTGCGCGAACTCGTCCGTGCCCAGACAGAGCTGAAGAACGCCATCATCTTCTGCAACCGCAAGAAGGATGTCGCCGATCTCTTCCGGTCGCTCGAGCGCCACGGTTTCTCCGTCGGCGCCCTGCATGGCGATATGGACCAGCGCTCCCGCACGATGATGCTGCAGAGCTTCCGTGACGGCAATCTCCAGCTGCTGGTTGCCTCCGACGTTGCAGCCCGCGGCCTCGACATTCCCGATGTCAGCCACGTCTTCAATTTCGATGTGCCGATTCACTCCGAGGATTACGTCCACCGCATCGGCCGCACCGGCCGTGCCGGCCGCTCGGGTGCCGCCTTCACCCTGGTCACCAAGCGCGACACCAAATTCGTCGACGCCATCGAGAAGCTGATCGGCGAAAAGGTCGAATGGCAGAACGGTGACCTGAATTCCCTGCCGCCGGCGGAAGAAGGCAAGGACAGCGAACGCCCGCGCCGCAACAGCCGCGAGCGTGGCGGTCGGGACGATCGAGGCGAAAAGGATCGCGGCCGCGGCCGCGGCAGTCGTGGCGCCGCGAGTCATAAATCTGACAACGACATACAGGATAATGACGTCCAAGTGATCCAGGCAGCACCAGTAAAGGCCGACATCGTGAAGAACGAGCGCAAAGCAGAGCAGAAGCCGCAGAACAACGCGCGCAACAATCGGCCTTATCCGGCAAATGATGACAGCCGCGACCGCCGCCGCCATCGCGACCACGACGACGGCCCGACCCCGATCGGTTTCGGCGACGATATCCCCGCTTTCATGCTGATCGCCGGCAGCGCCAAGGTCTGAGCATTGCCATGGCCAGACCCGGTATCGATTTTCCGGGTCTCGGCGTCGGGCTGGTGATTCTGCGCGACGCCAGGATCCTTCTCTACAAACGTATGCGCCCACCTGAAGCCGGCTATTGGAACATTGTCGGCGGCAAGGTCGATCACATGGAGCCGGCCGAGGAAGCCGCGCGCCGCGAGGCCGAAGAAGAAACCGGCCTGACGATCGGGCGCATCGAACGAATCGGCATGACCGAGCAGATCATCGATGCCGATCGCCAGCACTGGATTTCAGTTCTCTATCTCGCCCGTGACATCGAAGGCGAACCACAATTGACCGAACCGGACAAGCTTTCGGATTTCGGCTGGTTTCCGCTGACGGACTTGCCCGAGCCGCTGTCGGCCTTCACCAAGGCGGCGATAGCGGCTTTGCCGATTGCCGAACGCAGCTAGTCATTCGGCGCGAAGCGACGCCTCATAGGCTAGCCGCACCCATTTCGCCATCAGATCGGGATCGTCATAGGCCTCGTCGGGGATCGACCAGTAGGGCATCTTCACCGGCTTGCCCTTCTTGCCTTCATAGCTCCACTGCGTGGCGCCGGCAGCGGCAAATTCCGGGGCGCTCTTGTCATCGGCCTTCAGCAGCATCTCGTCCCGCACTTCGAGCGCGATGATGCGCCCAAGGTGATAGATGCCCTTGCCGCCGAACATGCGCTTGACCGTGACCGGGCCGAGCCCCTGAAACATTTCCTCGATCCCGGCATTGTCCATTCTCTATTCCCTCGAAATCTCGGCCACGGCGCTCTCATTACAGCGCGTGATAATCCCGGTCCATATAGATGAGCGCCGGGTGTTTTTCGCTGAAGCGGACGGCCGCGACTTCGCCGAAGATGACATTGTGCGTCGGCATTTCCTTGATGTCGGTCACCCGGCAATCGAAGGCGGCAAGCGCGTCGGCCAGGACGGGCGCGCCGGTGACGAGCATCTCAAAACGGGCGCTGGCGAAACGGTCGTCATCGGCAAGCGCCGTGCGTCCGGAAAAGGCATCGGCGACGCCCTGATGATGGGCGCCGAGCGTATTCAGCGCGAAGATGCCGCTCCTGAAAAAGATGTCGTTCTTCGGGTTGGTGTTGTTGAGGCAGATCAGCACCGAGGCCGGATTATCCGAGACCGAGCAGGCGGCGGTGATGGTGACGCCGCGGCGCAACTCGCCCATCGCCGTCGTCACGAGCTGCACATGGCCGGCATAACGGCTCATGGCATCGCGATAAAGGCCAGGGTCGATATGCTGCCTGTTCAACACCTGCTTCTCCCGTGCGCGCTTTTGCATTGATCGACTTGTTATCGCGCCAATATGGCGAGCATCGGTTACCTTTTCTACAATAGGACCGGTGAAAAGCGCTGCGTTGCGCTTGTTTTTCTTTGACGATCGCGGCCTTGCGGATAAAAGGGCATGGACGACGGCTAGGGATCTTCGCCTTTCATGATCAACCTGCGTGGCATAGCAGCCTTTCTGACGCTGCTGGGAGCGGCCGTGCCGAGCCATGCGGCAGGCGTGACGATCGGCGTCGTCGCCCCTCAGAACGGCACGCTCGCCCTCCTCGGCGCCCAGATTGCCGCCGGCGCCGGTTTCGAGATTCAACAATCAGGCAATACTCTGGTCGCCATTAACGAGACCTGCGAAGAGAATAGCGGCGCAGCAATTGCCGACGCGCTGATCAATGCCAAGGTGCAGGTCGCGATCGGCTTTCTCTGCAGCGAGACGCTGGAAGGCGCACTGCCGAAGCTGAAGGACGCCAACATTCCCGCGATCACCGTCTCCGTGCGCTCCCGCATCCTGATGGAGGATGCGCTGAAGAACGGCTGGCCGCTCTTCCGGGCAGCGCCTGCCGACGGCGCCGAGGCGGCAAAGATCATCGAAGTCATCCTGAAGGACTGGGCCGCCGATCCGATCGCCCTGATCGAAGACGGCACCATCCATGGCCGAGAACTGACGGAAGCAGTGCGCAACGCGCTGGAGCAGAACGGCCTGAAGCCGGTCTTTACCGACACCTATCGGCCGGGACAGGAACAGCAGATTGCTCTCGTGCGCCGCCTGAAACGGGCCGGCGCCACCAGGGTCTTCATCGGCGGCGACCGCAACGACGTTGCCGTCATCGCCCGCGACGCCAAGGC